>JABLTS010090906.1_pt1 | contig 63521 bp, 53 predicted proteins | sample 7160081 | NCBI WGS metagenome assembly JABLTS01 (sample SAMN14651231, study PRJNA627086) | human gut metagenome | isolation source: feces | host: Homo sapiens | reverse complement strand
TATCCAGCCTTAACAGCCTTCTTCATTTCATCCTGGCAGTGGTTCATACCACCCTTAGCGATACCGTGAAGTTCGCAAGGAGCATAACCAATGATTAATGATGGTCCATTGTAGTTTTCAGCTTCTTCGATAGCCTTTAATGCCTGAGCTGGGTTAGCACCAAGAGCAATCTGTGCTACATATACATAGCCATAGCTCATAGCGATTTCAGCAAGTGACTTCTTGCCGATTTCCTTACCAGCTGCAGCGAACTGGCAAACTTCACCGATGTTAGAAGCCTTAGAAGCCTGTCCACCTGTATTAGAATACATTTCTGTATCGAATACCATAACATTTACATTCTCACCTGAAGCAAGTACATGGTCAAGACCACCGAAACCGATATCGTAAGCCCAACCATCACCACCGAAGATCCATACAGATTTCTTAGCAAGGTAATCCTTCTTAGCAAGTACTTCTGGAGCTGTTGGGCATCCATCTGCTGCTGCCTTTTCAAGTTCTGCAATAAGAGCTTCTGTAGCTGGTGTGTTTGCCTTAGTATCATTCTTTGTCTCAAGGTACTTAGCTGCTGCTGCCTTAAAGCTGTCTGTTGCCTTATCAGATGCAGCCATTTCTTCGATCTTGGCAATAGCCTGGTCACGAAGAACCTTCTGTCCAAGATACATACCAAAACCATGTTCTGCGTTATCCTCGAATAATGAGTTAGCCCATGCTGGTCCCTTTAATGTATCCTTGTTTACTGTATATGGTGATGTTGCAGCTGGACCACCCCAGATTGAAGAACAACCTGTAGCGTTAGAAATATACATCTGCTCACCAAATAACTGTGTAATTAATCTAGCATAAGATGTTTCTGCACAACCTGCACAGCTTCCTGAGAACTCAAGGAGTGGCTGGTTATACTGAGAACCGATTGGTGTATTTACTAATGCTGGCTTAATATCCTTCTTACCTACGTTAGCTACAAGATAATCGAATACTGGCTGCTCTTCTGCCTGTGATTCCTGTGGAACCATCTTAAGAGCTTCTCCAGCCTTAGGACATACAGTAACACATTCGCCACATCCCATACAATCTAATGGAGATACTGACATTGTGTACTTCATTGTTGTGTCTGTTGCATGCTTAGAATCAGCAAGCTTAATCTGTGAAGGAGCTTCTGCCTGTTCCTTAGCATCAAGAATGAATGGTCTGATAGTAGCATGTGAACATACGAATGCACAGCTGTTACACTGAACACAGCTTGCTGGATCCCACTCAGGAACCATAACGGCTGTTCCTCTCTTCTCGTATGCTGAAGCACCTGTCTCAAACTGACCATCTGCAATATCCTTAAATGCAGATACTGGAAGGCTGTCACCATCCATCTTTCCGATAGGATCAAGAAGTTCGTTAACCATCTTAACTGTAGCAGGACGTCCTGTTCTTTCAACTGGCTTCTTATCATCAACTGCTGTTGCCCAGTCTGCTGGTACTTCTACCTTATGTACTGCATCAACACCTGCATCGATAGCCTTATAGTTCATCTCAACTACTGCATCACCCTTCTTGCTGTATGACTTCTTAGCAGCTGCCTTCATATATTCAACAGCTTCATCAATAGGCATTACGTTAGCAAGCTTGAAGAATGCTGACTGTAAGATTGTGTTAGTTCTCTTACCCATACCGATTTCAATAGCTTTATCAATAGCGTTGATTGTGTAAAGCTGGATATTATTCTTAGCAATATACTGCTTAGCTTCTGCTGGCATATGCTGGTTAAGTTCTTCATCTGACCACTGGCAGTTAATCATAAAGATTCCGCCTGGCTTAACATCCTGAACCATCTTATAACCCTTAACAACATATGAAGGATTATGACATGCTACGAAGTCAGCCTGATTGATATAGTATGGACTTCTGATTGGGTTATCACCAAATCTTAAGTGGCTGATTGTGATACCACCTGTCTTCTTAGAGTCATACTGGAAGTATGCCTGAATATACTTATCTGTATGGTCACCGATGATCTTAGTAGAGTTCTTGTTAGCACCTACTGTACCATCACCACCAAGACCCCAGAACTTACATTCTACTGTACCAGGAGCTGAAGTAATAGGAGCTGGCTTAACCTCTGGAAGTGAAAGGTTAGTAACATCATCAACAATACCGATTGTGAATCTGTTCTTTGGCTCATCCTTCTCTAATTCCTTATATACAGCGAATACTGATGAAGGAGGAGTATCCTTTGAACCTAAACCATAACGTCCACCAACTAATGTGATGTCATTAAGACCTGCTTCACGAAGTGTTGTAGCAACATCAAGGTAAAGTGGCTCACCAAGTGATCCTGGTTCCTTAGTTCTGTCAAGAACAGCAACCTTCTTAGCTGTCTTAGGAAGAACCTTTAAGAGTGCCTTAGATGACCATGGACGGTAAAGTCTTACTTTAACAAGACCAACCTTCTCACCCTTAGCTGTTAAGTAATCAATAACTTCTTCTGCAACGTCGTTGATAGAACCCATAGCTACGATAACTCTGTCTGCATCAGGTGCACCATAGTAGTTAAATAAGTCGTAGTTAGTACCAAGCTTCTCGTTAACCTTCTTCATGTACTTTTCTACTACTTCTGGAAGTTCATCATATACTGTGTTACATGCTTCACGATGCTGGAAGAATACATCTCCGTTTTCATGTGAACCACGCATAGCTGGCTTGTTAGGGTTAAGTGCATGAGCACGGAACTCTTCAACCTTGTCCATTGGGCACATTTCCTTAAGATCTTCGTAATCCCACTTTTCAATCTTCTGAATCTCGTGTGATGTACGGAAACCATCAAAGAAGTTGATGAATGGAACCTTGCCATCAATAGCTGCAAGATGTGCAACTGGGCTTAAGTCCATAACTTCCTGTGGGTTTGTCTCAGCAAGCATAGCAAAACCTGTCTGACGACATGCATAAACATCACTATGATCACCAAAAATGTTAAGTGACTGTGTAGCAACTGTACGAGCTGATACATCAAATACACAAGGAAGCTGTTCAGCAGCAATCTTATACATATTAGGAATCATAAGTAAAAGACCCTGTGAAGCTGTGAATGTTGTTGTAAGAGCACCAGCTGCAAGTGAACCATGTACTGTACCAGCAGCACCTGCTTCAGACTGCATTTCTGTTACCTTTACTGTATTACCAAAAATATTCTTTCTTCCAGCTGCTGACCACTGGTCAACAACGTCTGCCATTGGGCTGGAAGGAGTGATAGGATAAATACCAGCTACTTCTGTAAACGCATATGCTACGTGTGCAGCGGCTGTATTACCATCCATTGACTGTTTTTCTCTAGCCATTGTTATATATACCTCCTAATCGAAATATGAGATAAACATCTCTCTTATCAATATTTTAGTATTATTCGACAAAAAAGTAAAGTCATTATGTCAAATCTATTGTACGTATTTTTGTAATTTATCAAACATATGATATTTTTTTAATAAAAGATTTATATTTTATATAAAATTTCAGATTTATCATTTACTATTTCTTTAATTAATTCACTATACGCTCAACATTGTTATATTATTAACATAGTAATATTTATATGATATAAATTACATGCGATTTTTTCTTAAGATTTTTCTTAAGATTTTTTAAGTTTTTTTCAATTAAGTGTTAATTTTTTTTCAGAAAAGTAATATAATACTTTAGCTACAATAATAAGTTAGGAGATTAAACCTATGGCTACTAAAGAATTCTTTAAGAAGAACAAAAAACTTGTGATAGCTGTTACTGGAATAGTTGTCACATTACTCTTCCTTATTATATTGTTTCTTTCACTTTTCAATATTAATATTAATTTAAATGGCAGTCCAAAAGAGACAATAGAATATGGTGATACTTATACAGAACAGGGGGCAACAGCAGCTTTCAACACGCCTGCATCCAAAAATGTTCCGTTGAATGTTACTATTAAAGGAAGCGTAGATTCATCTAAATTAGGAACCTATCATATACATTATAAAGCTAAAAAAGGTATTTTTTCTGCCCAAAAATCAAGAGAGGTAAAAATAGTTGATACAAAGGCTCCTATAATCGAACTCAATAAGATTGACGGATATTATCCTAAAACTGGTGAAACATATCAGGAAGAGGGTTTTACTGCCACCGATAACTATGATGGTGATATTACCAGCAAGATAAAAAGAACTGAAGACAAGAATGTAATCACCTATACGGTCAGCGATTCATCAGGCAATAAAACCTCTGTACAACGTACAATAGAATATAATGATGGCATAGCACCTACCATCACACTAAATGGAGATTCTGACATTACCATAAAGGCTGGTACCAGATTTGAAGATCCGGGATGTACTGCAAAAGATTCTCATGGTAATGATATATCTGACAGTGTTTCTGTATCAGATAATATTTCTACATACCGTGCAGGAACCTACACAATAACATACTCTGTTACAGATAAGTTCGGCAATGAAACTTCTATAGACAGAACTGTTACTGTTGAAGCTGTAAAACAGACAGCCACAACTTCATCTGGAAACAAAGTCGTTTATCTTACTTTTGATGATGGACCAGGTGCACATACACAGCAGTTGTTAGATATTCTTGACAAATACAATGTTAAAGTTACATTCTTTGTAACAAATGTTAACAGTGGTTATGAAAATATGATAGCCAAAGAGGCTGCTGCTGGCCACACAGTTGCTATCCACAGTGCTTCACATGATTATAAGAAAATATATTCAAGTGTTGATGCTTATTTTGCTGATCTTAACGAAATGTCCGATATTATATATGCACAGACAGGACAGCGTCCTAAGCTTATACGATTCCCTGGTGGAAGTTCTAACACCGTGAGCTTAAAGTACTGTAGTGGCATTATGACAACTCTTACAAAAGCTGTAACTGACCAGGGATACAAATATTTTGACTGGAATGTATCCAGCGGCGATGCCGGTGGAACAACCAGCACGGAAGAAGTATACCAGAATGTTGTAAACGGAATGAAGAGCCATAATGTATCTGTCGTACTTCAGCATGATATAAAAGGCTTCAGTGTCAACGCTGTTGAACGTATCATACAGTGGGGTCTTGCTAACGGATATACATTTCTTCCACTTACAACATCAACAGAAGATGTTCATCATGGGATTAATAACTAAGTTTGATTTTTAAAACAGCTAAATCTTAACAAGACCGCTTATTTAAAAGCAAAATAAAAGCAGACATCCGGTCAGGTACTGACAAGTATCCTGACCGGATTTTCTATAATCCTATATAACAAATTCTTATTTATTATGTCATTAAATTCTAAATATTTCTACTATATCTATGTACATCTCCGATTTCGGTCTAATCCGAATCTGACGTCAAAAGGATTAATAATATCCATCCTGCCATTTTCAACCTGACTATTCTTCATATTCTGTCAGTAGCCAACAGCCTCCATCGGTAATGCGATAATATCTGTCTGTATCAGTATCAACCATTAACACTGGGATAACCCCTGTTGACAACACATCCCCATCTATATATATGTGATTTTCACCATCATAATATATATCATTAAACGTTGAATCTCCTGATATCTCAGATGTATAGACATGACCTGCTACCACTTTCATGTCAAGACCTTCTATCCTGCCTGTTTCAGCGGGATATTTCGAGGTGTATATATCATCAGATGTCTCCCATTCCCACATATCACCGACAGTTTCATCAATTCCGGCATGCACAAATATAGTATTGCCTTCTGTGTAATATCTTGGTAGGCTGCTTAACCAGCTTATGTATAAATCATCTGCATTTTCATTATCATACCATTGCATGCCTCCATACATCGAATCTATGGTACTTTCGCCGCTTATTACCATATCTTCATGATTCCCCATGAGTGCCATGACCTTATCATTGCCGTATTGTTCCTGCAAATGCATTATCTTATCAAGCACTCCTCTACCATAATCACCACCATGCACATAATCGCCTAGCAATAAAAGCATTGTGTCATCTTCATCAAGATGACAGATTACATTTTCCAGAGCAGCCTCAAATGACTCAAGGCACGCATGTATATCACTCATGCAATATATTTTCATGTACATTCCTCCATAAATTCTCATTCTTTATCATTGCCACCAGAATAAAATTCTTCACCTGTGTCCAGACATATTGCCGCAAGCCTTCCACCCGGCAGATATGCACCACAGTCAATATCAATGTGATTATTCTTTCTGTACACATAGCCTGGTCTGGGATTGTCCTCAATATATCTTGTTGGTGTATGCCCTGTAACAGTTATTACATCATCAAAATATCTGACATCATAATCCACCCTTGACCATACAAGCTCATCAAGCGAATAATCATCAATGTCCCTCTTAATATCGAAATTGCCAAGCCCTCCATGCACAAGAAGATACTTCTGTCCATTAACCGCTACCTTCTTGTACCATGAAAAATCTGCCACATAATCAAGCACATCTTTTCTTGTCTCATTATCCAGTTTACTCAGTTCATCAGTGGTTGCAATCCCACCATTTCTCTGCCATGCATAAAGCTTCTGGAACATATCGTCACTAAACTTTTCTGCAAATTCTTTGATGGAATTCTCATCTTTTACTTCATTAATAAGAACCGACATACATTCCAGCATCATCTGTTCATGGTTACCTGCTATAGGTATAACATTTGGCATCTCCATCATCTTAAGGAGCGTCTTTACCGGGTTCTTTCCTCTGTCAACAACATCTCCCAGCACATACAATATATCTTCATCTGAAAAATGTATTATATCCAGCAGTTCCATAAACTTCCCGTATTCACCATGAATATCCGATATCACATATGTCGCCATATATTCCCTCCGTATGCTATTTATTAAGTATGTTATTTATTAAGTATTTCCTTCAATGTGCGTGGTTCATAATTCATATAAGGCATCATACAGCCTACATTGTAAGCCCTTGCTATATCATAACACTTCTCTGACCGCATAAGCATTTCCATATTCAGCTTGCGTAAACATTCCTGATAGAATTCATTTTCATAAGTATTATGAGTATGTCCATACAAATGTATTGTCCCCCTGTGCTGTCCATTCCACATAAGTATAGGATAATGGCTTAATACAAGCTTGTATGCATCTTGGTCTACATAGTCAGTAATTTCCTTATAATCATATATCTCTTCAAAAATATTCTTATACCTCATATCAGAAACATCATCATGATTCCCTTTAATAAGAACTTTCCTGCCCTTTAACTGTGCAACTAAGGCTATCAGCTCCTCGTTTGTACCCCGCATAGCAATATCTCCAAGAATATAAACCGTATCACCATTTGTAATCTTACTGTTCCATTTTTCTTTCATATACTGGTGCATTTCAGCTAATGAATTAAATGGACGGTTATCAAAATTATTGCCTTCCTTTGTCACATTTTTATGGAAGAAATGCATATCACTAATATAGTATTTCATTCGTGTTCCTCCTTTTTTCAATCCTGTACCTGTCTTAATATAGACTCTGCTGCCTTCTTTAATTCTTTATTCAGTTCCTTATCCTTATTATCAACAATTGAAGCTATATCATAATGATGACACAGCCAGTATGCCATTCCCTTACATGACGCATTTACACGGATATCAACTGTTGTATCCGTTTCTTTCAAAACATTTATCTCATATGAAAAATCATCTATCAGTCTTGAAAAATACTCCCTGTCTATCCTGACAATATAAGGTCTTAATTCACCGCCCATCATGTAAGGGTGATTCAGAATATATACTGCTCTCTCTAACGGTATATTAAGGTTATCAAAGCCTATTCCATCACTTTTCCTCTGTTCCTTTACTCTTAATCTGGTCATAAGGTCAACACTGTATGTATATACTTTCCTGCTGTCCCTGTATCTTACCAGACAGAAATATCTTCCATTATTGAGCATAAGTCTTATAGGAATCACTGTTCTTCTTCCCTGAAAATGAAGATAAACATTTTTATTCTTAACATCATATACATTCCAGTCAAATTCTATGTAATTGTCATTTTTAATGGCATCAATTATAAGCTGGCAGTTTGCCAGAACATCTGTATTCTGTGCATATCTGGTCCGCCCGAAAGAATCATTTGCATAAGGTGTTATATCTTTCAGATTCTTCCCTGATAAAGTCTGAATCCGCCCGGCTAAATCCAGTGCTCTTTCATTATTAAAAATGTTACTGTACAACACAGAATCAATTAGGAATTTAAACTCTACATCGGTTATAATGTTGTTATAATAATAATCTGTCTTGCGGCGTTCATTGTCATATGTCCTGTATCTGATTACCTTCTGTTCATCAGGCAGATTAAGTTCTGAGTCCGTCAAATCCTTTAATGCTTTCCTGACCTGTTTATCTGTAATGCTTTTATCATAATCCTTATGCATATAAGTAACGATATCAGTAACCTTCAGCGTTATTGCGGCCTCTTTGGAACTGTGTTCTTTTAATATATTAAGCACATTATACTCAACACTCATGTTTCACCTTTAATTATTCTTTCTTCTTTCAACATCTTCTTTGTATAATTTTTGTACATCTTTATAAAAAAGCGCCGCTGATTCCTGAAAATGTTTTAACTCCTCTTGTGATTTCATTTCTTTATCATATCTGTTTATCGTATCTGATTGTTTTAATTCCATCTGACACCCTCCATTTTCTTATAATTACATTTTCATTAATAATTCCTGTATTTCCTTTTTTGTTCTATCTTTTTCTAATGCTGTATACACGCTCATTCTCATATCCGAAATAGCACATGCCTGTTCTCTGTCAAAATAATAATGTTCCATCAGCATCTCCTGAAAACAAGCTTTATCCTTTGCACTATCCACCAGATACATAATCTGGTTATGATGTTCCTGCGCCCACATAACGGCAGACAAAATGTGGATTCGTTGTTTTATTTTTTCTTTGTGTGTAGCTGTATTATAATCTGATAAATACTGTTTATCGTATGTTTCCACAAGATAGTCGATGTAATGTTTCCTTGCATCACTTTCTGGAAGCTGGATTCTCTCAATATATATTGGATTAACATGCGAGTGTGAAAATTCTCCAAGATAATCATATCCTCTGAATATGACATCAACACATATCTGTATATCACTGTAATCACCCTTTTTGACTTTAAGTTTCTCATACTCTTCATCTGTAAGCCCAAGTATTACTCCGATATTCCCTTCATGTTTCCCATCAACAACTCTTACTATATCCCCATGTCTGAAATTATGTGGAATATCAAATTTTCTATAAAAGCATTTCATACCCGATTCGTGCCAGCAATTCTCCGAATCCGGTATTTCATCAATTGCCTTATTTAAATCCGTTATCAATTCTTTATCTGATATGGTTTCTTTCAACTCTTGCACTGCCTGTTTTTTCTCTGAATTTTTTAAGCACTCATGATTAATTATTATTTCTGCCTGTTCCACATCCGAAAATGTAACACTCTTGTCTTTAAGAAACTCTCTTTCATCTTTAGATGGTACAAATCTGTCTATAAAATTTTCTATCATCAGACACCTCCCAATATTATCCTGCTCAAATCTTGGCATATTCCTTCATACACCGTTTAGCTGTTTCCTCAGTATTGCGCTCTCCTTTGTAAAAACAATAATCACTAAGCGCTTCCATGGCTCTCCTATAAGCTGCATCTTCCTCTTTGTTCTCCATATGTGGCGGCAATTCCATCTGAAGATGCAATGGATTACAATGCATATGATCCCAGTACTCCGACTTTATTGGATATAAAACCACAGCCTGAATATCTGAATAATCAACTTCCCATTTTCTGTCTTTAATCTCTTGAAGATAATCATTCCAGTCATCTTCTCCAAATGAAAGTATACCATATGTTCCATCTACTATATCCTTCACTGGAGTACCTGCTGACTTATAACAAAATGGGATTTCAAAAAATGCATCTTCAAATCTTTCCGGTCTGAACGGATTTACTATGTCTACTTCACCTTTTGACAATTTATTTTCATACTCTATTCTTTCAATGAGCTGCTTCTTAAGTACAATATCTTTAGTAGTGTCTCTTAATAAAGCCAATGCCTCCAGCTTCTGCCGTCTGCTTTTCATGGGGTCATTCCAGACAAGAGTTGCTGTCTGGAAATCTGTGAAGTTATAATTTTGTTCTTCTAAAAACGCCCTGTAGTCATCTGACATAGTTATATCAATCATCTATATTTCTCCTAGTTTGCTCACTAAAATCAATTATTTTTATTTTACCTTCATATTCTCTACAGCTATATGCATTATTTCATTATAGTATTTTACACCAGCTTTTTGAATCCAATATCTGCATGCTACATTCTCAGACATATCCGCAATTTTTCCAGAAAATATTTTTTCTGTATTTTTTTCGACCAAAACTTGTGTATTATCATCCCAATTCTCTAAAAATTCAAGCAAATTCATCACGATGGCTCCTCCCCTTACAATGAATACTTTTCATTCAACGCCTTTATCTTAATTTTTATATCTTCCCGCAGACTTTCCGGCTCAAGAACTTCCACAAGTTCACTGTATTGCAATGCCCAGTGTGCCATACCATAAGGTGAACACTCCACCCTGACGATATCATCATAAGGCGGCTTCGTTTCTGTTCTTATGTATGTGAATGAATCTCCGAACCAGTCATGTAAAAATGTATATCCTGGGCGGACTCTCTTTTTCGGATTGTCTTCACATTTTTCACTCTTAATTCTTAGCGTTACCGGAACCGGCTTATCAAAAGACATATTAAGATGTTTCAACTGAAAATCTTCTGACCATTTTTCTGGAAGATTTGAAACATTTTTCTTTGGAATACGTGGTATTCCCTTAATATGAAGCCTGTCATTCCTTCCCGGAATCTCTATATCCGTCATAAGGTCAATCCGCCATATAGACATATTGGGCTTGTAACCTTCATACTCTTTAGCCGCCAGCAGATAGTATTTTCCACCACTCGCAACAATATAGTAAGGGCTAAGCTCGTCCATCTCCGCCCTGACCGGCTCCAGCTTTTTCTCATAAGAATAGCCATTGAATCTGAATTGTATTCTCACATTATCATCAATTGCTTTCTGTATAATGGCAAGATTGTCCTTCAGCAGTTCCCTGTCTGCAAGCTCCGGCTCCTGAACCTTACATATATGTCTCGGCGTTCTCTTATAAAATGCCGTAGTCATATTGTCCTCAACCTTCCTGACAAGCTCCTGCGCCGACTTGGAATCCAGTGTCCTTGTTGCCATAATACCCTCAATAATTGAATCAACCTCCTTCTCAGAAAATGTTCTGTTATAGTAAAGGTTCTTTATGCGCATTACATTTGCAATATAAGAATCATCTTCATCAGAATCATCCCGTTCATATCGTTCCTTATCACCATAAAACTTCTTGAAATCATCAAAATACAGCCTCCACTCAGCCTCTGGCTTATAATCACTTCCTCCATCTTCCAGATTCATAATATTTGCCATATCTTTTAAAAGCCTGTTAATAGTCTCCTTATCACCAATATACGCATTTATATTTTCATCTTTCCTCATCTTAGCAATACTGGTAGGGTGTCTTCTGTCTGTATTCTTTCTCAGATAATCCCATACCTTATACATACGCTCAAAACGGGTTGGTTTCTGAATCTTTCTCTTTGCCATATGTCACCTCGTGTTAATCATAATATATTGTATTCTCTATTATAATAACATTTTGGTCGGTTTTTTCCACCATTTATCAAAATTTATTAATCTATATAATATTCTCTCATGTCATTTAACCTTATTGCACCAAGTGTTCCCTCTTTACCATAACATTTATAACCAGCGCCACAATCTATGCGTATAGTCCATCCTGAAGGAGACACCCATATTCTCCTGTTATCAGTTACAGTATGCCCCACAACCGATATAAACTGCTCATGTTCCTCCATACCCCTGATAAAATACTCATAATGTCCGTCTCCCATATATATCTTTCTTTTATCCAACATACGCTCAGGCGTCAGAAATGTCTGTGCATGTGCTATCTGATATTTTCTGCCATTAATGGTCAGATTAATATAATATGGCTTTTTCTGTATCCATTCAGCAAGTCTTAGCATATCAACAGGTGTCAACCGCTTCTCCATAATAGACACCGTATTATAAGAAATATATTCTCCAGATTTTCTATGTCCGAATTGTTCAATAATCTGCCTTGCAACCCAGACATCATGATTGCCCTGTATCACCTGTATATTGGGATATTTTAATATTTCAAAATACAGCTCAACAGGCTTATCTCCACGGTCAAATATATCTCCATCAATAATCAGCAAATCATTCTCATTAAACTGTATCTTCTTTAACAGCTTTTTAAATCCATCTGCATTATTATGAATATCTGAAACCACATATACATTTCTATTATCATCTATTGTAATATCCATAAATATATGTCCACCTCTTTTTCACATTTATCTGCTATGTTCAAATGTATTTTTTCTATTTTTAGTTCTGTCTTGGTTTGTCTGAAAGCACCAGCACCATTCTTTTATTAAAATGAGTGTCATATTTTAATTTTCTATATGTTTCTTCTAAATCAGGGTTGTACTCCATTCCTATGCCATACACATACATACTGTCATATTTTTCTGAAATGTTTTCTCTATACTCATATGATTCACTTGACCAGTCCAGCTTATTGACAATATTGAACCATACGCCAATCTGTAAATAAGGCTTTAAATCTTTAAATGTCAGATTATCACAAATGTTTCTTTCAATATCACGTGGCTTATCAGATAATACTATCTCTATCGCCGGCTGCATTGTAAGATTTCTCATAGATATACTTACCTCACCGTTTGGTTCTTCTGGTTCTGAATAGATATCCTTCGAAAACTCAACAACAATCATTCCTACTCCATAAACATATAACTCATCATATTCCAAAGACGGAATATCAGATATCAACAGATAATTATGATAATCCCCATCTTCAAAGCAGATTGATAATCTTGTGTTTCTTGCCAGAAATCTTCTTATCTCTTTAAATTTAATTGCCATTGTGATTCTCCTTATCTATAGACATTATTTCCTACAACCAGCAATATTGCATTATCTCAATAAATAATCTGCCTGCCTTAATAAAATTATCCGTTATTTGACACTCATTATCTTCAAGCCATTCATACTCCTGTAAATACATTCTGACAGCCGGATTAAATTTACTCATCATTTTTCCAATAAGAGGATATCTTGTTTTCATTAATAAGCTCATTTCGTCTGGCTGTTCTCCTCTCTTTTATATGGTGTTCTGTTTCCAGACAAGATGACCTCTCGTCTATTATTTATTATAATGTCGGAGAGGTCGGTTTTTTTCATCTTTAGAGTGTTATTAAATTTGCATTCAAACTGATATAATACTCTGTTTTTTTCATAAAATTCTTAATTGTATCTTGTTCGTGTTATAAATAGACTTTTGCTAATATTTATTATTTTATAGCTTCTAAAATCCATTCCATCATCAATTTGCTTGGATATTGTTGTTTACATTTCCCATTATCATCTACTATTTTCATATATAATTTTTCTTCATCAATTAGAATTTTAGCAATATTTTTCACATTATATTTAATTGGCACATTATAATTTGAATCATAATTTGCTGTATCAAGAAGTGCCAATAAGCTTATTAAAACATGCCATTTTTGATTAAAAATTTTTCCTATAAATGGTTCAAAAACATTTATTTGAGCAACAACATTTTCAGATTGAAGAAAATGATATTGATTATTAATCAGCATTCCATTACTATCTCTTCTCTTTAGTAAACATTTAAAAAATACTCTATTATCTTCTTCAACTCCATCTACGTCATCAATATTTTTGCCACTCTTCTCACAATCATATAAAACCTGAAAATTTTTTCCTAAGATAAAAGCTTTATCATTATAATTAGGATTCTTTTCAACTTGATAATTGCATTTGTTACATAATTCAACAAACTTTTCCAATGTATATTCTTTCATATTTAATTACCCCTCCATTCTTTATCTTTAGTTTTCACAACTTGATAATCTATGTTGATTATACCACAAATTGTCTTTAAGGAGTATCCCTAAATGACTCTAATATTGCAATTATTTCCTCTCTGTCTTTATCTGTTAATTTTTTGCTTGGTATTGAAAAGAACATTGTTTCTTTAGGTGTTTCAAAATAACAGCCTAAATAAATTCCCGTGTGACATATTGAATAACTTGTAGAAGCTGGCATCAATGCATATCTTTCTGCACCATCATCATATTCCCTTACATCAGGTGAAGTTCTTGAATATTCTTTATAGTCCTTTGTCTTAACTATCACCAATTCTCCGCCAGAGTTATACCTTGGTTTTGATACAACATCATTTTTAGCTTCTACCATAATATTACCCATAATTTCTGTTCCAAATTTATCATCTCGTGCTATATATTCAATCTGAACTCCATTATCGTTTTGAATTATAACAACTTCTGTATTCGCATTAGCCCGCTCTGATACCACAGTCCAATTATCTGGATAATCAAAATAAAATGTCGTCTGCTCTGGGAAATATTCTGCCATTCTCGTCTTATATGTATGAAGCGACCCTGATTCTTTTACATCTGTTCCTTGTGTTACCTGCTCCTGCGTTGGCTGCTCCTGTGTTGGTGCTTCTGTACTTGCCCCACTTTCCTTTGGCTTATCATCTTCTGGCTGCTCATTATATGTACATTCCTTCACAAACTGCTTCGTGCCATCAGCAAGTCTTTCATAATGAAGTGATTTGCTTCTTGCAAATGATGTAAATTCACAACTCTTACTTATATCCATTGTACAAAGAAGTGATTTCTTATTCTTATATTTAACACTTTCATCACCAACTCCAATTATAAAAACAGGACACTTAACATTAACATCAGAACATATCTGTCCATTTGGTCTGCCAGTTCGTGTTGCTTCTGCTTCTGCACCTATATCAAGTTCTGCATCTAACAACGGAATGGATTTCATTGTTACAAGCATTGGTGCTGTCCTGAAATACAATCCCATTGTTCCTTCTGCCTCAATTGATGTCTGCATAGATGAACGAAGCCCCATTGTTCCTTTCACGCCTTTCCCTTTTTCATATGATACTCCTGCATAATATGGCACTTCTACTTTAAGATTAACTGAACCATCTACTGTTGGAACAATATATAACGCTACATTTACTGCAACAAGATTACTACCAATAAGTGCAGGTGTCTGACATAAAAGGATTCCATCTGAAAAATCACCTTCAACTCCGATTTCTCCTGAAATCTCTGAATCAATATCAACACCTACAGATGCATATTTTAACCCACTCTTAAGAGTATATTTAACCTGTGCTCCTACATTTATATTATTAACGTCCCATTTTATAGCGAAATTCTCACATTTTTTATTAAGCTTCTGTTTAATAGGAAGCTCGTATTCTGCCTCCGTATCATTATCTGTCAATGTAACTTCAAGTTCATTATCATCATTTACCGCTGCCTCTATTGAGAACCCCTTGGAATGGATATTACCAGACACATCTGCTGTCAGCATAGTTACAGGCTTTCCAGCCGACACCTTCACGTTATCAAGTCCATAGTAACTAATAATATCGTCAATTCCTATGCTTGCCGAATCTGAAACTATAAGAGTATTAAATACCTCGTCTATCTCAGGGTCTTCCAATGAAAATGTACCATTTCCCATATCCTCAACGATTTTCTTTGCAATTTTCTCGCCCATATAATCAAATACAAATGTGTCACCTTTTTTCAGATTTTTGGCTGCACTTTCATCTATATATATAATATTTTCATCTTCTTTATAATCTTTAATATCAAAAAACTGAAGCTGAGAAATATTTTCTTTATAAGAAACATTTTCAATATCTTCAGGCCAGAATTCTCCATAATATAAATCATCAAATTTATCAAGAATACCATCAGCCTCCTGGTCAGAAAATCCTCTATCAAGCGAATCTTCTGCTATCAGGTTATTATTAATTGCAAGTTCTATATTGGTATTATCTGATATTGCATCATCAGTTCCAAGATATATCTGCATTTTGCCTTCGCTCATTGCACGCATTGAAGTAAGAGCCATAAATCCGCCTGATGCTATGTCATCATTACTAAATTCATCGCTATCTGTAATATATCCATATTCCTTAGCCGATTTTCTGTAATCATCTGCTTCAACGCCCATCTTATTGCATAACTTCTTAAGCCAGTCATAACATGTTATATCCTCATTTTTAGTCACTGCTGCCTTACACGAAACATTTATATCATTACTGCTTTTCTTCTTTGATGAAACACCCGTTATAACGCCTGCAGCTATTGCTGCAATAACTATTACCGTTGCTGATACTCCAATTATTATTTTTTTCTTCACAATGTATCTCCTTATGTTTTATGCATTATTTTCTATGAAACCAGCCAATAAAGTTTCCCGCTCTGTCAAATGCTTCAGTAGCTACTGATGAATCTGAACCACCGTCAGCAAATGAACATATTATGAGAAGAATTATTCCTATTACAATAATTGTCGCAAGTCCAATTGCCAATCCAATTATATTTTCCAATATCAGAATTGCAAGAGGCATGGCTGCACATGTAATTGCGGCACTCTTTGCAAATGAAAATATTGCACATCTACCCTCACTTATCATCATGACCACAATAAATAGCACCACAGCAACTGCAGCAATTATTGCAAAAATCTTGATGTTATCTCTTATACTGTTAATCCATTTATCAACAGCATTTGAAAATCCAACTTCATCTATTTCTTCATTATCATATAATTTCTCAAGTGTAGCGTACAATTTGTTATACTGATTGTATTTAATAAGGAACCATATTCCAGAAACAGCTATTAATATAAAATCTATTATTGCAAGTACCCATTTCCATATCTTTCTTTCAAAGAAAAGCATTATCAGTGCAAGTACTATCTGGACTATAAATATTATCCCAAGTGCCTTATACACTCCGTTATTAGCTACTATATGTACTGTTCCATTTGTAAATGTATCTCCAACACCAGCAAAAAATCCCTCTTCTGAGTTCTTGATTGTTGCTATTGCATGCGGATATCCGCCACCTGCTATGAACTTAATATATGCAACCACTGACATTACACCTATTACTATACTAAATATCCATGATACTGTTTTAGATAATGTCTTTAATGGGGCTTCTATAAATGCCTCCCCATAATCATCAATTAAATCTGTTATCCATTCAATAAATCTGTGCACTCTGTTTTCCTCCTCATATTAAACATTTTATCTATTCCTTTGATGATGCTTTATAAACTATTTCTCCTCCTTTCCTGCTAATCTCATAATTTCTATGACCTATACTGTAATTAGCCGATATCTCTTTTATTTCAGATAAATATCTGTCAACAGTAACAAGTTTTTCTTCCATTTCAAGCTTATTCAGGTCTGAGTCAGATTTATCAGATAATATGGTGTCGACCTTAACCCCAAATAACTCAGAAAACTTGCACAAAGTATCCACTGATGGCACACTCCTGCCACACTCTATATTTGAAATAGCAGAAGCTGTCAGTCCAATATCCCTGCCAAGCTGTTCCTGCGTGATTCCACGTTCAATTCTTAACCTTGAAATATTAATACCTATCTTATCCGTTCTCATATCTTTTCCCTACTTGTTGTGTACCAAGTAATTATACAATCATTTATAAATTTCCAACATTTTCAAATACTCATAGACCAACACTGTTAATGTAGTTTTCGTATCTGATAAATACTCTCCTCCTTCTTCATAATCATACAATTAACTATTCCCCCCAGCGGTCAATAAACCGCATTTCTAATTTTTTATCCATTTTACAATTGTCTATAGACTAACTTAATCTAACGTATAATTTTTATTGCCTCAAAGACAAATATAAGACGCAAAAAGGTGTGGATGCCAAACTCTTTTGCATCCACACCTTATAAACTCTAATTCAATATTTTAATCATCTTCACCCTGAAGAGCATCATATCCAACCTCTCCAGTACGAACCTTTACTACATTTTCAACATCATATACGAATATCTTACCATCTCCGATATGACCAGTGTAAAGTACCTTTCTTGCTGCATTGATAACATCCATAACTGGCACCTTTGAGATAACCATCTCTACCTGAACCTTAGGAAGTAACTGCATCTCCATCTGAACACCTCTGTAGTATTCAGGTGCACCCTTCTGTGCTCCACAGCCAAGCACCTGTGTTACTGTCATACCAGTTACACCGATATCGTTCATAGCCTTCTTTAAAGCTTCGAATCTTTCCTGCTTCATAAGGATTTCAACCTTAGTAATCTTCTTATCATCAGGTATTTCAGATGTCTTAACCATAGCTGGAACCGCATTTTCAACGGATTCTGAACCAACTGATACAACATCATCATATGTTATATCTATATCCGGCATTCCTGCTGCACCGAATTCAAAACCTGCATATGCACTTGTAAGACCATGCTCACATATATCAAGTCCCTTGATTTCTTCTTCCTTAGAAGCTCTAAGTCCAATAGTTGCCTTAATAGCAAGGAATACAATTGTCATACATACTACTGCCCATGCTGCTACTGTTACAAAGCCTAATAACTGAAGTCCTAACTGTGTGAAGCCACCACCAAAGAATAAGCCTTCTGCTTTGATAGCACCATTTTCCATAGCTATTGCATATCCAGGTGCCTTGCTTGTTGCAAAAAGACCAACTGCGATTGTTCCCCAGATACCATTCATCATATGAACAGCAACTGCACCAACAGGATCATCTATATGCAGCTTATAATCAAGAAGCCATACACCAAATACTACAAGAAGTCCTGCTACAATACCAATAACAAAAGCACCCTTTGCATCAGTTACATCACAAGAAGCTGTTATAGCAACAAGACCTGCAAGTGATGCATTAAGACACATTGAAACATCTGGCTTTTTATACTTAATCCATGTAAATATCATACATGTTACTGTTGCTACCGCTGGTGCTATTGTTGTTGTGAGAAATACTGATCCAAGATCTTCGATTGTAGTGCAAGCAGCGCCGTTGAAGCCATACCAGCCGAACCATAATATGAATACACCGAGCGCTCCAAGCGGTATGCTGTGTCCGGGAAACGCATTTACCTTGACTACCTTTCCTTTTTCATCCTTGACAAACTTACCAATACGTGGTCCAAGTATCTTTGCGCCTATAATAGCTGAAATACCACCTACCATATGTATACAGCATGAACCAGCAAAATCATGGAAGCCTAACTGTGCTAACCAGCCGCCGCCCCATATCCAGTGTGCTTCGATTGGATATACAAGTGCTGATATAACTCCAGAATATACACAATATGAAAGGAACTTTGTTCTTTCTGCCATAGCTCCTGATACTATTGTTGCTGTTGTTGCACAGAATACTAAGTTAAATACAAAGCTTGAGAAATCAAAACTCTCATAAGCCGTAAATATATCAAATCCAGGTTTTCCAATAAAACCTGCTAAATCTTCACCAAGTAATAAACTAAAACCTATCACTATGAATACTACTGTACCTATACAGAAATCCATAAGATTCTTCATAATAATATTACCTGCGTTCTTAGCTCTTGTGAAGCCTGTTTCTACCATTGCAAATCCTGCCTGCATCCAGAATACCAGTGCAGCACCGATAAGGAACCAGATTCCAAATGTCTGCTCACTTATCAAGTTAGTTATCTGTTCTACTGCCATAACCTTTTCCTCCCTAATTCTTTTCTTGGAAGTCTAATGAAGTTGATCAGTTTTCATAAGACAACTGAAATACAGAATAACACATGAATTACCCGCGACGTAATAAAATAAAAAAAGACGTGCAACCACTTTATTTAATAAAGTAATCACACGCCTTTGTGTTATTTGTTTTTCAATTATGTTGTTTATTATACATATCTTTTTTAATATTTATTGAAAAAATCCGACATATTTATTGACTTTTTTAATATTTGCTTTATTATTATTTTATAAATTCTATTTTTAACATAAGCAGCAAAAGGAGTTTACATATGAACAATCACATACACCAGCCCATGTTATTTAACCCGGACATTGATATCCAGACTAAATCATTAACTAAAATAAACAAATATGGTACAACTAAAGTCCATGAAAATATGTATATATATGAATCAGCAAGTAATACTTCAGCAAACATTATAAATTCAATGTACTCTGTTCTTGTTCCATCTACCCATACAGAATGGATCATAGGCTATAACCATACAGATAACAAGTCATCATTCTACTGTATTGGACCTGTAGTTAAAAAACGTACTTATGATTTTGGTAACTATGAGCATTATTTTGGCGTATGCTTTGATGATATATATTCCTACTATGCAAAAGGGGTCAATGCTTACACTTACCCTTCAGGCATGACAGGGGAAGTATACGAATATTCTCCTTCAGAAGGCTCATATGAATACAAGCTTATAGAAGATTTTAAAACAAGCTGCAGCTTTGAAAAACACATACATATGTTTAAGGCATTTCTTGAAAATGCCAAACAATGCTGCTATATTCCTGATAATATGATAACGCTCACTGATATCATAAAAAAAGCTTATGGCAATATACTCATATCTGAGCTTGCCACAAGCCTTGGTTATTCTGAAAGACATATTCAAAGAATGTTTAACGAAGTACTAGGCATGTCACCTAAAGATTACTGTAAAATTATACGTTTCCAGAATGTGTTATACAATATGTTATCAGACTGCAAGCAGAATAACAGCGGATATATATCCGGGTTGGGATATTCGGACCAGGCTCACTTCCAGCGGGAATTCAAGTCATTTACCGGACTGACTCCACGACATTTTCTTATGCAGTTCAAACCTGTATAAAATCAGACATGACTGTATTGCTTATATCTATTCCTCTCTGGGATAGATATAGGTAATCACCATTCTTTACAAGCAGTCCGGCAGCTATGTTATCTTTTATCTGTTTGTCATATACATCATATATATCACAGCCAAACTTCTCTTTAAAATCATTAACATCTATGCCTTTAGTCTTTCTTAAGCCAAGAAACATATATTCTGACATCTCATCTTCCTTTGACAGTTCTTCCACATCCATCCTTAACAGCCACACATCATCTGATTGTCTGGTATTTTTTTCATAACAGCAATAATCTTTATTGTTTTCGTTATTTAGTAATATATCCATGTATCTGTTTATATCAGAAATATTAGTATATCTTATATTGTCATATAAAGAAGCTGCTCCGATTCCAAAACCAATATAGTTACACCTCTCCCAGTACTTTATATTATGTCTGCACTCATATCCTTTCTTCGCATAATTGGATATTTCATATTGTTCATATCCAGCTGCTGCAAGTACTTCCTTTGTCATATGATACATATCCCTGTCTTCCTCATCTGATGGGATCTGTGGATATTTATCAATATTTTCTGAAAGTGCTGTACCATCCTCTACTATAAGGCTATATACAGATATATGCTGCATCTCTAGTGATATCGCTGTGTTAAGCACAGACTTAAAGCTTTCAATAGTCTGACCTGGAAGTGCTGACATAATATCTATATTGATATTATCAAAACCGGCCTCTTCTGCTATCCTTAAGCTTTCCAGAAATTGTTCATAGGTATGGATCCTTCCAAGCATCCTTAATTCATTATTATTGGTACTCTGCAATCCGAAGCTTATTCTGTTTATGCCAGCCTGACGATATATAGCTGCCTTTTTTTCATCCATAGTACCAGGATTACATTCTATTGTTATCTCTGCCTCATCACTGACGTTATAATTATGTCTTACTGCCTCAATAATATCTTTTATATCAGAAGCATCTATTGCTGATGGCGTTCCTCCTCCTATGAATATAGATGTAACTATATCCTTACCATGGTTATTACTTTCATTATTGCACTTATTAATACAGCTATTTGTCTTACCTTCTGCTGCCAGATTTATTTCTCTTATAAGTGCTTTAACATATCTTTTTCTTGTCTTTTCATCAGCAGGTGATGAAAGAAAGTCACAATATATGCATTTATGTACACAAAAGGGGATATGTATATATATCCCCAGTTCGTTTTTATTCTTCATCCAGCTTCAACACACTCATGAATGCCTTCTGTGGTATTTCTACATTACCAATCTGACGCATTCTCTTCTTTCCTTCCTTCTGCTTTTCAAGAAGCTTCTTTTTACGCGAAATATCTCCACCATAACACTTAGCAAGTACATCCTTACGAAGTGCCTTAACAGTTTCTCTTGCTATTACCCTGCTTCCAATAGCTGCCTGGATAGGTATTTCAAACTGCTGTCTTGGTATCTCCTGCTTGAGCTTTTCGCACATTTTTCGTCCTCTTTCTTCTGCACTGCCTGCGAATACAATAAACGAAAGTGCATCCACCTCTTCCTTGTTGATAAGAATATCAAGCTTAACAAGATTAGACCTCTCGTATCCCTTCATCTCATAATCAAATGATGCATAGCCTCTTGAACGTGATTTCAATGCATCAAAGAAATCATATATTATTTCGTTAAGAGGAAGATCATACTTAAGAAGTGCTCTTGTCTGTTCTATATATTCCATACCATTGTATACACCACGGCGTTCCTGACAAAGCTTCATGATAGGTCCGACAAATTCTGTTGTTACCATAATCTCTGCACTGACCATTGGCTCTTCCATATAATCAATCTCAGATGGATCCGGCATGTTAGATGGGTTCGTAAGATCTATGACATCTCCATTTGTTTTATGGACCTTATATATAACACCAGGAGCTGTTGTAACAAGGTCAAGATTATATTCCCTTTCAAGTCTTTCCTGTATAATCTCAAGGTGTAGAAGTCCTAAAAAGCCACATCTGAAACCAAATCCAAGAGCTATAGATGTTTCTGGTTCAAACTGTAGTGATGCATCATTAAGCTGAAGCTTTTCTAGTGCCTCTCTTAAATCCTGATACTTTGCACCATCTGCAGGATATAATCCACAATAAACCATAGGATTAACCTTTTTATAGCCTGGAAGCGGCTCTGCTACCGGTCTGTCATTATCAGTTACTGTATCACCAACTCTTGTATCCTGGACGTTCTTAATACTTGCTGTAATATATCCAACCATACCAGCAGATAATTCATCACAAGGTATGAACTGTCCTGCTCCAAAATATCCAACTTCTACAACCTCTTCCACAGCACCTGTCGCCATCATCCTTATCTTTGTACCCTTTTTAACAGTACCTTCGACTATTCTTACAAATATAATAACACCTTTATATGCATCATATAGGGAATCAAATATAAGTGCTGAGAGCGGATTTGAAGGATTACCTTCTGGTGCTGGTATTTTTGTTACTATCTGTTCCAATACTTCTTCTATATTAATACCATTTTTAGCTGATATAAGAGGAGCATCCTGGGCTTCTATACCTATAATATCTTCTATTTCATCTTTAACCCTGTCCGGTTCAGCACTTGGAAGATCTATCTTGTTGATAACTGGAAATACTTCAAGATCATGATCCAGTGCAAGATATACATTGGCCAGTGTCTGTGCTTCTATTCCCTGTGCTGCGTCTACTACAAGAACAGCACCATCACAGGCTGCAAGTGCTCTTGACACCTCATAGTTAAAGTCAACGTGTCCTGGAGTATCTATAAGATTAAATATATATTCTTCTCCATCCAGAGCCTTATATACAGTTCTTACTGTCTGGGACTTGATAGTTATGCCTCTTTCTCTTTCTATATCCATATTATCAAGAACCTGCTCCTGCATTTCCCTGCTTGTAAGAAGTCCAGTCTTTTCTATGATTCTGTCAGCAAGAGTTGACTTACCATGATCAATATGTGCTATTATGCAAAAGTTTCTTATGTTTTTCTGATTAATTTTAGCCATTAATATAACCTGCCTGTTCTAAGTATTTTATTATTCCATCTGATATTGCTTTAGCTGTTTTCTCTTTATTAGTTGTTACAAGCTTGTTGTCATCACTGTTATACATATTTCCAAGTTCAATTATACAGCTTGCTGATGAACTGTGCTGATTAATATAGTAATTCTTTGATGAATCATTTGGAGTACCCGTATTCACCCCACCTACCGTTTCACCAGATTCTTTAAACACATTCATAATATCTGAAGCAAGGCTCTTTGAATCAGTTGGAGATGATGTATATATCCACGCACTGACACCTCTGCCTGTTCCATCCTTCTTAGCAACATCCCTGTGCAGTGATACTGTTGCTACAGCTTTTCCTGTATTGATTTTTTTAATACGTGATGTATAATCTACATTCTCATCTGTTGTCCTTGTCATAATAACCTTAACTCCATAATCAGCAAGATTTTTTTCAACAAGTCCAGCCAGCTCTAACACCTGTGTTTTCTCATAATTCTTTCCATCATACTGTCCTGTATCAGAACCTCCATGAGATGCATCTATACATACGATTGCTTTATCTGATATATCTGTCTTTTTACCACTTGTATCATTACCGGATTCGGTATTGTCACTTGGTTCTTCTGATATAGAATCATTTGTTTTATCACTTCCAATACCAACCATTGATTTTATTGAAGTTCCAAAGTCCATATATAACATAACCGCAAAAACTATAACAGACATTAAAGCCGCTATTCCAAATATTCTATGCCACTGTATTCCTGTACCTTTATTTTTCATATTACCTTTTTTCCATATCTTTATATAATGTTGATAGCTCTCCTATACTGGGCAAATTTTCCCTTATACTAATCATACCTTTATATTTTCATGGACACAGCCTGGAATGTCAAGCAAAAAGTTATATTATTTTATATTATTTGATGTTAATTCTTCAGCACGCCCTCACCATATCCCTCTTCAATCTTTTTATTATCTTTTTTTCAAGTCTTGATATATACGACTGTGATATACCAAGCATATCTGCTACTTCCTTTTGTGTTCTTTCTTCTCCATCTTTGTCGCTAAGCCCATATCTTAAATCGACTATAATTCTCTCCCTCTCTGACAGATTGCCAAGTGCACTTTTAAGTGCTTTCATTTCCACCTCATTTTCAAGATCCTTATAACACACATCATCATCTGTGCCAAGAATGTCTGACAATAAAAGCTCATTTCCATCCCAGTCTACATTTAAAGGCTCATCTATAGATACTTCTGCCCTGATTTTACTGTTTCTTCTAAGATGCATAAGAATCTCATTCTCTATACATCTTGATGCATATGTAGCAAGCTTTATATTTTTATCACGGTCATATGAATTAATAGCCTTTATAAGTCCTATTGTTCCGATAGATATCAGATCCTCTACTCCCACACCTGTATTATCGAATTTTTTTGCTATATATACAACAAGACGAAGGTTATGTTCTATCAGCATTTTCTTGGCATAATCGTCATCCTCGGTTTTTAACATCGCCAATACATTTTTCTCCTCATCTGTATCAAGCGGTGCTGGTAACACCTCTGCCCCTCCTATATAATGAACCTCTTTTGAGCCTAGCATATATAGATTTTTTATAGATGGTACCATCTTAAACCGGAAACGATCCGCAACTGCCACTTTAATCACCATTTCTCTCCTCTTTTCTACGGTGCTGTTACTTTTATAGAAATACGAATGCACCGCTGACATATTTCCATCCTGTAATGCAAAAACTCATCCTCTCTTATAGCTTTGCATTAACTCTAAATCATACGTCCATTTATAAGTGCCTGATATTCCCCGTTTTGTGATACTTTCCTATCCGAAAGTCCTATCAGTGCACCTTTATAAGCCTTCGTTTCATCTTTTCCTGATATGTACATATAATCTGATGTAATAACTTCTATAATCCCCTCATTATTACCTATTGTTCTGTATGGTATAAAATGATACTTTAATCTCCCGTAATCATTTATCTGATAAAGAACATTTTCAAAATATGATTTATCCATCACATTTACCGGCTTACCTGTATACTTATCTGTAAGCTGATTCCCGGTATCTACTATTCCGTGAAGCATAATCTTATGATTGTCAACTATAACAGTAACCTTGTATATGTCACTGTTTTTTTTATAGGTTCTATACACTCTGGCAATCACTATTATAACAACTACGGATATCAGTATAAGATATATAAGCTGATTGTAAGTAACTAATATACGTCTTATTATCCAGCCGGCATATGTATAATATACAATCATATGCATAATCCCGCCTGAAAAACATGCTACAGACAGCATAATAATCATACCCTTAAACAGTTCTTTTAAATAATTTGTTAAAGCATACCTGTCATTGTTACTTTGTTGTGCTTTTATGATATTTAATGGACTATTTATCACAGCAAGCATAAGAGCTGTAACAATAAAATATGTGCATAAATTAACGAATAGCCTATATCTGTCAGGAATCATCACTGCAGCAACTGACCATACTGCTCCTAAAGTGGAAGAAAGCAGCAGCCGGATAGCAGATGCATGATAACGCATAATTCTGTTAACAATAAGCAGTATAACCAGATCCATACAATAATTAATCCCAAACAATATATCTATATATATTACAATCCATTCCCACCTCCTTTACGCAATATATACAAGATTATGTATAACATCCTGTATCAGCGAACAAGAAGAGTATACATAAAGTTATGTGCAAAATTTGTCGCAGTAAGGAGCCATATACAAAATTTAAGATAAAAGTCTGCTGCTTTTCATTGTGTCGTCATAAGTATAAACATAAAAAAACAGGATAGTATATAAATCAATCATACACTATCCTGCCATATATAAGTTATTATAAGACTACTGCGTCTGTTTATGTATTACTTTCTGTTCTTCTGAAGAAATGTAGGAATTGTAATTCCATTAGACTTCACATTGCTTGTAACAGGTGTTGGCTGCTTAAGACCTGGAAGAGGAGCTGTTGTAGAGCTCATACCCATACCTGCTGGAGACTGTGGCTGCTGGTAAGAATATGCTGGCTTTACAGCTGGCTTTGGTGTCTGAACCTGTGCCTGTGCTTTTGGCGAAAACTTAGCCATGGCATTATTAACGTTAACACCCTCTATACCTGTAGCAATAACTGTGATTGTACAGCTGTCTGTAGCGCTTTCATCATATACAGCACCAAAGATAATATTAGCATTGTCACCGGCAAGCTCCTGTATATAGCTGGCTGCATCATTAGCCTCAACAAGGCCAATATCACCTGATATATTAATAATAACATGTGATGCACCTTCAATAGTTGTTTCAAGAAGAGGACTGGCAACTGCCTGCTTAACCGCTTCAATGGCCTTATCATCACCTGTAGCTGAACCTATACCTATATGAGCAACACCCTTGTCTACCATAACAGTCTTAACATCAGCAAAATCAAGATTAATAAGTCCAGGAACATTAATAAGATCTGTGATACCCTGAACAGCCTGCTGTAACACTTCATCAGCCTTCTTTAATGCCTCAGGCATAGTTGTTCTTCTGTCAACAATCTCAAGAAGCTTATCGTTTGGAATGACAATAAGAGTATCAACACTTTCCTTAAGCTTTTCTATACCAGCTTCTGCATTAGTCATACGTGTTCTTGCCTCGAATCTGAAAGGCTTAGTAACAACACCAACTGTAAGTATTCCCATCTGCTTTGCAATCTTGGCAACAACAGGTGCAGCACCTGTTCCTGTTCCGCCTCCCATACCACATGTAACGAATACCATATCAGCACCTTTAATAGCCTGTGTAAGCTCTTCAACATTCTCTTCTGCTGCTTTCTCACCAATCTCTGGCTGTGCTCCTGCACCTAATCCTTTAGTAAGTTTTTCACCGATCTGGATAGCTGTAGGTGCTTTACATAACTGAAGTGCCTGGCTATCTGTATTGATTCCTATGAATTCAACACCAGATATGCTTTCATCTATCATTCTATTAACAGCATTATTACCGGCACCACCGACACCAATAACAATAATCTTTGCTGATAAATTTGATTCGTTTTCTATTATCTCTAACAAGGTTATTGCCTCCTTCTATACTTATACATATTTATAATCATATAATTTTTCACAACAAATATCAACTAATTTTTATATTTTTATTCACAATTTTCATAATCTTTGTTCATTCTATAATAGTATGATGCCAATACCAGAATTTCAGGAATCATTTCTCATCTTTTTTAAATATTATTGCATTGCTGTCTTTCGTATAATCCTGCATATAAAGTGTTCCCTTTAAGCCTGAGAATTTAGTTTCCATCTGCTTCAGTTCAAAAAGCTTGTCCGTATAATCATCACTATTTCCAAGATACACCTTAACCTCTTCAATATACAGTATTAAATTATCAGATGAATCAAAATATACCTTTGATACATCCAGATCATATTTATCAAAGCTTTGTGTAAGGTCAAGTATCTGCCTGAATATATCATCATCACCAACATCAAGCTTTGAACCTAAAACTATCGAATTAAACTTAAGCCCTATTATTTCAGGGACCTTATCATAACTTTCTGTGGAGCTTTCAACAACTATGCCATCCTTATCAAAGAACATATTACATCCCATATATCTTATATAACCAATAACTGGCTTTTCATATACTGTTATATACATTTTCTTTGGCCATTGTATTTCCACATCATACTTCTGTATAAATGGTATTGTCTTTTTTTTATTACCAAACAGCTTATAAAGTAATACATTAGGCTTGTCTTTTCCAAATATTTTTTCGGTCATCTCCTCATCAGAATAATGGGAATTGCCAGCATATGTTATACTTTCTGCCTGAAAGCCTATATATACCGCAATCCCCACTGCAACAAGAATAAACATTACAATAAAAGCTATCAAAAAACCTTTTCCTTTTTTTCTTTCTCTTGCCATATTAATTTCCATTCCAGCCTGTTTATACTTCTATCTTTCCAGGTTAATCTGGCTGCTTATATTAAACACTATTCCTAGTTCTGCAAGCAGCAATATGGTCGCCGAGCCTCCATAGCTTATAAATGGCAATGTAACACCTGTATTAGGAAATACATTGGTTACAACTGCTATGTTTATAATCACCTGTATAGCTATATGCGCAAACACACCAACTGCCAGAAGCGAGCCAAAAAGATCTGGCGAATTCTGTGAAATATATATTATTCTCCACAACATTATTATAAATAAAAGTATAACGCATATCGCACCAAATAAGCCTAATTCTTCACAAATGATTGAAAAAATCATATCATTCTGTGATTCAGGTATGAAGCCAAGCTTCTGCATACTCTTTCCAAGTCCTTTTCCAAAAAGTCCGCCAGAACCTATAGCATATAACCCCTGCATAGTCTGATAACCTTTATCATCTATGTACTTCTCTGGATTAATCCATACAAACAATCTTGTAAGACGGAAGCTTCCTTTCATCTGCGTACCAGCTTCCACTGCTTTCTTTAGCCACTCACGTATACCAACATATCCTATGGCTATAAGTGCGGTCAAAAAACCATGTAATCTATAGTTTGGATATACTACAAATGACATTATAAATACTATTCCACATATAATAATGGCACTACTCAGATTAGACGTTATAACAAGGATCATTCCTGCGGGTAACAGGGCACATCCAAGAAATATCTTTGCATTCTTTGATAATGTCTTTATTTTAGTTCCTGCTGCACACATTCTTGCTGCAGTCATAATTATAACGGCTATCTTAACAATCTCTGCTGGCTGTATACTTATAGGGCCAATATATATCCATCTTTTTGCACCATGACTCTCGGTTCCAAAAAATATAACAGCCACTACCGAAATCAGAGCCATAATAAATAAATAAGGTGCAAACCTTTTAAGCACATGATAGTCTAAAAACCTGGCTATAAAAAGCATGATCACAAAGCCGCCGACATCAAAAAAAAGCTGCTTCTTAAAATAATACTCCGGGTCACCATAATTAATCTGGGCAGTATAAGAACTCGTACTATATACCATAGTAAGTCCGAAGCCAACTATGAATATAAGAACAAATAAAAGACTGTAATCAAAATAGAATCCATTCTTTCTTTTTTTCTTCTTCCTTGCCATATTTTTCCTCTTTTATATCATCATATTCTTTTATTAAAGACTGTTAACATATTCCTTGAACATATCTCCACGCTGCTCATAATTATCAAACATGCCCCAGCTTGCACATGCAGGTGATAACAGTACAGCATCACCATCCTTGGCATTCTTTGCACATATTGAAACAACCTCTTTTAGTGAATCTGCAAACACATAGTTGCTAAAGCCGTATTTATCACATGTTTCTGCTATCTTATGTGCTGTCTGTCCAAGTAACACAAGCATTTTGACTTTATCACCAAAGGCTTTTACATACATATCAAACTCAGAACCTTTATCGTAACCTCCGCCAATCAGAATCGTAGGTCTTACCATAGCCTCTATAGCCTTAACAGAAGCTTCCGGATTAGTTCCCTTTGAATCGTTGTAATACCATACACCATTTTTGGTAGCAACATACTCTATTCTGTGTTCTACAGCCTTAAAGTTCTTTATCTGTTCTATTATAATATCATCCGGAATCCCCACAGCCTTTGTCATGGCTATAGCTGCACACACATTTTCATAATTATGTGTTCCAAGAAGATTCATATCATGGACATTTAGCATTATCTTATCAGTTACACCATCTGTATATCTTATGTTATTCCCATCAAGATAAGCACCTTTGCATGGTTTTCTCCTGCTTGAAAACCATACAACTGATGCGCTGCATTCTTTACCGAATCTGTATAATTCTTCATCTTCCATATTAAGAACACATACATCACTCTTATTCTGGTTCTTTGCTATTCTTTCCTTTGTATGTGCATAACATTCCATAGTGTGATGTCTGTTAAGATGATCTGGTGTTATATTTAAGATAGCACTTACAACCGGATGGAATTCATGTACAGTTTCAAGCTGGAAGCTGCTTATCTCAGCTACTGTATATGAATCCTCTGTTGTCTTAAGAACCTCACCTGTATATGAATTACCTATATTTCCTACTACAAATGTCTTTTCATTGTATGCCTTTATTATCTGTCCAACAAGAGCTGTTGTTGTTGTTTTTCCGTTAGTACCTGTTATGGCTGCTATTTTTCCTTTGTCATAATTATATGCAAGTTCTATCTCTCCCCATATAGGAACACCAGCCTTTTCAAACAGTTCGACTATCGGACTGTCTATAGGAACGCCTGGACTTATAACAAGAAGTTCTACCTTATCAGTTATACCTTCTGGAAGCTGTCCTATAATAATCTGTGCTTTATTACCACCAAGCTTTTTTACTACATCTTCTGTTGAAAGCTTTTCATTGCCATCATATATGATACAGTCTGCTCCTACTTTATTAAGGAGATCTATGGCACCTGTTCCACTTATTCCAGTACCTACAACCATTACTTTTTTGTCTTTTAAATCCATAATCACTCATCCTATCTGTCTGCACATAATACAGACTAACTATTCATTAAAAAGCTTATTTTATTTTACTCTAAGCATTTACATATGTAAAGTATTCATTTAATCCATATACGGTAATATATTGTCATATAGCTCTCTTATGACAGGAGCTGCTATTGTTCCTCCATAGTATACGCCCTGTGGCTCATCTATAAGACACATGGCTATAACAGAAGGATCCGTCACATCTGAAAACCCTATAAAAGAGGCTATATATTTTCCTGAACCTCTTGGAAGTTTCTGTGAAGTAGCTGTTTTTCCTCCTATTGAAAAGCCTTCTATATATGCATTTTTTCCACCGCCTTCTTCAACAACCTGTCTTAATATATCCTTCATCGTATCACTTGTTTCCTTACTTACAGCTTCCTGTGTAGTCGAATATGAAAACTCGCTGTATGTTGTTTTATCAGCAGCACATGTCTTTATGGCAAAATGCGGTGTTACCAGATTACCACCATTTACAATTGCTGCAGCTGCCCTTAGCATCTGCATTGGAGTTATCTGAAACGACTGTCCAAACGACATGGTTGCCAGCTCCACCTCTCCTACGTTTTCCTTCTTATGTATGATAGTACCTGCTTCACCTGCTATATCAATTCCTGTCTTTGAGGTTAATCCAAGCTTATCAATATATGTATAGAAATTATCTACACCGACACGCCTCCCCCATTCTATGAATGCCGGATTACACGAATTCATTACTGTCTGGGTAAAGGTCTGCGTTCCATGTCCTGTTGTTTTATGACATCTTATTCTTCTATCAGCAACTGTTGTTGAACCACCACATGTATACATATCTGACAGGCTCACAACACCAAGTTCAAGTGCAGCTGTTGCTGTTACCATCTTAAAAACCGAGCCAGGTTCATATGTATCATTTATACAGAAATTTCTCCACATATTATTTAGTTTATCCATCTTATTTCCAGTTGCGTCTTCATCATCATAATTCAATGTATATGGATCATTCAGGTTATACTCCGGAGCATTTACCATTGCATATAACTCACCATTACGTGGATTCATGACTATTATTGATACCCTTTTTGCCCCCTTTTTAACAAGTGTCTTTTCTGCAAGCTGCTGTGCATACATCTGGATATTTATATCTATGCTTGTATATATGTCACACCCTGCCTTGGGTTCAAGCCTTCCTTCTTTTTTACCTTCAAGCTCACTTCCCCACGCATCTGTAAGTGTCAGTATCTTTCCACCATCTCCTGACAGGCAGGCATCATACTTTGCTTCAAGACCAACAATCCCCTGATTATCTCTTCCTGTAAACCCTATAACCTTAGATGCCAGAGTGTCATACGGATAATATCTTTTATAATCCTCATCAACCTTCACCCCTGCATAATCATACTCCCTTATCCTGTCGCCTGTTTCTTTATCAACATTTGTCCTGATAATCTCTATTGATGATATTTTATTTACCTTTTTAGTTATCATCTCCTCTTCTTCTGACAGCTCACTGCACAACATCTCAATAACCTTTTGTGGTTCTTTTATCTGGTTATGTATAACTGACACAGTACACACTGTCCTGTTATCTGCAAGCACTGTTCCATTAGCATCAAGTATACGGCCTCTCATTGCCTTTATCGCACGCTCTCTTTCGTGCAATTCTGTTGCCTTTCTGCTATAATAGCCAGCCTCAACCGTCATAATACATCCTATACGGACTGTAAGAAGTGACATAATTATAATAAGACTTATTATTATGGTCAGCAGCTTTTTTCTGTGCCTCGTTCTTACATACAAAGAATATCTTTCATCTTCATTTAACTCTATTCTTGATTTCATATAATACAATAACCCTGTGTAAACTCACTTTATACATATGTAAGTTCACTCAGGGTTATTCTTATACTTATTATTACTAGTTAACTGATGGCATGTTCTGTAAGTTTTCAGTTGCTGTGTTCTGTATAGAACCCTCTGGTACACCATCCACTGTATATTCATCTTCCGCAGTGCCTGTATCTGTTTCTGGTTCTAATGAATCCTTGTAAACACTCATATAAGGAAGAAGCTTTTCTAATATATCATGTGAAAGTGTAAGAACATCTGCTGAGCTTCCGGATGTTCCTGTCGTTCCATCTGGTTCATCAATTATTACATATATAGCAAACTTTGGATTATCAGCTGGCGCATGTCCTATAAATGATATAAGCCACTTATTCTCACTTCTTGGTGATTTCTGCGCTGTTCCTGTCTTTCCAGCCACTGAATACCCCGTAACAGCTACCTTCTTAGCTGTTCCTGTTTCAACTGTGCTCTTAAGATATCTTCTTAACAGCTTTGATGTTGACATAGTAACTGTCTGTCTCACAAGCGTAGCTTTGTTTTCTTTTACAACCTCGCCGTTAGCTGATTCTATTCTTTTAACTATATGTGGCTGATATAACATTCCACCATTTATAATAGAACAGTAGGCTGACATCATCTGCATCATATTAACATTAATAGTCTGCCCAAATGAGTTACATGCAGCATCTATAGTTGTCATCTTATTTCCATATACAATACCCATTGTTTCACCAGGAAGATCTATACCTGTTGTTTTACCGAAGCCAAAAAGTGACTGATATGCTGCAAACTTTTCGTTGCCAAGTTCTAAGGCAAGATGGATCATATATGGATTACATGAATTCATAACAGCCTGCTCTACTGTAATCGTTCCATGTCCACCTGATGAATACACATGGCACTTAAGCCTGTCAGGTCCTATCATTTCATATCCATTACATGTATAAGTATCTCCATCCTTTACAACGCCTTCTTCTAAAGCCGATGCCACTGTAACCGGCTTAAAGGTTGAACCTGGTTCGTAACTTTCCGATACACAATAGTTCGTCCATAATGAATATAATGCATTCTTATAATCATCATCCGACATCTTATCTATCTGTTCCTGAGTATACACACCACTTAAGTCTCTTGGACTGTTAAGGTCAAAAGTTGGATAACTTGCCATTCCAAGAATATCCCCGTTAGATGGATCTGCAACTACTACTGCTGTATTCTTTGATGGTTTTTCAGCGTTATATTCTTTAATACATTTTTCTATAATAGACTGAACATTATAATCTATCGTTGTTACGATGTTATTTCCATCTACAGCAGCCTTCTGTGTTTCTGTAACCTCTAGTCCATCATCAACATAGCTGTATGTTGTTCCATTAGTTCCTGTCAATTCATCATCATACTGGCTTTCTATTCCAAGTTCACCACCATTGCTGGCACTTGCAAAGCCTATCGTATCACTTGCAAATGTGCCTAATGGATATTTTCTTAAATAGCTGTCCTCAAACCATACACCCTTAATGTTTTTTCCTTCTGTCTTATCATTCGTAAGATTCTTAAACTCTTCTATCTCATCCATGGTAAGATTTCTTAAAAGCTTCTGATAACGGCTGTTAGGATTGGCTGCAACTATAGCTTCAAGCTCACTTCTGTCAAGCGAAAAGCATCTTGTAAGTGCACTAAGTGTCGGTTCTTTATATTCTTCATCTGAAAGCAGCTGTTTAACATCTAATATAAGATTATAAACCTTTTCGCTATACGCAAGCACAGTACCATCGCTTGTAAGTATCTGTCCTCTTTTATATGCAAGCTCAGTTGAAGTATATGTCTGATGGTCTAATACCGCTTTTGCATACACATCACCATGTGTATAGTTTATCTTAAACACATGGCCACCAAGAACTATCAATATAACAACAACCATGCCAAGTGCAACCTTGCCCCTGACATGGACTCTTTTTAACATCACTCTTTTTCTTCTGTACTTATTTCTTCTTAACTGTTCACTATCTGCCATAAGTACCTCTTAATATTCTGATATTTATATTCATCATCACTATATAACTGTAAATCAGTTATTTACCAGCTTCTGGAACATCCTTGAACTGTTTTACATATTCGCTTTCCTTTGAGTCATATGTAATAACCTGTCCTTTACCTGGATATATCATTCCAAGATCATTGACAGCTGTATCATATATGGCATCATAATCTATACTTGCATTGATATCAGCTTCAAGAGCATCATTGTTGTCTTTAAGTGAATTCAAAGTACTTTTTAACTCTATTATCTTATCTGAATTAACCTTAGCTGCTGCCTGGACATTAAGATACTGATAGCATATAAAAAATACAACTGATGCAACTGTTGCAACAACAACTGTATACATAAGATTAATCTTATTGTTGTGTCTGATCTGTTTCTGTTTTGCGCGTCTTTGTTCTCTTGACTCTTCCGATTCTTCGTTACGTCTAAGAGGCTGTGCATTCATATTAAGCTGTCTTGCTGCACTTCCATATTCATATGCCTTACCATATATCTCTCCAGAAACGCTTACACGGTTCTTTGAATTACTCATCTTCACTCTTACCTCCCCTTATGCTCTTTCAAACACTCTTAGCTTAGAGCTTTTTGATCTGCTGTTCTCCTCTAATTCCTCTTCAGATGGAATAATAGGTTTTCTTGTTATAACTTTTCCTTTAGACTTTTTGCCACAAACACATGTTGGAAAACTTGGAGGACAAGTACAAGGATTCTCATTGTTCTTGTATCTGACCTTCACTATTCTGTCTTCAAGTGAATGAAAAGTTATTATACACAGGCGTCCCTCTTTATTAAGCCTGTCTATCATCATATCTATCGAATTCTCAAGAACCTCAAGTTCTCTGTTCAACTCTATTCTTATAGCCTGATATGTTCTTTTGGATGGATGTCCACCTGTTGCCCTTACCTTCATAGGTATGGCTGCCTTTATTATCTCATTTAGCTCAAATGTTGTCTCTATAGGCTTTTTTTGTCTGGCAGCAACTATATGTTTTGCAATATTTTTTGCAAATCTGTCCTCTCCATAGTCTCTTATGATTCTGTAAAGATCATATTCACTATAATCATTAACTATATCTCTTGCTGTAACTTCCTGTCTCTGATCCATTCGCATATCAAGCTTGGCATCTACATTGTATGTAAATCCCCTCTCAGCTGTATCAAGCTGATATGAAGAAACTCCTAAGTCTAACATTATGCCATCTACTTTATCAATGGAAAGTTCATCTAACACTTTATCCATATTGCAATAATTGTTCCTTACAATAGTGACTCTGTCCATAAAAGGTTTCAATCTTTCACTAGCTGCCTTTATGGCATCCTCATCCTGATCAATACCTATAAGTCTTCCTTTGTCAGAAAGCCTGCTTGCAATCTCATATGAATGGCCTCCACCTCCAAGCGTGCCATCTACATATATACCATCAGGCTTGATATTAAGTTGATCAACCGTCTCGTATAATAATACTGACTTGTGCTTGAATTCCATACCACTCTCTCCCTGTTTATACTTTAAATGTCAGTCTTTAGTGTTTCTGTTTAAAAGCTGATTCGTTCTTATATAGTAAATCCCAGACTGTCCATATTTTCTGCGACTTCATCCATATCATCATCATAACCACTTATACTTTCATCCCATCCTGCTCTGTTCCATATCTCTATACGGCTTCCAACACCTACGAATACAACATCCTTCTCAAGTGATGCAAACTCACGTAATACAGATGGAATAAGTATTCTTCCCTGCTTGTCAACCTCCATTTCTGCTGCTCCCGCGAGAAAGAATCTTGTAAACTTTCTGGCATCTTTATTCGTAAGAGGAAGTGTCCTTAACTTCTCTTCAAACTTCTGCCAGTCTTCTTTGGTATATACAAAAAGGCAGTTATCAAGTCCTTTGGTAACAACAAAGTTATCACCAAGACTTTCGCGGAACTTCACTGGAACGATTATTCTGCCCTTGGCATCTATAGTATGGCTATATTCGCCCATAAACATAGCAATCGTTCCTCCTTTCTACCACTTTCTTCCACTCACTACCACTTTGCTCCACTTTAGAGTCAATTTTATACTTTTTTAATAAAAAACACAAGCATTTTCCTATAGTTTTTTGGCATTTTCTAAAATTTTCCATCAACATCAGGCAGATTAATATCAACCACTTGCGGACTTTTTTAAAAATATAGTACAAAAGGACCAGACAATCTGTCTTATGACAGCTGTCTGGTCCTTTTATAAACCTTTATCACATTTTATTTTATACGTTAAAACGGAAAAGAATTACATCTCCATCCTTAACTACATATTCTTTACCTTCCATACGCACAAGACCTTTTTCTTTTGCCTTTGCATATGTACCACAATCTAAAAGATCCTGATAATTAACAACTTCTGCCTTGATAAAGCCTCTTTCAAAGTCACTATGAATCTTTCCTGCCGCACCAGGAGCCTTAGTTCCTTTTGTTATAGTCCATGCTCTTGTCTCTGTTTCACCAGCTGTTAAGTAGCTGATAAGTCCAAGTATCCTGTAACTTGCTGCTATAAGCTTATCAAGTCCTGATGAGCTTATTCCAAGATCATCAAGGAACATCTTCTTCTCTTCATCATCGAGTTCAGAGATTTCTTCTTCTATCTGTGCACATATAACGAATACTTCACAGTTATCCTTCTTTGCATATTCTCTTACCTGTGCTACATATTCATTGCCAGCGCCATCATTAGCAAGATCATCTTCTGACACATTAGCAGCAAATATAACTGGCTTAGCTGTAAGCAGATTATATTCTTTCATGAATGCTTCTTCATCCTCATCCTCACATTCGAAGTTCTTGGCAAGATTACCTGCCTCAAGAAATGCAAGAAGTCTTTCTATAAGTTCACATTCCTTAGCTATATCCTTGTTATTATAAGAAGCTCTCTTCTGCTTTGCCAGTCTTCTCTCAAGCACTTCCATATCTGAGAATATAAGTTCAAGATTGATTGTTTCAATATCACGTACAGGATCAATAGAACCATCTACATGTACGATGTTAGAATTCTCAAAGCATCTTACTACGTGAACGATTGCATCTACTTCTCGTATATTAGCAAGGAACTGGTTACCAAGACCTTCTCCCTTACTTGCTCCCTTTACAAGCCCCGCTATATCAACAAACTCTATAACCGCTGGTGTTATCTTTGCAGAATTATAAAGTGCTGCAAGCTTATCAAGTCTCTCATCCGGCACTGTAACAATACCGACATTAGGATCAATTGTACAGAATGGATAGTTTGCTGACTCCGCTCCTGCCTTTGTAAGTGAATTAAATAATGTACTTTTACCTACATTTGGTAGACCTACGATTCCGAGTTTCATAATGTATATACCTCTTTCAAAATCCTATATTTCAGGACTTTCACCTTTCTCTTTATTTCATTTAAACAATCCGCTATATTTACTGCAGCCCAATCATGATAGCCATAGCTTCAATAACTTCCATGGCTTCTTAGCTTTTACAAACATAAACGGCTTTTTGATTTTTGGACTTTACATCATCTGATTACTATATCATAAAAAATGTATTTTTAAAACCCCTGAAAGATTATTTTCACTGCCTTTAATTTCACTGTTTTCCATGAAAATTTAATTTTACTTGACATTTTTCTGTCCGTAATATGCATTTTTTCCGTGTTTTCTTAAATAATGTTTATCCATAAGCTCCTGTGGTGCTTGTTTTACCTGTGGATTTATGCTTTCTGTCCTATATGCCATCTTTGCACACTCTTCAAGCACAACCGCATTATGAACAGCCTCTTTTGCATCCTTTCCCCACGTAAAAGGTCCATGATTCTTGCATAGTACAGCTGGAACAGCAGAAACATCTTTCCCCATCCTTTTAAACTCATCAACTATAAGCTTTCCAGTATTTTTTTCATATGCCTCATCTATTTCCTCCTTAGTAAGACATCTAAGGCATGGAACCTCACCATATATATAATCCGCATGTGTAGTTCCATAACAAGGTATGCTTCTGCCTGCCTGTGCCCAGCTTGTAGCATACGATGAATGTGTATGCACTATTCCACCTATCTTATCAAACGCTTTATATAGTTCTATATGTGTCTGGGTATCTGAAGACGGATTATATCTCCCCTCTATCCTGTTTCCTTCAAGATCCATAATAACCATATCATCAGGAGTTAACAGTTCATAATCAACTCCACTTGGTTTTATGGCAAAATACCCAGTAGTTCTGTCTATCTGACTTACATTTCCCCATGTAAAAGTAACAAGTCCGTACTTTGGAAGCTGCATATTCGCTTCATACACTTTTTGTTTTAATTCTTCTAACATAGCTTCAGTATCCTTTCCTGTATCACACCATTACATTAAACAAATCCCAGACAGAAAAGTTATATAACATATGTAAATGCTATTACATCTGTCAGAACTACTCATCCATCTGGGATACCTGCTTAATATAACGACATAATTTCCTTAAACTTTTTTACATTCTCTGATGCATCATTCTTAAAAACCGCTGAACCAGCAACAACAACATTAACACCAGCCTCAAGTACTGATGCAAGATTCTCTGCATTGATACCGCCATCGATTTCTATATCAACATTATCAAGCCCCTTATCTATAAGAAGCTTCTTTACTTCCTTTACCTTCTGTATAGACTCCGGGATGAACTTCTGACCTCCAAAACCAGGATGTACACTCATAACAAGCACCATATCAACCATTGAAAGATAAGGCTCTATAGCCTTTACAGGTGTTTCTGGATTAAGTGTAATAGCTGGTTTTACATTATATTCCTTAATCTTTTTAAGCGTTGCTGCTACATCCTGACACGCTTCAACATGAACTGTAATTATATCAGCTCCACACTTTACGAACTCCTCTATATATCTTATAGGCTCATCAATCATAAGATGTACATCAAACACCTTATCTGTACATTCTCTTATTGATTTAATGACTGGATTTCCGAATGAAAAGCTTGGAACAAAACTTCCATCCATAACATCAAGATGAATATAATCAGCTCCTGCTTTATCCACAGTTTTTATATCCTTTTCAAGATTCTTGAAATCTGCTGCCAGTAACGATGGCGATAATAACATCATAATATATTTCCTCACTAATACTTCTTCTGATTCTTAATCTCTTCATATAGCTCTACATAGCTTGTATATCGGCGGCGGCTTATAACACCCTTTTCAACTGCCATTTTCACAGCACAATCCGGCTCGTTTATATGCACACAGCCATTAAAACGGCAAGTGCCTTCATATTCATCAAACTCGTTGAAATAAAACCTCACCTGTTCCTTTTCAAGCTCCGGAAGGTTAAGTGATGTAAACCCAGGAGTATCACATATATATGTGCTTCCTGTTACGTTAAATATTTCAGAGTGCCTCGTTGTATGACGCCCTCGTCCTATTCTGCTGACATCTCCTGTCTTACTTATCTCTCCTTCTTCCTTCCTGTCTGGAAGAATAATGTTAGTAAGAGAAGATTTACCAACTCCTGACGGACCTGCCAGTATAGTTGTCTTATCTTTAAGAGTATCCATCAGAATATCTATGCCCGTGTTATCGTAGGCACTTATAAATATAACCTTACAGCCACATTTTTCATATATTTTTCTTAACTCTTCTATATCCTTTTCTTCAACAAGATCTGTCTTGTTAAATACAACAACAGTAGGAACATCCTGATAATCCATCATAAGTATGAATCTGTCTAAAAGATTATAGTTAGGTTCTGGAGATTTTACGGCAAATATGACCATAGCCTGATCTATATTAGCCGAAGCTGGTCTTATAAGTTCGTTTTTTCTTTCAAGAATATCACTTATATTTCCCTTTTTATTATCCTCATCAATAACGTCTATTAAAACATTATCACCTACTAAAGGTTTTATCTTTTTGTTTCTGAATATTCCTTTTGCTTTACATTCATATATACCACAGGCTTCTATATGCACATAGTAGAAGCCTGCTATTCCCTTGATTATCTTTCCCTGCATATTATGCCATTTCCATTAATTAGAACTATTGTTTGAATTGCCATTATTGTTTTTGTTATTAGCAGCTGTTGTTGTCTGCTGTGCTGTCTGCTGATAATGGCTTACATATATAGTAATAGTTGTTCCTGATGGTACAGAATCGCCTGCTGAATAAGGTGTCTGTGATGTAACCGTTCCATATTCTGCCTTAGATGATGTTTCATACTTGACTGTAACCTTAAGATTAGCAGAATCAAGTGTCTGGCTTGCAAGACTTTCTGACATTCCAAGTACATTAGGAACTGATACATTAGTTACCTTCTTTCCACGGCTTACATGTATAGTTACTGTAGAACCTTCTGCTACTGAACCTGAAGGACTATATTTTATAACATTACCAGCTTCAACTGAATCACTATACTGATAATCTACAGAAGCCACAAGATTAGCTGCTTCAATAGCTTCCTTAGCTTCCTGCTCTGACTTTCCCTTTACGTTAGGCACTGTCACTTCTTTGTTTTCTTTACCTGTACTTATAGTAAGTACTATCTGTGAATTCTTTTCTACCTTTGAACCGCCTACATTGCCCTGGCTTATAACACAATCCTCTGCAACCGTATCAGAGCTTTGTGTAACAGCCTTATATCCAAGTCCAAGCTTATTAAGTGCTTTGATAGCATCCTCCTTTGTCATACCAACAACTGCCGGAACCTCTACCATATCTGACGAATTGTTATTAGCTGAATTAACAGTTGTTGCTTCTACTGAGGTTTTATTATTATTTGCTGTATTTTTACCATTTCCTACAAGCTTGATAACTACAAATATAGTTATCATAAGTATAATAACTGCAATACCGATACCGATGCATTTCATAACAAGCTCAAGCTTATCATTTCTCTCATCATCTATATCTTCATCCTTATCTGAATCATTCTCAAGAAGTTCATCATCTGTATCTTCGTTATCATCATCCAAATCATGTCCTGCATTTTCTGTAAGAAGTTCATCATCATCTGGATTATATTCTTCTTCATCCTTCTTTAATACACTATCATATGCAGAACCCATTCTGACAAAATCTTCATCTGGCATAACAAGTGACTTTTTAAGGTCAACTATCAGTTCTGCTGCTGACTGATATCTTCTATCTGTCTTTTTCTGCGTACACTTAAGCACAATCTTATCTACACTTACAGGTACACCCTCTACAAGCTGTGAAGGCAGTGGTATACTATCCTGTATATGCTGGACAGCTACTGATACTGCTGAATCACCATCAAAAGGCACTGTTCCTGTGAGCATTTCAAAAAGAGTTATACCAAGTGAATATATATCACTTCTCTCATCTGAATATCCACCTCTTGCCTGCTCAGGTGAAATATAATGCACTGAACCCATAGATGCTGATGTGTTAATAGTAGCTGATGATGCAACCTTAGCTATTCCAAAATCTGTAACCTTTACTTTGCCCTCTTTTGAGATAATAATATTCTGTGGCTTAATATCTCTGTGAACAATATTGTGCTTATGTGCTGCATCCATACCATTAGCAACCTGTATTGCTATGCTGACAGCTTCTTTATATGGAAGCCTGCCTCTCTTCTCTATATATTTCTTAAGAGTTATGCCCTCTACAAGTTCCATAACAATATAATATATTCCATTCTCAACGCCAACATCATATACATTGACAACATTAGGATTGACAAGTCCTGCAGCTGACTGTGCCTCTGCCCAGAACTTGCTGACAAATGTCTTATCCTGGCTGAATTCAGATTTCATAACCTTAATAGCAACATATCTGTTAAGCTTATGACACTTGGCTTTATAAACATCAGCCATTCCACCCGTACCTATCTGTTCAATTATTTCATATCTGTCGGCTAAAAACATTCCTTCTCTTAACATGATTCTTTACCTTTCCAACTTATGGTTCAATCAATACTACTGATATATTATCTTTGCCACCATTATAATTAGCCTTTTTAACAAGGCTGTCAGCTGCTGTTTTAATATCAGCGCTTTCTTTGACAATGTGAAATATCTCTGAATCTTCAAGCATATTAGTAAGCCCGTCTGAGCACATAAGAATAATATCATTATCTTTAAGATCCACTGAAAACATTTCTGCCTCCACAGTCTCACATCCACCGATTGCCCTGGTTATGTAGTTCTTTTTCTCATGTGTTCTTGCTGCTTTTCTGTCTATCTGGCCAAGCTGTACCATCTCTTCAACAAGCGAATGATCCCTTGTTATCTGTGTTATATCTTCTCCTATAACATAAAGTCTGCTGTCACCTACGTTAGCAACTCTTAAAGTGCTTCCAAAAATACTGGCAACTACAAGGGTTGTTCCCATTCCTTCATACTCTTCTGACTCTCCTGCTTTCTTTAAAAGCAGCGTGTTAACAAGCTTAATATTATCATCAACCGCATCAAGCGGATCCATACCTGCTGATTGCTTTAATAACTCAATAAGTGTATCTACTGTATATCTTGATGCCATATCTCCAGCCTTGTGACCACCCATGCCATCCGCAACAACAAAAATGTTTGGCAGGCACCCTATATTATCAAGCTTTGTATAGACATAATCCTGATTGACGGCTCTTTCAATTCCAACATCCGTCTTTGCAAATGCGTTCATCTCTCTCTCCATTCTCTTTTCAATAAGTATATGCCTATATACTTTTAACATTACAGGAAAAAATCTCCCATATAGTTCAGCAGCCTTTTATACCCAATCTGTAAATCACGACCCCGAACAGTAGCATTTTATCATAAACATCCAAAAAAAGCGATATATTTCAACCGCTTTTATAATTATTTAAAATATGTCTATAACATTCCTTCTATATGATTCTGTCTTAACTGCCCGCAGGCGCCATCTATATCACGTCCCATTTCACGTCTTATAGTGACATTCACCCCTGCCTTTTCTAGTATTTCTTTAAAATTATGTATTGAATTCTTTTCAGACTGCTCATAATCTCTTTCCTTAATAGGATTAACCGGAATAAGATTAATATGACAGTTCATACCATGAACAAGCTTTATAATCTGCTTTGCACACTCTGGCGAATCATTCACTCCTTTAACAAGGCTATACTCAAAGGATATTCTTCTTGCTGTCTGTAAAAGATAGTATCTGCATGCATCCATAATCTGTTCTATACTATATGTATAAGCTATAGGCATCATCGTTTTTCTTAGTTCATCATTTGGTGCATGAAGCGATATTGCCAGCGTTATCTGCAGTTTAAGTTCAGCTAACTGTTTTATCCTTGGCACTAATCCACATGTTGAAACAGTTATATTTCTCTGACTTATATTAAGTCCTTTATCACTGTTTATAAGTCCAAGGAACTTTACAACATTATCATAGTTGTCCATAGGCTCACCAGAACCCATAATAACTACATTACTTACACGTTCACCTGTAAGACTCTGTATTCTGTATATCTGATCAAGCATCTCTGATGGTTCAAGATTTCTTACACATCCATTAAGTGTTGATGCACAGAATCTGCATCCCATTTTACATCCTACCTGTGAAGATATACATACTGAATTGCCATGATGATACCTCATAAATACACTTTCTATAAGATTACCATCATATAATCTGAAAAGGTATTTCTTTGTACCATCTATTTGGGACTCCTGTACCCTTACTGGTTCAAGACATGTATACAAAGTATTTTCTTTTAGAACTTTCTTTAACTTATCTGATATATTAGTCATCTCATCATAACTACAGGCAAGCTTTTCATGCATCCATGAATATAACTGTGCCGCCCTGAACTTTTTTTCACCAATGCTGACAATATAATCTGCCAGTTCATCATAGTTAAGCGACTTTATATCAATTTTTTCCATATATACCTCATTTCTGTGTGCATTAACTGTTTTTTATTAGCCTTGCAACAAAAAAGCCATCATTATCCTTATCAGGTGATGGCAGCATCTGAACATACTCTCCATCCCTGGTAAAACCAAGGCTTGTGCATATCCAGTCTGCATTATCCTCATTTTCTGACCGGTTAATAGTACATGTACTATACACAAGTGTACCACCTGGCTTTACATACATGCTTACAACCTCTAGTATATCTCTTTGAAGCCTGATTATATCAGATATTTTTTCAGGACTTATATTATATCTTATATCAGGCTTACGTCCCATGATTCCAAGTCCTGAACAAGGAAGGTCGGCTATTACTATATCAGCTTTTCCAACAAGACTATCATCCTTATCTAATGCATTATATACCTGGACATCTATATTAGATATTCCAAGTCTTTCTATATTATCATCTATTAATGATACTTTATAATCGGATACATCTCTTGATATAACTCTTCCTGTTATGCTTTTAATGATATTTTCTTCAACACCATCATCAGGAATATCTTTTATATTCGCATATGCAGATTCCACTGCCTTCAGTGCTGCATTTACCGACTTTCCACCAGGTGCAGCACACACATCTACTATGAGGCTGTCTATTGAGGGCAAAACATACTCTCCTGCTGCCATTGAACTTATATCCTGTATCTGATACAATCCTTCATTAAAGCTTTCAAGTGCCGTCAGATGATCATATCCTGATATTTCATATGCATATGGTATGTCAGGGACAGCATTAACTGTAACTCCCTCTTTCTCTAACACATCCTTTATGTGTTTAACGCCACCCTTTAATGTATTACATCTGATATATGTCTTTTTATCTTTTTTCATACCAGCAAGAATACTCTTAACATCTTCATAAGACATATATTCCATCCACATATTTATTATCCATTCCGGCATTGAATATTTCACCGACAGATATTTTTGTGGTTCCTGTACCATATCTGGATATACTATATTTTCTTTGTTACGTGATATATTTCTTAGTACTCCGTTAACAAAGCCCTTAAGTCCTGTAAAACCTCTTTTAGCTGCAAGCTTTACCGCCTCATTACAAGCTGCTGAATCAGGTATATTCTCCATGTATATAAGCTGGTATACTGCCATTCTCATAATACGCCTTATTACTGGTTTCATTTTATTAACAGGTGTTTTAGAAAACTGATTAATTATGTAGTCAAGCTCTATCCTGCATTCAATAGTACCTAATGCAAGTCTGTTTATAAATGCTCTTTGTGCTCTGTCCAGATACTGATACTTTGAGAGAGCATTATTAATAGTTATGTGGGAAAATTCTCCTTCTTTCTCTATCTCCGTAAGTATATCAAGCACTACTGCCCTTAAGTTAACTTCCATATAAAATATGCCCTTTCATAGTAGTATTAAACATCCTATACTAATCTGCACCAAAAACCGTTCCTGCTTCAACCCTGCAGCCAAGTAAAAATGCATCTATTTTCATTCTTTTCTTGCCTTCAAGCTGTACTTCATTGAGACTTAAATAATCAACTCCGCATTTAACTATAAGTCTTTTTTTATCTACATAGCATACAGTTGCAGGTGCGATGTTGGCATCACATTGTATTTCCTGCTCTATATCATTAAACTTAGATGAATCAGCTATATCTGATATGTTATGTACAACATCTGCATCCCATATTTTTAACATTTTACCATTGTAATGTGTATACGCACTTGGCCATGGATTAAGTCCTCTTATAAGACATTCTATATCATGTGCTGGCTTACTAAAATCAAGCTCACCCATAGACTTCTTCAACATCGTTACATATGAACTTTTTGAATCATCCTGTTTTACTGGCGTTATTGTCCCCTCTTCAAGTCCTTTCAGTGTTTCTATAAGCAGCTCTGCACCAACTATGCTTAATCTGTCAAAAAGACTTCCACCTGTTTCTTTCTTATCAAGCTTCACTTTTTTAACAAGAAGAATATCACCTGTATCAAGTCCTTCATCCATCTTCATAGTCGTGACACCTGAATATTCACATCCATCTATAACTGCCCACTGTATAGGAGATGCACCTCTATATTCTGGAAGTAATGATGCATGTACATTTACACATCCAAAGCGTGGCATATCTATTATACTTTTTGGAAGCAGCTGTCCAAAAGCAACAACTACAAATATATCTGCATCATATGTTCTTAGCTTTTCTATAAACTCTTCATTTCTCGCTTTTTCTGGCTGCAGCACTTCTATCCCAAGCTTTACAGCCTCCTGCTTAACAGGTGAAAACACAAGCTCTTTGCTTCTTCCCTTTGGTTTGTCTGGCTGTGTTACTACTGCTGCCACCTCATGTCCTGCTTCTACAAGTGCTTTAAGTGTGCCGACCGCAAAGTCAGGCGTCCCCATAAATATAACCTTCACTATTCTTCATCCTCCATTTCAGTATCAAGCAGCTTTCCCTCAACCTTATCAACATACATTATTCCATCAAGATGATCTATCTCATGGAGCAGACATCTTGCAAGAAGTTCTTCACCTTCAACAATAATCTCCTCCATATCTTCATTAAGTGCCTTTACCTTAGCATATGATGGTCTTGTAACTATACCTGATTTACCCGGAACACTAAGACAGCCTTCCTGTCCTGTCTGTGAACCGCTTGTTTCAAGCACTACCGGGTTAATGAGTACTATTGGGTCATCGCCACAATCAATAACAACCAGTCTTTTTCTTATGCCAACCTGTGGTGCTGCAAGTCCAACACCATTCGCATCATACATTGTCTCAAACATATCATCAATAAGTTCCTGTATTCTTGGTGTCATTTCTGTTATTTCTTTTGCCTTTTTTCTAAGTATCTCATCACCAAGAGTTCTTATATTTCTTATCGCCATTATTATTCCTCCGTTTTAACATTATTTATAATCATTAAGTGTTGTAAATATCTGGTACATCGTTTTTAAAACGATGTACTAGTTAACATCATACTGGATGCTTATATTTTTAAACATATCATTATCCTGTATGTATTTATCTATGCAGTCCATAAGATATGAAAGCCTGCTAAAATCAGCACTTCTTAAATATATTATTTTAGTGTATACATCACTTATTTTATATATAGGTGCATTCGATGGGCCAAGAAGCTTTATATTATCTGAAAGCCCTGCTGTCTTTTTCTCAAGCAGCTGCTTTATATTTTCTGCAGCTTTCAAAAGCTTATTCTCATCTTCTGAACTGATATTTATTTTAATCATATTACTTACAGGTGGATATGAAAGCATTTTTCTATATGCTATTTCTTTATCATAGAAGCCTGTGTAATCCTGGCTGGCTGCGCATATTATACCATAATTATCTGGTGAATACGTCTGTATAACCACTTCGCCCCTTCTTACACCTCTTCCAGCCCTGCCGGCTGCCTGGGTTACAAGCTGGAATGTTCTTTCAACTGCCCTGTAATCTCCTGAATAAAGTGACATATCTGCCGCAACTATACCAACAAGTGTAACCTTTGGAAAATCATGTCCCTTGACTATCATCTGCGTTCCTACAAGAACGTCTGCCTGCTGTGTTGCAAATGCATTCAATATATGTTCATGTCCATCTTTTCCTTTGGTCGTATCCAAATCCATACGCAGCACTGTTGCATCCGGAAACATCTTATGTACTGCATCTTCAACAGCCTCTGTTCCTGCCTTAAAGCCTGATATATATCTTGAACCACATTCCGGACATATCTTAACCTGCGGTGTTTCATAGCCACAGTAATGACATACAAGCCTTCCGTTACGATGTGCAGTCATGGAAACATCACAATGTGGACACTTACAGACATATCCACAGGCTCTGCATGATACGAATCCAGCTGTTCCACGTTTATTAAGGAACAACATTATCTGTTCTTTCTTATCAAGCCGGTCACGTATAAGCTCCTGAAGCTTTAGAGAAAATATAGTTCTGTTACCAGACTTCAGTTCTTTTCTCATATCCGATATATATACCTGTGGCAATTCACTTTTTCCTGCCCTGTTTTTTAATGTAATCAGCTTAAACTCACCGTTTTTAGCCCTGTAAAAGCTATCTATAGATGGAGTCGCTGAACCAAGTATAACCGATGCATTATGTTCCTTTGCTATATGTATGGCAGTTTCAACCGCATGATATCTTGGAAGCTGTTCAGATCTGTAAGCGCCTTCATGTTCCTCATCTATAACAATAAGGCCAAGATTAGGAAACTGCGTAAAAAGTGCTGATCTTGGTCCTATCATTATACTTACTTCACCTTTTAGCGCACGTAAAAACTGATCATATCTTTCACCCTTAGACATACGTGAATTAATAATAGAAACCTTATCTCCAAATCTATGATAAAATCTTTGTACAGTCTGAAAAGTAAGTGCAATCTCGGGTATAAGCATAATAACCTGTCTTCCGCCGGCTATAACATGCTCTATAACATCCATGTATACCTCAGTCTTACCACTTCCAGTCACACCATGTATAAGATAAGTTTTATAAATCCTGTTATTATAATCAGCTATGATACTTTGTACTGCTGCTCTTTGTTCCTCGTTAAGCACTACATCCTTGCCAAACACTTTTTTATCAGAAACAGGATTTCGGTAATATTCCTCTGTTTTAACGATGATAACCTTATCCTCTTCCATAGCTTTTACCGTGGATGAAGATATATTAAGCTTACTTCTTACTATCTCACTATCTATAACAGGCTCTTCTATAAGTGCTTCTAAAAGCCTGTGCTTAGCCTTTGCCTTTTTTTTATATATCAAAAGAAGCTCTCTTGCCTTATCTTCATCTATATTAAGACACACTGCCCTCTTAATCTTCTGATTTATCTTATCTTTAACAGGAATAACTGTCTTTAATGCCTGGTTCATGGTACAACCATAATGAGTCTTTAACCAGAAAGCCAGCTTAATCATATCTGTTGCTGCATTGACACGTTTGTCAGCTATACCTTCTATGAATTTAATCCTGTTAACATCATAAGAAGGCTCCTGTGTCATTGAAATAACATAACCTGTCAGTTGCCTGTTTCCTTTGCCAAAAGGAACTCTTACCACACTGCCTATCTCTAATATGCCTTCTAGTTCAGGGGGTATTGCATACTGAAATGTTTTATCAAGCTGTTCATGTGATATATCAATTATAATATCAGCGTACATTTTTCTCCTTTAATTCATCAAGTACTTCAGCTATAAGCACTCTCTCATCCATTGGATACTTAACACCTTTTATTTCCTGATAATCTTCATGTCCCTTACCTGCAAGTACTATAATATCTCCTGGTTCTCCATGCTCAATAACATATTTTATAGCTTCTTTTCTATCTACTATATCAATATGTTTACCATCAGTTTTACTTATACCTGTCTTGATATCCTCCATAATAGCTTCTGGCTCCTCAAATCTTGGATTATCTGACGTTATTACAGTAAGATCTGCATATTTTCCTGATACTTCACCCATCTCAAACCTTCTCTCCCTTGAACGGTTTCCACCGCATCCAAAAAGACAGATAAGTCTGTGTGGATTGTATTCTTTTAATGTTTTAAGAATACTTTCAAGTGACATGGCGTTGTGTGCATAATCTATCATAAGTGTGAATTTATCAGAAACTTTTACAAGTTCTATTCTTCCCTTTACCTTTACATCCTTTAACACATTTTCAACTATATCCTTATCCACGTTAAAATGCCTTGTAACTGCTATTGCACATAACGAATTATATACTGAAAACATTCCAGGAAGTGATAATGCAACGTCCATATTGATAAGTCCCTGACACTTATATGTAAGGCCAATCTTTCCCGGTTCATGAAGCAGCTTAACATCCACAGCCCTTATGTCTGCTGCCTCTGACACTCCATAGCTTTCTGTCGTACATATAGAATTCTTTAATATATCTTTCGTATGCTTATCATCAGCATTCACTATTCCTGTCCTGCATTGCTTAAAAAGTTTAGCCTTACATTCAAGATATTCTTCAAACGAAGCATGCTCGTCAGGTCCTATATGGTCTGGTTCAAGATTAGTAAACACACCTATATCAAACATAATACCAGCTGTTCTATCAAGCTTAAGTCCCTGTGAAGAAACCTCCATAACCACAGCCTTGCAGCCTGCATCAACCATCTTACGGAATGTTTCATGGATCTGTAGGGACTCTGGCGTTGTATTACACGAAGGAATCGTTTCATCACCTATCACAGTTTCTATAGTTCCTATAAGACCTGTTTTTATTCCACATGCACATAAAACATTCTTGATCATATAAGTTGTAGTTGTCTTACCCTTCGTTCCAGTAATACCTATAGTGAACAGCTTCTTGTCAGGATTACCATAAAATGCAGCTGACATAAGTGCAAGTGCAAGTCTTGTGTTATCACATTCTATTAACGTAACATCACCAGATGGAACCTCATAATCAGAGCCTTTCTGTACAACTATGACAGCTGCCTTATCCTTAATCTGCCCTATATACTTATGTCCGTCACTCACTGCTCCTACAATACATACAAATATTCCACCATCTGTTACTTTTCTTGAATCTGATGCAATACCGGTAACATCTGTATCAACACTGCCCTTTAATAATGTATATTCAAACTTTTCTATTTCATTATCCGCACATATGTCCAATATATTCTTAAGCTGCATAATTAGTCCTCCCGATAAACATTCAACGTCATATCTGCCAATTAGAATAATCCTGTTATTCTTTCTTCTTTTTCATCATAGTCTATACCTTCCGCTGCTGGTACCTTAGGTAAACCTGGCATAGTAAGCACCTTTCCTGTAAGCGCAACCACAAAGCCTGCACCTGCATCAACATATACCTCTCTTATATTGATAGTAAAGCCTTCTGGTCTTCCAAGCTTAGCCGCATCATCAGAAAGTGAATACTGTGTCTTAGCCATACATACTGGGAAGCTGCCAAATCCCATCTGTGTAATATGATCAAGCTCTTTTTTAGCCTTGGCATCATATGTTACACCATCAGCACCATATATTTCTTTTGCAATCTTTAATATTTTATCTTCAAGTGGAAGTTCATCCTCATATAATGGTTTAAAATCACTCTTCTTGTTTTCTAAAGTCTTAAGCACCTTATCAGCAAGCTCCTGTCCGCCTTCTCCGCCTTTAGCCCATACATTTGAGAGTGCGAACTCACATCCTAAATCTTCACAGTGTTTTTTAATGAATTCATATTCTTCCTGTGTATCTGTAATAAATGAATTCAATGTTACAATAACAGGTACTCCATACTTATGCACATTCTCGATATGCTTATCAAGGTTAACTATACCCTTCTTTAAGGCTTCCATATTTTCTTTTCCAAGTTCAGTCTTAGGAACACCACCATTGTATTTTAATGCCTTAACTGTTGCTACAATAACTGTTGCCGCTGGTTTAAGTCCTGCTTTTCTACACTTTATATCAAAGAACTTCTCAGCTCCAAGATCAGCTCCAAAACCAGCCTCTGTAACTGCTACATCTGCAAGCTTCATAGCAAGCTTAGTTGCTCTTACTGAGTTACAGCCATGGGCTATGTTAGCAAATGGTCCTCCATGTACAAGCACTGGTGTACCTTCAAGTGTCTGTATCATATTAGGCTTTATAGCATCCTTTAAAAGGGCTGCCATAGCTCCTGTTGCTTTAAGATCAGATGCTGTTACTGGTTCTCCTGCATAATTATATGCAACTATTATCTTTGAAAGTCTTTCTTTTAAATCCTTCATGTCTTCTGCAAGACATAATATAGCCATGATTTCTGATGCAACTGTTATAATAAAATGATCTTCTCTTACAACACCATTTGGCTTATCGCCAAGTCCTATAACGATATTTCTTAACGTTCTGTCATTCATATCCATACATCTTTTCCAGACAATACGCTTAGTATCTATGCCAAGCGCATTACCCTGATGGATATGATTATCTAACATGGCTGCTAAAAGATTATTAGCTGATGTTATGGCATGGAAATCACCCGTAAAATGCAGATTAAGATCCTCCATTGGAACAGCCTGTGCATATCCGCCTCCTGCTGCTCCACCCTTTATGCCAAAACATGGTCCAAGTGATGGTTCTCTTAATGCAGCTACTGCATTAACTCCTCTCTGACATAAGGCTTCTGTAAGTCCAAGACTTATAGTAGTCTTTCCTTCACCTGCTGGAGTTGGATTGATAGCTGTTATAAGAACAAGCTTTCCATCTTCTTTGTTTTCAACCCTGTGTATAAGTTCATCAGATAACTTGGCCTTATATTTACCATACATTTCAAGTTCATCCTCTGTAACTCCTACCTTAGCCGCTACATCCTTAATATTTAATAATTTTGCTTCCTGTGCGATTTCGATATCACTCTTTACTGCCATGTCTTTATCCTTTCCGTGTCATATGTGACACCTACAAAGTATATGTTTTCTTTTTAGTTTATTTCTTTTGTGCTTATTATAGCATGTATTACTCTTTATTTACCCTGCATTCATGAACCTGCACTATTTATATAGGTCTCAAACTCTTCCTTATCCATAAGAACTTTTCTTGGCTTTGTTCCTATCTCAGGTCCTACTACACCTGCATCTGAAAGCTGATCCATGATTCTTCCTGCCCTGTTAAAGCCTATCTTAAACTGTCTTTGCAGCATACCTATAGAGCCTCTTTCTCTTTCTATAACAAACCTTCCTGCATCCTCAAACAGGGTATCTTTGTCATCCTGTCTGTCAACAGCAGCACTATCTGATGTCTTTTGTGAAACAGTTTCTGCTATGCTCTCATCATATTGTGCTTCCTCTGTCATATTTTCCTTAAGAAAATCAACAACTCTTGATACTTCTTCATCCGATACAAAGGCTCCCTGCACTCTTATAGGCTTAGGAATGTTAGATGGGAAGTACAGCATATCTCCTTTACCAAGAAGTTTTTCAGCTCCATTCATATCAAGAATAGTTCTGGAATCAACACCTGATGATACCGAAAATGCAATCCTTGATGGAACATTAGCCTTGATAAGTCCCGTAATTACGTTAACAGATGGCCTCTGCGTTGCAATAACCATATGTATGCCCGCTGCCCTTGCAAGCTGTGCAAGCCTGCATATAGCATCTTCCACTTCTCCTGGTGCAACCATCATAAGATCCGCAAGTTCATCAACAATTATAACTATCTGAGGTAGTTTTTCAACAGGGACCTCTCCTTCCTTAACGTCCATCTTTCCGACTGCATCATTATATCCTTTAAGATTACGTACTCCCATATCAGCAAAAAGCTTATATCGTTTCGTCATCTCGTTGACTGCCCAGTTAAGTGCGCCTGCAGCCTTCTTAGGATCTGTGACAACAGGAAGAAGAAGATGTGGTATTCCGTTATATGTACTAAGCTCAACCACCTTAGGATCCACCATGATCATTTTAACTTCATCTGGTCTTGCTTTATATAAAATACTCATGATGATTGTATTTATACATACTGATTTACCTGAACCTGTTGCTCCTGCAATAAGAAGATGAGGCATTTTAGCTATATCTGCTACTATCGTCTTGCCAGCTATATCCTTTCCAGCTGCAAATGCAATCTTAGATTGGTTATTCTTAAATGCTTCATTTTCAATAAGTTCTCTTAAATACACACTGCCGGCTTCCTTGTTAGGAACCTCAATACCAATAGCCGACTTACCTGGAATAGGAGCTTCTATTCTTATGTCCGCAGCTGCCAGACTTAGTTTAATATCATCTGCAAGTGAAACTATCTTACTCACCTTAACACCAAGCTCTGGTTTTAATTCATATCTTGTAACCGCAGGTCCACAGCTTATATCCGTTATATCTACCTTAACACCGAAATTCTGGAGTGTCTGCTTAAGCGTGATTGCTGTATTTCTGTTTTCACGTTCAAGATTAGCAGATGATGACTTTGTGTTTCTGTTAAGCAGACTCACAGGTGGAAACTTATATTCCCTGACATGCCTTGCAGCTTCTGGCATAATATTGCTGGCAGTTTTTTGTGGAACAGCCTGCTTATTATGTTGTGTGCTTCCTGCACTGCTTACTTCATCATTATCATACGATGTTATATTCTCATCATGATTTATATCATCTGCTGTATCGCATATCTCTTCGGTATCATATGCATCTGCATCATTATATACATTTTTTTCATTATATATATTTCCTTCATCCGCTGTGTCATATATATCAGCATTGTATTCCTCCGATACCTCGGGATCATATTCTGTCAGTTTCTTCTCTTTTTCGTCCGGATATTCTGTATCATGTTCTTCGTAATCGTCTTCTCTTGTACTTATTGTTTCATCATATGACATACCATGATCCAAAGCTGTATTATCGTTATCCTGCCTGTCACTATGCACTTCCCATATATCAGAAGTTCTGTTTATGTTGTTATGCTTTTCTGGTATGATCAGTGGATCATATATATCATCCATATACACATCATCATCATTGGCTACAGGCTGTATTTCATGTATATCTATATCCTGATTAGCTGTCTCTGGCTGTGTATCCTGTATTGTAAGATCTTTAGTCACTCCTCTTACAACATTATTCATACGCGCATTAGCCATAGCCTCTTCTTTAGCTTTTTTAGCTGCTATAATCTGCTCTTTTTTTTCTAATCTTCTTATTCTTGCCTGATGCTTTTCATTCTCTCTCATAGCACGATATTCTTCATCACTCATACCGCTGTCTTTCCTGCTCATTGAAGAATGTTCCCTATATGCAGAATAATCTTCTCTTGCTTCTTTTACAAGCCTGTGTCCACCATTCCTTAGTCCACCTATAAATGATTTTTCTGTTATCAATATAACACATATTATTGCAAGAATAATCAAAATCACCATAGTTCCTGCCATACCAAGCGGACTTAGTATCTTACATAAAATTCCTCCAAACAGACCACCGCCTGTTTTATGCTCTGAACAATATGTGAAATATGAACCAACGGAATCCCTGATATCTGGTTTGTTAGTCATTCTCTGCCATATTGCTGCTGTTATCACGGATAAGACATAAACTGCTGCAGCTTTAATACGCATGACACCTATTATGTCCTTGTTAGCAAGCATAAACAATATACTTCCTGCTACTATAAATGGAATTATATACGCAGCTATACCAAACAGCCCGAACATAAACCACTTAATTGACTGTCCTACCATACCAGCCATATTAAAATTACTTAATAATAAAATTATTGTACATGCTAATGCTAATAATAAGATTATCTCATCTCTTAATGCATTATTCTGTGTGGAACTCTTTTTTGACGGAGTTCTGCTGGCGTTTGATGTTCTTGTTCCAGTTGTTTTAGAAGTTTTACTCTTTGATGTTCTATTATTGCCTTGACTTCTGCTCTTCTTAGTGTTTGAAGCCATAATTTTCCAAATCCTCCATCATAATCTTATACACATCTCTAATCTAATGTGTTTTAATCTATAACTTATTTAGTATAACATTTCCATTATTTTAACGCAAGAAAGATGCCACATATACTAACGTATCCATACATCATGGATCATTGGTATGTGACATCTTTCTGTTCATAATTTCATGTAGTGCTTAAGAATCACTGCTTAGTCTTAGTCTTCATCATCGCTGGCAGCCTCAGCAAAACCCTGACGCTTTCTTGCCATGTCATCACTTTCAAGATATTCATCATATGTTGTGATCTTATCAATAAGCTGTCCCGATGGAACTATCTCCATAATACGATTAGCTGTTGTCTGTATAAACTGATGGTCATGAGATGTGAAAAGTGCAACACCAGGGAACTTAATAAGTCCGTTGTTAAGTGCTGTAATTGATTCCATATCAAGATGATTAGTAGGATCATCAAATATAAGTACATTAGAACCCATAATCATCATCTTTGATATAAGACATCTTACCTTTTCTCCACCTGAAAGTACCTTAACTTTCTTAACACCATCATCACCAGCAAAAAGCATACGTCCAAGGAAACCTCTTACATATGTTGGATCTGGATCTGGTGAATACTGTGTAAGCCATTCAACTATAGTATCTTCTCTGTTAAACTCTGCTGCGCTGTCCTTAGGGAAATATGCCTGTGAAGTTGTAACACCCCACTTATAAGATCCTTCATCAGGCTCCATATTACCAGTAATAATGTTGAACAATGTTGTTGTTGCAAGCTCATTAGAACCAACAAATGCAATCTTATCTTCCCTGTTTACTATAAATGATATATTATCAAGAACCTTAACTCCATCTATCGTCTTAGATATACCTTCTACTGTAAGTACTTCATTACCAATCTCTCTTGATGGTCTGAAATCTATATATGGATACTTTCTACTTGATGGTCTTATCTCATCAAGTTCAATCTTCTCTAATGCTCTCTTACGCGATGTAGCCTGCTTAGACTTAGATGCATTAGCAGAGAATCTCTGGATAAAGTCCTGAAGTTCCTTAATCTTTTCTTCCTTTTTCTTGTTAGCTTCCTTCATCTGCTTAATGATGAGCTGGCTTGATTCATACCAGAAATCATAGTTACCTGCATAAAGCTGAATCTTGGCATAATCAATATCTGCTATCTGTGTACATACTTTGTTAAGGAAATATCTGTCATGTGATACAACTATAACAGTATTCTCAAAGTTAATAAGGAACTCCTCAAGCCATGCTATAGCATCAAGATCAAGGTGGTTAGTAGGCTCATCAAGTAAAAGAATATCTGGATTACCAAAAAGTGCCTTAGCAAGAAGAACCTTAACCTTCTCACTACCATTAAGCTCTGACATATTCTTATAATGAAGATCTGTAGTAATGCCAAGTCCGTTAAGCAGCTGTGCAGCATCTGATTCTGCTTCCCATCCGTTCATATCAGCGAATTCTGCTTCAAGCTCACTTGCCTTATTACCATCCTCTTCTGTGAAATCTTCCTTGGCGTATATAGCCTCTTTTTCTTTCATTATTTCATAAAGTCTTGTATTACCCATAATAACTGTATCAAGAACTGTATAATCATCATATTTAAAGTGATCCTGTTCAAGGAAAGATAATCTCTGACCTGGTGTTATAGTTACATCTCCCTTACTTGGTTCAATCTGACCTGTAAGAATCTTTAAAAATGTTGACTTACCAGCACCGTTGGCACCTATAAGTCCATAACAGTTTCCTTCTGTAAACTTAATATTTACATCTTCAAAAAGGGCCTTTTTACCTATACGAAGTGTTACGTTGTTTGCACTAATCATTAAATCATTCCTCCATTAATGGTTAACTTAACCAGTTCATTTATATTGTGGACTACCTTATTTATTCCTGGTAGTTATAATCATATCTGATTATATGGACATTAAGAGTAATTTCAACACTTATATTGTCTAAACATAATAAGCCACAATACTAAAACATAACAATTATATATGGTAAACGAATTAAAAGCAAGCACTAATAATATTATAAATATTTTACGACTCCATGTTAAAAATATCACTCGTTACACCAAGAAAAATATCCATCGCATATGCATAAGTTTTTTCATCAGCTGTATTAGAAGAATTCTTTATGGCAACTGCATCTGAAAGCCAGCTGCATCTTGATGGATATGCTTCATGTGGCATATTATTAACAACATATACCTTTATTAACCCCTTCTTATGAAGCTTTCTGGCAAGTTCAATATAATAAAGAGCACTTACGCTTAAAAACAGTTCATCCGATACAACCATTACTATATATCTATGCTTTATAAATAACTTCTTTGTTTCTTCAATGCTAAGATCCCATATATCATCTGTCACATTCTGTCCTTTGTAAACATTGCATACATCCATCCCCATACTATCAAGATGTTCCATAAGACTATCCACCTCAGCCCATCTCTTTTGTAAATTAAATAATAACAAAAAAACACCTCCCAATAATAAAATATAAGCCGTGCATGTCCAAGTGAGCTTCGCTCTCTTGGACTGTCGGGCTTTCGCCCTATCAGACTAAATTCTAAACCTGAACTTTGTGCAAGCACAGTTCTGGTTTTAATTCTGCCCTGCACTCCGCCGTGCATGTCCAAGTTAGCTCCGCTCACTTGGACTGTCGGGCTTTCGCCCTATCAGACTTAATTCCAAATCAGAACTTTGTGCAAGCACAGTTCTGGTTTGGAATTAAGTCTGGCACGGCTCAATGCTTACGCACATTATAGCACATTTTTTGGGGGATTATTGGGGGATGTTGTATGTTGTTGTTGTTTTGTTGTAATCCGTTAAATTTTTGCTGTCATGTAAATATTTTCTGATATATTTTATGTCAGTATAATAATTATGCTGTTATTGTAGTTCCAGTTTTACCTGCAAGTCCTTCCTTTGCTTTTTCAAGGTTGGCTATAACTGCTTTTCTATCAGAATCTGCTGTAACAAATCTTATAGATGCATCTACCTTAGGGAATGTTGTTTTAGCTGGGAAATGTCCAGCCTTAATGTACTGATGAAGCTCTGTTGCTGTCACTTTATCAAACTCTTTCTCATCAGCTGTCCCTTTACCTATTGTTAATCTATCATAAGCTGTAAGGAAAAGAAGTGTTTCAGCTCCTACAAGTTCAGCTAACTTAGCAGCTGTATAATCTTTTTCTATGATAGCTGACGCTCCCTTAAGATGAGAACCCTGCTGTAACACTGGAATTCCACCACCACCTGCAGCTATAACCACCTGGTCAGCATCAAGAAGTGCCTTAACTGCATCTATTTCATATATATCTATAGGCATAGGTGATGCAATGATTCTTCTGAACTTTCCTGGTTCTTCTTCTATTACGTAATTGCCTTTATCTTCCTCAGCCTCGGCCTCAGCCTTTGTCATATATCTTCCTATTATCTTAGATGGCTCAGAAAATGCTATATCAAAAGGATCAACTCTTACCTGTGTAATTATAGTAGAAACCGTCTTATATATACCTCTGTTAAGAAGTTCTTCCCTTATGGCATTCTGAAGATCATATCCTATATATCCTTCACTCATAGCTCCACATACTGACATAGGTGCAACTGTTCTGTCTTCTGGCTCAAGTCTTGCAAACTCTGTCATAGCAGTCTGAATCATGCCAACCTGTGGTCCATTACTATGTGTAATAACTACCTGATACTTTGCCTCTACAAGATCAGCAACAGCTTTTGCCGCTTTTTTTACATTAGTCTGCTGTTCTGGAAATGTAACTCCAAATGAATTTCTTCCCAAAGCAACTACTATTCTTTTCTTTTCCATATCACAAACCTCTCAATTCTTCACGATATTCACATAAAACCTTCAAAAACGAATTAAGTGTTAATACATTATATATTATTTTGTGTTAAAAAGCAAACAATTAGTTGTATTCACGGATATTCCTGGATACTCGAATACTTTAAAAAACAAACAATCAGAACTTTTAAGTCTATACAGAATAAAATAACTATATAAGGACTTTCTAATTTTATAAAAAGGATAAATATTTATGAATAAAAAAAATATTGGTGTTGCCGTACTTGATACTGGCATTTACAGACATATAGATTTTGACAACAGGATAATAGCCTTTAAAGATTTTATAAACAATAAGAACATTCCTTATGATGATAGTGGTCACGGAACACATGTTTCCGGTATAATCGCAGGAAGTGGAAAAGCAAGCAATGGGCGTTTCAAGGGAATAGCACCTATGAGCCAGATTATATCAGTTAAGGTTCTTGACTCATATGGCAATGGCAAAATAGGCAGTGTCATAGATGGCGCTAACTGGATAATCAACAATAAAGACATTTACAATATAAAGGTTGCAAATATATCCTTTGGAACAACTACAAACAGCAATGTAGATATTGAAAATACAATCCGGCTTATAAAACACATAGAAAATATGTGGCATAACGGCATAGTTGTTGTTGCAGCCGCCGGTAATAATGGTCCATGTGCCAAAAGTATTACAGCTCCTGGTACAAGTCATATTATAATAACAGTTGGATCTATGGATGATAAAACATTTCATTCAGGGCGTGGACCTACCACTGACGGTTTTCCAAAACCAGAACTTGTTGTCGCTGGTTCTAACATCACAGCATGCAGTAACCGAAAAAATGGATATTCCACAAAAAGTGGAACATCCATGTCAGCACCTATAGTCAGCGGAGCTATTGCACGTCTTCTCACCAGTCATGACATGACACCTGAAGAAGTCCGCTGCCGTCTTAAAAAATGTTGTAACAAAGTTAACCTCCCACACAACCAGCAGGGCTGGGGCCACCTTGATATCATAAAATTCATTACTATGAAAACATAGCTTATTTAATAAAAGGATAAATATTTATAAATCCTGCATTCTGCTGTTCTGCCAATTCTCTTGAATATTGAAGCACATCAAGCATAATATACTGTATAGCTATCATAGCCAATGCAATCAGTATAAGAATCACTAAAGGAATCCACTTATGCTTTTTTAAACGATCCATAAGTTTACCGTTGCCTTTGCCACCTCTGCTATTATTTTTATTATTCTTAAAATAACTGCTGTCTACCATATTATCTCCATTTCATTATTCATATTTGTTTCTTTAACATCAAATATAAATTTTTCTTTACGTTATAATCATATCATTTTAAAAAAGCATTGGCAATTATATATATGTTGTTTATTAATATTCTGCTATTAATTTCATATAAATACACAAAAAAGCTTCTGCATTTTATTGAATGTAAAAGCTTTTTAAAATATCATAATAATCCTGAACTATCTGATATCCATCTTCATTAAACTTATCTTATAGATCTTCTTAACCGCCTTTACTTCACGCAATATATGATTTCTGCGCTTTTTACTAAAGAGCAAACGCACAATCCGGTAAAACCAATATACCGGTATCAGAAACTTGTGCTTTACCAATAACGGATAATTCTCATACAGCTCCATTCCCGGAAATATAATATATCTGCTACATCAATCACCATAAGCTTATGGTCTGCCTTGATTTCTAGTGTTTTCTTAAACTGCATGATAACTGTTACTCATTGTTTTTTACTGATTTACTAATATTTTACTGTATTTTGTGGGTTATGGCAATGGTGAGTTTAAAACGCACAACATTATAACAATTCAACTGCTGAATCATCAACACCACTATCTTTTAGCAATATTTAAGTTATCACATAAAAGCTGCCAAAATAAAAAGACAGCTTCTACATCTTATTACAGACATAAAAGCTATCTTTCTGAAATTATTATTATTCTCTTTTATACTGTAAGAGTTTTTTCTAATAGTGCTTTAGCATTCTCATACTGCTGTTCTGTGATATTCAACATATCACAAGCTTCTTCTACAGTACCTATCTTTTTTGCTAATGTTTCAATATTATTCACAAGCATCTCTGCTGCTCTCTCTTCTGCATATTCCTTTGCATATTCCTTAGCATAATCTTTAATTATGTCACACATAGAATCAACTCCCTTCCCATCATTCTTAAAGTATGATAACCTATCCGATAATTCTGGAAACTTATCATTATCGATTTCTTTCTGTAAAAAGCACTTCATAAGTTTTCCTACATCTGTATTATCGGTATCTGCATACTGTGTATTAACAAACACTCTTGATAATCCATCGTCTACAGTTGTATTAGTTTCTCTTATAACTGAATCAATATGGTAGATTGTTCTTCCCAGCCTGAATACATCATACTCTGAAATATACACAACTATGACATATACTAAATTTAGTAACATTCTGCTATTAATTTCATACAAACACACAAAAAAAGCTTCTACATTTTATTAAATGTAAAAGCTTTATAACGTTATTATAACTTTATTAAAATAGAATAATAGTTTGTGTTACTTTTAGTATTACATCTTAATTATATCTTGTAAAAAAGTGATATTCAACATCCCTTTCTTCCAGTATTTATGTGGCTTCACAAGATATTTACGTTAAACATAATAACAGGGGTGGAGAGAATCGAACTCCCACCAAAGGTTTTGGAGACCCCTATGATACCACTTCACCACACCCCTATTTAAAAGATTGCTCTTTCAAAACTGCACATTAAATATTCTATATTTACATCCGTATTCTTACCTTCAAGAATAACTCTCTTTGTTCTATCCAAACCTTAACCTCTTTCGGTTAAGCCCTCGACCTATTAGTACAGATCAGCTCCATATGTC
>JABLTS010047434.1_pt1 | contig 66611 bp, 74 predicted proteins | sample 7160081 | NCBI WGS metagenome assembly JABLTS01 (sample SAMN14651231, study PRJNA627086) | human gut metagenome | isolation source: feces | host: Homo sapiens | reverse complement strand
CAAGTTTCTCTATCGAATTGTATTCATCTCCACTTATTTGATATATACCATTATATGGTTGTTCAATATAATAACTATTGTTTTTCTTATATACAAATATTGTATATACTCCAGCTTCTATAAATTGAAAATCAACTTTTATTTCATTATCAATATTTATAGGTGCATCTTGTACACTTTCGTTTTTAGTTACTCTTTTTGTCCCATTTAAAACATATAGTATATCTTTCATTTCTTCTGTGTCATTAATAATAATATCTTTTTCATTTTGATTTAATGAAATACTTTCTAATTTTTCAAGTTGAGGTAAATTAAGTGTATAAGTCCTTCTATCTCTAAAATGATAAAAAATTCCTATCGCTAATGCTACTAATACAATTATACCTAATATCACAAATAATGCATTTCTATTTTTCATAAAAACCTCCATTCAAATTATTTTTAATTTTCTCGCATATCAATTATAGCATTATTTCAAAAAGATTTATATTAAACTTTTCTTAAAAAGTTACTTGAAATTTGTATTACTCTTTGTCTTTTTTGCTATTCCTATATAATATACTGAATGTTAGTGTAAATAACATTGGTATAACTGAATATCCAGCATTATCTAATTTATGAGTGATTACCAAGTATCCGCCAATCAAAGTTAAAATTGCAAATACAAGACTTAAAATCAAAAATATTTTTACTTTTAATTTTTCTTTATTCATAACTTTTATATCTCCTTTATATATTTAGTTAATAGTTGTTATCACAAATACATTATCCGTTTTAAAATTTTCTTCAGTTATATCTTCGTTGTATAAAACCCAATATAAGTGATTATTATTTTTATATTCTGATGTATAATTAAATTCTTTCAATTCAATTATTCTATCAGTTTCTGCTGAAAACTTATCTCTTGTATTATCAGTAACTATATATAATTTATCTGATTTCTCGTAATATAAAATATCTGTTAAGATTAAATCTCCTTCAACAGTATTTTGAGCCACTCTAATAAATGCTGTTTTTTTATTTTTGTAGTTTTCCATAAATTCGCTATATAAATTATCATTATGAACCATTGCACCTATAACAAAACAGTTATCTTTTTGAGCATCAAAAGATGTATATTCCTTTGATAAATTTCTTATATCTCTATTTTTTGTCAGTTCAGTATTGTAAAAATCATTTAAGTTACTTATATTACTGTTATTTTCTTTATTAAATTCACTATCTATTGGTAATTTATATTTCATAAACCAATTTCCCATTTTTACGCCTATATTACTTTCATAAGGCTCATTTGGAGATACTCCAACATATCTAATAACCTTATAGCCTAATCCCCAATATGTCACTTTACTGCCATCATTATTAACTATTTTGATACAATACTTTGGCTCGTGTCCTGTTGCTACTCTACCACTATCTATATAGTTTGTTACAATTCCTGCAACTATAAGTATCATTAAAAGTGTTCCTACACCAATACATATCTTCTTTTTCATAAGATTTCTCCTTCAACTTACCATAGCGACAACTTACTAATTGTAAGTTATATCTATATTTTATTTAACATCATTTAATGTCATTTCTTTTGTCCCAATATACACATCTCTATTTCCTTCTATTGTATGACATTTTATTATTGTATAAGTATCATATTGATATATCATACTTCCACCATCTTTATACATATCTCCTGTTATCTTGTTATTATCTAAATCTTTATTTGCTTTTTGTATTATTTCTTCCATTGTTATTTTACTTTCTAATAATGCATCTTTTAAAGAATATTCTTTATCATCAATTTTGATATTTACACTTCCATCATATGCATATATAGTATAATTATATTTGTTCGTTTCTGATTTATCTAATATAGCATAAATTTTATTATAGCTGTCTATTGGTTGTCTATCTTTGAAAAGTATTTCAAAGTTTTCAGCAGATTTTATTTCAATTTTTGTTGCTTTAACTTGTGCTGGATAACTTTCCAATATAGTACCATCATAAGTTATTTTCACATTAGTTCCAATGGTATAAAGTGCATCATTATTTTCTCCTAAACCTACAGAAATTTTATCTGCTGATTTTCTTTCTTCTTCATTCTCGTTTGGCTCTACTATAATATATTTTGCATTAGATTCAATTACTTTTCCATAAAAATAACTTTCTTCATTATTTTCTATGTTTGTATCTTGCCATTCATATTTTTGTCTATATTCTTCTTCAAATGCAAACAAGCCTTGTCCTAAACTTATTGGAAAATACTTGTTGTTCATTATAAAAGAGTAAGTTTTATTATTCGCATCCTTAAACTTTATTGAATAACCACCAAAACTAGAACTCCATTCTATATCTACATATTCTAGTTGCATTTTAGGAAAGTTTTTTTCAAAATAATTAGATGCAGATATTCGTGCAATTCGTTTTGGAATTATACCACTCCCCCATAATCCTACTATAACAATTAAAATTAAAACTATAAAAATAATAATTATTTTTCTTTTTTCCATAAGATTACCTCACTTTCAAATTACTATTTGTCATGCAAATATTTTTCTAACAAATCAATAAAAAAATTTAAATTTTTCTATTGACAATTAATAGTTAGTCTTATTAACTTTATTTTGTTAATTGATAGCTTTGCTCTATTAATTCTTTAACTAATGTTTTATCTACTTTTCCGTCAACAATAATTGTATTCCAATGTTCTTTATTCATGTGATATGCAGGTATTATATAATCATAAGTATTTCTTAATATATCCGAATAATTCGGATCTGTTTTTATATTAAGATACAATCTCTCATTAACATTCATAAGCAATGCAAACCACTTTTTATTTTCGCAATGTTTCATTGTTACTGATTCAAAATCATCTGAAAATGGACAATCTTTGTATGTATTTTTTAATGTCAAACAATATTCTATTATTTCTTCTTTATTCATATTTCAATCCTTTATTTCTATTATTTCATTAAAATTACGCCATTTATTGTTGGATTTAATAATTTAATAAAATCTATTGCATCTTGTTTTGTTCCAACTACACTACCATAATGAATTGGTACTGCTACTTGTGGTTTTATTTCATTTATTAATTGTGCTGCTTCTTCAAAACTCATTGTATAAGTTCCACCAACAGGAACAAATGCGACATCACACTTTACTTTTCTATTTTCTTCTGTTATATCTGTATCTCCTGCAATATAATATCTAACCTCATCTATTGTAATAATATAACCTACCCAATTATTTTCTTTGGGATGAAATTTCTTGTTTACATTGTATGAAGGTATTGTCTCAAATTTAATTCCTTGTACCATATATTCTTCATTTGGCTTTACAACCAAAATTGAATTTTTGTCTATTCCTTTTCTTAATAATTTTGCTATCATTTCTTCTGGTATTACAATAATTGTGTTTTTATTTATAACTTTATCTATATCCTCTTCTGAATAATGGTCATAATGATCATGTGTTAAAAAAATAATATCTGCATCATTATAATTTTCTTCAATTTTATATGGATCTATATAAATTACTTTATTTTTGCTTATTCTTATACTGCTATGGCATAAAACTTCTATATTATCTAACATAATATCCTCCTTAATTTTTGTATATTTGAATTATACCACAAAACTTCTTAATATAAAGAAAATTTTTCAATTTTTTCTTTAATTGGTTCTCACACAATTTGAATTATCGACTAAAAGTAAAAAGAATTACACACTAATTTTTGTGTAATTCTCTTTCTTACTAATTTTGTGAAAAAAACATTCCTGATATCATATCCAAATAATTTAATCCACTATATTCTGGATATTGTGCTTTTACTTTATTTTCGAAATCATTTGCATCTTTACTTTCTTTTGCAATTTTCTTTAATTCTTATAAATAAGCAATTTTTGTATCAACATCCTTTAATGTTTCTGGTGTATAATGACTTGATAATACTAAATTATATCCATTTTCTTTATATCTTTTTAATTGTGCAATAATTACATTTGCATGTCCTTCTCCTGCAACTATTGAATGACAATCATGTCCTAACATGTGTGTATATACACATCCGATTTGTGGAAATTCTATTTCGATATTTTCTTCATGATATGTTATCTTTAATTCAAATCCACCAATATTAGCTTTTTCATCTTTTAAAACATCTGTTATTTTGTGAAATTCTTTTGCAAATGCTCCATTAAATGATTTTTCAAAACCTGTTACCAAATTATGAATTGTTCCTTCTTTCATTGATTTTTTTGTTCCTTCTGAAGCATATCCTTTTACATCTTTTAGTATTGTTCCTCCATTTGGATGATCAGAAAATACTTTTCCAACTATATTTTTATTTAATTCTTTTACATATTTTTCGAATTCTTCTAAATTATCATAAAATGCTGGGAATTCTACTAATAATACATTTTCTTTGTTTTCTAATATATAACTTTCATCATTCATTAAATCATTTGTTTGATAACAATGTAATTTTATATCTCCAAAACTATAAATATCTATATATCCTTTTTTCTAAATTAACTCTTGAAACTTCCATCTCTATCTACTCCTTATTTTTATTTATTGAATTTAGTAGCTACTCTATTTTTCTATTTCTGTAATTATTTTACTTTCTGTTTTTATCTTTGTAAAGTACGCACTTTTTTGTTTCATAGTTACTTAAAAGTAACTTTTTAGATGTTTTGCTATTTATGAAAGATAAATTTTTTTATAAAATGTATTATTTTTGATATATTATATCCGTTTTGACACTATTGTTGATTTTGTTGTGTTATAGCATTTACTTTTTTATTAACTTTGTTATAATTTGTATAGAATGGAGTTGATTTATAATGAAACAAGAATTACCCGCTTGCCCTGTTGAAATTACAATGGGACTTATTGATGATAAATGGAAAATTTTAATTATTAGAGATTTATTGACTAATAATTTAAGAGATATGGAGAAATCTGGTTTAGTTCATCGTGAGGTCTTTGCTGAAGTTCCTCCAAGAGTTGAGTATTCTCTTACTGATACTGGCTTGAGTTTGAAACCTGTTTTGGATTCTATGGTTCAATGGGTAAATAATTATCGTGAATTGCCAAAAATAGCAGATTAACTATGCTATTTTTACTATTTTATATTTTAAAATTTGAATAAATTCAATCCAATTTCTTCATCGAAGTACCTATCAACATTTCCTTCTATAATGCTTATTACCATTTCACAAGTAGCACTTACAATTGCTTTATTTAAATGTCCTCCAAATACTTCTCCTTTATCATTAGTATAATAAACATTATTGTTATTGCAATATCTAATATCATTCTAATTTTTTCATATTTATATCTCCCTGTTTATTCATATCATTTAGAGTTTACTCCAAGTCAATATTTTTTCTGAAATTTTATATTATTTTTTGGAACAAATACTTTGCTTATATTAAAACATAATACAGTAAATATAATTAATATTACAGGACTATTATCATTGTTTTTCTAATCCTATTGCATAGTTCAATTTGTTCTTCTTTTTTGTATAATTCAAAATCATTTTGTTATGCTTAATTTTAATCGCTATGTATATTATAAAATTGTCAAAATAATTATATCATAAAAGACAGATAATTTTAAAATTACCTGTCTTTTATTTTACTTCTTTTCTTTTTTAATCATTTAAAACATCAACAATTTCAATTGGTGCAATTAAATTATTTTTTTTATTATAAACTGCTGTTTTTACATAACTTCCTCTTAATTCATCATCCATTTTATTCATTATTTCATCATAACCAATCCATTTTACATCCAAAATTTCATTTTTATCATATTTGATATTTTCATTAACCAATTTAGCATTAAAAAATACCATAATTCTCAAATCATCTTCTAAAATTCTATTAGCGATATAGCAAACTCCATTTAGTTCTACATCACATCCTGTTTCTTCTTTGATTTCTCTAATTGCTCCTTGTTTTAAGCTCTCTTTAAACTCTAAACGTCCTGCTGGAAAATTCCATTTTCCATAACACATTTTTTTGGCTTCTTGTATCAATAAATATTTTCCGTCTTTTTCTATAATTCCACCTACTACTATATTCATAATTTTTTCCTCCAAATATAATTTATCACAAACTTCTAAATCTTACAATGAAATCATCAATATTTAATTTTCTTTTCTTAGTTTTTTATTATATATTATACTATCTATAAACTACTACTTTGGGAAAACAAGTAATATTATACTCATTACAAGCTTTACATTCTTTATCTATCAGTTCTTCATTACTATAAACAAATCCATTTTTTAAATAAAATTCGTCTACTTTTGAAATTGTATATACTGGCTTTTCTAATTCTCCTATGGCTTTTTCTATTAAAGATTTTCCATATCCTCTATTTCTATATTTTTTATCTACTGCTAATGCCTCAATAAAACTTTTTCCTTTATATATTGAAATAGATACTGCTCCAATAATATTTTCATTTTCTAATAAAGCAAATGATCTTATATTATTTCCAAAATATTTTTTTCTTTCATCAAACTCTAGTCCATTTTCTATATAAAAATTAATTAAACTATCATTATCATATTTATCAAATTTCATAAAAACCTCCCATTCGATAAATTATCTATTTTAAGTCTTTTATATATCTAACATCACAAGCAAAATGTTCTGTCTTTACTATTAGTTCATCCACTTTAACAAAGCCATATTTTTCATAAAATCTTTGTGCTGCAATCATATTACTTAATGTTTCTAAGTAACACTTACTATAATATTTTTTTGCATATTCTAATGCCATATCCATTAATTTGTGAGATATACCTGTACCTCTTGTTTCAGGTAAACAATACATTTTTTGTAATTCACATACGTCTTCAATTCCGTCTAATTTACCTATTCCAACTCCACCAACGATTTTCCCATTTTCATCAATGCAACCAAATATTTATTTCCATCTGTATTATAAATTTCCGAAAATCTTCCTAAATTTGGATCTGCCCAAGCTGTTCCTTCATGATTTGCACCAAATTCAATTAAACAAGCTCTTATTACATTTTCTACTTCTTTATTATCTTTTTCTTCTATTTCTCTAATATTATACTTCATTTTATTCCTCCATAAAGCTTAAATTTATTATTATACTTCTTGACTTTTTGCGTCTAAATGGATTATAATAATTATAGGAAATGGCAAATCCACAAACGTGTTTTTTGCCGAATAGAGTAAAACTCACATCTACTCGTCAAAGTACAGATGTGAGTTGTTTTTTATTTATGTAGTTGCTTATCAACCCAGTTCTTATACAGAACTGCTGTCAATGAAACCACATCTGCTAATTCTCATTTCCTATGACATACATTCTACAATACTATTTCAGATTTGTCCATACACTATAAACTTTTATATTTGAAATTTCATTAAATTTATTTTATAATACAATTGAGGTGTATATATGAAAACTATATTAGATGATGACTTATCATATTTAATATATTCCATAGTAGAAGAAATCCCTGTTCGAATATGTTGCAACTTATGGTCAAATTGCCAGATTAATTGGAAAGCCTAAAAATTCAAGATTAGTTGGCAAGGCACTAAAAATGGCTTTTCGTTATGGTGATTTTCCTTGCCACAGAGTTGTAAACCATCAAGGCAGAATTACCCCTGGATGGCCTGAACAAGTAGATTTACTTAAAGAAGAATGTGTTACATTTAAAAATGAATTTTGCGTTGATTTAAAAAAACATCAATGGAATATATAAAAGCAAACCAGAGAAATTTTAAATTTTCTGATTTGCTTTTTTGTTTTAAAATATTATCCGCTTCCTCTTGATCTACGTAACTATCAAGTTGCACATCTATTTTGTATAATTTGCTTGTACTTTTTCTGGTAGCTCATTATATTGTACTTCTTCCCATGAATGAACTCCAAATGTTTTTACTTCCAATTTTAGAAAAGCATCTTCTTTAAGTTCTCTACTTGTTTTAAACTTCAATTCTCTTTTCTTTCCATTTTCATTATAACAATCTAAAGTATACTCATATTTCATATTATCTGAGCTTGATACTTTTTCTATTTTGGTATTATCAATTTGTGTATAATAAATTGATTTATAATTTTCAAAAAAATACAATCCAGTTACACATATTACAATTGCCACAATCACTGCAATAACCATTGGTAATTTTTCTTTTAAATCTTCCATTATAACATTTTTTCTTTCTTACTTTTTCAACAACTATTCATCTTCTTTGATAATATTCTTACTTCCTAAATAAGTAGCTAAGAAATATATACCATATATGATACCTATAATAATTACTGTCGCAATAGCTGATGGTAATAAATCTTTTTTACTTGCTAATCCTGACATTATAGTAATTGCAAATTGTATTCCAAATATAGAATGTATAATTGCAAGAACAAGTGGAACTCCAAAAAATATTCCAATTTGTCTAAATAATGCTTTATTAATCATCTTTTCGTCACAACCAATTTTTCTTAAAATTGTATATCTTTGTTTATTATCTGAACTATCTGTTAATTGTTTTAAAGCTAAAATAGCTGAACTTGCAATTAAAAATATAATTCCTAAATAAATTGCTATAAATGTTACAATAGTTGTTAGACCTACACTTGCTTCCATAAGAGCTATTTTCGTTTTCCCGTCAATATTCAAACCATTTTTATCTAAATTTTGTAAAAGTTCGGAATTATCATCAACAAATATTTTTTCTATTTCTTCCTTTCCCTCTTTAGTATCCGAATTATAATTTGCAGCTAATAAATATTGCTCTTTCATATCTTCTGTCAATTTGCAATCATCTGGAACTAATATAATTCCTGTATTTGTATGATTAGGAGACATTTGAATATATCCTGTTTTACATTCATTATATTTTGATTTATATTGTTTTCCAACTATATTTAAAACATTATTTCCATCTTTTAATGCTTCATCTCGTAATTCTTTTTGTGAATCAAAATCACAAAGTACAATATATTCATCATTATTTAATTCATATTGATTAATTCCATATAGTTTTGCAATTTTGTTATAGTCTGATATTTTTACTATCTGTTCTGCTGTATTATATAAAAGATTTGGATATCTGGTTTTTATTTCTGCATATTTGTCTCCAAAAAAATCTTTCCAAGTTAAATCATCTGTGGAATATACTGCTATTTCCACAATGTCTTTTAAGACATTCATATCTAAACCATTATTTTTTAAAGTTTCTGTAATAGATATTCTCGAATCAGCCATTGCTTCAGTTGTAGATGTAATCTCTTTTCCATAAGTACCATATTGTAAATATTTTTCTGGTAAATTAGCTGTTTTATATAAGTTCAAATCTACAGGAGTCATTTCAACTAATTCTCTTTGCATTGTATTTCTTAATGCTAAACTTGAAGAAAGTATTGAAATTGTCATAAATAACATTAAACATATTACACTCATACTTATAACCATTGTATTAATTTTGTTATTTATTTGTCTTAATACAAACATATTTGTATTTTTAAAATAAACATTTTTCATTTTTTGAACTATTTGTATTATAAATCCTGATAAAGACCAAAAGACTGCTACTGTTCCAACTATTCCCATTAAAATAGGCTGTAAAATTTTATCTGCAGTTGTTAAACTACTAACATCTTCCGTTACTTTCCAATAAGCATATCCAAGTATAGCTACAGCTCCTAAAAATACTAATATACATATAATTGGATTTTTTATTTTTACATTTTCATTTTTCTTACTTGCATTTAATAAATCAATTAATTTATATCTTGAAACTGTAAATGTATTAAAGAACATTACTGCCACGTACATTACGGCAAAATAGATACAAGTTTTTATACAAGCATCTTTTGAAAATACAAATTGAAACTTGCTCATGTCTGCCTCAAACATTTTAGCAACTAATATTGACATGAATTGTGATGCAAATATACCTATAATTAATCCTACAATTAATGATATAATTCCTACTAATATTGTTTCAATTAATATTATTTTTGATATTTGTCTTTTTCCCATTCCAAGTGTCATATATATTCCAAATTCTTTTTTTCTTCGATTTATTAAGAAATTATTTGCATATACAATTAGTAAACCTAATACTACTGCTACGAATACTGATACATATCCAAGCAATGAAATCATAAGTTTTATAATATTTCTTGTTGATTCTGATATTTCTAACATTGCTTGTTGACTATCTATTGAATTAAACATATAAAATATTGCTACACCTAATACTAATGTTAAAAAATATATTGCATAATCTTTGAAGCTTTTTTTCATGTTCCTTATTGATAATTTAAATAACATCGTTCAAATCACCTCCAAGAAGTGTTTGTACCTCTATTATTTTTTCAAAAAATTGTTTTCTTGTATCATTTCCCTTTACTAATTCATTAAAAATTTTTCCATCTTTTATAAATAAAATTCGATTAGCATAAGAAGCGGTAAATGCGTCATGTGTTACCATTAAAATTGTTGCATTCATTTTTTGATTTAATAATTCAAAATTTTCTAATAATTGTCTTGCTGCTTTACTATCTAATGATCCTGTTGGCTCATCTGCTAAAATTAATTTTGGATTTGTAATAATAGCTCTTGCTGATGCAATTCTTTGTTTTTGACCACCAGATACTTGATAAGGATATTTTTTTAGGATTTCTTTAATTCCTAATTTTTCCGCTATTTCATTTACCCTTCTATCTATTTCATTTGCCTTTACTTTTTGAATTGTTAATGCTAAAGCTATATTTTCATAAGCTGTTAATGTATCTAATAAGTTAAAGTCTTGAAATATAAATCCTAGCTCTTCTCTTCTGAATTTGTTCAAATTATTTCCTTTTAATTTTGTGATATCTTCTCCATTTATAATAATGTGTCCTGCTGTTACTCTGTCTATTGTGGAAATACAGTTTAATAATGTTGTTTTTCCAGATCCACTTGCTCCCATAATTCCAACAAATTCACCTTTGTTTACATCAAAATTAATATTGTCTATGGCTTTTGTTAAATTTGATTTGTTTCCATAGTATTTTTCGATGTTTTTTACTTCTAATATTTTTTCCATTTTTATAACTCCTTTCTGACTTTAACTTAATTATAAATACTTTCTAGTAAAGTTACCATCGATTTAGCTTACAAGTTCCTTACATTTTTGTAAGATAACTATAAAGTAAAAATAAACTTCGTCTTGCGTTGTTAAACTTCATTTAAAATTTAATCAACGTGCAAAAGCACGCCTCATAAATTTTAAACTCGTTTGCCTAGCAATACTCGTTTCTTTTTACTTTAATTCAATATAGCTATCTTTTGGAAACACTAACTTGACTTCTGTACCTTCATTTTGCACTGAATTTAATTCTATTCCTATTCCTAATTTATTGCATAACTTTTTACACAAATATAATCCTATTCCTGTTGATTTCTTATTTGATAATCTTCCATTTGTTCCTGTAAATCCTTTTTCAAAAACTCTTGTAATTTCTCCTTGTTTTATTCCTATTCCGTTGTCTTTAATATATAAAATCACATTCTCTTTTCCTTGATTTGCATATATTTCGATTACAGAGTTTTCTTTTTTTCTGTATTTGATACTATTTTGTATAATTTGATTTAATATAAATACAATCCATTTGTTGTCTGTATTAACTTCTATCTCTAAGTCATGAATATCAATAGAAATCTTTTCTTGTATTAAACTACTTTTGTTCTTTTTAATACTTTCATTTACAATTTCTTTTAAAACCACTTTTCTTATATAATAATCTTTTTCTACAGTATTACTTCTTGCATAAAATAAAGCTTGTTCAATATAATTTTCTACTTTGTCTAGTTCTTCATCTATACTTTTGGTTATAGCATTTTTATTGTTTTCTATTACCATTTTACTAGTTGCTATTGGTATTTTTATTTCATGTATCCATAATTCTATATATTCTTTATAATCTTCTGTCATATATTTGTATTTGTTTACATTTTCTAACATTGATTTATCAATTTGTTCTAATGAGTTTTTTAATATCTGTCCCTCTAAAAAATTAGGAGTTTTTATAATTTCTGTAATTAAATATTTTTCGTCTAATTCTTCTAAAATTTTTAATAAATTATCATAGAATTTTTTTCTTTTAAAATATTCTATAATAATTGAAATCATATATAATCCCATTATTATAAGTGGAATATATATTTTTATGAACATTCCTACATTATATGCCATTAAGAATATCTCTATTGTAATAATACCAAATAGTAATAATAAAATAGTGATAGCCTTCTCTTTAAAAAATAATTTAAAATCCATTTAGTTTACTCCTTTTTTCAAAATATATCCTTGTCCTCTTTTGGTTTCTAATAGTTCTTTTAATTCTAACTCTTCTAATTTATTTCTTAATCTCGTAATATTTACTGTTAATGTATTATCATCTATAAAGCTTTCACTTTCCCATAAACATTCCATTATATCTTCTCTTGATACAATTTTTCCTCTGTTTTGTACCAGATATTTTAAAATCTTATATTCATTTTTGGTAAGTTCTATTACTTTTCCACCTTTTTCAATAGTATTATTTGAGGTATTTAATATAAAATCTTTAACATCTATTTTATCATTTGTTTCTCCTTGCATATTTGTTCTTCTTAGTAATGATCCTATTTTTGCAAGTAAAATTTGTATGTTAAATGGCTTAGTAATATAATGATCTGCTCCATTATTGATTGAAAGTAATTCATCTATTTCATTATCTCTACTTGTTACTATAATAATTGGCATATTTGATTTTTTCCTAATTTCTTTACAGATATATTCTCCGTCTGTGTTTGGTAAATTTATATCTAATAAGATTAAATCTGGATTTATTTTTAATATATCATTTATTGTATTATCAAATGTTGTTAGTGCTGTTGCTTCATATCCATTTTTATTTAAAAAGATTTTTAATTCTTCTCTTAATTTTTCATCATCTTCTATTATTAATATTCTTGGCATTTGTTTTCCCTCCAATGTTATTATATCATACTTATCACAAAAGAAACCTTACATTTCTGTAAGGTTTTAGCTTGTCTATTATAATCACAAATTTTACTATTTTTTATAAAAATGGAAATCACAACAATCTCCATCATATCCTAATGTTTTTGTTCTCTTAAAACCTATTTTTTTCAATTCACCATATGTCACATTATCAACATCACAGTTTTCTATATCATTCAACATTAATCACCTCTTTAAAACCATTCCTACTCCATAACCATAGTGGAGTATGTATATCAATAGGGTTATACTTAGTCCCTTTAAATAATTCATTCCATCTCTCAACAACAATCAGCTGTACATCACTTCTATTTAATTCTTCATCAGTTATTAATCCTAATTTATGTGTTGCCTGAATAACATGTGTATCAGGTGCAACTGTTAACTGATTAATGTTTTTGTATTTTCTGTCTGTATATTGATATATAACATATAGCCAATAGTTACATATTTTTGTTCCAGATAAATATGGAAATTTCTTTTTATTTTCCTTTTGAATAAAGTTCTTTATCTTATTAACATCATTATTTAATGAATCAAATAACTTCCTAATATCTCCATCATATAATTCTACAAACGTTTTACATAGAGATAACCATATTTCAGTCTGCTTTTGTTTTTGTAATGCTATTTTATATTTTACAAGTGCATATTGTACATCTTCAAAAGTCTTTTCTAAACATATTTTAGGATTAAATACAAAGTTAGTTTCCTTATCATTATATGTATTTAATGCACTTTCCCATAATTTATATGAGTTTCTTTGATAGTTCAATGCCATAGGTAAAGTAAAATAAAGATAATTTTCCAGCGAAGATTTCTCTAAATGTGGATTTGCATCTTCTGGCATGACTTCGCCTCCAAGACTCCCTTCTTTCCACTTATTATATAGAATATCTACTTTTCGTAATATTTTATCTTTATTATACATTTTATACCTCAACCAACCATTTCTTCTATTTTTATTGATATTTCTATTGTATATATTTTTTAAGAAATTTCTCTAAATCATTTTCATTTTCAAATATTGATTCAAAAATATTATATAAAGTATCTGTCGCTTCATATTCTCCTATAGCATAACATTTTTTACCTAAGCCATATGCAATTCCAGCCTCAATATGTGCAGCTTTGCCTGCAGGCAATACTAATAACAAATTTTTTGAACTTTTTTCTCCATCTAAATCCTGATTAAATAAATTAAGCACAACTTCACTTTTTAAGCCAAGAGACTCAAACTCTCTTTGTTTTTCTTCTGGAGTTTGATTTGAATTACCATATCCCCAATCTTCTTCATTTTTCAAAAAACAATAATAAGAAATATTGTATTTATCAAATAAATCACATATTTTCAAAATATTTTCTTTATTTCTGGCTCGTCCAGCAATAAAAAATTCATATTTATTATTCATTCTTTCCTCCTAGTTAATTTCTTCTTATTATATATCATAAAACCAATTACTTATCAACACTATTTTTCTTAAAACTCATGTCATTGACAATAATACAACATTATTATATAATTGATTTCATACAAAATTTTCAATAAATAATTTCAAATTTGAAATGGGACAAAATTATGATGGATTTTTCTGAAGCACGATCTTTTAATGATGGTATAGAATTTTATGGAAAAGATATAATCATAATTGCTACACGCAAAGATGGTAAAGTAAATATTGAAAAAAGTAAATCTCCACGTCTTAAATACTCTAATAAATTTGTTAAGACTATTATTTGTTTGCTATTAACAATCATATCAAATCTTATTTTAAATACTTTTCAAGATTTCAAAGTTCAAATCTTACTAATAATTGCTTTATTTTGGAGTAGTGTTATATGTTTTTTCTTTTTTAATTCTCGAAATGATAAAAATGTACAATGTTATAAATATCATACAGCAGAACACAAATTTTTTAATTATATTGATAAATACAAAAAAGAACCAGAAACCTGTGAAGAATGAGTTCGTATTCTTATTTCCTTCAAAAGTTTGTAGTCGTAAACCCTAGCTATTCAGAAGCAGAAGTTGCATTTATTGGTGGAAAAGAATATTTAAAAACAAAACAAAAAATATCATAATTTATCTTAAAAATCCTCAATAGACATATTTAATAATATATCTATTGAGGATTTTCTAAATATGCTATTTAATTTCTGTTCCACCCCATTCCACTGCTACAAATCCTTTTCTTTCTGGTGTTTCTAAGCTTTGTTCTTCTACTTCTATTGAATTTTCTAATCCTTTATATTCCATTAACACCCTTATTGTTGTATATGGCTCTGGTGTTATTGTTAATGGCATGTTTGCATCTATTTCTTATCTTGTTGCAAATCTTATGTAATTTTATTTTTTTATTTTCTTTACAACAATAATACCTAAAAATATTAATCTTTCGACATTTCTCTTTGAATCCATAACATCAATGTATTTACAACATACTCAATTTCTTCACTTGAAAGTTCATGTCCCTTTTTTATACCATGAATTCTCTCTAAACAACCTCTACAACAACAACCTGTAGCATGTTGTGCAATAAAAACTGGATGTACCTGTCTCATTGGTGTTTGTTTTCCATCATTATTTGGATTTTCTGGTGCTATTCTTTTTGTTATCAAATCTCTCGCATCTAATTTAATTTTATCAAATCCTTTTTCTTTTACATAATCCTTCATTTTTTTATTTAAATGAAATGAACCTCTAAATTTACTTTTAGATAATGAATCTAATAAATCTTCAATATTATTTTTCAATTTTATCATTCCTTTACTATATCATCAAATTTACAATTTATAACCTTTTCTAAATCTTTTAATTCAACTTCAACCTGATATCCTATTTTGCCACCACTAAATATTATTTCATTAAAATTTTTAGCCGAAATATCTATTACAACCTTAAATGATTTCTTTAAACCTATTGGAGAACATCCACCATGAACATATCCTGTTAATGGCAATAAATCTTTTTGAGGAATCATCTCTATACTTTTTTCATTAACACTTTGAGCACATTTCTTCAAATCTAATTCTTTTTCAACTGGTATCATAAATACATAATTTTGTTTAGATTTTGCAATAGTTACAAGTGTTTTAAATACTTTGTTTGCATCTTCATTTAAGACTCTTGCAACTTCAACACCACTTATTGCATTTGTATCTCCATAAAAATATTCATTATATTTTATTTTCTTTTGATCTAATATTCTCATAACATTTGTTTTTTCCATAAAATCACATCCTTTTATTGTTTCTTTATATCACAAAACCAGATAATTATCAACTAATTATCTGGTTTGTATTAAGCATTACTTTTTCTGTTTTTTTCATATTTATCTAATATCAATGTAACCCATCTAATTACTGAAAATTCTGCTATTGCAAACAATGTAACAAGTATTGCAGATCTTTCTGATATTTCTTTTATTGCAAAAAAATTTGGCATTATATTAATTGTTAAAATAATTCCTAAAATACATAAAAACATAACACTTGTCCTATATTTATTTAATGGTCTAATAATCTTATATAATATTAAAAATCCTCCAGTAAAGAATAGATAACTACAAGCTGTTGTGATTTCTTTTACTCCAACATTAAATAAATCTGAAAATTTAACCATTGCTACAATTGCTAAAAAAGATGTTATTGCAGCTGGAAGTGAATTTGTAAATACTTTTCTCATAAAATTCCCATTTTGTTGTTTCTTTTGATTTTCTTCAAATGTTAATAAAAATGCTGGAATACCTATTGTAAATGCACTACCTAAAGATACTTGATTTGGTTCTAATGGATATTGCATTGCAAAAATTATTGAATATATAGAAAGTAATAATGAAAATATATTTTTGTAAGTAAATAATGATGCAGACCTTGTTATATTATTAATATTTTTTCTGCCTTCATAAACAATATTTCTCATCTTTCCAAAATCTGAATCAAGTAATACCACTTGTGCTGTTCCTCTTGCTGCATCTGATCCAGATCCAATAGCAATTGAACAGTCTGCTTCTTTCATTGCTAAAATGTCGTTTACTCCATCACCTGTCATAGCAACTTTTAATCCTTGTTCCTTTAAAGCTTTAATTATTTGTCTTTTTTGTTCTGGATTAACTCTACCAAAAACAATATATTTTTTTACTGCTTTTTGTATATCTGCATAATTCTTTAATTCTCTACAATCAATATATTTTTCATATCCTTTAATTCCTGCTTGTTTTGCAATTGATGATACAGTTATTGGATTATCTCCAGAAATAACTCTAATTTGAACATTTCTATTATCAAAAAATTCGAAAATTTCTTTTGCATTTTTTCTTATTTCATTTTTCAAACTTATAAATAAAATAGGAATTGTTTCATCATTTTTTACTTCAACAAAAGCAATTAATCTTTCGCCATTTTTTGTCCTCTTATTAACTAATTCTTCATATTCTTTATTTAATAATATTTCTGGTGCTCCAAGTTTATATGTTACATTTTCATCTATTTTTATAAAAGAAAATTTATTTTTTGAATTAAAATTTTCTTTTTCTATATTAGATAATTTTTCTGTAGAAATTCCATATAATTGTTCTTTTATAGCATCAATTGTTATGTTTTTATCTTCAATTGTATTTATATATCTTGCTAAAATTTTTAAATCTTCTTTTTTATCTATAAGACTATTTCCATTTTTATCAAATATGTCTAGAACTTTCATAGTATTATTTGTAATTGTTCCAGTCTTATCAACACATAAAACATCAACTCTTGCTAAACTTTCAATACTTTTCATATCATGAAGAAGTATCTTATTTTGTGCAAGTCTCATTGAACTTAAAGCTAATGCCACAGTTGTTAATAAGTATAATCCTTCTGGAATCATTCCTAATAATGCTGAAACCATTGAATTTACACTTTCCTCATAACTACAGCCATTTACGCCATAAGATCCAATAAATAACAATATTCCAATAGGAATTATTATTATTCCTGCAAATTTAACAATATTGTCAATTGCTGAAATCATCTCTGATTTTGTTTCTTTTATTTTTTTAGATTCTTTCATTATTTTAGCAGAAAAAGATTCATCACCTACATTAGTAAGTTTCACTACTGCTCTTCCAGATATAACAAAACTTCCAGACATAAGATTAGAATTTATGCTTTTTTCAATTTCATTTTGTTCTCCTGTTAATAATGATTCATTTACATATATTTTTCCTGAAACTACTTCTGCATCTGCTGGAATTTGTTTTCCAGCTTCTAAAATTATAAAATCTCCTTCAATCAAATTATCTGAATCTATCTCTTCTTCTTTTCCATCTCTAATTACTATATATTTGTTTTTGTCTAATAATGATAATTTGTCTAAAGTGATTTTTGACCTAATTTGTTGAATAATTCCTATTAAAATATTTGTTATTATAATACCTAAAAATGTTAAATTTCTATATGAATGTGATGTGATAAGTAATATAGTTAATATTAGGAAGATAAAATTAAAGTATGTAAATATATTTTTTCTTAATATTTTTAAAATACTTTCGTTTGTTTTTATTTTTACTTTATTTGATTTTCCCTGTTTTATTTTTTCTTCTACTTCTTCATGTGTTAGACCTTTTATTGTTTCCATTATATTTCTTCCCTTCATTGTTACACAAATGTATTTCTCTCCAATGATTTATTATAACACATTTTTTGGTAATTGTTTATTAATTTCTTCTTAATAACGCAAAAAAATAGATAATTGTAAAAAGTTCATCTGTTTTTCATTAATTTTCTTTGTATAAAAAGCAATCTTTATCATGTGAATATATAACACCTATTGCTTGTAAATAAGAATATATAATTGTACTTCCTACAAATTTCATTCCTCTTTTCTGTAAGTCTTTAGATAACACATCTGATAATTGGTTTGTTGTTTTATCTGTTTCATATATAATTTGTTCTTGTGTAAATGTTTTCAAATAATTATAAAATGTTCCATATTCTTGCTGAATTTTCTTAAAGATTTTACTATTATTTATACTAGCATTTATTTTTAGTTTATTTCTTATTATCTTTTCGTTTTGCAATAATTCTTGTATTTTATCTTCTTTATAATCACAAATTTTATCTATATTAAAATTATCAAATGCTTTTATAAAATCATCTCTTTTGTTTAATACACATTCCCATGATAAACCAGCTTGAAATGATTCTAATATTAACATTTCATATAAATATTGTTCATTAAAATTTGGCTTACACCATTCTTTATCATGATATTCTATATATTTTGGATTATTCAAATTACACCATTTACATCTTTTTATCATAATGCTATACCTTTTTTTGATACCATTCCGCAAATTTTTCCATAGCAGAATAAGAGCCATCTACATCTTTTCTGTTCTCTCTTTCTTTTTCATCCATTTCTGCTAATGTTTTCTCAAAACCTTCAGGTTTAAAAATATACCATAAGTCAGACCATTTTTCTTTTCTATCTTTTCCTTGAATTTGTTTTGATAAGTTTCCTGGATGTTTTCCATAGAAATAATGTATTTCTTTTCCGTCATGATATGCTAAACATTCATTAAATGCACATTTTCTATTACTCTTATCTTCCATTAATTTTAAAATTCCTTGTATTCCTACTGTTTCTAATGAAAAATTTACAAACGCTCTTGGAAATCCATTTAATTCATCAATTCTAAAATCTGTATCTAATGCTATACATGGTCTTTTTACTATTTCATAAGCTTGTTTTACTTTTGCTGTTGCTATTTCCTTTATATCATCACTTCTAGGCTCATCTAATTCATAGTTAAATGTATTGAATTTTAAATTTTTAAAATATTTTTCAGCTGATTTTATTTTTCCTGTATTATGTGTTACAAAAATAATTTCTTTTTCCATTTTTTTCACTTCTCTTTTTATAAAAACTTTTGTTCATATTTTATTATATATTTTTTTGTTTGTCAAGGAATTTTTTGATAAGTTTGACATTATATTTTTTATATGATATATAATATATTATTATTCGTTTGTAGCACTCATTAAAAAAATGGAGGTATATGTTATGAAACTCACTAATCCTGGCTTCGCAAGAGTACTTCACAAAAGATCAGACTATCATGAGCCTTTCTATCGTGTTCTTAAAGAAAAAGATATTTTTGAAAATCATTGCCATTGTTTTGATCATGGTGGTTATGGTTATACACAAGTACCTGTTCCCAAAACTGAACGTTGGATTGTTCATAAGGAAAATGAAGACAGTAAAAATAAAAAGTAAGTATCATACTATATAGCCAAAAGAAGCAAATATTACCTAAATTAAGGTTGTATTTGCTTCTTTTACATTTGTCAAACAATATTTTTACGAAAATTTGTTCTTTTTATATTGATTTGTTCTTAATTGTATGCTATACTAGTTCACATAGGAAATGATAATAAGCAGATGTGGTTTTGCCACCAATTATACGAATCATCGTAAGAGAGGTGGTGATGTTTATGGTTAAAGTAATATTATTTTTTATAATATCATTTATGTTATCTTTAACATTAAACGTTGCCTTAGCTGCAGTTCTTTACAAGAACTGGGTTGATAAGCAACTACATAAATAAAAGAAAGCTCACATCTGTAAATTTGGCGATTTAGATGTGAGTTTTTATATCTATTCGGCAAAACCACGTTTGTGGATTTGTCATTTCCTATATTTATTATACTGAGTTTTTATTTTTTTGTCAATCCAAATTTTAATTATTTACAAACTTTTTTTATCATCTTCCATATTATATTTAAGCATATTCATATTTTTTTCTATTTGCCACAATACATATTATACTAACAACAATTGCCAATAATTCTGCAACTACAACAGATAACCATATTCCATTTATTCCCCAGACTGCTGGTAATATTAAAATCATTGCAACTTGGAACAATAATGTTCTTAAGAATAATATAAGTGCTGAAATAAAACCATTATTTAAAGCTGTAAAGAATGATGATGTAAATATATTAAACCAACTTATAATATAAGATAATGAATATAATCTTATTGCATTAATAGTTATTTCCAATAATTCTTTATCATAGCTTACAAATATTTGTACAAGTTTTTATTATTGTAGATAATTCAAATTTTGTTTTTCCTAATTTTAACATTGTATCATTTTTTCTTGAAAAATATATTAATGGAATAATAGCTCCTACCGTTTGACTTGTAATTGTTGCTATTGCTGTACCTGCAACGCCTAATCTAAATACATATATAAATAGAAAATCTAATACCATATTTGTAATTCCTGCTGCAATTGATATACCAAGCCCAAATCTAGGCTTTTCTGCTACAATCATAAATGACTGAAAACTATTTTGTAAAATAAATGCTGTCATTCCAATTAAAAGTATTCTACCATAAGTTAAACAATTGCTCATCATTTCTTCTGTTGCTCCAAGCAATTTTGCGATTGGTCTTAATAATGCTATTACAATTATAGTAAATATTCCCCCTAATATTATTTCTAGATATATTAGCATCGAAAATTGTTTATTTGCTTCGTCTTTGTTTCCTTCTCCTAATGTTTTTGAAATAATCGCACTACCACCTGTTCCTATCATAAAACCTATTGTTCCTATTATCATAATTGCAGGCATTATTAAATTTATAGATGCAAATGCATTGTTTCCAACTACATTTGAAACAAATATTCCATCTACAACACCATATATAGATGTAAATACCATCATTATTATTGTTGGCAATGTAAATTTTATTAATTTTTTATATGTAAAATGTTCTGATAAATTAATTTCCACTTTCTTTTTCTCCAAACCAATTTCTTTATCTGTTAAATTTTCTTCTGAATCTGCTTTTTGTTTACAACGATTTATCTTTGATTCCATATTTGCATACACAAAAATATTTATTGGATTATATTCTTTTAAAATGCTATTAGCTCCTCTACCAACAATAATAGCATTTCCTTTTTCTGAAATATTTTTTATATATTTTTCTGACATATTTGTTTCTTTATTGTCAATAAAAAATAGCAACTAATTATTGATATAACCTCATAATAAAAATAGCAAGCCAAATATATACCATAAATATGGTGTTGTTTGACTTGCTATTTTTTTAAGTTATACCAAATGAGTCTACACACTCATCTGACAATGTGCACTTTTTAGAATAGTTTTCATTCTTCATCATCTATAGAATCTTCTATAGCATCTATTATACAAGTTAAGAAAATAATATCTTTCATTGAAATATCTGAATCTTGTTTTTTGACAATTTTATAAGAATCTACCATATCAGGCTGTTTGCTAATGTTAAACAAAATTTCACCAGTTAAAGCATTATATACATTAAATTCATAATATAATGACATAATTTCTTCTTGAGTATATCCCAGTTCGTTCTTGTTTGAATCATAAATATGGAAATTATACTTACTCAAAGAAAAGAAATCTGTAAAATATTCTTCTCCTATATATCCAGTTGTATTTCCATCTTGATCCATCAAATTAGCTAACCTATTTAGTCTTACTCCCCAACGTTTTATTTGCTTTTCTTTAGCAATTTCGTTTCCATTTGCATCTGTAAGAGTGAATATATCACCTGTAATATTTACATATTCACCAGATACACTTCCAATCTCCTTTCCATCTACATACACATCATATGTTTTCGTTAAAGATACAAATCTTTCTTTTACATTTACTGTGGTTGCTTCTTCAATTAAAGAAGAATAATCTTCTGGTAAAGAACTTTCATCATCGTTTGTGTCCTTTATTTCAGAAGAACACCCAACAAGTAATAATATGACAACGATCGCTATTATGCTAAAAAAATACCGTTTTTTCATTAGCCTTTCTCCTATTCTATATTTTGCACACCTTTACTTAATTTTCCTCCAAAATAATTATTTTATAATTCAGTTGTACATCTATAAGGTGCAAAAAGAGTATAACAAAAATATGAATTATTATATCATATTTACATAACATTGTCAAAATTGTGTTTTTATTCATGCTTTAAATAATACTATTTTAATTTAAAGATTCATCTTTCAAATATAATTATATAGCCTTTTCACAAAAGTCCAAGCATCTAATTCTATCATCGATAAATTTAATTAAAACTTCATTATCAACTTTATTAATAAGCTTTCTCGGAAAATCACTTTGTACATAATATGACAATAAATTTTTAAATATTTCTTCGCTTTTATATTTTCTTTCTATTAACAATAATATTATTAGGTCTAATATCTCTATGTATTACCTGAAATTCATTTGGAAAATATTCGCAACCATACTTCTCCAAATAATACATCATCATTTAATTCTGCAAATTTTGGTGCTAAATCTCCTAAGTTATCTCTACTTGCTGTTTGTTTTTCCATACTATCTTCCTCTTTATTTTTTAATATTATATAATATTTAATATCACTTTGAGCCTACTCAAAGTCAATACTTTTCATTAAAATTATGTACAAAAAATAGATAATTCAAAATGAATTACCTATTTTAAAATCTATTTTTTCAATTCATAAACAATATCTGCTCTATCACAAACATTTTGTGAATGTGTTACAATTATAATACATTTATTTTCATCTTTAGCAAGATGTTTAAAAATATTTAAAATATCATTTTCTGTATCTTTATCCAAATTTCCCGTTGGCTCATCTGCAATAATTATTTTAGGATTATATGATAAACTTCTTGCAATCGCTATTCTCTGTTGTTCTCCACCTGATAATTTTAATATTTTTCTTTTTGCTTGATCTTCTGATAAACCAACACTTTTCATTAAACTTAAAGCCTTTTCTTTTTTATTATTTACTTTAACTTTACTTATATCCATTGAAAGAATAATGTTTTCTATTGCTGTTAAACTTGGTAATAAATTATAGCTTTGAAATACAATTCCAATATCTGTATTTCTATATGTGTCTAAATTCATTTTCTTTAAATCTTTTCCATCATATAAAACCTTTCCGTCTGTACATTTCTCTAATCCTGTAATAAGTGATAATAATGTTGTTTTTCCGCTTCCACTCTTTCCTTTTATTGCATACATTTTTCCTTGTTCAAACTCATAATTAACATTTTTGAAAACATAACTATCTTTTGGAGCATCTTTATATCTGTACCCAACATTTTCTAATTTTAATATACTCATAAATTATGACCTCTCTTTCAATATAGTTAGTGGTGAAAATCTTTGAATACTTATCATTGATGCCAAACTACTTACTAACATTAATGCTAATCCTATTCCTAATAATTGTGCCACAACTGTAATATCAACAACTGCATTAATTGTATCTATTGTTTGAACATTAACTGTTCCTCCAAAATTCATATCCATTGGTCCACCTTTACCAAAATTATTTGATATTTGTTCTGTTTCTTCTTGAACAGATTGTATTTCATTTTCTAATAACATATTTCCAACAGGTTTAGCCAAAAATGATCCACACACTGCTCCAATTCCTAACATTACAACACTTACTATTAAAATTTCTAATGCAAATTGAAGTGTTAATTTGAATTTACTTACACCAATTGTTCTAAATACTCCAATTTCATATTTTCTTTCTCTAATGTTTATCATATTTATTACAAATAGTACTACTGCTGATATTGCTAACATTATTAATAAAAATGTTGTTGCAAATGTTTTTACATTTTCTATAGATTTTGTTGCACTTTCTAATTCTTCTACATTTGTATTTAATGTGTAATATTCACTTAAACCTTTTTCTTTTATTTCTGTTGTAAATTTTTCTACTGAATCTTTATCTTTTAAAATAAATGTTGGTGTAATTGTTGTTACTAATGTACTATCATCTACAACTAAATTTTCTATTACTTTACTTCCTGTTATTATTTTATTTGCTGATTTTGAATACATACTTGATGAATCATTTGAATCTGAATTGTCTTTATAAATTCCTTTTACAACAAATTCATAAGTTGCTTCTGTATTTGGATTTTTTAATGTTATTGTTTGACCAACTGTTATTTCATTTAATGTTGCAAGTTCTGAACTTATAACACATTCTTGACTTTCAAAATCTGATATAATTTCTCCGTCTGTTATTTGATATGTTCCATTTACAAATTTTGTCATTGCATCATAAGAAGAATATCCATCTAATTCAAAATCGCCTGTTAAATTTTTTGAACTTTCAAATTTTTCTTTTGATTTTGTGATTATTGTTGTTGTATTATTATTTGTTATTGTATGTCTATCTTCTCCGCCTCCTGGTCCTCTTCCAATTCCGTTACCATTTCCTCCTGTTGTTGTACTTGTAGAAATTGTTGTTGTTTCTCTATCTTCAACTTCATATTCAAAAGAGTCTGTTGCTTTTGTTAAAGTATCACTATTTAAAGATGTTGCATATAAATAATAATATCCTTTTAAATATTCGCTATCTCCATAATTTTTTACATCATCTAAAGTAATTGATTCTATATTGTTAAATGCTTCTATATTACTTTTTTGTGCATCTTCTCCACCTTTAAAGTTATTTGATAATTGTCCCCTATCAAATGAAATCGTTCCTGTTATGTCATGTGATTCTTCATAATCTTTTACAAGGTTATTTGCTGTATTTCTTATTGCCAATGTTACTGTTGATGCACATGCTATAACTAAAATAATTATACCTATTAAGATATTCCTTCCTTTGTTTCTTGCGATTGAAATTAAACTGTTTTTTAAAATATACATTTTTCACATTCCTTTCTTTTGAAGCTTATTTTGCCTTGCTCCTTAATCTTGTTTTAATATAATACATGAAGATTGAAGAATTATTGAAAAAAAAACATCTTAATGTAGAAAATTTTTTCTAACATTTAGATGCTTTCTCTTATACTAATGTAAGTTTGTTAAAAACTCAATTTATTGAATTTGTAAATTAACTTTAAAGATTGTAAATCCATCTTTATATAATACTTTAATATTTCCATTATATTTTTTCACAGTTGATTTTGCTATTGCAAGACCTAAACCATATCTTTTTTCATTTCTATTTCTTGACTTATCTATACGATAAAATCTTTCAAATATTTTTTCTCTTTCTTTTTCTGGTATTTCTTTTCCTTCGTTTTTTACCTGAATTATTAATTCATTCTTTTCTTTAGATAATTCAACAATAACTTCATTTCCTGATTCTGTATGTTTTATTGCATTATCTATTAATGTTGATAATATATGTTCTATGTCTTCTTTATTTCCATTTATCATAATGTTTTCTTGAATTTTACTGCTTAATTTTACATTTCTCTCATAGGCCATACTTTCAAACATTGAAATTATCATTTCTGTTTCTTTTGAAACATCAAATATTTTTCTTTCTTGTATATTATCAACATTTTCAATTTTAGTAAGTAATAATAATTCGTTTATTAATTTATCCATACTTTGTATTTCATTTTGAATGTAATCCATCCATTTATTTTTACCAACTTCACCTTCTAATACATCTGCATTTGCTTCTATTACTGCAAGTGGTGTTTTTAGTTCATGTGATGCATCTGATATAAATTGTTTTTGTTTTTCAAATGTTTCTTCTACAGGTTGTACTATAAATTTCGATATTTTTTTTGCTATTATATATATGATTATTAATGATACTACTGAGATTATAATTGCTGTTATTATTATCTTTTGTGAATGTGAAATTGCTTCTTCATTTTCTATTAACATTACATTTATTTGATTTCCTTTTATTCTTCTTACTTTATAAATGTAATTTCCTATGATTCCACTTTCATTATGTTTTTTACTTACTTTTAATGCATATTCTTCTATTGTTTTGTCTTGAACTATATTTGAATTTGAGATAACATGTGAGTCTTCTATTTGTACATAATAAACACCTTCGATAGTGGGCTTATCTACTTCAATTTTCTTATTTCCATCTACATTCTTTTTTATATCTCTATTTGTAAATCTGTCCATCATTATTGTTGCTGTGTTTATTGTATTTCTGTAATTTAAAATCGTGAATAATAGTATTATTCCAACAACAATTATACTTAAAGCTATTGTGATAATCCAACATATTCTTTTACTTAATTTTTTTATCATTTTCTGCCTCCAATTTATATCCAATTCCTCTAATAGCTTTAATCTTTACATTAGATTTTATAAGTTTTAATTTTTTTCTTAAAAATGACATATATACTTCTACATTATTATATTCAGTCTCACTATCATATCCCCAAATTTTATTTGCTAAGATTTCTCTATTAACTATTTGTGTTTTATTTAACAATAGTGTTTCTAGTAAATCTAGTTCTTTTCCGTTTATTGATATTTCATTACCATTTGCACTCATTTTTCCAGTTCTTATATCTAATTTTAAATCATCATATTCTAAAATATCTGTATTTTCAATATTTACTTTTCTTTTTAATACTACTTTTACTCTTGCTACTAGTTCTTTAATATGAAATGGTTTTGTTATATAATCATCTGCACCATTTTCTAGTCCATTTAATTTGTCATTTATTTCTGATTTTGCTGTTAAGATTATAATTGGTGTATCTACTTTTTCTTTCCTTAAATCATTTAATATTTTGAAACCATCTTTATTGGGCAACATTATGTCTAAAAGTATTAAATCATATACATTTGTTAATGCTTCGTTTTCTCCTTCTTCTCCATCTGTTATTATATTTGTTGTAAAATTTTCTTTTTTTAGAGTTTCTGCTATTGCATCTGCTAAACTGTATTCGTCTTCTATTATTAATATTTTCATTTTATCACCATTCTTATTTTAATATTTAAATATTGAAGTTTTATTGAAAATTGTTTATCTTTCAACTTCTTTTTCCATAAGCTTTTGTAATATTTGTCTTATATATTCTGGCTTTTTATGTTCAATTATTTCTAAACCTTCACTTATTGAAATATCTGGAACATATATTCCATATTTCAAATTAACAAATTCAGCTAAAACATGTCTATGACAGAATTGTCCTTCTTTTTCATAACACAATAAAATCGGATCTTTCTCATCTTTTAATACTTCTTCTATATCTATTTGGGATAATACTTGTTTATAATATTCTTCTATATAATATCTGTTATTTTGTTCTTCTGGTATTTTCCCTATGTTATTATGCCATATTTCCCAAAACTTTCTTTTTGGTGCTAATTGTGATATTGATTTTCCTGTAAATCCAACACTTTTTCCTCTATCACCTGAAATTGAAATTAAGTTTCCAATTTTACATTCTTCATAATTTCCAGTAAATATTCTTTTTTTCATATAATTAATTACCCCTTTAATTTTACAAAACAAGTGAAAGCAATGCTCTCACTTGTTTTTAGATTATTCAATTTTTTTACAGCATAGCTTCATAGAAACTCATTCCATCATCAGCCATCACTACAATAAATGGAATAGAAAGTCCAAATATAATGCTAGCAACAAAACGATAAAATATGCTAATTGGAAATGTATTTATTGCAATTATAGCAAAAATAATTGATAAAAAATCAATAAGTGCTATTGGCTTATATGGAATTTTATCAAAAATTCTTACTAATAATGTGTGTGCATATCTGTTTTTCCATGTAACCAATGTGTTTTCAAAATCATCAATTTTTTCCATTAATATAAATGATACAAATCCACATATTGTAGCTCCAACAATCAGTAATATATAACATGGTACTTTAGCAAGAATTGATCCTATTGCCAATACTATATTTACAGTTCTATATGTATTAGTAAAAATTTCTTCTTTAGGGTCTAATTCCCACAAAGAACTTAAATATCCTAATATATACATACTCAAAATGTGGAATATTGTAAATGTTATATATCCTAAGATTTTTTGAGGATCAATTTGATACAAAATTCTTAAACCACAGATTAATGCTTGAATATAAAATACTTGTGCAATAAGTTCTTCTTCAATTCCAGATGAGGCATACCATTTCAAGCCAAAATAGTATTTCCGCATTAAGAAATCAAATAACCTTTTCATAATTTTGCCTCCTTAAACATTTGTTAATAGGATTTGTTATATAATTTCCTTTTAAAGGAAATTATAAGTTTAATGCTTGAATTATATCATAAAAATAAGCAGTTTTCAACTGCTTATTTTATCAAATTTTTTACCATATCACATATCAAATTAACAGCATTATCAATTCCAATTGCATCACTATTAATACAAATATCATAATTTGATGGTTCTTTCCAATCTTTTTCTGTATAATATTTATAATGATTTGCTCTTAATTTATTTATTCTAGAGATTTCTTTTTCTGCCTTTTCTTTATTCATATGATAAAATTCTGTTGCTCTTTTAACTTTATTTTCCATTGAATTGTTTATAAAGATTTTTATTGTATTTTTATTATCTTTCAAAATAAAGTCTGCACATCTTCCAACTATTATACATGATTCTTCACTAGCAACTTTCTTTATAAATTCTGATTCTTTAATAAATAATTCATCTGCATTGTTTAATCCTACATAATATCCATTATTAAATACATCTAGAACATTTCTTTTTTGCTCATTTTCTTCAATATATTCTTCAGCTAACCCTGTATCTTCTGCCATGTTTTCTATAAAATTCTTATCATATAATTTTATTCCAAGTTTTTCAGCAACAAGTTTTCCTATATATCTTCCACCAGATCCATATTCTCTTGCAATTGTGATTATAACTGGTGTACTTGTATTTTTTTCTTCAATTGTTTTGATATTAGATATTTTTTCTTCAGTAGAATCTCCTTCTTTTAAGCTTCTTGTTTCTTTTATCAATAAAACAACTGCTAATATAAATGCTAATCCATCAGCAACAGGACCTGCACTTAATACTCCCATTATTCCATATATATGACTTAATATCATCATTGATGGTATTAATATAACAATTTGTCTTGAAAGTGATAATATTGCACTTTTTGTACTCTTTCCAATTGCTTGGAAGAATATTCCTGATGGTATTTGAACACCATTAAATATGCAAAGTAATAAATATGTTCTAAATGCCAAACATGCAAATTCCATATAATTTTCATCACCACTACCAAATATTAATATTAATTTATCTGGTATTGTTTGGAATAATATGAATGCTATTGCACTTATAACAACACTTGAACCTAATACAATTTTTAAAGTTTTCTTTACTCTATCATATTTCTTGGCACCATAATTATATCCTAATATCGGTTGACTTCCTGCTGCAATTCCTATTATTATACTATTTAATATTTGATTTATTTTCATTACAATTCCTAATACTGTAATAGGAATTTCTGCACCATATTTACTGTCTGCTCCATATTTTCCAAGTAAATTATTTTCAGCTGTCATAACACATACTATACTCATTTGTGTTATAAAACTACTGATTCCAAGCATCACAATTTTCTTGCATACATTTACTTTTAATTTTAAAGATTCTTTTGTTAATTTTATTGATTTGAATTTTTTTACATAAGCAACATTTAATATAAATGTTAATATTTGACTAATTACTGTTGCTATTGCTGCTCCTTCAACACCTTTGTGAAATACAAATATAAATATTGGATCTAATATTGTATTTAATATAGCTCCTGAAACCATGCTAAACATTGAATATTTTGGACTTCCATCTGCTCTAATTATTGAGTTTAATGTTGTTCCTATCATTGAAAAAGGAAATCCTATTGCTATTATACTTCCATAAGCCATTGCATAACTTTTTAGATTTTCTGTACATCCGAATATTTTTAAAAATTGAGGTAAAAATATTAATGTTATTGCACAAAATAATATTGAAACAATTGTTGATAACATTATTCCATTACCAATTCCTGTTTCTGCTTCTTTTTTCTTTTTCTCTCCAAGTTTTAAACTTAAATATGCTGATGCTCCATCCCCAAACATTAATGAAAATGCTAATCCTATCATTACTAATGGGAATACTACATTTGTTGCTCCATTTCCTAAATATCCAACACCTTGTCCAATAAATATTTGGTCAACTATATTATATAATGAGTTTACCAACATTGATATTATACAAGGTATTGAAAATTTTTTAATTAATTTTCCTATTTTTTCTTTTCCTAGTATGTTTTCTTCTTGTTCCATTTTTCTCCCTCTTTCTTTTTCTCTTACTGGCTTTTTTGCCAACCTATCTATTATATCGTTATTGAAATAATTTGTCAATTATATAAATTGCTTTTTTTCCAAAAAATATCCCTGAAGAAAATATATTGTACTTTCTTCAAGGACTCTCAAAAATTCTAAATTATGTTATTTACAAATTTTAGGGATTTTAATTACACTCATAATCTCTTCAAGTTTCGAATAGGTAATTCCATTCCTAAAAGGAACTTCTTTAAACACTTCTTCAAGCTTTTCGAAAAAATTTGCATAATTTTCAGATTGCATTCGTTCATGTGCTTCTTCAAAGCTAATACTTGCAATATATTCCAAAACCTTAGAATATGCAAATGTAATACTTTGAAATAGCTTACATACATCTGATTTGCAAAATTTTCCCTCAGGATCACTTTGCCATTCCAAAAATTCAATTTCTTGTACATAATCAGGATTTCCTTCAGTATACGAACACCATTCAATCTGATTAATGTTCATCATTCCCTCCAATAATTATTTGTTGTGTTTGTTTTCGGACATGTCTTAAAGGGATATCTAATGTTAAGACATGTTGTATTTTAGCACATATAATTTTAAATTTCAAGCAAATCATTTATATTAAAATAAAGTTTTTATTTTTTTTATTAAATAATGGCTTCCACCTAAACTTCTTCCATTTTCAACCATACTAATTATTAATAATTGATTATCATTTGAATCTGTTGTAAAACAATCAAACCATCCTAAAACATCTGCCTCTCCATCTTTTGATGCTTTTAACTCTGCAGTTCCTGTTTTTCCTGCTATTGTTCTTCCTGTTATTTTCATATCTTTAGCTGTTCCTTCTGGATTTTCTACAACTTGAATTAAATCTTCTTTTATTATATTTGCCGCTTCTTTACTAAAAGCATTTTTTACTAAATATTCTACATTTTTATTATCTTTTTCTATAATATATGGTTTTACCATATTTCCATCATTGTTAAATGCTGAATATATAGATGCCATTAGTATTGGATTTACTAAAATTTCTCCTTGACCATATCCACTATCTGCAAGTACTTTTTCATTTGAAATATCTTTTGAATTTGAATATTGAGATTTGGCTGTTGATATTTCAAGGTTTAAATCTTGATTAAATAATATTTTATTTAATCCATCAGTAAAATTCTTTTTTCCAATCTGTAATGCTGCTTGTGCAAAATATATATTATCTGAATGTATTAGAGCATTTTTTAAATTCTTTGGTCCACTATATGATGTTAATGTTGTTATATCAAATTCTCCCCATCCATCTTTTTTCCAACTAAGTCCATTATATGTAAATGTGTCATCAACTGATAATGTTCCTGTTGTAAGCCCTATTGCACCTGTAATTGGTTTAAATGTAGATCCTGGTATATAACTTTGTTGATATCTTACAAACATTGGCTTATTTTCATTATTATTAATTTCATTCCATTCATCTGATGTCATTCCTAAAACAAATTTGTTAGGATTATATGATGGTGTACTTACTAGTGCTAATAATTCTCCAGTATTTGGTTCCATTACAACAAAAAATCCTGCATCATTTTTTAATTCTTCATAAAGTTTTTGCTGAATAGTAGAGTCTATTGTTAATTTTATATTTTCTCCATTTTTTACATCTATTTTTGCTATTTCTGATTTTCTTTTTCCTTTTTCATCTTCAATATAAATTTCAAGACCATTATTTCCTTTTAATTGTTCTTCATATTGTTTTTCTAGTCCTGCTTTTCCTATTAAACTAGTACTTGTATATCCTTTTCCTTTGTTTTTTTCTAATTCCTCTGCTGTTATTGTTTGAACATATCCAACTAGTTGTGCTGAAGCTTCTCCTAATGGATACACTCTCGATGTTTCACTTGTAATTTTTATTCCAGATATTTGTAAAACTTTCTCTTTTATTTCTGTTTCACTTTGTTCTACCTTTTTTATAGGTACAAATGTATCATCTTTTACCCATGATGCTGAAAGTGCTTTATTTATTGTTTCTACTGAAATTCCTAAAATGTCAGATATTTGTTGAATTGTTTCTTCTTTATTTTCTGGTAATTTTCCAGGAACAATTCCTATTGAAGATACCTTTCCTTCCCCAGCTAGCATTATTCCATTCTTATCATCAATTTCTCCTCTTTTTGCTTTTATTGTTTTTACTCTTACTTTGTCAGTACTATTTAACCCCGGCAAAATTAAGTTATGGCTCCATTCAATCTTATATTCTCTTTGATCGTTTTTTACTATTCTTACTGTATTTTGAAATTCTACATTTCCTGCACTTGTTTCCATTGTTTCTGTATAATTTATTTTAGATATATTTTTCTCTTCTTCTTCAACATTTGTTATTTGTATATCTAAATTTGCCATATCTATTCCACTATAAATGTTCTCATTTCTTTTTATAAAATCTTCTTTTGATATCTGAGATTTAGCTGTATCTGTAATCATTTCATACATTTCTTCATACTTTTCTTCATTTATATATGAAATATATTGGTTCCAAATATCTTCTGGAGTTGTCTTTTCTTTATTAGAAATATAATATGCTACTAATCCTCCTCCAATTAATATTGCAATAATTAAAACAGTAACAATAATAATAATAATCTTTTTCTTCATACTTTTTTCCTTCCATAAAATTTACTTCATCGATATTATATCACAAATAAAATTTTTATTAAATTAAATCTTTATTAATTTAAATATCTTTTAATTTTATTTCTTTTTCTGAATGTAATTTTCCTGCTCTAGTAATAGAATTATATCCAAATTTTTGCTTTAATTCATCAACTACTTTGTCTAAATTTTCTTGTTTTTCTGTATCTTTAGAATTAAATAGTGATAATTGTTTTTCATTCTTTTCAATTAATCCATCTACTCTCATTCCTACAAGCCTTATCGCTATTCCATTAGTATACATTTCTTCTAATAGCTCTTTTGCCATTCTAAATATATCTTTGGTGTTTGATGTTGCTTCATTTAATTTTCTTTGATGTGTTTTATTTTCAAAATTGCTTGTTCTTAATTGAACATTTACTACATTTGCTAACATATTATATTTTCTTAATCTATATGTTACTTGTTCTGTTAATGCTAATAATACTTCTTCTAATTTTGATATTTCAGTTATATCAACTGGTAAAGTTGTAGAATTACCAATTCCTTTAGGATTTTCAAATTTATATTGTACTTCTGAATTGTCTATGCCATTTGCATATTCCCACATCATTATTCCATGTTTTCCAAATTTTTTTGATAATAATTCTTTATCTGTTTTGGCTAAGTCTCCTATTGTTCTTATTCTCATATTTGAAAGTTTTGGAATTGTTTTTCTTCCAAGCATTAATAATTCTGAAACATTTAGTGTCCACATTTTACTTGGAATTTCATTTTCATATAATGTATGTACTCTATCTGGTTTTGTAAAGTCTGATGCCATTTTAGCTAATAATTTATTATGTGCCACTCCAACATTTACTGTAAATCCTAATTCTTCTTTTACTCTCTTTTTTATTTCATATGCTTTATTTATTAACATATCTCCACATAAATAGTTTGTCATATCTAAAAAACCTTCATCTATGCTAAATCTTTCTATTTTGTCTGTATATTGAAGTAATAATTTATATAAGCTATTTGAATATTTTTTATACATATTATAGTTTCCTGGATATACCTGCAGTTGAGGACATTTCATTCTTGCTTGATATAATGTTTCTCCTGTTATAATACCAAAAATTTTTGCTTTAGGACTTTTGGCTAATACTATTCCTGCTCTTTTGGTTTCATCTCCACCTATTACTGATGGTATTTCTCTTATATCAATTTTACTTCCTTGTTTTAACATTTCTACTGCTGTCCAACTTAAAAAAGCATTATTTACATCTACATGTAATATTTGTCTTTCCATAATATCACCTGCTTATTCTTATATCGTTATTATTATAAAACATTTGTTCTTGATTGTCAATAAAAAAGAGAACTTTCTTTCGAAAATTCTCTAAAAATTATTTAGCATAATCTACTACTCTTGTTTCTCTAATTATATTAACTTTAATTTGTCCTGGATAATCCATTTCTTCTTCAATTCTCTTAGAAACATCTCTTGCTAATAATGTCATTTGATCATCTGTAATTTTCTCTGGTTTTACTATTATTCTAACTTCTCTACCAGCTTGTATTGCAAATGATTTTTCAACACCATCAAATGAATCTGCAATTGATTCAAGGTTTTCTAATCTCTTTATGTATGCTTCTAGTGTTTCTCTTCTTGCTCCTGGTCTTGATGCAGATATTGCATCAGCAGCTTGTACTAACACAGCTTCTAATGTTTGTGGTTCAACATCTCCATGATGTGCTTCTACAGCGTTTATTACAAGTGGATTTTCTTTGAATTTCTTTAAGATTTCTACACCAATTTCAACATGTGTTCCTTCCATATCATGATCTAGTGCTTTTCCAATATCATGTAATAATCCTGCTCTACGAGCTAGCTTTGCATCTAATCCAAGTTCTTCTGCCATTATTCTTGCTAAGTTTGATACTTCTATTGAATGGTTTAATACGTTTTGTCCATAACTTGTTCTATATTTTAGTTTTCCTAATAATTTTATAAGTTCTGGATTTAAACCTATAACTCCACTTTCAAGCGCTGCTCTTTCACCTTCTGAACGAATTGTTTCTGCTAATTCTTGTTTGGCTTTTTCTACCATTTCTTCAATTTTAGCTGGATGAATTCTTCCATCATCTATTAATTTTTCGAGAGCAATTCTAGCAACCTCTCTTCTTAATGGATCAAATCCTGATAAGATTACTGCTTCAGGTGTATCATCTATTATTAAATCAATTCCAGTTAATGTTTCTAAAGCTCTTATATTTCTTCCTTCTCTACCAATTATTCTTCCTTTTACATCATCAGATGGAAGTGGAACTATTGATACTGTTGTTTCAGCTGAATGATCTGCTGCACATTTTTGAATAGCATAAGCAACTATTTCTCTTCCATTTTTCAAGGCTTCGTCTTTTGCCTTTTGAGTTAAATCTCTTATTAATGCTGCTTTTTCAGATGTTATATCTTGTTCTACACTTTTTAATAATTGATCTTTGGCTTCTTCTTGTGTTAGTTTTGCAATGTCTTGAAGAACTTTCATTTGTTCTGTATACAAATTCTCAACATCTTGTTTTCTCTCATTTAGATTTTGCTCTTCTCTTTCTAAGTCTTTTTCTTTTTTCTCAAAATTATCTGAACGTCTTTCTAAATTTTCTTCCTTTTGAATAATTCTGCTTTCTTGTTTTTGAATTTCGCCTCTTCTTTCTTTAATCTCTTTATCTAGTTCATTTCTAGCATTCATAATTTCTTCTTTAGCTTTAAAGATTTCTTCTTTTTTCAAATTATCTGCTTCTATTTTTGCTAATTCTACTAGTTTTTTTGCTTCTTCTTCTGCTCCATTAATTTTTGATTCAGCAATTTTCTTTCTGATTACAACTCCAACTAGTATTCCTATTACTAATGAGATTAAGACAGCGGCGACAATGATTATAGTTTCCATAACCATACACCTCTTTCTTATTAAATTTTCAATGTTCGAATAAATATATATATATACGATTTCTATTATTTTTTTATATATTTTTTCAACCTATTATATTTTATAATTATTATTGTTAACTGTCAAGGGTTTTTATTGTAAAATATGAAAAAACATTTATATTTGAAAAAAAGAAGGATATTTCCTTCTTTTTCTTACTATGCTCTTGGATGAGCTTTTTTATAAATGTTTTTTAAACTTTCATCTTGAAATTGCATATATACTTGTGTTGATAATATATCTGAATGTCCAAGCATTGTTTGAATTGATTTTAAATCTGCTCCATTTTGTAATAAATGTGTTGCAAATGAATGTCTTAATACATGTGGTGTTATGTCTTTTTCAATATGTGCTTGTTCTTTGTAATATTTTATAATTTTCCAAAATCCTTGTCTTGTTAATCTTTGACCATTAACATTTACGAATAATGCTTTTTCATTTTCGTCTTTTATCATTATATTTCTTGCATTTTCAACATAATCTTTTAGTGCTTTTAATGACATTTCTCCTAATGGCACTGTTCTTTCTTTTTTTCCATTTCTACATGTTGCAAAACCTTTTTCTAAATCTACATCTTCAACATTTAATGATATAATTTCTGTAACTCTCATTCCTGTTGCATATGCAAATTCTAGCATTGCTTTATCTCTAGTTCCTTTTAAATCGACATTTTTTGGTTGATCTAATAATAATGCTACTTCACTTGATGTTAATACACTAGGAACTCTTTTTTCTATTTTTGGTGATGAAATTCCTTCTGTTGGGTCATTTTCTACATCCTTATTTTTAACTCCATATTGGTAAAATGATCTGATTGATGCTAATCCTCTTGATATTGTTGATGATTTTTTACCTATTTCTTGCATATATGTTATGTACTCTTTAATTCCTTCGTTTGTTTCTTCTTTATATTCTTTTCCTTGTTCACTTAAATATCTTTCATATTGTTTTAAATCTCTTTCATATGATTGAAGAGTATTATTTGATACTTTTTTATCATTTTCTAAAAATCCAAAAAATAAGTTTAATTCTTCTTCCATTTCTTTCCCCACCCTAATTCAAATTGTAAATTTAACATAAATAATATACGTGTTTATGTTATATCAAATTTTCTCTAAATTGTAAATAGTTTTTCATCTATTTATCTAAAAATATTTTGCAAATAATAATATCAGTCTATATGATATTTCTATTTTTATTAAAGATGAAATAATTAAAATTATTAATATAAATATAGAAACTATACTATGTTTTAGTATTGATACTTTTATATTTTCTTTTCTTCTATCTTTTACTATTGATTTATATAATTTTATACTACTAACTCCTAAAAATAATAATGCTGGTATTAATATTAAATTTTGTAAAAATATTGTTAATAGTACAAATATTAATCCTTTTATTTTTCCTAATGTTATTACACACGCAGATATTGTATATCCTAAGCAAAATCCTCTTGCTATAATTATTCCAAAAACTATCGGAATTCCCACTATTGTTGTTCCTGCAAACCATAATATAAATACTAAAAATATATTATTTTTTATATCTGTTTTCAATTGGACTATTGTACTATTACTTTCTGATATTTTTATTTCATCAATATATGTATTTATATATTTTATAACATTTTCTTGATTTTCTGTCTGATTTATAAATAATACGCCTAAAAATAATCCTACTGAAAATAATATTATTACAAGTATATATGATTTATAATTACTGATAATCTCTTCTTTAATTATATTTAGGATTTCACTTTTTTTCTTTCGCACTTTTAATCTCCTTATTAAATAAACTTTATACATAATTTTTATTCAATAAAGATTTTTTTAGAACTTCATTTCATTTTAAATCTATTCTGCAGATACTTTTCCGTACATTCCGCCTCCGCCAGATTCTACTTTCATTTTTCCTTCTCGTGCATTTATAATATTTTTTGCAATTTTTTCTCCAACAACTGCTTCTATATCATCATTTGATAATTTATGTAAAATATTCATTTCTGTATCAAAAGCATCTAACAATTTATCAATTGTTTTTCCTCCTACTCCAGGAATAAAATTTAATGGTATTTGATAAACATATGGTGGTCTATTTTCAGGACTTTTTGATTCTTCTTTATCTTTTATTAACTCTATTCTATCAAAAACTCCAAATGTTACTTTATCACTTCCACAATTTGGGCATTTATCTACTGGTTCTTTTGTTTCAATTGTACAATCACAATTATCACAATGTGTTCTATGATATTTTCCAAGCTTTGGATCTAATCCATAGTTTACCAAAACTTTTCGACCATCTTCGTTTTTTAGTGCTTTTACTACTTCTTTAAAACTTATATCATCTACTAACATTTTATTATATTCTCTTGCTATTTTAGGAAGAGAATGTGCATCTGAATTTGTAACAAATGTTTTTCCTTCTAATTCTGAAATCATATCAGCTAAGTATGTATCTGAACTTAAGCCTAATTCTACTGCAAATATCTTATTATATTTTTCTTTAAATATATTTTCTATTCTATCTGTACAATTTCCATAATAGCTTTTAAATGGTGTAAATATATGTGCTGGTATTAGTATTCCATTGTATTTTTCTACTATATCTATTAAATCATATCCTGATAAATCTGATCTTTGCGTACTTAATGTAATATTTTTTATATGATGACTCATTTCTTGTGAGAATGCTTTTATATCATTCAAATGTGGAAAGAAACATATATTATGTGCTGCTCCTTTTTTTCCATTTCTTCCTTTTTCTGATGTTTCTACTTCACTTCCTAATAATATACAAACTTTGTCTTTATAAATTATTCCACCATCTTTTAATTCATATGCTTCTCCTGTTTGAAGAAATTTTTCAATATCTTCTATTACATATGGTGATGCACAATCTATTATTCCTACTATATTTATTCCTTTTCTTTCAGCACATTCTTTTGCAATATTAGCAAAATTCAAACTTCTTGCTGCTGTAATTTTTATTGGCTTTCCATTTTCACTTCTTCCTATGTGAACATGTAAATCTGCAAATACTTCGTACATATCTAGTTTATGCTAGCTAAAAAGCTAGCATATCCTCCTTTTCTTTATTCTATATGTTTTAATATTTTTTCTTTTGTTTCATTTGTAAATAATGATTTATTTTCTGTTTCAACAGTTGTATTTTTCAATACTTCTACTATTTTTTGGTCGACAGTAACAGAATAATCTACAGAAAGTTTGTCCACAAATTCTGGAACATCTTTTGATTCTCTAACTAATTTTTGCAATCTTGCAAAAACAGTTGTATTTACAACACCTTGAATATATACTTTATCAAAAGTTTGTGCAAATTCTCTAAAACTTTCTAAATATCTATTATATTCATTTTTTAGGTTTCTATGTTCTAATAAAACTAATGCTTCATCTGGATTTAATCCTATTCTCTCTGGTCTATCTAGTAACATACCTCCAAATTGATCTACTAATTCTAGAATATCACTTTCAGGTTCTCTTCTTTCTTGTTCACTATATCTATTTACACCTTCACATATTTTACAGAATCTTGCATCAAATCCTAATTTTTTTAATAATTGTGCTCCTTCTATTGCATATGTTTGTACTTTTCCAATTTTCTGAGCATCATCAACTTTTTTACAATTACATAGTAAACATGCAGTTAATATTAAATTATGATCTAATCTTATTTTAGTATACTTTAAAAACATTCTTGCTATTTCAGTTTTAAATATTGTTGCTTTATCAAAATTAATTCCTAACTTAGGCGCTAAAAAATATATTATTTCTTCCTTAGCTATTAAGTCTTCTTCATTTAAAATATATTCTGCAAATTCTTCCATCCTTTGTTTCTCCTTTTTATTAATTATTGCATAAAGAATTTATTAAATTCTTCTTCATTTATCTTTTCTTTTGCTATTAACTCTGCCGCTATTGCATGTAATAGATCCATATTTTGTAATAAAATTTGTTGAGCACTTTTATATGCCGTGTCTATAAGTTTTTTTACTTCTTGACCTATTATATCTTCCATATTATTTCCTAATAATTGATATTCATAATTTCCATCACTACTCTTTAAACATATAGGGCCAACAACATCACTCATTCCATATACTGTAACCATATTTTTAGCAATTTCTGTTGCTACTTCTATATCATTACTTGCTCCTGTTGAAATATCATCTAAAACTATTTTTTCAGCAGCTCTTCCTCCAAGTAATGCTATTAATTTTTCTTCCATTTCTGTTTTGGAAATAAATGATTTATCTTCATCTGATTTATACATTGTATATCCACCAGCTACGCCTCTTGGAACAATTGATATTTCTTTTACTGCTGTTTGTGTTGGTAAAAATTGACTTACAATTGCATGTCCAGCTTCATGATATGCAGTTAATTTTTTGTCTTTGTCTGAAATTTTTCTACTTGTTTTTTCTAGACCAACTGTAACTTTTTTTACTGCTTCATCTAAATCATCATTTGTTATTGCATTATGTTGATTTTTGGTTGCAATTATTGCCGCTTCATTTAAAATATTAGCAAGTTCAGCTCCTGTAAATCCAGCTGTATCTTCTGCAATACTGTGTAATGAAACATCATTAGCTAATTTTTTATCCTTTGAATGGATTTTTAAGATTTCTTCTCTTCCAGCTATATCTGGTGCAGGTATTGTTATTTGTCTATCAAATCTTCCTGGTCTTAATAATGCTTTATCAAGCATTTCTGGTCTATTTGTTGCTGCTAAAACTATAATTGTTTCTTCTGATGAAAATCCATCCATTTCAACTAATAATTGATTTAATGTTTGGTTGTTTTCTGTTTCTGCACCACTATTACTTGTTCTTCTTGAACCAATTGCATCTATTTCATCAATAAAAACTATACATGGTGAAATCTTTCTTGCTTTTTCAAATAATTTTCTAACTCTTGAAGCTCCTAGACCTGCAAACATTTCAATAAATTCTGATCCACTCATAGATATAAACGGAACATCTGCTTCACCCGCAATTGCTTTTGCTATTAATGTTTTTCCAGTTCCTGGTTTTCCATATAGTAAAACTCCCTTTGGAATTTTTGCTCCCATTTCAGTAAATCTTTTTGGCTCTTTTAAGAATTCTACAATTTCTTTTAATTCTGCCTTTTCTTCATCTAATCCTGCAATATCATCAAATGTAATTTTTGTTTTTCTTTCTGTTTCTTCATAAACTTGCCCTTTATCACCTAAACCTTGCATTTTATAAATCATTATAAATAGTGCAACCATTATTGCTGTTGGCAATATTGAAAAGAAATATGATGGAATTTGTGAAATTACACTTCTTGTTTTTTGTTCTAATTTTATTTCATTTCCTTCAAGCGTTTGACTTTGAATTAATTCCATAAATACTTGGGTATTTGGTATTATTGCTTTTTTTTCTTCTTCTTCATCTTTTAGTTTTACTTTTAATGTTGTACTTCCAACTGTCATTTCAATTTTTTCTACATTTTTATTTTGAATTTCTTTTACTAATTCTGTATATGCAAGAACTTTATCATCTTGTTCATCATCATTTGTTTGTCGTTTTACTATTAATACTATTGATACAACAATTAGTGCAATTAATAAAATTGTTAATATTACTAATTTTATTATATCTAATTTTTTGTTTTCTTCCTTTTTCTTGTCTTCTTTCATTTTAATAACCCTTTCTAAAATTCCGTACTATACATATTCCTCTATATTTTCATTATGCCTCAGAGCCATCTGGTTCTTGATCATTAGGTGCATCCTTATTTTCATCATCTGTTTTATCTTCATTTTTTGGTTCTTTTTCTTCTTTAGATTCTGGTTCTTTATTATCTTCTTGTTCTTTTATTTCTTCCCTTACTTTTTCTTGTTCTTTTTTTATTTTTTCTACTTCTTCCAATTTCTTTAATAAATCATCTTTCAATAAGAAAATTACTGCTGCTAAATAAATATATGCAATTGTTATATATGCAACCTGGAAATAACTTATAGTAAATGTTGTAAAATAATTTACTATAATATATAACATATTTAATATCATTGGTAATGTTAATGCATATACAGCCATATTATAAATTGCAACAAACCTTATTCTAATTCTTGTTATCATAGTTGTTAACCAACCAAATGCTGCAATTTCTAATGCATCTATTAATGTGATCATAATTTCAACTAATAATAACGAAATGAATGATGATATCATATATTTTCCATAGAAATTATTCATTTTTGAACTACGCATATATTCTATTAATTGTGTTTTGCTAAATGATTTAACATCATTTCCAGCATAATTTTGAACAAAATCTTTATATGTATATGGACTTATTTTTGTATCTATATTATCAACTTTTGTTCTCATTACAATTTGATTTTTAAAGAAGTATATTGTAACTCCTGTTGCATCATTTTCTGCTTCAAATTTTTCTTTTTCTTCATCACTCTCTAGTAATGGATTTATAATAATTCTATTTATTCCATCATATTGGATATTATCAATTATTATTGGTTCTTCTGTATCCATTTGAATTTGACCATCTTCATAAGAAAACTCTGGTATATTTTGTTCTATATATTCTGATAAATTGAATACAACTTTTTTCATTTCAATAAATGAACTGATTGTCATGAATACTGTTATAAATGCACACATCATAGCCAAATATTTTAATGCTCTTCCAAGGCCTTCTGTTGCCATTTCTGGATATTTTTCAAATTTTGTTATTGAATACCATACTTTTTTAAAAAAGTTAATATTGACAACTCGATATTTTTCATCTTCTTTTTCTTCCATTTTTATAAACTCCTTTTTCAAAATATATTTATAACTTAAATATATTTTCTTTCAATCTTACTATCTACCAACATTGGACTTACTTCAAACATTACTTCATCTCCAATGTTAATATTCTTTCCAGTTATATCAACTGTTACATGAAACATTCCAAGTCTTCCAAGAACTTTGAACTTTTCTCCATTTATTTTCACAAAAATTTGTTGCTGCTTAAATGCATTTTTTATATCTCTTACTATATATCTTATCTTATCTCTTTTTCTAAACATATCTTTATCAACTATTACATTGAATCCATCTGCATATCCACATGGAACTACAGCAACTTTTGTTTCTTTTTTTGTTTGATATGAATTTGAATATCCTATATTATACCCTTTAGGTAATGTTTTTATTTCTGCAACATTAGATTTTAATATTCCAACTCTTTGAAATCCCCATGTGTTTGGAATTGATAATCTTCCTAAAAGAGCAGACCCTATCCTTACTGCATTTAAATACATATTTGTAAATCTAAGAAATGCAGATGAATTACATATATGTAGCATTCCTGTATCAATTTTTTCTTTTTTCAATACTGCTACACAATCTATAAATCTACTAAATTGTTCTTGTGCTTCTTTTCCGTTTCCAAAAAACGCTAATGAAAAGTGTGAAAATGTTCCTTCTATTTGTATATTATTCCACTGTTTAATATTTTCTACCATTTTTTCTTTTTCATTATATATAAATCCATATCTTCCAAATCCAGTATCTATTTTTAGATGAACTCTTGCTTTTTTATTTTGTGCTAATTCATTTACTGCATCTCCTGCTTCTTTAGATCCTATTGTTAAAATAATATTTTTATCCAACATTTTTTGAATATCTTCTTTTACAGCTGTTGATGACATCATTAATATATCTTCTTTTATTCCACCTCTTCTTAATTCTAAAGCTTCTTCAACTGTTGCAACTGCAAACATTTTTACACCATTATCAGCAAGAAATTTTGAATATTGAACTAAATCTAATCCATATCCATTTCCTTTTACAACTGCTATTAATTTTACTTTTTCTCCATTATCATTTTTTCCATTTTTATTTATTATATTATTAATTATTTTTAAATTGTTTTTTATTTTACTTTTTTCTACTAATAGCTCTTTCAATATTTTTCTTCCTCTCGATTATTAATTGCACATTTATTTTTTGAATTTCGTCTTTAATCCTCTTAAATTTCTGAATGTTTTTTCCGAAAATTTATATAAAGAATAAGTAAATGGTTTAAATGGAATATAAACTTCCCCTACAAATTCTGTAAATGTTGCTCCAAATCCTTTTTTAAATCTATATAATCCATATTGTGGGTGATTTTCATCTACAACTCCTGAAACTCCTCTAAAGTCATACACATCATCTTTTCTTGCTATTGCCATCTTTATCATTTCCCATTGTAATAAATAATTTGGCATTAAATTTCTATGTTCATTACTACTAGCACCATATAAATACCATGTTTTATTACCATAGAAAATTGGTATTACTCCTGATATTGGCTTTCCATCATGATATGCCATTAATAATTTCATATGTTCTGGAGCCATTTCATCATACATTTTCTCAAAATATGATAATGGTCTTATTATAAATCCATCTCTTGCTCCTGTTTCAACCATTATTTTATGAAAATCTTTTAAATCCTCTCTTGTTCCTTCTTTTACTTCAACACCTTTTTTTATTGCCAAACGCACATTATATCTTGTTTTTGAATGAAATCCTGCAAAAATTTCGTCTTCTGTTTTATTTTTTATATCTAGTCTAAATACATATCTTGGTTGAATTTCTTCTCTAAAATTTTTGGCATCATCTTTTATTTTATATCCTAAACTTGTTACTATCTTTCTATATTCTTCATCACTACTTAAAATATCTGGTTCTGCTTTATATACAATTGCTTTATATTTTTTTGCTAATTCTTTGATTCCATCTGTTAGTTGTTTCATTACAGATATATCATGTATATCACATGTTGGTCCTCTTGACGAATACATTATATTTCCAAAGATAGGTATTTTTCTTATTAAAATACTTACTGCTCCGATTATTTTTCCACTTTCATCTTCTGCTAATACTATTTCATTTATCCAATTTCCTTTTACTTTTGCCCATTCTGGTGATTGTTGAAAATTACACCTTTCATGTTTTTCTAAAAATTCTTTATATGCTTGTCTATCTTTCTCATCTGTTACTATTCTCATTTTGTTTTACTCGTATAATTTATTTTATTATACGAATTTCTCCTTTCTTTCTGACTTATTTTATATTATTTATATTTATTTTTTTCCATGATTATTGTACACTAAATATATTATTTTTACAAGTTATTTTATAATAAATGAAGAAAAAACTCATAGATATATTCTAATAAAGAATTATACCTATGAGTTTTTTTAATCTATCATTTCTATTTTTTCTATAACTGGTTGATTTTCTTTTAATACTGTACCATTATCATCTTCTATTTTTACATCTTCACATATTTTGTCTACAATTTCGATTCCACTTGTTACTTTTCCAAATGCAGCATAGGCTCCATCTAATCCAGTATAATCTTTATGCATTATAAAAAATTGTGAACTAGCACTATTATAAGCCATCGATCTTGCCATTGAAATTACACCTCTAGTATGAGAAAGTGTATTCTTTACACCATTTTGTGCAAATTCACCTTTTATATTTTCATCACTTCCACCAGTTCCATTACCATTTGGATCTCCACCTTGAATCATAAATCCTGATATGATTCTATGAAATGTTAATCCATTATAAAAACCTTCATTTACCAATTTCGCAAAATTTGCAACTGTAATTGGTGCAATATCTGCATATAATTCTACATTTATTGCTCCATAATCTTTTATTGTTATTTGCGCATGATGTGTTCCTTTTGAATATTTATCTTCATCTTGATTTATATTTTCTTTTTTTGAATTATTTATTATCATTGCAATAATTCCTCCTATTATTATAATTCCAATTATTATTCCTATAATTATATACCTTTTTTTCATTATGTTCTCACCTCCAATAAATTTTAAAAAATTTATTTTGGCTGGGGCACTGTGATTCGAACACAGGAATGTCGGAGTCAGAGTCCGATGCCTTACCACTTGGCGATGCCCCAATATGAATTAATTCATACTTATATTAGCACAATTAATTTTAATTTGCAATAACTAATAGACATTTTTTATACAATTATCAATGTTCTAAAAAGTGGATATAATTTTAAAATTTATATCCACTTAATTCACTTTCAATTTTTATGTAATTTTCGAATTTTTCTTCCATTATATCATTAAAACTTTTACAATGTGTTTTATATTTTAAATGACAAAATTCGTGTGCTATCACATATTCAATTGTTTCTCTTTTGAATTGTATAATTTCAGGTGAAATTATGATTTCTTTTTTTGATGTACATTTTGCAATTTCACCATCTAATTGTTCTATAAAATAATCTTCTGGTGCAATTCCTAGCATTAATCTTATTTTTTCCATTATATTGTCTATTTCTTTTTTAACTATTTGTTCATACATTTTATTTATTGACATTTTTAAAATTTGTTTGTTTCCTATTTTTCTATATTTATTTGGTAATATTATTTTTATCTCATAATTTTCTTCTATATTTAATTCTGGAGTATCAATATTTGAATATACAACTTTTAAATCATAATTTTTTCCAAATATTTTTACAGATTGCATATTTGAACTTTGTTGTTGATATTCATTTATTTTACTTAAAATCCAATTCTTCTTTTCTTCAACTACTGCTTGAATTTTATTTTGCGTAAAATACCAAGGTGCATTTACAATAACTTCACCATTTTGAATTGTTATATACATATCTCTATTTGTTGCCTTATTTACTGTGTATGTTATTACATTGTTTCTTTTTCCAAATATACTCATCTTAAATTCCTCCTTGTTTGAACTTCTGTTCGTTTTCTTGTTGATGCTATTTTATATCTTATTTGACAAATTGTCAATACTATTTCAAAAATTTTCGAACATTTTTTCGTAGTAACTAAATTAATCATTTTTTCAGCATTTCTGTAGTTCCTTAATCATAATATTTTTATAAAAGAATATTTTTGTACTAAAAGTTGGAGGTCTCTATTATGTATAAATTCAAAATAGTAAAATTAAAAAATTTTATTTTACCTTTTATATTAGTTTTTTTTACTATATGTCTTGTTGTTTTTTCTAATTCTAATTTAAAAGCTGCCAAAAATGGTTTAGTTTTATGGGCCAATTCTGTTGTTCCTTCTTTATTTCCTTTTTTTGTTGCTACTGAATTACTTTCTTATACAAATTTTACATATTATTTAGGAAAATTATTAAATAAATTTATGAAACCACTTTTTAACATTAGAGGTGAAGGAAGTTTTGCCTTTATTATGGGAATTTTAAGTGGCTACCCTATGGGAGCTAAAATTGCAGCTAATTTTAGACAAAATAATATTTGTTCTAAAGTAGAATGTGAGCGTTTACTTAGCTTTACAAATAATTCTGGTCCTTTATTTATAATTGGAAGTGTTGGAATAAGTTTATTTGGAAATTCTACTATTGGTTTTTTACTACTTTTCACTCACTTACTTGCATCTATTTCTGTTGGCTTTTTATTTCGTTTTTGGAAGAAAAATGATTCTAAAAATTTTATTAGTAGTTCATCAAATATTAAAAACAGAACTATAAAATTATCTAGTTTGGGAGAAATTATTGGAAATAGTATTAAAAGTTCAATAAATACTATTTTAATGATTGGTGGCTTTGTTGTTTTGTTTTCTGTTATACTTTCTATTTTAAAAACAAGTAATTTACTTAATATATCTTGTTATTTTATGAAACCTATATTTAATTTTTTTAGAATTCCTCAAACATTTTATTCTGGTTTTATATCTGGAATTATAGAATTAACCAATGGGCTAAATATAATTTGTAATATTCCTGAAAAAAATATTTCTATAAATATAATTATTGCTTCTTTCCTTCTTGGTCTCGGTGGCATTTCTGTCTTGCTTCAAGTTTGGAGTTGTATTTCTAAAACAGATTTATCTATTACACCATATATCCTAGGAAAGATTTTACAAGCTTGTTTTTCTGCATTATATACTTGGATATTTATAAACATTGTGCCATTTTTGAATTTTAATTTATAAAAAATCCATAGTTGAAATAATATCAACTATGGATTTTTCCTTTCATTCCAAATAATTATTTAGGATTATATTTATTATAGATAGCATACACCTCTTCTTCACTAAGTACTTCTTTTTGCAAAAGATTTTGAGCAATTTCTTCTAACATTGTTTTGTTTTGGAGCAAATATTCCTTTGTTCTCTTGTAGAACAAATTCATGAGATCTACACTTCTGTTAAGAAGCCGATTGTTCAAATCAGATCCTGCTAATTGTTCTAAACTAAGACATGAAACAGGAGCAATTCCTATTTTTTCATCAAAACAAAATTCAGTTAAATACTGCTTTACAAGCTTTGTTGTCTTTTCAAGATCTCCTTTCGCTCCACTAGTAGGCGAATTAAAGAACACATCTTCTGCAACTCTACCAGCAAGACTTATCATAATTTCTATTTCAAAATCCTGCTTGGTCATTTTTCCATATTCATTCAAAGGATATGTTGCGACACGTCCAAAAAAATCTTGCGTAGGAATTATGGAAATATCTCGTATTCTCTTGATTTGGGAAAGAAAAACACAAATTGCATGACCCGCTTCATGATATGCAGTTGCTTTCTTTTCTATAAATGTTCTGTTAATTCTTAGTGGAACTGCTTCCTCACAATTTATTTGAGCCTCACAAAAATCTTTGCTTAAAACATTTTTATGATGTTTTTGTTCAGCAATTTCTATTGCCATATTCATAATTTTTATAATTTCTAACGTAGAGGCTCCAATAAGTTTTTTGGCTAATTTCTTCACACTTACGCTTGGATCAACTCTTTTCTTATTGCAACAATATTCAATAATTTGCATTCTATTATCAAAATCTGGTAGAAACATGCTAACAAACATTTCAAAATGTTTAGGACGTTTTAAAGAAGAACTGATTTCTTTAATATTTCTAGTTGTTGCAATAACTAACACATGATCTCTTTTGTTCATTTCATATGCTAATTGTGCAATAATCCTTTCATTATTTTTGTTTTCTTTTCCCATCACATCAAATTCATCAATAAAAATAATACAAGATTCTTTTGCTCTTGCTGCTAAAAACAAGTGCTTTATATCTTTTGCATTATTTATTTCTGAACCAGAAATCATAATAAAAGGTAATTTGCTTTCAGCAATAAATGCTTTGGCAATTAATGTTTTTCCAGTTCCTTTCGGCCCATCAATAAGAATTCCTTTTGGAATTCTTTGTCTTAATCTACATTTTGAAGTACTCCGTAATTCTAATAATCGTATTATTTTTGCCAAATCAGATTTTTGACTTTCATACCCAATAATGTCATTAAAACTTACTTTCATTTTTGCATCTATTTTAAATGCAATTCCCCAAAAGTATCCCATAATAATTTGACCTAGTCTCCATACAATTTTTTGCATAAAATGCCTCCTATAATAAATTTTCAAAGTTCGTACATTATTATTATATCATATTTTACATAATATTACAAGTGATGTTTTGTTCTCTACTACAAAACCCTTATAATTAGATTTCTCTAATTACAAGGGCATTTTTTAATAATCTTTTATTCTTTCTTTTAAATCATCAAAATTAATCAATTTCCAAGACCAATTTTGATCACTTTCAACTCCTGGCACATTAATTCTAGAATTTTCATCAAGTCCTAAAATATCTTGAACCATTATTATTGGCATTTTTGCCTTACATTTTGATAAATATTGCATAATGCCAATATTTATATTTATATCATAACATTCATTCTTTCTTAAAAATTCTTTTAATTTCCATTTATGTTCATCATCTAAAGTTTTATACCAACCATATATTGTATTACAATCATGATTTCCAGGAAAAACTAGTACATTTTCAGCTTCATTATCTCTATCATACAAATTATCTAAATCTATAGTAAATTGTAATATTTTCTGCCTTGTAAATCCATAATGTTCTCTTAATTTTATTGTTTCTTCTCTTATTTCCCCTAAATCTTCTATTATAAAGTTTTCAATATTTACATTTTTCTCTTTAAATAATTCATCAAAAAATCCATAACTTAGTCCATCTACATATGTTCCTTCTTTACCTGTTTTTCCAAATGGTATTCTGAAAAATGAATCATATCCTCTAAAATAATCTATTCTTACTTTATCGAATAATTTTAAATGATATTTAAATCTTTTTACTAAATATTGATAATTATCTTTTTTTATATTTTCTACATTATATACAGGGCTATTCCATTTTTGACCGTTTTCATTGAAATAGTCTGGAGGAGTTCCAGCTTCAAATGTAAACTTTCCATTTTCCATTTCAAAATATTCTGAATGGTATTTAGTTTCAACTGATTCAAATACTGGATATACTGGCATATCTCCAATAATTTGAACATTTTTAGAATTAGCATAATATTTCAATTCCATCCATTGCTTATATAATATATATTGCAAAAATAAATAATAGTCTTTTTCATTTCCTGTTTTTTGGCTCATAAATTCTGCATATTCATTTATTTCTTGCAATATTATAAATTCATAATATTCATTATTAGGTCTAAAATTTCTATATGCTTCTTTATAATATTTTTCTTTAAAATTATCATATATTACTCTATCTTTATTTTCTCTTGTCTCTGCATTTTGTATTAGTTTTTCTTCTTTTAATTTGTCTACTGAAATATAATCTTCTTCCAATGCATAATAACTTACTGGAGAATATGGGTGTTTATCACATTCGTTTATTGGTAATATCTCCCAGTATTTTATATTATTTTCACTTAATATATCTATAAACTGATATGCTTCATATCCAAAGTCTCCTATTCCATATTTACTTGGAAGTGAAAAAATTGGAAGTAAAATTCCTTTTTCTTTCATATTCTTTTGTTCCTTTCTTTTTTTGCTTTTGCTTAAAATAATTATATATTAATAAGTTTATTTTTTCAATAGATACATATTAATAATTTTTCTAACTTTATCATAAAAAACCAAGCAAAATTCTATTAAAGAATCTTACTTGGTCTTTTTTATTTACAACTCAACAGTCATAATTAAGTTGCCATCTTGATCATAAACATCTTCGAAAGTCTCCTGATATCCATACAAATCTTTACTTGTATATTTTGCATAGGAATAATAACCATTTCCAGAGATTTTGTCATATTGAATTGGAATGATTTCTTTAAAGCCATAGAATTCAGCATTTTCAAAATCAACTCCTACATATTTAAACACTCCCCATTGACCATTTTTTCTAATCATAACAATCAATTCATCAGAATCATCTATAACTCTGATTTCCTGGCATTTAAGATGATAAATTTCTTTTGCTTTCAAATTATATTCAACATATTCATTATCCCTATCTATTTTGTGAAATATAATGCTAGTATAATCTTCCCATACAATATCATTTTCTTCATCAAAAGAAAAATCTGTCACCTTTATTCCATTTAAATCATAAATTTGAAAACATCCTGAACTACTATAAATTTTTATATAATTCTCATCTTCAAATTCAAATCTATATCCTTCAATTTTAGTTTTAAACTCTCCATTAAAATTAAATATCCATAAAGTCTCATTATTAGGATATAGCAGACTAGAACCAATGGCATAACGCATTTGTCGTACTTGAAATATACGGAAAACACTTTCACATATTACTTTACCATTATAATCAAAGATTTGCCATTCAGGATCATAATAATAACTACCTTTTATCATAACAGCAATCCATTTTTCAGTTGTCTTAAAACAATCTGTTAACCTTTTTTCAATTAAAGTTGTTACTATATGATTTCCGTTTGATGAATAAAACCTGAATTTACCTGTATTAAATTCTTCAACTATCAATACCTTAGAGAACTTATAAAGTCTTTCTCTTTCTTTAATCTCTAAGCCATTGTATTTAAAAACTTTTTCTTCACCTTCTTCTGCTTTATTTCCTATAAGCATTTTTAATAACTCATCACTAATACCTCTTGCCATAACATTTCCATCTTGAGTTACAACTGTCCAACCATCTCTTTCTTTTATCATCATATTCCAATGAATTCCAAACCAATAACAGTTTGTTCTAAGAATCATCTGTAAACTTTGGTTATCTTTATAATTGGATTTAGGAATAGTTCCTAACAACTTATTATTTGATATATTATAAATCTTAATTTCACCACACTTGTTTTTTTCAATCAAATAATGTTCAGAAATCCAAATTCTTGTTCCAACTTCAAAATTGTTTTTGTAAGAATCAGATTGACTAGAAACAACTACTCTTTCTCTAAATCCTTTATAAAACTTACTTGTACTACTAGATTGTAAAATGCGTTTAATTGCACCTACGATATATTTTCCTTCAGCTTTATATTTCTGAATAACTTTTCCTTCATAATTCTTAATATAGTAGCTGTCTTTTGATAATACAATAAAAGCCTCTTTACCAAATAAAGTATTTTTTAATAAGCTATCCACATCTTTAAATCCAAATACTTCACTTATTTTTTCTCCTTCCGTGTTATATATATCAGCTTTTGTATCATTATTTCTAAGGAGAATTGTATAATTTCCAGAAACAATAACACTTTCTCCAATTGCCAAAACAGGTATGTTGATTTTTGCCATGATGTTTGTTCCTTTCTGTCTTGATATTTATGTTTTTCTATAAGGCTTCTTGAGCCTCATCTTGGCTATTATATCATGTATTTTATGTAAAATCAATTAATTTATTAAATTTGGTAATGAACTCAAAGTAAAAAGCGAATCTAAGATTTTCTATCAAATAAAAATTTTAAGAAAATTTAAGACTCGCCATATTTATCTAGTACAGAAAATCCTCCTACAAGGAGAACTTTCCTACTATATAAAAAAGCAAGAAACTTTTTAGTCTCCTGCCTTTATTTTTGACATAAAGTCAAATTATTTTATTATTGCTTTTCTTCCTAAATATTGAGCAACATCACCTAATTGATGTTCGATATTTAATAATCTATTATATTAAGCAACTCTATCTGTTCTACATGGTGCACCTGTTTTGATTTGTCCAGCATTCATTGCAACAGCAACATCTGCTAATGTTGTATCTTCTGTTTCACCACTTCTGTGTGATACAACAGCTGTCATTCCATGTTTATTAGCTAATTCGATAGCATCTAATGTTTCTGTTAATGTTCCGATTTGGTTTAATTTGATTAATATACTGTTTGTTACACCTAAATCAATACCTTTTTGTAATCTCTTCATATTTGTTACAAATAAGTCATCACCAACTAATTGGATTTTTGATCCTAATCTGTCTGTTAGTTTTTTCCATCCAGCCCAGTCTTCTTCTGCTAAACCATCTTCGATTGAGATAATTGGATATCTGTTTACTAAATCTTCTAAGAAGTCTATCATTTCATCTTCTGTTTTTGTAACACCTATTTTCCAGAAATGATATTGTCCTTCTTTTCCTATTTTCTTTGCTTCATCATATAATTCTGTTGCAGCAACATCTAATGCTAAAGCAACTTCTTCACCTGGTTTATACCCAGCTTTTTCAATAGCTTCCATTATTAATTGAAGTGCTTCATCTTCATCTTTAACGTTTGGGGCAAATCCACCTTCATCACCAACACCTGTTCCTAATCCTTTTGATTTTAAAACAGCTTTTAAGTTGTGATAAATTTCGGCACACATACGTAAACATTCAGAGAATGATTTTGCTCCAACTGGCATAATCATAAATTCTTGTACACTTAATGTTGAATCAGCATGTTTACCACCATTCATGATGTTCATCATTGGAACTGGCATAACTTTTGCATTTGGTCCACCAATATAGTTATATAATTCCATTCCTAATGATGCAGCAGCAGCTTTAGCACAAGCTAATGATACACCTAATGTAGCATTTGCTCCTAATACACCTTTGTTTTCTGTTCCATCTAATTCGATAAGCATTTTATCGATTCCAGCTTGGTCATAAACATTCATTCCTTCTAATTTTGGAGCTATAACTGAGTTAACATTTTCTACAGCTTTTAAAACTCCTTTTCCTAAATATCTTGATTTATCACCATCTCTTAATTCAACAGCTTCAAAGCTTCCTGTTGATGCTCCAGATGGAACCATTGCTACACCATGTGATCCATCAAATGTTGTAACTTCAACTTGTACAGTTGGATTTCCTCTTGAATCTAATACCTCTAATGCTTCTACACTTTCAATTTCTAAATAATCTTTCATAAAACTCTCTTTCCTTTCTTATCATATCATGTATATAGTATGAATCAATTATTATAAATGTAATCAAATTAATAATACAACTATTTCATAGCTTCTTCAACAGCAACAGCTACTGCTACTGAAGCACCAACCATTGGGTTGTTACCCATACCAATTAATCCCATCATTTCTACGTGAGCTGGTACTGAAGATGATCCTGCAAATTGTGCATCTGAATGCATTCTTCCCATTGTATCTGTCATACCATAAGAAGCTGGTCCTGCTGCCATATTATCTGGATGAAGTGTTCTACCTGTTCCACCACCAGAAGCAACTGAGAAGTATTTCTTTCCTGCTTCTAGTCTTTCTTTCTTATATGTTCCTGCAACTGGATGTTGGAATCTTGTTGGGTTTGTTGAGTTTCCTGTAATAGATACATCAACATCTTCTAACCACATGATTGCTACACCTTCTCTAACATCGTTTGCACCATAACATTTTACTTGGCTTCTTTCTCCATCAGAATATTTTATTTCTTCTACTACTTTTACTTTTCCTGTAAAATAATCAAAATCTGTTTTTACATATGTAAATCCATTTATTCTTGATATTATTTGTGCTGCATCTTTTCCTAAACCATTTAAAATTACTCTTAATGGTTCTTTTCTAACTTTGTTTGCAGATTTTGCTATACCAATAGCTCCTTCTGCTGCTGCAAAACTTTCATGTCCTGCTAAAAATGCAAAACATTTTGTATCTTCTGATAATAGCATTGATGCTAAATTTCCATGTCCTAATCCTACTTTTCTATCATCTGCAACAGATCCTGGAATACAAAATGCTTGTAATCCTTCTCCAATTGCTTTTGCTGCATCTGATGCCTTTTTACATCCTTTTTTGATTGCTATTGCTGCACCTAATGTGTAAGCCCAAGCTGCATTTTCAAAACAAATTGGTTGAACTCCTTTTACTATTTCATAAGGATTAAATCCTTTATCTGTACAGATTTTTAATGAATCTTCAAAATCTTTTATTCCGTATTTTTCCATAACTGGTTTTATTTGATCAATTCTTCTTTCATAACTTTCAAATGTTACTGCCATCTTTTATTCCTCCTATTTTTATTGTAAGGGAAGACATTTCCCATTTTTACATCTTATTTATTTTTTTAAATTCTATTTCTATGCTTCTCTTGGATCTATCTTCTTTACAGCTTCGTCAAATCTTCCATATGTACCAGAAGCTTTTTCAATTGCTTCTTTAGGATCAATTCCTTTTTTAATATTATCCATCATTTTTCCTAAATGAACATATTTATAACCAATTATTTGGTCATCTTTATCTAATCCTAATTCTACTATATATCCTTCTGTTAATTGTAAATATCTTGGTCCTTTTAATGAACTTGAATATATTGTTCCTACTTGTGATGTATGTCCTTTTCCTAAATCTTCAAGTCCAGCTCCTACTGGAAGTCCACCTTCTGAGAAAGCTGTTTGAGTTCTACCATATACTATTTGTAAGAATAATTCTCTCATAGCAGTATTTATAGCATCACAAACTAAATCTGTATTTAATGCTTCTAATATTGTTTTACCTGTTAGAATTTCTCCTGCCATTGCAGCTGAATGTGTCATTCCTGAACATCCTATTGTTTCAATTAATGCTTCTTGGATTATTCCATCTTTTACATTTAATGTTAATTTACATGCTCCTTGTTGTGGTGCACACCATCCAATACCATGTGTTAATCCTGATATATCTTTTATATCTTTTGCTTTTACCCATTTTCCTTCTTCTGGAATTGGTGCTGGTCCATGGTCTACTCCTTTTGCAACACAGCACATATTTTCTAATTCTTTTGAATAAATCATTTTTATTGCTCCTTTCATTTATTACATAATATTTGATTTTTTATTTTACTTTCTTCTTGTTTTGCTACACGATAGTCAACTCTTTGATTTTCATCAACATCTGTTGTATCATATTTTACCACATTTACTTGTCTTTTTAAGTAAATTCCAGTAATATATTCATCAGATTTCGGAACTTCTAAATTTCTAGTAGATAAATATTTATTAAATGCTTTTTCTTCTTTTTTTCCACATGGTTCTATATGTAAATATTTTTTTCTCCAATATATATGGTGATCATAATATTCATCTTGGCCACCTAACAAATTATCATAGCAAAATGTGTATGTTATTCTATCATTTTTTATTGATATTGTTAAATTTGACCATACTTTTTGATTTGTTTTTCTAAATTCTTCTCTTAGTTCTTTTATTTCATCATATAAAAGTTCTACTAGTTTTAAATATTCTTCCTCTTCTATATTGTACTTGTTTGGGACTTCATATACATTTATAAATTTTCTTTTTAAAATTCCTCTTGGCATAAAATAGAAATACATTTCTCCAACTTGAACTTTTCCAAGTCTCTCTATTATTGATGCATATAGGTATAATTCATCCCATTTTCCAGGTACTATATCGAAAAGCTTTCTTTGTATATTTTCATATAATTCTTTAATTTTTTTAGTATTATTAATCACTTTTATCCACCCTTATTTATAGCGGGTTTTGAATTTTTTCGCTATTAATAGTTTATAATTCTTATTTTTCTAAAATACTTTCTCCAGTCATTTCTTCTGGCTTTTCAATTCCTAATATTTCTAACATTGTTGGTGCTAAATCTGCCAATTTTCCAGATTTTACTTTTAATGTTTCATCATTTGTTACAAGTATTAATGGAACTGGATTTGTTGTATGTGCAGTATGTGGTTCACCTGTTTTATAGTCAATCATTTGCTCACAGTTTCCATGATCTGCAGTTATTAAAATTGTTCCATTATGTGCTAACATTGCATCTACAACTTTTTGAACACATTCATCTATTGTTTCTACAGCTTTTATTGCTGCTGGTAAACTTCCTGTATGTCCAACCATATCTGGATTTGCAAAGTTTAATATAATTGCATTATATTTATCTTCATTTATTGCTTCTACAACTTTTTCTGTTACTATTGGTGCACTCATTTCTGGTTGTAAATCATATGTTGCTACTTTTGGTGATGGTACTAATATTCTATCTTCACCAGGATATTGTTTTTCTTCTCCTCCATTAAAGAAAAATGTAACATGTGCATATTTTTCTGTTTCTGCAATTCTTAATTGTTTTAATCCATTTTTGCTTACAACTTCTCCAAATGTGTTTACTAATGGTTCTTTTTTGAATGCTATTTTTACATTTGGCATTGTTTCATCATAATTTGTAAAACATACAAAATATGTGTTGATTTTTTCTGTTTCAAATCCATCAAATTCTGGATCTACAATTGCTCTTGTTATCTCTCTTGCTCTATCTGGTCTAAAGTTAAAGAAAATTACAGAGTCATTTTCTCCAATTGTTGCAATTGGTGTATCATTATTAACTATTACAGTTGGTTCAACAAATTCGTCAAATACTTCTTTTTGATAAGAATCTTCTATTGCTATTGTTGCAGATGTTGCTTTATTTCCTTCTCCTCTTACTAATGCATCATAACATTTTTTTACTCTATCCCATCTCTTATCTCTATCCATAGCATAATATCTTCCTGATATACTTGCTATTTTTCCAACTTTCTTTTCTTTCATTTTTTCTTCAAGTTGTGTTATATATCCTTCTGCTGATGCTGGTGGTGTATCTCTTCCATCTAAAAAGCAGTGTACATATACATCTTCAAAATCTCTTCTTTTTGCCATTTCAAGTAGTCCATATAAATGTCTAATATGACTATGAACTCCACCATCTGATAATAATCCTAATATGTGTAATTTTGAATTGTGTTTTTTACAATTTTCAATTGCTTCTATGAATTCAGGAATTGCAAAAAAGTCTCCATCTTCTATTGATTTTGTTATTTTTGTTAGTTCTTGATATACAATTCTTCCTGCTCCAATATTTGTGTGTCCTACTTCAGAATTTCCCATTTGCCCATCTGGTAGTCCTACTTTTAATCCACTTGTATACATTATTGTATTTGGGTATTTTTTCATTAGTTTGTCTATATTAGGTGTTTTTGCAAGTTTTACAGCATTACCATCTGTTTTTTCGTTTATTCCAAAACCATCTAATATCATTAGCATTACTGGTCCTTTTTCCATTATTTTCATCCCTTTCCAATTCAAATAACAATAGTTGTATTGTTTTGAACCAATTATCTATCATAATTTACAATTTTAGCGAATTCTTCAGATTTTAAACTTGCTCCTCCTACAAGGCCTCCGTCTATATCTGACATCTCAAATAATTCTTTGGCATTTGATGATTTTACGCTTCCGCCATATTGTATTATAACTCCATTTGCCTCATTTTGTCCATATATTTCTGCTATTTTTTTTCTTATTTCCATTATTGTATTGTTTGCATCTTCTTTTGTTGCTGTTTTTCCTGTTCCTATTGCCCATATTGGTTCATATGCTACAATAATTTTTTCTAAATCTTCTGTTGATACACCTTCTAATGCTTTTTCTATTTGACTTGTAACTATTGCTTCTGTTTGACCTGATTCTCTTTGTTCAAGAGTTTCACCAACACATATTATTGGTTTTAATCCAACTGCTAATGCTGATTTTACTTTTTTATTTACAGTTTCATCTGTTTCTGCAAAATATTGTCTTCTTTCTGAATGTCCTATTATTACATATTCTACTCCTATAGATTTTAACATTTGTGCAGATACTTCTCCTGTATATGCTCCTTTTTCTTCCCAATGCATATTTTGGGCACCTATTTTTATATTTGTTCCTTGTACATTTAGTAATGAATAAAATAAATCTGTATATGGCACACATAAAATAACTTCATTTTTTGTGTCACTTACAAGTGGTGTTAATTCTTCAATGAAATTAATAGCTTCATTTGGAAGCATATTCATTTTCCAATTTCCTGCAATTACTTTTCTTCTCATAAAAAATTCAATTCCTTTCTATAATTTAGAGAACTTCTAGACATTTATAATTTTCGAATTATAATCATCATTATTACTTTTTAGTCTCTCTTTTATTATATTAATCAAGTTCTTCTTTGCTCCATCAGTGTAGTCATTTACAAATTCACAATCAAATTGTTTTTGTAATTCTTTATTTGCAGAATATTCTTTTATATGTTCATCTATTTCTTGCAATCTTTTTTTTATAACTTCACTTGGAAGCTCCCTATTTTTCAATTCAATCTTTGCTCTTTCAATATCTTTTGGTATTATATATATTGAAAATATATTTGGTGTATGTTTTTTTATTTCATATATAGTACTATAATGTACTTCTGTTACTTGATTTTCACTTGATTCTAGTTTTTCTTTTCTATATCCATATTTTGCTCCAAGAAATTCAAAATCAACTACAACTTCTTTATTTTTCACTAGTTTTTCGAATTCTTCTTCACTTACAAATTCTTTATCAATACCATTAACTTCATTTTTTCTTTTATTTCTTGTTGTAACAATTGCTAAATTTTTAAAATTAAGTTCTTTTGATATCGCATCTTTAAAAAAAGATTTGCCAGTTCCTGTTATTCCTGATAATGTTACTATCATAATTATTCCTCTCTTTGAGTATTTCCTTTGCTTTGGCTATAATAAATATTTCTAACTTTCTCAAATATATCACTATAATCAAAATTTTTAGGAAATTTTGTTCTTCCACATTTTAATAATTGAAATGTTTCTTCTAATGGTAACCAAACATATTTGTCTATTTCTTCTTTTTGGATTTCAATTTTTGATGAATTTCTTTTTAAGCAATAAAATGTTATAAAGAAATTTTTTATTTTTTTAGAACTCTCAAAGCCAAGAGGAACACCTTGTTGTGTAACTTTTACAACATTCATTGATTCCTCTAGGTTTATTCCAAGTTCTTCTTTTAATTCTCTTACCATAGCTTGAGTTTCTGTTTCATCATTATCTAAATGTCCTGAGCATAAATCATTTTTTCCAGGTGTAAGTCCTTTATTAGCTCTTACTTCTATAAGAACTTCTCCTTTTTCATTTATAACAAAACATGTAACTCCTTTTAGCCAATCACTTTCATCTAAGTTTTTTTCATCTGTTTTATCTATTGTTCTTTTATATTTTCCGTCTTTGTCATATACTCTATATTGTGTTCCTAATACTCTAGGATTCCTTAGATTTTCCATTTTGCCTATACTGCCTTTCTCTCCTCAAACTATTTATTTCCTATTTGTCTAATAAACATTCTATTCCTGGTAATTTTTTACCTTCTATAAATTCTAATGATGCTCCTCCACCTGTTGAAACATGTGTCATTTTATCTGCAACACCTGCTTTTTGAATTGCTGCAGCTGTATCACCACCACCAATTATTGTTGTTGCATCTAATTCTGCTAATACTTGTGCTAATTTGTTTGTTCCTTCAGCAAATGCTGCAAATTCTGCTACACCTACTGTTCCATTCCATATTACTGTTTTGGCTTTTCTTAATTCTTCAGCATATAATTCAATTGTTTTTGGTCCAATGTCTAATCCTTCCCATCCATCTGGTATTGATTCTCTATCTGCATACATTGTTTCAGTATTTGCTGAAAATTCTTTTCCTAATTTGTTGTCTATTGGTAGTAACATTTTTACGCCTTTTTCTTCAGCTTTTTTCATTAATTCTTTTGCTAAATCTAATTTATCATCTTCGCAAATTGAATTTCCTATTTTATATCCTAATGCTTTATAGAATGTATAAGCCATTCCTCCACCAATTAATAATACATCTACTTTTTCTAATAAACTATCTATTACACCTATTTTATCAGATACTTTAGATCCTCCTAATATTGATACAAATGGTCTTTCTGGATTTTGTAATGCTTCTCCTAAGAATTTTAATTCTTTTTCTATTAAAAATCCTGAAACAGCTGGTAAATAATGTGCTACGCCTTCTGTTGAAGCATGTGCTCTATGTGCTGTTCCAAATGCATCATTTACAAATATATCTCCGAAGCTTGCTAATTTTTTTGCAAATTCTGGATCATTGTCTGTTTCTTCTTTATGAAATCTAACATTTTCAAGTAACATTACTTGTCCTGGTTGTAAATTTTCAGCTAATTTTTGTGCACTTTCTCCAACAACATCTTCAGCCATTAATACTTCTTGTCCTAATTGTTTTGAAAGTTCTTTTGCAACTGGTGCAAGTGAAAATTCTTTTTTGAATTCTCCCTTTGGTCTTCCTAAATGTGAAGATAATACTATTTTACATCCTTGTTCTATTAAATATTTTATTGTTGGTAATGCTGCTACAATTCTTCTATTATCTGTTATATTTTGATTTTCGTCCATAGGAACATTAAAATCACATCTAACAAATACTCTTTTTCCTTTTAAATCAATATCTTTTATTGTTTTTTTACTCATAATAAGTTTTTCCTTTCTTATATAAAAATAATTAAAATATATTTTTTAATTATATCACTTCAAAAAGGTTAGAGGTTAGACAAGCTCTAACACCCTAACCCAAGTTGAATTATTATTTATGATCTACTGTTGACATATAGCAAGCTAAATCAACTAACTTGTTTGAATATCCCCATTCATTATCATACCATGCAACTAATTTAACGAATGTATCTGTTAACATGATTCCTGCTGTTGCATCAAATATTGATGTATGCATATCACTTAGGAAATCTGAAGATACAACTGGTTCGTCTGTATATTCAACAATTCCTTTTAATTCGTTTTCAGATGCTCTTTTTACAGCTGCACATATTTCTTCATATGTTGTTGGTCTTTCTAGATTACATGTTAAGTCAACAACTGAAACATCAACTGTTGGTACTCTGAATGCCATACCTGTTAATTTTCCATTTAATGATGGTATAACTTTTCCTACTGCTTTTGCAGCTCCTGTTGATGATGGAATAATGTTTGCAGATGCAGCACGTCCACCTCTCCAATCTTTCTTTGAAGCTCCATCAACTGTTTTTTGTGTTGCTGTTGTTGAGTGAACTGTTGTCATTAATCCTTCTTTGATTCCAAAATTATCATTTATTATTTTTGCTAAAGGTGCTAAACAGTTTGTTGTACAAGATGCATTTGATACAATGTTCATGTCTGAACTATATGTTTCATTATTTACTCCCATTACAAACATTGGAGCATCTTTTGATGGTGCACTTATAAGAACCTTTTTAGCTCCTGCATCTAAGTGTGCTTGTGCTTTTTCCATTGTTGTGAATACACCAGAACATTCTAATACATATTCAACTCCAAGTTCTCCCCAAGGAATATTCTTTGGATCCATTTCATTATATACTTTTATTACTCTTCCATTTACTACTAAGTTTCCGTCTTTTTCTTCAACTGTTCCGTTAAATCTTCCATGTACAGTGTCAAATTTTGTCATATATGCCATGTAATCAGCTGCTACAAATGGATCGTTTACTGCTACAACTTCAACCTCCTCTTTACCTAATGCTGCTTGGAATGCTAGTTTTCCTATTCTTCCAAATCCGTTAATTCCTACTTTTACTGACATAAAATTTCCTCCTTTTTGAAATTAGTTTCTTCTAATTTCATTTTTATCTATTATTTACCTTTTTAGGCATTTTTATTCTATAACAAATGATAATACTTTTCAAGTATTATTTGAAAATTATTTATATTTTTCTTCTCTTATAATTCTCTATTTATGATTTAAAATTTTTTCCATAATTTCTACGTCTTCAATTTTATTTATTCCAAAACACTTTTTCCCTAAATCTTTTATTGATGCTCCTAAATGATACATTTCTTCATTGTCTATAATTATAAATCTATCATGAAATTTATTAGTCTTTGCAACCTTTAATATTGAGTATTCTTTATTAAATTTTTGAATATCAATTTGTTGTATATTACTTTTATCTGAAGTCAGTATTACAACTTCTACATTATTGTTTTTCTTAGTAAGCATTTTTAAAACACTGTCATCTATATAATTATCTATTATTAAAATCTTTTTATTTGCTTTTTTTATAATATCAATTATCAGACTATATGCATCATATATTTGTCCTTCAAAAAATATTTTTTGTTTTATATTTTCTTCTACTTGAAGTTGATTAAAGACTTCATTAAATTTTTTATCATGTTCTAATAATTTGTATTCTATGTTAGTTAATCTTTCAAATATTTGTCCATTTTGTATTAGAAATTTTCTCATTTCTACAAAAGCATTCATAATATTTATACTTACTTGAACAGCTATATCATTCTTTAATAAACCTGATAACATTGCTATTCCTTGTTCAGTAAATACATATGGCAAATATTTTTTTCCTCTATGTTTTATATTTTCACTTTTGGAACTAGTCGCAAATTGCGACCAGTTATTTTCATTTTTTAAATTCAAAACTACATTTGGCATTTTTATATTTTTAATTTCTTCTGTCGTTAATTGAAAGCAAAAATTTTCTGGAAATCTTTCTTTATTTCTCTTTACTGCTTCATTTATTCTCTTAGTTTGATAATGATATAACATTGCTACATCACTATCTAGCATAACTTGTTTTCCTCTTATTGTATATATTAAATTTTTTATTTCTTCATTAGATATATCATCTTTAATGATTAAATTTTCATTTTCCATAAATTCACATCCTTTTATGATTGTGTATATTTTAAAACATTTGTTTGCATTTGTCAAGTATTTTATTGTTATTTATATATTTTTTTAGTCCATGCACTTTTATTTTTTTCTAACATATAATTTGTTATATGAGTTCTTAATAAAATTATATGGAGGTTTTTATGTTTTCCGCATTGTGTATAAGTGGTTTTTTTCACTTTTTACAGACTGCAGTTTTTGCAGTTGGATACATTTCAGGAACTTCCCTTTTTCCGGAACCTCTAAGTTCTGAAGAAGAGCGAATTTATCTTGAAAAATTAAGTACAGGAGATGAAGATGCACGTAATATTTTAATTGAAAGGAATTTGAGACTTGTTGCACATGTTTGTAAAAAATACAGCAATTCAAATGTAGACCAAGATGACTTAATTTCTATTGGTACAATTGGTCTTATCAAAGGTATTAATAGTTTTAAACCTGAAAAAGGTGCTAGACTTTCTACATATGTTTCTAGATGTATAGATAATGAAATTCTTATGCATTTTAGGGCAACCAAAAAGCAAAATGCTGAAGTATTTCTTGATGAACCAATCGGAAAAGATAAAGATGATAATGTTATTACATTACAAGAAATTTTAGAAAATGATGACAGAAGTGTTGAAGAATCTGTTGATTTAAAAATGAAAGTTAAACTTTTATATGAAAAAATGAAATCTATTTTAAAAGGAAGAGAACGTACAATTTTGGAACTTCGTTTTGGTCTTGATGGTCATAAACCTAAAACACAAATTGAAATTGCTAAAGAAATGGGAATTTCTCGTTCTTATGTATCAAGAATTGAAACTAAGGCTATTAGCAAACTTTCTAAAGAAATTAAAGAATAATTTGTATAATATTCCATTTCTTTGCTAACAATAATAAAAATAGCTATTAATGGGAGGTTTTATAATGGATATTAATAAAAAAGTTTTAAATGAAGTTAGTAAAGGTGCAAAAATGGGAATGGATGCGATAAAATTTGTTTCTGATAAAGTTTCTGATAGTAGATTTCAAAGAGTTTTAAATGTTGAATATCTTAAATATAAAGAAATTTTTAATCGTGTTGGGAATATTTATCATAATTATGATTTAACAGATGATCCTCAAGAAACAAATATAATGAATAAAGCTATGACTTGGTATGGAATTCAAATGAATACAATGACTGATAAAAGTAATTCTAATATTTCTGAATTATTGTTACAAGGTACTAATATGGGAATTATTGAAGGTCGTAGATTGTTAAATAATAATCCTAGTGTTGATAAAAATGTTAGACAAATTTTAGATGATTTTGTTGTTATGCAAGAAGATAGTGTTGAGACATTAAAGAAGTATTTATAAAAGAGCTGTTACTTTTGTAACAACTCTCTTATAATACTCTACTCAATTACTATACTTTACACTTCTTGCTGATTTTTTTGTTTATCAAGTAACTTGTTTAAATCTGCTTGTGCTTCATCACATTCTTGTACTGTTGCTGTATATGATACTTGTCCTATTGATTGCCCTGTGATTTTCTTTTTGACATCATATTCTTCTATTACTCTTTCATATCTTTCTACTAGTGCTATTTCTCCTTCTCTCATTCCGTATTCTTGTTTTATTTTTTCTCGACTTAGTCCTTTCTCTTTTCCTTCTTGATAATTTTTCCAGATAGTACTTTGTTTAAATCTTCTTAAAGCTCTTCCTAATCGTAACTCTCTTTGCTCTTCTGTTTCTTCTTCTCCTTCTTTTGCTGCACTTATTCCTTTTATCTTGCTTCTTGGAGTACTTCTACTATATTCTGGCTTTCCTTCAAATTGCTCTTTACACCATTTTTCTATTTTTATTATATTATCCGCCTGAATATTTAAGTCGCCATAATCATATTCTTCTATTATTCTTTCATATCTTTCTACTAGTGCTATTTCTCCTTCTCTCATTCCGTATTCTTGTTTTATTTCTTCTCGACTTAGTCCTTTCTCTTTTCCTTCTTGATAATTTT
>JABLTS010057808.1_pt1 | contig 70010 bp, 58 predicted proteins | sample 7160081 | NCBI WGS metagenome assembly JABLTS01 (sample SAMN14651231, study PRJNA627086) | human gut metagenome | isolation source: feces | host: Homo sapiens | reverse complement strand
TATTTTCATCAGGACTTCATCTATGCATCAGACAACCTCGCTTATCTCTGCGGATTGGAACCGGAGCAGTTGATGGAAGCCGGTTATCAGATGTATATAGACCATGTTCCGGATGCCGATCTGCAGATGCTGCTCGAAGTGAACAAGAAAGGTTTTGATCTTTTCAATGAATTGCCTGTGGACGACCGCCTCGACTATACCATCTCATACGACTTTCATCTCACCAACGGCCGCCAAAGCCGATTGATTCATCATCACCTCACTCCGATTCTTCTTTCTGATGACGGAAGAATATGGCTTGCCCTCTGCACCGTATCATTGGCAGCAACCGATGAGCCAGGACATATCATCATGCAGAAGAATGGTGAGCGTAGCTATTTTGAATATTCCACATTGCGCCACAAGTGGGAAAAGAAAGAAGGCATAACTTTGAGCGAGACAGAGAGAAATGTTTTGAGATTGTCTGCCCAAGGTTACACGATGAATGATATTGCCGACCGACTATGTAAGTCGGTGGATACGATAAAGGCTTGCAAGCGTAACCTTTTCGCCAAGATGGGCGTGAAGAACATAGCCGAAGCGCTGTTTCATGCCACAAACTATCAGATGATATAATTTAATAGCAAACTCAATATTATCTTCTTGTTTTGCCAAACACATCGGAATGTGTACCTGTTGTCAGCATCAAGAGAGTCAATTCATCATCATTCTGTTCCCAAACTAACAGCCAGTCTGGTTTTATATGCGCCTCCCATTCACCTTCATGGTTGCCATGAAGGATGTGTGGTTTATATTCTGATGGCAGGCTACCATTTTCTACCAATATGGCTATGGCCTTTCTTAGTTCTTCTATTGGATAGCCACGCTTTTTGCAAAGCTTTAAAGCCTTGTCAAATCTTTTGGTTGTACCAAACTTATACATCATTCCCCTAAAACAGTGTCAAACATTTCGTCAACAGAATTCCATTGGGTTACTCTACCTTGCGCCTTGTCCTCTTCGGCAAGTTCCAAATCTGTCTTCTTAGGTCTCAGAATAGAAATAGAACTAACACCATTCAACATTTTGATGGCGTTTTTCAGCTTTGTCAACATAGCAGGATCAGATACAGTTACCAAAAGCTGCGGTTCATTTATTACTGAAGTATTCATAATTACTCCTTATTTAAAATATACATTCCATTACATGGCACCTTTTCTCGCCATGGCATAACTAGAGCAAACTCGGTTCTGCCCATTTGGTTTAACGAAAAAGGTTGATTTTTCATCAGCAAAAATACGTTTTATTTCTGAAACCACCAAGCAAAAACCAATAAACCCCATAACACAAGTATCATATCTCTTCCAACAATGGCGAGAGATAGAACTTGGGGAAGTATTTCACCTCCTTGCCTTCCGCAAGGTTCGCGAGGATGTTGGCACAATAGCCGGCGGCTATGTATGCCCCGATGCCCTGTTGCGTGAAAGACTCCTTGGAATAATGCATGATGGCTTCATCCACCCAAGGCACAGGCATCTGCCAGAACATGCCGTACTGCGAGATATACTTGCCCAGTGAGCAACGGAAATCATCCGAACCTCTTTTCACAACTTCGCTGAATGGATAGCCTTTCGGTTTCTCTACAGCGAGAAAGGCAGCCTTGCCAAGATTGACGGCATGGATAACTGTGATGCCCTGCTCCTTGCATTTCTCATCGAAAGCAAAAGAGGCTTCGTTGTCATGTAAGGTTGCATTCACCGCATACCGGATGCCCGACAAGTCGCATGCATCCACATCTTCCATCGTCAGCGTATCCTTTTCTATGCGATAGATATGAAATCTATCTTCCTGCCGAGAGCTTTCATGGAAGTCATGGTGCAAGGCACAGGAAGCTATCAAACTTCCCATGTCTGCGCCACTAATCAACATTTTTATTGGATTGTTCATTTATAAAGAGATTTTTTGTCATTACACCATTACTGAATGCTACAGACGGACAAACTACATTCTGTTCTTCTGACTTTCTCCTGCTCCTGTACCCTTATATTTACTTCTTGTAGTGTTGAATTTATACCTTACAGTAAGCGACACTTTGCTGGTTGACTGTTGATCAAGAATCATTTCCTTCATTTTGCCATAATGCGCACTCATGTGGATGTCGTCTGTTCCAAACAAATCATAGACAAAGAGCTGGAACGACAAACGATCCTTCAAGAAAGCCTTATATACAGATACATTTGTACAAAATCTTGGCTTATACGAATATATATTTCTTCCATATCCTTTTGTGGTATACGACATCATCCACGTTAACATTGCCAACTTGGTGTTGAAGGTGTTGTTAAAGTTGAATACTGCCATAGGTTTGTTGGATATTTTGCCATCATGTGCATCCATATCAAGCCACTGTTTTACCACAGATGCCGTAAATGAAGGATACCAAATGCCAAACGAAGGTCGCAAGTTGACGGAAGCTTCTACATGATTATATGCCTTTCCATTCACAGGCTTAAGCAGTCCTATTGCAGGATTGTCTTTGTAAGTCTCCACATTCGACATCATCGTATGCGAAGTATGGCTGTAGGTCATATCGAAAGTTAACCATTTGTAAGCCAACTCGTAGTTGAGATTTTTGCTTATCTCAGACACTAAGAATGGATTTCCTGTTTCATACGTGTAGCGGTTGTCATACTGAATACCTTACCGGTGATATTCTGCGCCATCATCGGAGTAATAGCCGAGAGGCACAACGCTGTGGTAAAAATTACTTTTCCCTTCATATTGCTAATGCTTTGATTGCTTCATTTTTTTCTGCTGCAAAAGTATAATTTGAATGAAAAAAGCCTTTGACACAAAAGTGTATTTCAGAGATGGGTGGCTGAAAAATTACACTTTTGTGTATGTGAAAACAAAAATCCATGCATGAGCCCATTTGAAAAAGTCATTTTACGAAAACGTCCTATTGCCATACAATTGTCTTTATATTATGGTATAGGCCGTTATGTGTCTATCAATTTACTGCAAGCACATTGGGGCACAAAAGCTCTTGATGCTATTAGTGAAAGGCTGCAACGTGAATTGCCAGGATTAAGAGGCTTTTCTTCTGGTAACTTGAAGAAAATGCGTATCTTCTATGAGGAATGGCAATGCCTTTCAATTGGTTCGCCAATGGCGAACCAATTACAACAAAATGCGTATTAAGGAGTAAGGCAACAATGTTCTTATTCCTTTTTTCGTATCTGTCACAATTGATGTTACAAGGCTTTAGATGGCGATGTCACACTTTTTATACTTTTATATATAGCAATAGCCGTTTGAGGCTTAAAGCTTGTGAAAAACGTTTAAATCGCTTGTGGGTACCAGTATATTTCATATCTTTGCCAAATGACAACATATAGGAAACACGCCAAACCAATATAAACTAAATAACGGAGGAAAAATCATGAATGTAAACACAGGTATCAAGCAAGCACTGATCTTAGCCATCGGCATCATCGTGCTCGGATTTTTTGTAGACTCAGGACTTAAGAGTCTGGCTGGCAAAGACCGAAAAGTGGTAGTGAAAGGACTGGCAGAGAAGGAGGTGGAGGCAGACAAAGTGACATGGCCTATCCTATCCAAGGAGTTGGGCGACGACCTGCCGGAACTATACCAGAAGATCAACGCCACGACAAATAAAATACGCAAATTTCTGATTGCCAACGGAGTGAAAGACAACGAGATAATCGTGAACGCACCAGTGGTGATCGACCTCAACGCCGAACGATATGGCGCCAACCAACAGCCCTACCGCTACAACATCACATCCATCATCACCGTGACTTCAAAAAACGTGAATCTCGTGCGCAGCATAATCTCCCGACAGGGCGACCTGCTGAAGCAGGGCGTCGCCATCGTTGACGGCGGCTACGAGAACCCGGTGAAATACGAATATGTGGCATTCCGCCAACTGAAACCCAAGATGATGCAGGAAGCTATAGAGAATGCGAAAGTGACCGCCGAGCAGTTTGCCAAAAACAGCGACAGCAAGATAGACAAGATAATGAATGCCGACCAGGGACAGTTCTCAATCGAAGACCGCGACTCCAACACTCCATACATCAAGAAGGTGAGGGTGGTGACCACAGTGACATACTCGCTGAAAGACTGACCGGCTGCTGAATTACGCCGCTAATCTTGCATTTTATCATTAAATTTGCTAATTTTGCCCATCATTCCCATTAACATCACAATTTTAGCAACGACTATGAAAATACAGACAGCGACAAAGAGCCAGGCTCCAATCATCTCACAACTCATTATGACGGCAATGACAGACGACTGTTGCCAGTATTTTGCCGGCGAACACCATACGCTTGCCGACTTCCGCTCCATGATGACATCGCTCGTGGAAAGGGAAGACTCCCAGTACAGCTATCTGAACACCCTCGTTGCCATCGACGACGACGGCGACGTGATGGGAGCCATAGTGGGCTACGACGGCGGAAAGCTGCATGAACTGCGACAGGCTTTCATCAACGCTGCCAAGGAATGCTTCGGTAGAGACTTCAGCCGGATGGACGACGAGACGCAAGCCGGAGAGGTGTATCTCGACAGCCTCGCCGTGATGCCCGACCACCGCGGCAAAGGCATCGCCACATCACTGCTGCGGGCAATGATAGAGAAAGCGGCAAAGGAGGGACACCCTGCCGTGGGACTGCTCGTAGACAAAGGCAACCCGAATGCCGAGAGACTGTATCTGCACGTGGGATTCGAATATGCCAACGATTCCTCGTGGGGCGGACATCCGATGCGCCACCTCGTATACAGGATAGATTAAAGAACCAAAGACACATATCATGCAGGAAAGCAAATACCTCGTGGCAAACGAGAGAGATGCGCTGTGGGGACTCACGGTGAGCACCGTGGGCTACGACAAGCTCAACCCCGGCGACCCATACCCCACCAGAGGCCACGCCGGAGGATACTACTTCGACGTGACAAGGGGACGGACACTCGACGAATACCAGATGCTCTACCTGCTCGACGGAGAGGGTGTGTTCTGTTCCGACCACGTGAAAGACCATCCGATAAAGGCTGGCGACATCTTCCTGCTATTCCCCAACGAATGGCACACATACCATCCGCTCGCCTCCTCCCGATGGGAGAGCTACTGGATAGGCTACAGAGGAAAGAACATGGACGACAGAGTGGAACACGGATTCCTGTCGCCCGAAAAACCGATATACCACGTAGGCTACTGTCCTGAGATAATAAGCCTCTACGAGTCTGCCATGCAGGTGGCAAAGCGCGAGGAGGCATACTCGCAGCAGTCGCTCGCCGGCATCGTGAACAATCTCATCGGCACGATGTATGCCAGAGAACGAAACATCATCCTGAGCCGCGACCAGGACAAGGTGGACATCATAAACAAGGCTCGTCTCATGATACGCGAGAGACTGGAAAGCCGCATCACCATACAGGAGATAGCAGACCAGCTGGGAATGGGATATTCCAACTTCCGCAAACTGTTCAAGGAGTTCACGGGCATCTCGCCGGCTCTCTACCAACAGGAGCTGCGTCTGCAGAGGGCTCGCGAACTGCTCTCATCTACGCCGATAAGCATCAAAGAGATAGCCTACAGGCTGAACTTCGATTCGCCCGACTATTTCTCAAGCAAGTTCAAGGCGAAAGTGGGATGCAAACCAAGCGAATACAGAGAAAAGATGGGATAAAAATTAGGATTTGTTAATATTTTGTCGTACCTTTGCGGCATGATTTACACACACAAGGAGCAGTTCTACACTAAACCCAAATCGGTCATTAGGCCGTTTAATGTATTTTTTTTACAACTGCTTGCAGTCTTTTGTTTTTTATAAGGCGACTTTTGCTCGTTTTTAATGAGCAATAGCCCGCTATTACTCATTAAAAGCCAAACAAAATCCACTCTTCTAAAAAACAAAATCCAAGCAAGCCCTAATGACCGATTAGGGTTAAAAGTTGACGGACTGCTCCATTTTCGTTTCCTTAATTCTAATAATACGCATTAATAAATACAAATATATTCAGAATAACAATTATCGATGAACAGTAAATTAGATTTCAAGCCGCAGCTCTTCACCACACTGAGGAACTACAACAAGAAGACTCTCATGGCCGATGTCATGGCGGGCCTCATCGTGGGCATCGTGGCATTGCCACTTGCCATCGCCTTCGGTATCGCATCCGGAGTGACACCAGAGAAGGGTATCATCACCGCTATCGTGGCGGGATTCATCATCTCACTGCTCGGAGGCAGCAAGGTGCAGATTGGCGGACCTACGGGTGCCTTCATCATCATCATCTATGGCATCATCCAACAGTATGGCTTCGAGGGGCTCACCATTGCCACTCTGATGGCAGGTGCCTTCCTCATCCTGTTCGGAGTGCTGCATCTGGGCACCATCATCAAGTTCATCCCCTACCCCATCGTCGTGGGATTCACCAGCGGTATCGCCGTCACGATTTTCACCACGCAGATAAAGGACCTCTTCGGACTGAGCATCGACAAGGTGCCGAGCGACTTCATAGAGAAGTGGTGGTGCTACATCTGCAACTTCGGAACCATAGACTGGTGGTGTGCGGCAGTGGGAATACTCAGCGTGGTGGTGATTGCCGTCACGCCTAAGTTCAGCAAGAAGATCCCGGGATCGCTCGTGGCAATCATCGTGATGACCGTGGCAGCACTGCTCCTCAAGCAGTTTGCCGGAGTGACGAGCATCGAGACCATCGGCGACCGCTTCTCCGTGAGCAACGCCATCCCCGAAGCCCACATGCCTACAATAACCTGGGACACGATAAAGGAACTGGTGCCACCGGCACTGACCATCGCCGTGCTCGGCGCCATAGAGTCGCTGCTCTCGGCAACTGTTGCCGACGGTGTTATCGGCGACCACCACAACTCCAACACTGAGCTGATAGCACAGGGTGTGGCAAACCTCGCCTCGCCTATCTTCGGCGGCATACCGGCAACGGGAGCCATCGCCCGCACTATGACCAACATCAACAACGGCGGAAAATCACCCATCGCCGGCATCATCCATGCTGTGGTGCTGCTGCTCATATTCCTGTTCTTCATGCCACTGGCAAAGTATATCCCTATGGCATGTCTTGCCGGAGTGCTCGTGATTGTGTCATACGGCATGTGCGGATGGCGTTCGTTCCTCTCGCTGATGAAGAATCCCAAGAGCGACGTCACCGTGCTTCTCATCACCTTCTTCCTCACCATCATCTTCGACCTCACCGTGGCTATCGAGGTTGGCCTCATCATAGCCTGTCTGCTCTTCATGAAGCGTGTGTCTGAGGTGACCGACGTAAAGTTGATAGAGAACGAAATCAATGAGGAGAGCGACATGATAAAGGGCAACCTGGAGCATCTCACCATTCCGGAGGGAGTGGAAGTGTATGAAATCAACGGTCCGTTCTTCTTCGGTGCCGGCAACCGCTTCGAGGAAATCATGGCGGCGTTCGGCGACCGTCCAAAGGTGCGCATCATAAGGATGCGTAAGGTACCGTTCGTTGACTCCACGGGTATCCACAACCTCACCAACCTCTGCGAAATGAGCCACAAGGATGGTATACAGGTGGTTCTCTCAGGTGTGAACCCTCATGTACACGCCGCTCTCGGCAAGGCAGGTTTCTACGAATCTGTCGGCGAAGAGAACATCTGCAGCCACATCAAGATTGCTCTGGACAGGGCAAAGGAGATTGTGGGAGAAAAGAAATAAGAAACCTGGAATCAGAAATAAGGATAAATAAATCTGTGAGAAATAGTGTCCATCAGCCTACGGCGATGGACACTGGTCTAAAATAAAACACGGATCAGAGTAACCTGCATCTCCCCTTCGGGGGAGAACGAGAGGGGGCTGATGATGATAAACGGAGAAACTTCCTCCTATTCACAACATCTGACTACATCTTAATCATATCAGCCCCCACCTAACCTCCCCCGAAGGGGAGGGACAGATACACCTGTTGCTTGATGCTTGATAGTTGTCAATGACTTGTCTGATTCAGAGTAACCTGCATCTCCCCTTCGGGGGAGAACGAGAGGGGGCTGAAGTTCATTGGCAGAAAGTAACATCCTATAAAGTTCATTGGCAGAAAGGAACATCCTATAACCACTATACATCGCAAGGCATATCAAAAAAGGAAGTGCCCAGCACTCATTTTCTTCTAAAGAAGTGTCATAGTATCATTTTCTGTCTATCCAGAGCATTTAAAATACTACAAGCCAACAGGTTAAAGCAATGATACTTTTCTGAATGTTTTACATAAAAGTATCATTGATATATCACAGATGTATCATGCCGTTTTGCACCACCTGAAATCCCCCCCACGCCGTGGGGAATGAAACCCCACATTAGGGGGTTCTGTTCCCCACGGTGTGGGGGGATTTTCGAGCCTATGGTTTACCCTTAAGGAGTGGCGCATTACGAATGCGCAAATCTTATTCTTACAATTACCAAAAGTTTCAGATTAAATCGCAAATAATCGGGTTTTGCAAACACCAAAAACAAGTATCTTTGCAGAAAATAGGCTGCATCTCAGCATAGCGTCCAAGCAAGCTTGACGCTCTGCATTCGATTTGCACTATCTTTGCCCTCAAAAACCACCTATGCCAAAAACCATGTCATCACATGGCTGCCGGCATCACGAACCTACTAATTCAAACTGACCGAAAATAACATAATCAAACAAATGGACAACAACAAATATTTCTTCGCCGTGGACCTGGGTGCCACAAGCGGAAGGACTATCATCGGAACACTTGCCGATGGGAAAGTGCAACTGGAGGAACTCACACGGTTTGACAACTCGCTGATTGAAACGGGAGGTCACTTCTATTGGGACATCTTCGCACTATACAACGAAATCATCAAGGGACTGAAACTCGTGGCTAAGCGACAGCTGCCGATAACGAGCATCGGTATCGACACTTGGGGAGTGGACTTCGTGTGCATAGGAGAAGACAACGCCATACTGCGCAACCCTATCGCCTACCGCGACCCGTTCACTTTCGAGGCTATGGACGAATATTTCAGCAAATGCGTAGACAAGAAGAGTGTGTATGAAACTACGGGAATCCAATTCATGAACTTCAACTCCCTCTTCCAGCTATATGCCATGAGGAGGGAGAACAATGTGGCTCTCGCCAATGCGAAGAAGATTCTCTTCGTGCCCGACGCCCTGTCGTGGATGCTCACAGGAAAGGCTGTCTGCGAATACACCATCGCTTCGACAAGCCAGATGCTGAATCCACGCACAAAAGACCTCGAACCGGAACTGCTGAAGAGCGTGGGGCTGACAAGGGAGAAGTTCGGAATGATGGTGAACCCTGGCACGTGTATAGGCACGCTTACAAAGGAGGTGCAGAAGATGACGGGACTGGGAGCGATACCTGTGATTGCAGTGGCAGGACACGACACGGGAAGCGCCGTGGCTGCTGTGCCGGCAAAGAACGAACAGTTTGCCTATCTCAGTTCGGGAACATGGAGTCTGATGGGAATTGAGACTAAAGACGCCATCATAAACGAGGTGTCGTATGAAAGAAACTTCACCAACGAGGGCGGCATAGAGGGCACCACACGATTCCTGAAGAACATCTGCGGAATGTGGCTGCTGGAGAGATGCCGCAAGGAATGGGGAGAGGACGCTCCCCGCGACTATGCCATACTGACCGCCGAGGCAATGGCTACGAAACCGTTTCAGAGCATCATAAACCCTGACGACAAGATGTTTGCCAACCCAGCCGACATGCAGGAAGCGATAAAGAAATACTGCCGGGAAACGGGACAGCACGTGCCGGAGGGCTACGCCGAGACATGCCGCTGCATATTCGAGAGTCTCGCACTGAGATACCGGGAGGTGTTCGGATATCTCAGAGAGATGGCGGCGTTCCCCATCAACACCCTGCATATCATTGGCGGAGGATCGCTGAACAGGCAGCTCAACCAGTTTACGGCAAATGCCACGGGAGTGGAGGTGCTCGCCGGACCGCAGGAATGCACCGCTCTGGGCAACATCATGATACAGGCGAAGGCGGCAGGCGAAGTGAACGACATTTTCGACATGCGCAGCATCATTGCCGACAGCGTGGTGATGAACCGCTTCGTGGCTGAAGACAAGGAGCTTTGGGACGAGGCTTACGGGAAATATCTGGAGATAAAGAAGAGGAAAGGTTAATGAGGAAACTAAAAACAACAACAACTATAAAAACCTAAAGAATATGAAAACAGAACAAATCACAAAAGCCTATGAAATGGCAAAAGAGCGCTATGCCGCTCTGGGTGTAGATACCGACAAGGCTATCGAAACTCTCGAAAACACTCCTATATCTCTGCATTGCTGGCAGGCTGACGACGTGGTCGGCTTCGAGCGCAACGTGGCAGCTTCCGGCGGTATTCAGACTACTGGAAACTATCCTGGAAAGGCACGCAACATAGACGAACTGCGTCAGGACATTGAGAAGGTGGACTCGCTGCTGGCAGGTAAGTTCCGTCTGAACCTGCATGAGACTTACGGCGAGTTCGGAGGAAAATTCGTTGACCGCGACGAAGTGGGAGTGGAACACTTCGAAGGATGGATGCAGTGGGCGAAGGAGCACAACATGAAGCTCGACTTCAACTCCACATCATTCTCTCATCCTAAGAGCGGCAGCCTGACGCTCGCCAATCCTGACAAGGAGATACGCGACTTCTGGATTGAGCACACAAAGCGTTGCCGCCGTATCGCCGACGCTATGGGTAAATTCCAGAACGACCCTTGTATCATGAATATATGGGTGCACGATGGAAGCAAGGACCTCACCGTGAACAAGCTGCGCTACCGCGAAATCCTCAAGCAGAGCCTCGACGAGATATTGGCTGAAGACCTGCCGGGAATGAAGTCGTGTCTGGAAGCAAAGCTGTTCGGTATCGGACTGGAGGCTTATACCGTGGGCTCAAACTATTTCTATACCGGCTACTGCGCCAAGAACAACGTGATGTATACTCTCGACACCGGCCACTACGAACCGACAGAGAACGTCTCTGACGCCATCTCAGCATTGCTGCTCTACGTGCCGGAGCTGATGCTCCACGTGTCGCGCCCTATGCACTGGGATTCTGACCACGTGACACTCTTCGACGACAACACCCGCAACCTCTTCTCTGAGATTGTACGCGCCAACGCTCTCGACCGCGCCCATATCGGTCTCGACTATTTCGACGCATCTATAAACCGCATCGGAGCATACATCATCGGAGTGCGCGCTGCACAGAAGTCGCTGCTCTCGGCTCTGCTCGAACCAACGGCAACTCTGCGTCAGTATGAGGACGAGGGCAAACTGTTCCAGCGCCTGGCACTGCTCGAAGAGGCAAAAACACTGCCTTTCGGAGCCGTTTACGACTACTTCAACATGAAGAACAGCGTGCCTGTGGGCGAGGAGTATTTCGCTGACGTGGAAAAATACGAGAATGAGGTGCTCGCAAAGAGGAACTAAGAGAACAGATTTTCGATATCAAGCAATAATATAGCCGGAGCACCAAGGGGAACGACCGATTCCCCTGGCGCTCCGGCTTTGTCACAAACAGATTATTATGGAAATTATCATCGGACTTCTCATCATTGCCATCGGCGCATTCTGCCAGTCGAGCTGCTATGTGCCGATAAACAAGATAAAGAGCTGGAGCTGGGAGTCGTATTGGCTGGTGCAAGGCATTTTCGCTTGGATAGTGTTCCCGCTGATGGGAGCGCTGCTCGCCGTGCCGGAAGGTCACTCGATAACGGAACTGATTGCCAACGGAAGCAGCTTCGATATATGGATGACGGTGCTGTTCGGAGCACTATGGGGAGTGGGCGGACTGACTTTCGGACTCTCGATGCGCTATCTCGGAGTGGCGCTCGGACAGAGCATCGCCCTCGGAACATGTGCCGGACTGGGAACCATCATGGGACCCGTGCTCCTGAACATCTTCTTCCCTGAAGAGGATGCGCTGAGCAGACTGACCTTCGCCGTGATTCTGGGCGTGGTGGTGACGCTGGCTGGCATCGCCATAATCGGCGTGGCAGGCTCTATGAAGGCGGCATCGCTATCTGAAGAGGAAAAGAAGGCGGCGGTGAAAGACTTCAACTTTCCGAAGGGACTCGCCATTGCCCTGCTCGCCGGATTCATGAGCGGATGCTTCAACGTGGGACTGGAATTCGGAAAGGGGATAAACTTCGGCGACCTCACTCCCGACATGTATAAGACGCTGCCTGCCACATTGCTCGTCACACTGGGAGGATTCATCACTAACGCTGCATACTGCTTCTTCCAGAATGCGAAGAACAAGACATGGGGCGACTATTCCAAGAGTGGGGTGCTGGCAAACAACATCGTGTTCTGTGCGCTGGCTGGCGCATTGTGGTACAGCCAGTTCTTCGGTCTGTCGCTGGGCAAGGGATTCCTGACCGCATCCGACACGCTGATGACTCTCTCCTTCTGCATACTGATGGCGCTCAACGTGGTGTTCTCAAACGTGTGGGGCATCATACTGAAGGAATGGAAAGGGTGTTCAAAGAAGACCATCGCCGTGCTGATAGTGGGCATCGTGGTGCTCATCATCTCTTCGTTCCTGCCACAATTGGTATAAACTCAAACCGGTCATCAGGGCGTACACTTTTTTGCAAGCCCTGATGACCGGTTTTTATTGATCAATTTCTTATGAGAGTTGGGGGTTAAAGACTATTGAGCAAGTCTGCCTTTCCGTCGTTGATGAGCTTTATCACGAGCTCTCCGAAGAGGGTGTTCTGCCATGCGAACCAGGCGCGGGTGTAGCGGGAGGCGTCGTCTTTGTGGAACGACTCATGGATGAAGCCCGTACCGGCGTCGGTCTGAAGCAGCGTCTGCATACACCAGCGTATCTCTTCGTCGTCTTTCGCCGTGAAACATTTCATCATGACAGACATCGGCCATGGCATGTCGTAGCCGATATGCGGACCGCCGATGCCTGCTCCTGCCTTGCCGCTGAAGAAGCAGGGGTTGTCGTTGCTCCACACAAAGCGGCGGGTGTTCTGATATACAGGGTCATCGATGTCTACATCGCCCATATATCCCATACCGAGGAGCGATGGCACATTGGCATCGTCCATCAGGAGACGGTTGCCGAAACCGTCCACCTCATAAGCGTATATCTTGCCGTATTTCGGATGGTCGTAAACGGCATATTTCTGCAGGGCTGCCTTCACTTCGGCTGCCAGTTCGCTGCATCTCTTTGCCATCAGGAGGATTTCCGTCTTTCGGCTGCCATACGCCTTGCCTGCACAATGGTGCAGAATCTCAGCTGCCTTGTTCATAGAAGACACCGCCATGAAGTTTGACGGCACGAGGAACGGAAGGATGGTGGCATCGTCTGACGGACGGAACATGGAGGCTATCAGCCCTACCGGTTTCACCGGCGCCCCATAGCCGTCCCATCCCAGGGTGTCGAAGGCGCGGTCGGTCATACGGGTAAACGTGTATGGACCACGGTTCTCCTTGCGCTGCTGCTCGATGAAGGTGGCGAGGATATTGTCTATCGCCCTCAGCCAGTCTTCACCGAAGATACTGTCGTCGCCGGTCACCTTCCAATATTCGTAGGCAAGGCGGATGGGATAGCAGAATGAGTCTATCTCGTATTTGCGTTCAAACACTTCGGGGGGCATCTCCGTGTTGTCCTTATGCCAGCCGGCTCCCGTAGGTCCGTCGTTATAGGCATTGGCGTAGCGGTCGATGTTTATACACTTCATCTGTCGGAGTATGACGCCACGAAGCATCTTCTTCAGATTGTCGTCCTTATTGGCAAGGGCGACATAGGGCCACACCTGGGCTCCTGAATCGCGGAGCCACATCGCCGGGATGTCGCCGGTATACACGAAGGTGTCGTCGTCGCCATTGGGGAGCACACGATAATGAACAGTGCTCTCAAGGGTATTGGGGAAGCAGTTGGCAAACATCCATGCCAACTTGGGATTCTTCTTCAGGGTTTTCTGAACCTCGCGGATTTTCTTCTCGACGGCGGTTGAGGTGAAGAGGCGCTCGTCAACGGGCGGACGCTTCGATTCATATTTTCCTTTGACTGGAGCAACCACCTTGGTATAGCGTGAGTGCACGTCGACGGTGGCGTTCTCTTGTGCCGTCATCGTGGCTGTGGCTGCGAGGAAGGCTATGGTAAACAGGGTCTGTTTCATAATTGTAATATTATTCTTGTTTTGAAATTGTTTGCGGGATAAGGATTATCTCCAAAAGGCAACCAGGCAGTCTGATGACTGGTTGGGACTATGGACGGTCGGCAGACTTTGTTCCCCATGCCGACGGCTTGTTGCCCATCTGCAGTTCGAGCACTCCGCCTTTACGGATGTCGTCGTATAGGATATATGACTTGGTGTATCGCTTACCGTTGAGCTTGGCTGACTGCACATAGATATTCTCCTTGCTGTTGTCTGTGGCTACAATGGTGAATGTCTTGTCGCCGGAGACTTGCATCGTGGCTTTGTTGAAGAGCGGCGAACCGATGATGTATCTGCCGCCGGCGGGCTCCACCTGATAGAGGCCCATGGATGACAGGATATACCATGCTGACATCTGTCCCACGTCTTCGTTGCCACACAGACCGTCGGGGTCGTCACGATACAGCTCCGTCATGGTCTGGCGCAGCAGACGGGCTCCTTTCCATGGCTGACCCACATAGTTATACATATACAGCACCTGATGGCTCGGCTCGTTGCCATGGGCATACTGTCCGATGAGTCCGGTGATGTCGGGAGATGCGCCGGCTCCGAGATCTCCGGTCACGATGAAGAGTGAGTCGAGTTTCTGGGTGAAACGCCGTTCGCTGCCGAAGAGCTTCACAAGTCCGTGCACATCATGGGGCACAAGCCATGTATACTGCCATGCGTTGCCCTCGGTATAGTCGTCCTGACGATGGTCGGCGGAGAAGGGATTGAACGGTTCACGGAACTTGCCGTCGGTACCGATGCCGCGCATGAAGGTGGTTTCGGGATCGAAATACTTGCGGTAGCTCATGGCGCGGTCGCCGAAATATTTCGCATCGGCTTTCTTTCCCAAGAGGCGTGCCACCTTTGCCACACACCAGTCGGCAAGGGCATATTCCAATCCCTTGGCTACGGTCTCCCTGTTGGCGTCTTTGTCGTAGGGCAGATAACCGTATTTCTTCAGCAGGTCAAGTCCGCGCTCATCTTTCAGAGCTGACTGCTTCATGGCTTCGTAGGCTCCTTCTTTGTCGGCTACATATCCTTTCAGCACCAGATCGGCAAGCACGGGAATTGCCGGATTGCCCACCATACAGTCTGTCTCATTGCCCATCAGATGCCATACGGGGAGTTTTCCCTGCTGACGGTGGATGTTGACGAACGTCTTGGCTATGTCGGGCAGCATGTCGGTGTGTATCAGCGTCATAAGAGGATGGGCTGCCCGATATGTGTCCCAAAGGGAGAGAGTGGTATAGTTGGTGAAATCACCCTGATGCACCTCGCCGTCGGCACCGCGATACTGACCGTTGACATCCGAGAATACCGAAGGGGCTGTCATGGTGTGATACATGGCGGTATAGAAAATGCGACGATACGTGGTATCGACGGTTTCTATCCTGACCTTTGAGAGTTCGTCGTTCCATGCCTTGTCGGCATCTGCCACTACCTTGCGGAAATCCCATCCGAGAATCTCTTCGTGCAGGTTTTCTGCCGCATTGTCGATGCTGACGGCAGACATGCCTACCTTTATCATCAATGGCTGGGAAACATCGGCTGCCGTCAGGAGCCATCTGCCGCTGTCAAGCGGTTCTACGCTGACTGTCTGGGAGAATTCCGCAGAGAAGAACACCTTCTGGTTCTTTGCCCAACCTGTGGAATGACGATGACCGGAGATTGTCGTATCGGTGATGCGGTCGAGGGCATAGTCTGCAGGCTTGTCGTATCCTATACCTTGATGAAGGTCGAGAACAAGCTGTGCTTTCGCCATGTCAGCACCGAAGGTATAGCGGTGGAAACCGGCACGCCGGGTGGCTGTCAACTCTACCCACACATTGGGCCGCTCGAGTTTCAGGGCGTAATAGCCGGGGCGCACGCTCTCATTGCTGTGATGGAAGACTATCTCTTCCTGACCGGCATCAACGACGGGAAGGAAAGCCACATCGTCAAGATCGCCTACGCCGGTGCCGCTAAGATGCTGATGGCCGAAACCTATCAGCACAGAATCGGAGTCGTGGTAGCCGGAACACCAGTCCCAACCGCGGGTGTGCTCTGTGGGACCGAGCTGGACATAACCAAAGGGCACGTTGGCACCAAGAAATACATGTCCGTGTCCGCCGGTGCCGATTCGGGGATTCACGTATTGTGTGAGATTGTCTTGTGCGAAACCGCAAAAAAATGCGCCTATCGCAAGCAATAAGGTAAAGATTGAATGCTTCATATTATATATTAAGGTGTGTTTCCAAAGACTGCCCGAAATGGACCGTCGGATAATATTCGGTATAAAAGTATGAATAAATCACGACACGGACAAGAATTTCGACGAATAATCAATAAAAGTGAAGCAAAAAACCATGCCAAGTGAGGGAAGAAAAAGAAATTGGATACCAAGTTATTGTTTTACTGTCACTAACCAAAGGAATCAGAACCAGAACAAGCCTTGACTAAAGACTGGGAAGATGTGACAAATGAAGGGGGAACGCGACAACAAGGATGCAAAAAAAAGGAAAAAGAAAGCAGAAAGAGAAAAAGAATTTGTATTTTTGTACTTGAAATTGAATCATGCTTTGAAGCAAGACAAAAGCGAGACTTATACCTTAAACAGTAAAACTTGGCTGATATGGAAATGATTTTAACTCCAACTTTCAATATGTTGGGCTATACGGCATACGTGATAAGCAGCACGGCATTCATCATATTGGGTATATTCCTGATGTCGCTGAGAGTGATGGAAAAGGAAATGGCCGCCTGCTACAAATCACCAAGGGCTTGTATCGCATGGACGTCACTTGTCATCGGCGTGCTTCAGATGTGCAATGCCACATTGATAGCAAAAGGTATCGACTATGACGTGTTGACATCATTCGCCTACCCTCTGACATACTATATCCAACTGTATCTGCTGACAACATCTATTCTGACAATGACCATTGCAGACCAGAAGAAGGTGGACATGAAAAACATGACCTGCCTGCCGATTGTGGCATTGACGCTGATTTACCTTGTATATTTCATCGTGAACAGAGAAACGGAGTTCAATATCGGATCTTATGAACTGTTCACCAATACTCTCCCTGCCAAGATAATAAAATACATTCTGCTTGTAGCCATATTCTCTATCTACCTGATATACTCCGCAATGATATACTTCGAAATAAGAAGGTTTAGAGAAAGTGTGGAAAGGGACGAAGAGCTCAGCAAACGCATCAGAACGAAGCCGATGATAAAGAATGCCAAGATGACCATTGCATACGTAACGATTTTAGGTTGTGTAATATTCTTCGAGGCAATAACCGGGAAACACCTTAGCAACAATGCGAATATAGTATTCGTGTTGGTCCATACAGCTATATTCGTATCAAATGGTGGCATCATAGTCAACATATCGCTGAAATATATGAAAGAAACTGGTTATCTTGAAGCTAAAAGGAATGCAGAAAACACAAGACTAAAGGCTATAAGCATAAAGGATATAGAAAACCTATTGTTGAAGAATGCAGCGAACGAGGATAGTACAACAAACGAAACAATCCATTCGCATGCAAGAAAAACGAAGAAGGAAGAAAAGAAGAATGAGCCTGAGGCAATAGAAGCCACAGTGAGAAGCTGGATGAGACTACCGTCAAAGCCATACTGCCGTGAGGGACTGGCACTGAGAGAAGCCGCTGCTGAAATGGGAATCGACCAACGGTTACTGAGCGGCTTCATAAACAATATGTATAGAATGAACTTCAATGCATGGATAAACATGCTGCGCATAGAGGAAGTGAAACGGTTGATAAGTAAAAGACCGGAAATGACTCTGGTAGATATAGCTGCCCATACTGGTTTTACGGACTCTTCTGCCATGTCAAAGGTATTCAAGAAGTCTAAAAGCATAACGCCGTCGCAATATAAGCAGGAGCACAAGAGGCGCAGAAGAAAATAATTCACTTTGTACACTCATCTGTATTAACCCAAATCGGTCATTAGGGCTTGCTTGGATTTTGTATTTAAAAATATACCTTTAACGGCCTAATGACCGTTTTGGGATTAACATTCCTTTTATACGAAAATCAATCTTTCAGACACGACAAAGCAACAGAAGCCAAGGGCACAAAACCATTTTTCAAGCAATCTCATGAATATTAGTGTAACATATTTATTAATCATTCAAAAACGATTAAGCCAAAATGTTACAATGTCACATATCACACATCTGCCTTAAAATCAAGTACTTCCCAACATTTTACCCTCAAATGTCCGCCAGAGTTTCGAAGAAACATTTGTATCAAAAAAACAAAATATTACATCAGATGCGACAAATTAGTAAATTTATATCATATTTTTACTAACTCGAATTAATTCCCTTTTATTACCTTTGCAGCGCAATCAAAAAAATGATGCATTGAAGAGACAATAAATATCTCCTTGAAATATTAAATATGTAAGAACAATAAAGAATAGGGCTCCGCATCAACAGAACGATGTGGGGCACTATTTAAAGAAAAAGAAGAAGATAAAGGCAATAAGCAAGAACAAAAGCAAGCAAGAAAGCAAAAAGGAGAGATGACAATATAGAATAAGACAACTTTGATTAAGTCAAATAATAAAATATATAGATTCAATCATCACTTTTAAATTGTCAAAAGCTGAACTTCACTAAAGCAAGATCTACAGTGTTTAGGACTAAAGCAAAAAGCAAGATAGTATAAAAGAATTAAGATAAAAATACAATTATCAAGATAAAGGAACCGTTTGTCCAGAATGTATGGAGGCCCCGAAAACATGGAGCATCTGAAGAATTGTGGATGGAATGGTTGAAAAGAATATAGCTTACAGGAATTTATTAATGTAGCATGAAATAAATATAGCAAACACAAAGAGTAAAGAATTGTACCAAAAATAATTAAGTCTTCAAAGACGTCTGTGTATAGCCGCAGGGATGCACCTATCCACAGCAACGTCTTTTTTTTATCCCAAATCGGTCATTAGGGCTTGATAACATTCTCAATAATATTGCTGGCCACGCCTGCATTTGGCCAGGTTCAAGTAACATACCACCTTTTTAGTTTCTTTATGACAAGAATATGATGATATTCCGACAAAAAGGCGTATTTTTGTAGTCGGAACGAACAAATGTACGTTCATCGCATACAAGAAGAGCATCTCACAAATGCATATTCATATTACATGGCAATCAATAAAGACAAAACTTTCAAGAAAGAATAACAATCAAGAAAGATAAAACAATAAATAAAAGAAAACAGCAATCAAGAAAGACAAAACTATTAAACAACAACATAAAATGAAGAAAATTAGAGCAGCCGTAGTGGGCTACGGCAACATCGGACATTATTCTGTACAGGCTCTCGAAGCAGCAACGGATTTCGAAATAGCCGGTATCGTAAGACGCAACGGCGCAGAGAACAAGCCTGCAGAACTGGCAGAATATGAGGTAGTTAAGGACATTACAGAACTTAAGGATGTTGATGTGGCAATTCTCGCCACTCCATCGCGTAGCTGCGAGGAATATGCCAAGAAGATTCTCGCCCTCGGCATCAATACCGTTGACAGTTTCGATATACACACGGGCATCGTGGACTATCGCGCCACTCTCATGCCAATCTGCAAGGAGCACAATGCTGTAGCTGTCATCTCTGCCGGTTGGGATCCAGGTTCTGACTCTATCGTACGCACTCTGATGCAGAGTCTGGCACCTAAAGGATTGTCATACACCAACTTCGGACCAGGAATGTCGATGGGCCACAGCGTCTGCGTACGCTCAAAGGCAGGTGTGAAGAACGCTCTGTCGGTTACCATTCCAAAGGGTGAAGGTCTGCACCGCCGTATGGTGTATGTGGAACTTGAAGAGGGAGCGAAACTGGAGGATGTTGCAAAGGCAGTGAAGGAAGATCCATATTTCGCCAACGACGAGACACATGTGTTTGCCGTAGACTCGGTAGACGAAGTACGCGATATGGGCCATGGTGTGAACCTCGTGCGCAAGGGTGTGAGCGGCAAGACCCAGAACCAGCGCATGGAGTTCAACATGAGCATCAACAACCCTGCATTGACTGGTCAGGTGCTCGTCAACGTAGCCCGTGCCTCTGTTCGCCAGCAGCCTGGTTGCTACACGATGGTGGAGATTCCGGTAATCGACATGCTTGCCGGTTCACGCGAAGACCTCATCAAACACTTGGTATAAGCACTTGGTATAAGCACTTGGTTTAAACAAAGCGCCCCACACCGCGATACTGATGCGATGTGGGGCGCTTTGTTTTTGGTATTTTGTTTCGCTATGGTTTCTTACTCTATTAAAGTAACGTTCTGACTGCTACTAACCGTAATCGGTCATCAGGCTGATTAGGGATTTGCCAACCGACTATAGAACAGCAATTAGTCATTTCTTCTCAACGGCCTTGCGCTGAATGAGTCTGAAAGCGATGCCATACATATTGTCACCGCAAGTGACATGTATAAACTTCACGCGATTCTTCTCAAAATCTCTATAAGGCTGTGCGTTGAATACGATACGACGGTATCCACCACCATCGTTCACCACCTTTGCCGAGAACCATCCGCCCTCTGTAACGTTCTTGGTGTCAGCCAGTTTGCCGTTTTCCACACTCTTCACGTTAGTTTCCTTTGTCTTTCCCTTGTCATCGGTAGTCTTGTCGTTTATCTGCACGATATTGAGTTCCTTGGCGTTTTTCACCGTTACGGAAGCCTCTCCACCTTCAGCATTGATGTAGACATCAGTGTTGTTGGGGTCGAGCACCGGCAACACCTTTGAATCATCATCATCATCACTACATGCCGTAAACGCTACAGCGCAAAGGGCAAAAAGCATAAACAGGTATTTCTTCATTTCTCTTTTCGTTTTGTTATTTGTTATTATTAAGATTGACAAGTTTCCTTATGCTATCATAACTCCAAAAGCATCAAAACATTGCATCCCCCTCTACCGGAAAACGCATGTTTTCTTTCATATCATGGGTTATCTGTCCTTCCAGAAGCCACGGGTGAACAGCACTACTACGCTGAATATCTCCAGTCGGCCCATCAGCATCAGCACGGAACAAATCCACTTGCCCACGGCAGGCAGGATATTCCACGACACGGTAGGTCCTATTTCCAGTCCCAGCGTCGGTCCCACGTTGCTCGCACAACTCATGGCGATAGTGATGGAGTTTGTGCTGTCCACTCCCATACATATCAGACAGAAGTATGCAAAGATACACAACGCCATATACAGGGCGAAGAACACGAGCAGCGTGACCTGTGCCGAACTGCTCACCAAATTGCCGTTCACCCTCACCGGCAATACTGCCTTTGGATGGAGGATACGACGAAGTTCGTTGCGCACCACCTTGAACAATATCACGCCTCTGACACTCTTGAAACCACCGCTCGTACTGCCGGCACATGCTCCGATGAACATACAGATGCTGAGGATGACCCACGTGATATGCGGCCATTTGCCGGCATCATCGTTGAAGACTCCCGTTGTGGTGAGGAACGACACCACCTGGAACAACGCGCTTCTGAGGGCATTCGCCATGTCATAACCGTTGAAGCGTATCAGGAAATACATTATTCCCATCGTGGCAAGCGACACCACGAGCACATAGAGTTTGAATTCCGAATTCTGGAACAGCGACAGGAACTTACGCTTGAAAAACGCAAGATACAAGAGCGTGAAGTTTGTTCCAGACAGGAACATGAAGGCTATTGTGGTATAGTCGATGAATGCCGAGTGGAAATGTCCGGTACTGTCATTATAGGGTGCGAAGCCCCCCGTCGCAGTAATACTCATAGAGTAGTTGGTACAGTCAAAGAGGTTCATTCCTCCCAGATACAGACACACGGAGCAACCCAATGTCAGCAACAGATATACGAGCCATATCGACTTTGCACTCGATGATATTCGCGGGTGCACCTTGCTCTTTATCGGTCCGGTAGACTCCGCTGCAAACACCCTTATGCTTCCGCCCACGAGCGACGGCAGGATGGCGATGGTGAAGAACGCTATTCCCAATCCACCGATCCATTGCGTCATCGACCGCCAGAAGAGCAGTCCATGCGGCAGAGCCTCAACATCATCGATGATGGTGGCTCCCGTAGTGGTAAATCCCGACATCGTCTCGAAGTAGGCGTCGGTATAGTCTGAGATATATCCACTGATAGTGAACGGGAATGCTCCGAAGAAGCTGAAAAGCGCCCATGTCAGCGTGACGAGCAGATAGGCGTCACGGCGGTTCATACTGTTTTCCGCCATGCGACCCTTGTATTTCAGCATAAAGCCAGACCCCACGATGATGGCAATGGATATGGCAAACGCCATGGCATCGTCTTCTCTATAAAACAGAGCCATGGCGAGACACAACGACATCAGCAATGCCTCAAGGAAGAGGAGCTGTCCCAACACCTTATATATAAGCTTGAAATTCAGCATTTCTTTATATGATTCATATCTTATGACTACAATATTCCCCTTGACTGACAATAAGCCAAAGAGCCTTGAGGGATGTCATCACTTGAAGAATTTCTCAAGTTTCTCCATCCTCACGTTATAGCAGAACACCACTACGATGTCGCCAGCCTCTATCTGCGTACCACCCGACACGAGGTGTCCCTCTCCGTTGCGCACGAGTCCTCCGATGGTGGCACCATTCGGCAGTCCGAGTTCAAACACCCTTTTCTTAGTCACTTTCGACTCCGGATGTGCCGTAAACTCAGCCACATCAGCGTTTGCCGTCATCAGGAAGCGCACATTGTTCACCTCTGCGTCGAGCATCATCTGATAGATATGACTGGCAGCGATAGCCTTCTTGTTGATGATGGTTCCGATGTCGAGACTCACCGCCATGTTCACATAGTCGAGGTTTTCCACCGCCGCCACGGTCTTTCTCACTCCCATGCGCTTCGCCGTGAGACAAGCCAGGATATTCGTCTCGGCATTGCTCGTGAGCGCCACGAAAGCCTGCGTGGTGTGTATTCCCTCCTCGTTGAGCAGCTGCAGGTCACGTCCGTCGCCGTTTATCACCATCACCCTCTGGTCGTCAATCTGGTCGTTGAGAATGTCGCAGCGCTCCACGTCGTGTTCCATCAGCTTCACGTTCATGTATTCCGGCATGTTCTTCAGCGCCCTCACGGCAGTGTCGCCACCACCCATTATCATCACGTTCTTCACGTCGACATAATGCTCCTTGCCCACGATTTTCCTCACGTAGGGTATATACTGCTTCGTCACCATGAAGTAAACGAGGTCGTACATCTTCAGCACATCATTACCTCCCGGTATGATGGTGTCGCCGTCGCGGCGTATCGCCACGATATAGTATGGCGAGTCGGGCTTACAGAGTTCTTTCAGCGGACGGTCGAGAATCTCGCAGGTCTCCCTCAGCTTTATGCCGAGCATCACGAGAGCCCCTCCGTGCACGTCCCATCTCTGGCGCACCCAGCTCATTTTCAGTCCGTTCACGATATCGTATGCGGCGAGGTTCTCAGGATAGATAAGCGAGTCGATGCCCAGTTTCTCATAAAACTTAGCCATCTCCGGCTCCACGAACTCATAGTTGTTCACCTTTGCCACGGTCTTCTTGGCTCCGATAGCCTTCGCCATGACACAGCTGTTCATATTGAGATTCTCGTCGGGCGTCACGGCGATATACAGGTTGGCGTCTGCCGCTCCCGCATTTTTCAGTGCCGCCAGACTCGTCGGCGAGGCGTGCATCGTCAGTATGTCGTAGTCGGAGCTGATATTCTCAAGCCGCTGCTCGTCGTCGTCGATAAGCACTATGTCCTGATTGTTTCTCGATAGCAGTTTCGCCAGATGCGAACCTATCGCGTATGCTCCCGCAATGATTATCTTCATTATGTATTTCTGTTTGTTTACTTCCTGAGTGTTTCCTCTATCGTGCGGCGTATGCCTTCGGCATCAATGCCCACGATACTTTGCAGCTGTGCCACGGTGCCATGCTCCACGAAGTGGTCTGGCAGTCCGAGACGCACAATATCAAGATGCTGCCCGTTGTCTTCCATCCATTCTATCACCGCCGAACCGAAACCGCCTTCGCGCACTCCGTCTTCCACGGTGATGACATGCTTGAACTTTGCCGCCACCTCCTTGAGCAGATTCTCGTCGAGCGGTTTCACGAAGCGCATGTCGTAGTGTGCCACGGATATGCCATCGCCGTCGTTTTCCATCATTTCGACAGCCTTCACCACGTTGTTTCCCACAGGTCCTACCGACAGTACGGCGATGTCGTCGCCGTCGCGCAACTTGCGCCCCGTGCCCACCTTCACTTCTTCCAGCGGACAATGCCAGTCGGCGAGCACTCCCCTACCCCTCGGATAGCGTATCACGAATGTACCCTTGCCGGGCAGCTGTGCCGTATACATGAGCCGGCGCAGTTCGTGCTCGTTCATCGGCGAGGCGAGAGTGATGTTCGGCACCGGTCTGAGAGCCGCCATGTCGAAGGCTCCATGATGTGTGGCACCGTCTTCTCCCACCAGTCCTGCCCTGTCGAGACAGATCACCACGGGCAGGTTCAGTATCGCCACGTCGTGTATGATATTGTCGTATGCCCTCTGTGCGAAAGCACTGTATATATTGCAGAAAGGCTGCAGCCCGTCCTTTGCCATTCCTCCGGAGAATGTCACGGCGTGACCCTCGGCGATTCCCACGTCGAAGGTTCTCTCCGGCATCTCCTTCATCATGATGTTCAGCGAGCATCCCGTAGGCATCGCCGGCGTCACTCCCACGATGCGCTTGTTCTCTTTAGCGAGTTCGAGAAGCGTGTTTCCGAACACGTCCTGGAACTTTGCCGGTTCGGTGCCGTCCTCTGTCTTTATGCGCTCACCGGTGTTGAGGTCGAATTTGCCAGGAGCGTGCCAGATGGTAGCGGCCTTTTCAGCCGGAGCGTATCCGTGTCCTTTTATGGTGTGCAGATGCAGCAGCTTCGGCCCTTTCATGTCTTTCAGCTGGCGCAGCGTGCGCACGAGCTCCACCACGTCGTGTCCGTCGAAGGGTCCGAAATACCGTATGTTCATCCCCTCGAAGATGTTCTGCTGATGACTTATCGCCGACTTCAGCGCATTGCTCAGCCGTATGATGCCTTTGCGTCTCTCGTCATCGAGCATACCATTGGAGTGCAGCCATTTGGCGGCCTTATATCTCAGTTTGTTGTAAGTCTCGCCGGTGTTGAGCCTCAACAGATACTGCTTCATTCCGCCCACGCTGCGGTCGATGCTCATATTGTTGTCGTTGAGGATGATTATCATGTCGTTGGGCGTTGTCGACACGTTGTTGAGTCCCTCGAAAGCCAGTCCGCCGCTCATCGCTCCGTCGCCGATTATCGCCACCACGTGTCTGTCGTCGTGGCCCGTCTGCCTGGCAGCCACTGCCATTCCGAGCGCCGCCGATATGGAGTTTGATGCGTGTCCGCACATGAAAGAGTCATACTCGCTCTCCTCCGGTGAGGGGAACGGTCGCAGTCCGCCGAGTTTGCGGTTAGTGCAGAAGCTGTCGAGTCTGCCCGTGAGAATCTTATGTCCGTAAGCCTGATGGCCCACGTCCCATACGAGTCTGTCATACGGCGTGTTGAACACATAGTGTAGAGCTACGGTCATCTCCACCGCACCGAGACTCGAAGCGAGGTGTCCGGGATTCACCGACAGTTCCTTCAGGATGTCTGCCCTCAACTCATCGCATACCTCCGGCAACTGCTCCACAGGCAGTTTTCTCAGTTCATCGGGGTATTTTATGCGTTTGAGAATATTGTCCTTGTTGTCTTCCTTCATGATATACTGTTCAGTCAGAGAGTTTTTTCTTTTATGGTGTGATACGAATTACTTGTGCGTGATAATCCACGCAAAGCCGGATTACAAATTGCAAATGTAGCAAATTTATTCCATCATCAATTATAATAACGGAGAAATTTCCCTTTTATTCGTTTTCCGCCTTGCTTTTATCCCCAAAGCCACAACAAGCCATTTGGGATTATCCCAATATCCGCTTGCGTGCATCGGCATATTCGCCCATCATGCGCTCCAGTATCTGTGCGGCGGTCTGTATCTCCTTTACCGCCGACGCCACCTGACCGATTTCGAGTTCTCCCCTGTCGAGGTCGCCCTCGAAGATTCCGCGTTTCGATGCCGCCTTACCGAGAATGCCCCTCAGAGCCTCGGCATTGGCGCCGTTGTCTTCGGCGGTCTTTATCTCGTTGTAGAGCGGGTTCTTTATCATTCGTGTCGGAGCCAGCTTCTTCAGACAGAGCATCGTGTCGCCTTCCTGCAGCGAGGCGCAGCGGTCTTTGAAGGCATCGGCAGCCGAACTCTCCCGGCTCATGGCGAACACCGTACCACACTGCACTCCCTCTGCTCCCAGGGCTTCGGCTGCGAGCATCGCCTCGCCGGAGGCTATTCCGCCGGCTGCCACGAGCGGCAGCGTGGTGGCGCGGCGCACCTGCGGGATGAGCACCATTGTGGTGGTTTCCTCCCTGCCGTTGTGTCCTCCTGCCTCGAAGCCTTCTGCCACCACGGCGTCTACACCGGCTTCTTCGCATTTGGCTGCGAACTTGCTGCTCGACACCACGTGTGCCACCTTGATGCCGGCGGCATGGAAGCGGGCGGTGTATTTCTTCGGACTGCCTGCCGAGGTGAACACTATCTTCACCCCCTCGGCTATTATCATGTCTATCAGCGTGTCTATCTCCGGATACATCAGCGGCAGGTTGATGCCCCATGGTTTCCGGGTAGCCTCTTTCATCTTGCGTATATGTTCGAGAAGCGTTTCGGGATGCATGGATCCGGCACCGAGGAGTCCCAGTCCGCCGGCTTCGCTCACTGCGGCAGCCAGTCGCCAACCGCTACACCACACCATTCCTCCCTGTATCACGGGATATTCTATTCCGAAAAGTTCTGTAATTCTGTTTTTCATATTCTTTTTTTGCTGTTATCACTATTGCTTATTTACCGACATATAATGTTCCTTTGCAAATTTAGACAAAATATCCGTATTATAAGCAAGTAGGGATAAAAAAAAGAGACAATCTACAAGAGTCCTTTTGGGGAAAAGCATCCGCAAAAGCTCCTATAGACTGTCTCGCGCTAACAAACTTACCTTAAGACAACTATAACCTATTGTTATCTCATATCATTCCAGTCGTAATCCCAAAGACTGCCCTTGTCAGTCTGACTGTCATCGTCTTCTTCATCAAAGAGAGAATTGTTATGTCTCTTTGCATCACCTTCATCAATTTGTCCGTTGCTTTCAGCAGCAAGCAAAGACTCAACTTTGGTTCTATACACCTTAACCTCTGGTTTTATATATTTTTTCATGAGTCGCAAATTTTATTTGATGAATTTCTTTCCATTATGAATATACACTCCTTTGACGGGATGAGAAACCTTTATACCCTGAAGGGTATAGAACGATGCGTCGGCGTCTGCAGTATCCATCTTCACTTCACTTACGGCAGTCGTTGTTCCGCCATTGTCTTCGTCGTCGAAGATGACAGCCATTTTCGCAAGCGACTGATTATTGTTCGTATCTGCCACATTTCCAAGAAGCTGTCCGTTGTAGTCGATATAGCCGTACGTAGCTCCCACTCCACCATCAACGGTTTTATTTGCCGGAATACTCAGATAAGCCTTGTTGGCACCGCTTCTGCCATTCTCCGTAAAACGGAAGAAACCAATATAATCGTCTCCGGTCTGCGTCTGCTTGTAATATTTTGTAGAATGGAAGTTTCCAAGTCCGAAGTAACGGTGGAGTATAGTCCCTTTATCGTCGGTATCAGCATTTCCAAGTTTGTCGATAGGCGTGACTGTCGGCTTGAGATAGTTGTTCCACTTATCATTTTTATACTGGTCTGCCATAATCCACAACGCTTCATAATTATTTTCAGGATAAAGATCATCCGTTTCTTTCAAATAGAAATCCACTTTATCGCCGTCTTCGTAGCCGCCCGCAGGCTGCTTGTCCGCAGGCACCTCACCCACGAGAACTACTCCCATGTTTGCCGGAATATACTCGAGTTCACGAAGATACACCTTACCCTCAGAATAGCAGTCTTTCACCTCCTTCGGTGGTTCATACTTATATGCCGCATACACCTTCACATTGTCTTTTGCGGGTTTCATTGCAACACTGTTGCTGTACGTACGGATAAACCTCCTTACGCGATAGGTGAAAGGCATCTTGACGACTTTTGTTCCTGATATGGTGTAGTAGGATACATCCTTTCCGTCCTTGTCGAGCCCAGGGTAAAACTTTATCCTCCAGTTTCCTGCGGGACGGTTCCAGAGAATATCCGTTCTGATTTCGGAGGCTGCCTCGGTCTCTCCTCTGACAGTAGTACGGTACTGCACATCGTTCGGATCGCCCGCCATACAAGAGTGATTGTCATCATCTGCGCCATCATATCTGGATCTGGCAAGTCCGGTATTGGTTGTCACATTATCTTCTGTCTCACCCCAGTTCTGATCTGCTTTATGGTTGGCAACGAACCTGAAATAATGCGAGTTGTTGTATTTTTCGTCTTCGGTAGATATCGTCAACGAGAAGCAACGCTCATTGGCGTCATACTCCATGTCTCCTGCCTTAGAAGCATAATTCCAATTGCCCGTTTTCGCATCATAAGTTCCTTCCACAGCATCACCTATCATGGACATGGTATTTATCGTGAAGTCGGCTTGGTCATTGCTACCTTTTAATTCTATCTCGGCCGACATGCCATAGCTGTCATCTAACTTCGCCAGTTCATTGTCACCCTTATTGGCATTAAACTGTACCCTCTTTATACCATACAGATTAAGGGTGAAGGGTTTCTGGTTAGGCCTGACCTTGTTGCGATTATCGTTAGTATTATAGGGATATCCTCCATTGCCGAGGAAGAAGAGCTTATCGTGAGTTCCGGAGCTGTCATCGTGGTTGGCATTCACGCTCGCTGTGACATGAATATCGGGCGTAGCCTTTATTGCCTGTTCATACTGTTCTGTAGCATTCTCGCTATTCACGTTATTCACTACATATCCTATACACCAATATTTGTTACGACCGTTGAAATAGAGCGAAGCCACATTATTGTCGGTATATCTGCCCGTATTTCCACCTCTTTCACGCTTATCGAAGAGCGGCTGCGCCGTTGCCCCTTCCATGTCGCCAAGGATATAAGACACACGTGTCGTGGCATCATGCTTTACCTGCCAGTCGCAGGGGTTTCCCTCGCCGTCAAGCGTGAAGCTGAAGGTGTACATGCCATCGTCGTCGGTCACTTTGTCATTGCGGGTCTCGAGTTCCCAGTAGTTGCCGTTCTCTGCTAATGTTGCGGAGCCTACAAGGGGAATGCAGTCTGCCGTAGGGGTTTCCCCCATAGTTCCTACCGTACCGTTTGTTGCGGGCAGAGCGGTTCCATTCTTTGCTCCGTGCAGTCCGAACACACTACCCGGTCCGTAAACCATCTTATTGTCCAACTCGTCAACAGCAAGAATCTGTGCATGTGCCGTGAGGCATGCCGGGATGCTGAACGCATAGCTATTGTCTTTTTGCTGTTCGAATTTGAAATACACGTGTTTTGTATATTCTATCGTTGCGCCGTCGCCTCCCGGATTAACTTTTCCGCCGACATTATGTTCTGAGAAGAAATTGCCCACGAGATAGTAACCCGGTTCGACATCTGTTGACAGTGCAACAGGCTCATCGCTTCCTCCTGCGGAAGTTTTCTTCTTTCCTTCTATCCATACGCGGCGCGTCGAGCCTTCTGTGATGTCCACATTAACCGTGAGATATTCATATTTGTCCGCAGTATAGCTTACTTTCCAGGCATTGCTGTTTCCATAACAGTCGCTGTCTATAGAATAAGAGGTGGGATCTTGTGTTCCTTCATCGTTTATCGTAAGCGGAGCGTCATTGACTTTAGGCCGCATCTGATTACTCTCCCCTGACACTCCGATACGGAACCAGAATCCCGTTTCGGGCATGGAAGTGATTTTAAGGGAATACACATTGCTGCCATAAGAAGTGTTCTGAGCAAGCTTATGGTTGCTTGGCACGGCATACTTACCAACGACACCATTGATTGTTTGGGATGTAAGCAGATATACATCTGCCGCCTTCATCTCCAACGTTACTCCCAGAAGCAACAGGAGAGTCAACAGGCTTTTCACTGATTTTTTCATTGTTACTATAATGTTAGCGTCATTTTTGACTTACGTGATTATGTTATATGGCCTGCATTTTTTGCAAGGCTTTGATAATTCTCACTTTTATTGACTCTTTAGCGTTGGCAAATTTAAGAATTTATTAAATATGTAAATAATCCGAAAAGAAAAAAACGCATGAAAAAATAATACAAACGTTTGCATTGTCATCACCACATTACACTCTAATTCATACAAGAACACAGTGCTTGCTTTTTGGGCAGCATGCTTGCCCAACTGGGGCAAGGTGCTTACCCAACAGGGGCACGCTGCTTGCCCCTGTTGGGCAGAATTGCTGTCAGACACATGCCCAATATATTAATTTTGTAGTACTCCTATTCCTTTTCCCTGGATTCTACCAGCGCATGCAATTCCTGTCGTATGAATTCCTCACATCTGACATCAGCAAACCATCCAGACAATTGGCTGACAGTTGGATAACAGTCAACTGGCTGGATGTCAGAATATTACAACAAAAAACCAGACAATCTGACAGTTTTTTTCATTTTTGCATTTTTCATTAATCCCAAATCGGTCATTAGGGCTTGCTTGGATTTTGTATTTAAAAATATACCTTTAACGGCCTAATGACCGATTTGGGTTAATCCAGGTGGTGGCAACCCTTCCATCTCAGTCGGTATAAAATAGATTACACCTACTTGATGAGATTTGAAAGAATCCATTCGCAATGCTCCCTTTCGGTAGCGTCGCTGGTCCAATGCTCATTGATGGGAGTGATGAGCGAAGACTTGGGACAACGGAGCACATTCCATACGGCATAGCTGGTGGTCGGCGGACAGGTGTTGTCGTTATACCCCCATGTCATACGTACAGGACAGGAGATGTGGCGTGCGAAATTCACCACATCGTAATACTGCAGCGTCTTCTCCGTTTGCTCGTTGAGCACCCCTATGCGCTGCATGTGAGGGTAGCCGCCCGTGCGTCCTTTATCGCGGTAGGCCGCCATATCGGCAAGAGCCGGATGATTTGCGCAGCAGAGCGTTACACGGCTGTCGAGCGCCGCCGCCACAAGACTCAGCGCACCGCCTTGGCTGCCACCCTGCACGGCAACGTTCTTTCCGTCCCACTCTGGCAGGGTGGTAAGGAAATCTATGGCACGCACCAGTCCGAGGTAGACGTGCTTCATATAATAATCATCGCGCGAATACAATCCCTGACACAGATAGCCGTTGGCACCGGTGTTGAGGGCGTTGCTTATTTCCTTGAACTGCCGGTCGCTCATTCTCGGGTCGAGTCCGTGAATCTCCGTCTCGAAGCGGATGCAGCCGCTGTCAGCATAATAACGGTGGCGCAGCGGTTCCTTGATGGTCTTCACGCCTGCTCCCGGAGGACAGAGCACCACCGGGCACGAGCCTTTTACGTGGCCCTTGGGGATGAACAGATAGCCGTAGATGCACTGTCCCTGCTTGTTCACGTCGAGGCGCACGAGATAGGCATCTGCCTTGTCGGTGTCGTATTCATGGGCAGGGTTCATGGTGTAGCTGAGCGGCACGCTCTTCAGCTCGTCAAGCTCTTTCTGCCAGAAGGTCATGAAGTCTGACGGCTCTTTGGTGTAGGGCTGGATGTTATCCACCGAGAAGCCCACTTTAATATGGTGTGTTGTCGTAGTGCCGCCGATATTGGCTGTAAGTCTGAGGTCGAGGAAGCCGGGGTCGCGGCGTGTGCCCATGTCGACCACCGCCCTGCCGTGTTTCAGAACAGCCTTGCCTGTATGACCGCCGTCGAGCATGTCGCGGCCCACGGTATATGTCACTTCGACGTCTTGCGCCACTCCGTATTTATACAGCTGCACCTCCACCAGCGCCTTCTCGCCGGTCTTATAGAGCCAGTCGGTATGGTCGGGCACGGTGACCCACAGGAAATCACTACGGTAAGGATAATTTTCAGCACACACATTGCATGCTGCCATCATCACGAATAGAACCAGAAGGAAAAACTTTCTTGATTTATCTTTCATTTTTAATTTATTTGTTCTTTTGTATTTATGTTTGTTTTCGCATGCAAATTTACAAAAAAAGGCATATATGCAAAAACGAATGCAAATTATCCTCTACCTGCTTTATCTTTAAATAAGACAGGCGGCACCTCGGCAATAAAAATGAAAGTCTATTGCCTTTCATTTTGTATTGCTCTCGGTTTGCATTATCTTTAAATAAGATAAGCGGCACCTCGGCAATAAAAATGAAAGTCTATTGCCTTTCATTTTGTATTGCTCTCGGTTTGCATTATCTTTGCACACGATATGATTACCAGATGTTACCTTGAAATCACGAATGTATGCAACCTGAACTGTTTGTTCTGCCCCAAGACAACAAGGGAGAAACACACAATGACGCTTGACGAATTCGACACTCTGACAACACGCCTCGCCGGAGAGGTAAGATTCCTGTATTTCCACCTCATGGGCGAACCGTTTCTACACCCTCTGCTGCCTGAGTTTATCGTGATGGCACGACGGAAGGGGTTCACTCCCATTATCACCACCAACGGCACGCTGCTGGCGCAACGTGGCGACCTGCTCGACGCACTGCCACACAAGCTGCAGATTTCGCTGCATTCGCATGAGGGTAACGGGAAGGACAATCCGGAACAGTATATCGATGAAGTGATGTCGTTTGCCAAAGAAGCGGCGCAGCGCGGATGCATCGTGGTGTTGCGGTTGTGGAACGAAGGTGGGCTCAACCGTATGAACGACTCTATTCTGGACATGATTGCCGAATGCCAGCCTCGTCCGTGGACACAGAGACACGACGGATGGAAACTCACCGAAAATCTGTATGTAGAAAGCGACGACATGTTTGAATGGCCCGACCTTCAGCATGATGTCTACAAGGAGGAAGAGGTGTTCTGCTATGCGCTGCGCAATCAGATCGGCGTGCTTGCCGACGGCACGGTGGTGCCATGCTGTCTGGACCACAACGGCGACATGCCGCTCGGCAATCTCTACGACAACAGCCTCAACGAGATTCTAGCCTCTCCACGCGCCACTGCCCTCTATCAGGGCTTCACCAGCCACACCGCCGTGGAACCGCTATGCCGGCGCTGCGGATATTCCGCCGTTTCCAAACGGTTCAGAAAACAGGAATAGAAACGGAAGACAAGAGGTAGTCTCTTTTCAGTTTCGTTTCGGCAACCATGACGAAGGTACTTCTTTGAAGTTCTTGATATTGGGATTGGCAATGTCTATCAGTTTCAGATACCATTGGTCGCTTCCTCTGCGTTCGCCATCCATATAATATACTTTGTCGGGCTGGTCTCGCAATATCACATATAAATCCAAGAACAGGAATATTCTATCGTTGGCGATACAGCTCCAGTCAAACATTGGAATGCCGGTCAAATCTCTGTTTTTATAGAAATAATAGTTGTTGTCCACTCGCAACATATCCATAAATCCTACCCGTTCGACAACAGGGCGTTCATCAAACTCCTGCATGGTGTAAAGGTTTACCCAAGTTGGTTTCTCTTCTCCGATAAATACCACCTCCGCAATGTTGTCGTCTGAAAGCTTCACACTCTTCAGATTGTCCAATATTATCTGATGTTTGTTGTTGCTGATGGCGTATCCACCATTCATATAATGTTCGCAGACGTATGCGTCCTTGCTATTGAAGTCATTGCCTCTGTTCTTATTGACAGCATAATAGGCATAGGTCACCAGACACATTTCTCCATCAATCTCCTTTCGGATGCTATTGCTCGGCTGCTTACGCTTTTCGCCTGTGATGTATTCCCGTTCCAAAGCCTTCACTTCTTGCATGGCACCCTGTGTATTATACAGATACTGCTCCTTGGCATCTACCGCCAATGGCGACCATGGGTCTTTCCTTCCTACGTATATCATTCGCTCATTCACTTCATGCAGCAGATAATATTTCGTGATGCCGCCTTCCGTCTTGCTGACCAACCGCCAATTTAATCGCACATCTTCGTAGGTCTTGTACACCCCCTGCATCTTGTCACCGATACGGATGTATTGTCCGGCTCCCATATATCCAGAACCCATCCTTCGCAAATGTGCCGTTTTGCGGAACATCTTCTGCAACTCTGCCAACTGGAAGTTTACTTTTGGCTGGTCATGGCGTGAGATGACTACCATGTCGGTATTCTGGTCTTGTGTGGTTGCCGCATTATCCATGATGTCAATGCTTCTCAGCGACAGGTCTCTTGCCACGTCTATCTCGCCTTTGCCTGTCTCCATACCTCGGAACATAGCTTCCCAGTTCCATTCGGCTGTGGGCAAACCGAACAGGCGATATAGTCCTACGTTATCAAGAATAGTGCAGCACTCCTTATCCTTTGCCACTCGCAATCCACGACCTACCATCTGTAGATATTTGGCTAATGACAGCGTGGGACGGGCCAACTGTACGAACTCGACATCCGGACAGTCGAAGCCTTCACCGAACAAATCCACATTGACTAATATCTGGATTTGTCCGTCCTTGAACTTCTCAATATTGGTGCGGCGTTCATTGAGAGGTGTGTTTGCGTTTATCGCCACCGTCTCAATTCCATGTTCCATGTAGTATTCGGCAATATGTTCGGCGTGTTCTATATTGATGGCGTACACTATACCTTTCTTCTTGGGCACGAACTCCATCACCGTTCTATACAGTCTTTGGATTGACGGTTTGCAATCCAGCACATCCTGCATCTCTGCTATGCTATAGTCTCCGTCAGTAGCACGCTTCTCCAGTCCGTCGATTTTCTTCTGGTCTTCACTGTTTGGATTAAGCGATACGTAATCAAAGTCTGACAGATGACCATTCTTGATGAATTGGGCGATAGTATAGGAACAGAGCAGCTCATCAAATAAATCAGTGAATCCATTTCTGTTTAATCGGCAAGGGGTTGCCGTCACTCCGAGCTTCTTTGCCTTGGGGTAGGCGTTGATGACTTCTGCATAGGTTTTAGCCAACGTATGGTGTGCTTCGTCGATCACTATCAATGATGGAGATGTTTCTATTTCTTGATAGTGACGGGTCAGCCATTGTATAGACAAGACTCTTATCTTACTGTCCTTATTGGCTTCAGAATATGGTTCTATTCCGAATGACACCAAGGTGTCCTCAATCTGTGATACCAACTCTCTACGATGGGCGATAATCCATACACATGGATTCTTCACTCTTCGTTCCTCGTTCTTCACGACACTGACAAGCACGTGTGTTTTCCCAGTGCCTGTAGGCATCTGAACCATGACAGATTGACGACTCTTGAACGCCTCTTCAATCCGTTGCACCATGTCGAGTTGATAATCGTAAAGTTGTATTTGATTCATGTTGACAGTAAGTATATGCTATCAATTATTGATTATAGCCATAATATAGATCTTTTTTGTGCATCTTCACAATTCCTATATTTGGATCAAGTGCGTCAAGTATTTTTGTCAGATAAGCCTTCTGAGATCTATCAACATTACAACCAATAAAAACTCTTTTTATTCTGACCGACAGCTGTGGTCTTTTCTTGCCTTTATCTATTTCTGGGCTTAAGAAAAATGAGCGATTAACAGACAGCCGGGCATTCCGCACGGCACATCTATTAATCGCTCATCAACCTTATATATTATCGTACGATTGCTTCCTTGATGCAGTCCACGATGTATCGTACGTCATCATCTGATACATACGGACCGGCTGGCAGACAGAAGCCTACCTTGAAGAGATCTTCCTCTACACCGTTAGTGTATACAGGAGCGCCCTCGTATACAGGCTGCTTGTGCATCGGTTTCCATACCGGACGACATTCCACCTTCTTGCCAAGCATGAACACACGCAATGCCTCTACGTTTTCATTTGGCTGACAGTCGGTAGTTGCAGAATCAACAGCATGGATAACACCTGCTGCACCACCTACTGCAGTCTTGATAACTTCCTTATAGGCATTCTCCTGACCCTGAATCTTCACATCAGCATCCAAAGTGGCAGCACAAAGCCAGAAGTTTGCATCATAGCGTGGGTCGGCAGGTTGCTTGTGGATGTGTACTCCAGGAACGTCCTTCAACAACTCCTCATACAACTTCTGCACATGCTTATGATGAGCGATATGGTCATTGAGTACAGTCATCTGACCACGACCGATACCCGCACATACGTTCGACATACGGTAGTTGTAACCAATAGCAGTATGCTGATAATAAGGATAAGCATCACGAGCCTGAGTAGCATACCACATGATTTCGTTGGCATCCTCCGCGTTGCGGCAAATCAAAGCACCACCACCCGAAGTGGTAATCATCTTGTTACCATTGAACGACAGTACACCATACTTACCAAAAGTACCCAACACTTGCCCATCAAAGCGTGACCCCATACCTTCAGCAGCATCCTCCACAACTGGAATACCATACTTGTTGGCAATTGCCATAATCTCATCAATTCGGTAAGGCATACCATACAGAGCTACAGGCACAATAGCCTTAGGATATTTTCCTGTCTTCTCCTTACGGTCAACGATAGCCTTCTCCAGCAATGCCGGATCCATGTTCCATGTCTCTCCCTCAGAACCTACGAACACTGGCTTAGCACCAAGATATGTAATAGGATGACTCGAAGCACAGAATGTGAAGCTCTGCACCAACACCTCATCTCCTGCCTTCACGCCACAGCCAATCAAAGCCAAGTGCACAGCAGCAGTACCAGCGCTTAGACAGACGACACGTCTGTCCAGTGAGGAATTAGGAGTGTTTAGTGAGGAGTTGTCTATCTTATTAACGAAATCCTCAAGGTCTTTTTCAAAGGCATTTACGTTCGGTCCCATCGGCACCACCCAGTTGGTATCGAAGGCCTCCTTCACATATTTCTGTTCCAAACCAGCCTCACTCATGTGGGCAAGGCACAAGTAAATTGTTTTTCTTTCTTCCATTACTTTATTGTATTTAAAAATCTAATTCTTAAACTATCTCTATTTTTACTTTAACAAACAAAGATACCCCAAATATCCAATCAATGCTCTTAGTACATACTATTTATTCCTTTCATCACAATTACAATCGCTATAGAAATTGAAAGGTTGAGGAATGAGAGAAGCACATACTTCCACAAGCTTCATAGGATTCGTCCATTCATATATTGTTTCCATAAAATAGTAGCAGGCTGTAGTTTCGCTCCACAGGCGTATGCCTATTCAATCATACTTGCTTACATTTTAGAATTTCGATTTAAGCTCCTCACCGCAGTAACAATATGCGCTTATCGTCACTCGGGCTAAAATAGGATTGACTAAAATTAAATGAGTACTAGAAACTATCTAAACCTATTTTAATATCGCGTATCACAGAATTATATACTTGATCTAAATTACTTATAGGATATTTAGTCATATATTCAGAGAATGACTTTGTAGAATTAAATAACGAATCATTATCTCCATCTTTCCAAGTTATTTCATTATAATAATCTTCAAAGAGCTTCACAAATCCTTCCCTTTTGAATAAAGTTTCATATATTCTCAATGTTGAAGCATCCATCAATATTAATTGGCGAACATGGTTATTATCTATTCCGTTATTCTCACAATAATCCCTCATCCAACATTCTAACTTTACATGTATACCTCTCATTGTAAAATAATTGCTATCCACTACTAAGACAGGATAAATTGTAGATGTTTTAGAAGTATTATCATCAAAAACGAATGATCCATTCTGAATAGCTTTTACATTATTCATTAGTTGCTTGATAGCCTTTGGCTTACCTTTAGCATTCTCAAAAAACTTTTCTTTTAGCTCGTCAAAAAAGTCAGCAGCATTTCTAAGTTCTTTATTCTTGCCACTAGCTAATGTATCTTTCAGCTCAAAAAGAATTATGTTATTTCCATCTCTGATATAATAATCAGGAGGTTCAACCCCCTTTTTAACTTTTCCATTTAGTTTATTTCGACAGTCCTGTTCGCTTAACGCTAAAAAAGTTTCACGTCCTGTTAAACAGAACGATACAAATCGATTAAACATCCAATTTTGCGTAAATTCTGTAGTAATATACTGTCTGAATTCATCATCATTTTTAAATCCTGAATAAAGCGAATACTGTTTTAACTGAAAATACATACTTTCATAAATATGTTCTAATGCGAACTGCGTGCATATCAGAGCAAAACAGTTATTTCCCATATCAATAAAGGGAGTTGCTCTAAAAAAGATATAATCTATATTTTTATCAAAGTCTAATATGTCATCATATCGTATAGAACTCTTTTTAATTATGTAACGCATCTTTTTACCCAGCCTATTTACCTTATGCATTTTATAAAAAACACTTTTTTCACCAGCTAAGGATGCCATTACAATATGAGGAATTGCATATTCTACGAGATTGCTCAGGTGAAATTGTTTTCTAAACAGCTCTCTAATAGGTTTTAAGCGTTTTTTACGTTGAAGGAATTTGACTAATTCAACGAATCTGACCAACTGCCGTCTAGTTGAATCCTTCATGTCCTTAAATTCTATACCCTCATTACTATATCCATACGACAAAATGGTTTCAGCAATTAGTAAATCTGATGGTACATTAGAATTACTGAAATACGAAACAGCATTGTTTACTTCTTCATTAACTAAGAGCATAGCTTTAAAAAAGTTTACCTCCATTTCATTAGACCAATTATCTGTACATGGAGGTATAGAAAAGCAATATCTCAAAAATCGCATAATTGCAGCAGGCCGAGTAGCCAAAAAACCACCAAAGTATCCACTTTCCTTGCTTCTATCTTCAAGCTGACGATAGCGACTAATAATATTCTCAATGAATGGTTTATTAGCTATTGACAGGAAGAATCTGATAAAATCTACATTTCCTTCTGTTGGGTCTAGATCTGCATCATAGAACTCTTTACCATTTAATCGCGACATCATATTCGATGTCAGATTTACGAGATGCTCTCTATTTATACCAGAAATCAAAGCCCTTACATCTGGTAAGTTATTTTGCTCTTCAGGAAATATATCAGTATATTCTATGACTCGTACAATAAACATATCATTTGTTTTAGTAGCCCCTCAAATTATAGCATATTCCTTTGACGTTTTCAAATTTAGATTATGCTACTAATGAGTTGCTGATTAACATAATCAACCTTACATCAACTTGAGTTATTAATTCTGCTCGACAAAGAATTAAATGAAGCGGTTTTATATAGCCACTTACTAATATCCAATTAAATAGGGCGTCCAGTTCCATGTTCCTGTTTTTAGTATCAAAAACAATGTAACAACCATCTAAATCATTGATAATCATTTGCTAAGTAAAATATAATCGTGAGTGAATTCACAGCTGATATTTTGATAGTTATATTTGTATTATATTTTATATCTTATTTACTGATTCTTAAGGAGTTAAGTTACAAGAACGCACTCAAAAACGAGAACATAGAATTGGACACCCTAATTATTTAACTATAATTAATTCAGTCTAATTACAGATTCTCTATCAAGAACTTTATATATTCATCATTAACATTAGAAACATTCATAATATTACGCGCCTCTCATTTCATTGATAAAATCGTCAACACATTGGAGTTTTCTACCCTCAATCTTTGCAACCTTCATTTCACTTATAGCTCTTGCCAAGCTATCCTTAACATAAGCCTTCTGTTTTTCTTCTAACATCAACCAACCAAGTTAACATTTAACAATGTAAAAGCTTAAAGCTTAGCAATCTCTTCCAAGGAAAGTCCTGTTGCTTTCATTATATTGTCAATAGGCATTCCCATTTCAAGAAGATTTTTCGCTATTTCTATAGCTTTTTTACGTTCTCCTTTTTCTTCTGCACTATTCAAAGAATTCTTAATGTCGCGATAAGCCTTCAGGCTGTCCTCGTATTCCCTGAGTTCTGCCCTTGTGAACTTGGCTATTTCGGCTTCTGCAAACAAACGGTTAAATACAGCTGTTTTCAAATATTCCGGCTGGCAATCAAGACGCGAAAGGTTTTGAAGAACAAAGAGCCACTTGTCATAGTTAGTCTTAAGTTCTTCTATCCTTTTGTTGAACTTGGATATTTCCACATATTTAAATGTAAGTTTATCGTTGAACACTCGGTGTGTCTGCTTGTCAAGCAAACCAATATCATGGTTTATAGTATCATCAGAAAAGGCAGGGTCACTCATATCGTAGTTGAGCAGCGCCACTACATAAACATGCTTGAGCTTATAGTTCCATCCTTCTCCTTTCTGAGCCTGCTCACGAATGGGGAACGTGGCATAATACAACGAGCGATCCTTAAAATATGTTTGATATGCATTCTGCATCTCTACAATAAACTTCTCGCCTTTCTCGTTCTCGCAATACACATCGAATATCGCTTTACGATCGGTATGTACATCGCCCACATGCTCGCTATTAAGAAACGTTACGTCTTTCACAACCTGTTCACCATTAAATAAAGAGTTGAGAAAGTCAATAAGCAAATCCTTATTGGGTTTGGTGCCAAAAATTCGCTTGAAACCAAAATCGGTAAGTAAACTTATATATCGTTCTTCTGTGTGTCGCATAACTTTAAAGTTTAGGGATTAACTTATACAAAGATAAGTATTATTTGCGAGATAAATATAATTTAAGCCATAATAATTCAAAATTGAACAATTCTACATCGGCAAAGCCGACAATTCAAAACTAAGCATTCAAAACTCAACATTGCCGAAGGCAACCATTCAACATTGCCTCCGGCATGGTTTCGCTCCACAGGCCAGAGTCTATTCAATCATACCAGCTGAACCGTTTGAGGTTATTAACCTAAATAAGTGGGTAAATCAATTTTTGTTAACCTACCATCGAAAAATGATTTTACTATATCAATGTCCACTTCATATTGTTTATTCATCAAATACTTCAATGTATTACGAAATCGTTGCAACTCTTCATTATCGAGAATCATAGCAAACAGGTTTCTAAGTTTAGAATCTTCCGCTGCTTGTATACGCTTCGTTTCCTTTTTAAAGGCTTCAAGCGTTGAAGGATAGCCAGCATCCTTTAAATTTATGCCAAGTTGTTTTGCTGCATCCAACAAAAATTTATCCATAGCAGGTTTTACTGTAAACATAAAGCGTTTCCTGTCAGAGTGGATATACATTGTTATATGTACCTTCTCACCATCTGCTTCACGCCCATTATCATACTTTTCAAAACCACTATCTAATGTTGCCATCCGCTTATCAGCATCAATTATACCAATAGCAAATTCGTTAGATTTATTTACAGCCTTAGCCACTTCATTACAAGTGCTCTTATGCTTAACATAACCACCTAATATAAATCCTACCAGATTTGTATCTACATTACATTCTGGAAAAACATTCATTTGTTTCATGACTCAGCAATAATAGCATCAAAATTAAAGAAAGCATCAGCACCATTATCATATATACCTTGAATATCCTGCTCCGAAGCTGTTTTAATGTTATATCCGCCTTCTACTGGATATGTAAGAAACAACTTGAAATTCTCTATTTTCTCTTGCAATAAATGACTTAATACATAAGGACTATGTGTTGCAATAAAAAAGAAATTCTTATGCGTTTTACTATTCAACATATCCACAACCATATTCATCAGTTGAAATTGTGTTGGTGGGAAAAGATTACTTTCTGGTTCCTCCAAAAATATTTCAGCATGATTAGTATTCAATAATCTGTCTGCAGACTTCTTAAACTTTGCTGCGGACTTGTCATTTGGAAAGACATAGTCTTTTCCTTCTATATGCACGATAACATGGTTGCCATACACATCCTTCTCATCAACATTGTTAAATATACGCTCGTAAAGTACATTCAACAAATTGTTCGAAAGTTGTTTCTCTGAAAAAGTTTTTTCCTTTTCTGTCTTTTCCGCCTTATAGATATGCTTATCAAGATAATGCAGATGAACAAACTGAGGAATTAAAGACTGAACACCACTTGAACTATTCATTAAATCAAGACGAACACCATTAACAACAATAGCATCAGCACCAGATATTTCATCATATTCATACGAGATACCAGTACCAAGAATATCATGTTCTTTCTTTATAAACTTCTTCGCAATATCAAAATCCGCTTTGAAATCAAGTATATTATCATAACTTGTTTCCAGTCGATCCCAATTAGAAACAAGAGGAATCATATTTCTTTCGGCCGGAACATACGAAACTTTAGGACGCTTATAGTTCCATCGTTGGGTATTCCATTCATGCTTAAACATGGGTTTTGAATTATCATATTCAAAACTCATATATGGTGAACTATAAGCAATATAAGTATCAGGCCACACATATCCTTTAGCATGGTAATAAGATATTAGTCCTGCAATAAAATAATCTCCATCAAAAAACTCCTTTGCCGATTGTCTCAATACAATTCGTTTCTCCACCCAACTGCAATAACATGCAACCATCATAGCACAGCTCTTTCCAGAACTCTGCAAACCAATGATAAGGTTTATTTGACTTAAATCTATGTCAACATTCCTAAGGGGGCCAAAATTTTTTATTTTAATATGTTTCATTTGCACCAACGATATATTTTTTATCTTACAAAGTTAGTAAAATTGTTTTATATCAGCAAAAAAGTTATATATTTTAGCAAAACTGCCATTTAATCACGAAATTCCTAATTCACAATTGCGCTTCGCGCAAACCGTAGCAGGTAGTGGTTTCGCTCCACAGGCGCAAGTCTATTCAATTATACCTGCTTGCCTTGCTATTTACTTATGATTTTTGATTACTTTTGCAGGACAACCGAACGCCGTCACATTATCTGGTATATCTTTAACTACAACACTTCCTGCACCAATCATACAGTTCTTGCCTATATTTAAGCATTGTATAACGGATGAACCAACACCGACCCATGTTCCTTCGCCTACATGTGTGCCGCCACTGATATGTACACCAGGGGCAACATGACAATAATCCTCTACCATACAATCATGATCTACTGTTGCTCCTGTATTTACAATACAATGATTGCCTATTACTGCATCGGCATTAATAACAGCCCCAGCCATTACAACAGTTCCTTCACCAATCTTTGCTGAAGGAGAGATAACTGCAGAAGGATGAATAGCCGACTTAAACTCAATAGCTGGATTGTTAGACTTCAATCTCTCCACAATCATCTTGCGAATTCTGTTCACACCTATGCTCACAATCATTGGAGATAGTCCTGTTGCATCATGCAAAACTGGACGACCTCCACACTCATTCACATTAGGGTTGTCATCCACAAATGCTTCAACCTTTACACCGTTTGCATTTAAAATCTCCTTGATCACTTTTCCATGACCACTTGCTCCAAATAAATACATAATGGGATAGTTTTTAATTATGACCATTGAAATACTCCATTGTTGCCGACTTACCTGTTGTAGTATTTATATCCTCACGACCAAGCACTTTCTTTATCGTTATAAATATCACCTTCAAATCCGTCATCAATGAGCAATGATCTACATACCAAACATCAAGTTTAAACTTCTCAGTCCACGATATAGCATTGCGTCCATGGCATTGTGCCCAACCTGAAATACCCGGTCTAACCTCATGACGACGAGCTTGCTCTTTGCTATATAATGGAAGATATTGCACCAAAAGCGGGCGAGGACCGATCAACGCCATATCACCTTTCAGTACATTAATCAACTGAGGCAATTCGTCAATCGACGTGGAACGAACGAAGCTACCAACTTTCGTTAGTCTGTCTGCATCAGGCAACAATTTTCCTTCCGAATCCTTCTCGTCCGTCATCGTCTTAAACTTAATCACCTTAAATATCTTTCCATCCTTTCCCGGACGTTCTTGGAAGAAAAAGGCTCCTGCACCCTTGTTGGCAAAGTGCAGCCAAATGGTAACCACTATCAAGATTGGACTTATGCATATCAATGCAATAAGCGCAATCCAGAAATCAAAAAATCGTTTGAAAATGTGTTTGTACATAATATCTCCTTATTTAATAGATGCTTTGATTTTTTTTCTTTTTATAGTCTTCCAAATTTTATGATATACTAACCATATTGGTGTCCATATAACTTCCGATGGATAATGTGAAAGAAGAAGCATGCCATGGTATGACATGCGTTTAATTGTTGAATATCCTTTATATCGTATTTCTCCTTGACCGAAATTTGCAGTCTGCATTACTTCATGTAACACGAACGTACCTTCTTGGTGATTAGGACAACATAACAAATGATCAGTATTGAGTTCGAACACCTCCTGCATAATCCACATCATAGCACTTGCAAATCGTTCTAAGCGAAAACTTTTTAAAAGTACCATCATGTCATCCTTTTCGTTTTGTCTCATGCGCTCTGCTTTCAAAACAAAGTAATAATCCATTATCTGCCGCATACCAATCCCTTCAAATAAAAAGTGCCGATAAATATGGGTCAATACAAATATTCTATTGAAATGAAGTGAAGGTGTCAGGAAACCTTTTGAGGTCATTTTAAAATTATCGAAAAGTATAGATTCACACCATGCTTGAAGTCTTCTGTTGTCAAACAAATTTCGCATCAATGTTGGACGATGGTGTAATTCAACTTCAATACCCTTGTATATGTTGTAGTGAAATCTATGATAGACAAAATCCAATGTGGGACAAGTTCTCTGAACAAAACAATTTACTTTGTCAAATCCACCCTTTACCCATATGTCAATATCACCACTCTGTCTAAGACTTGCAAGTTCACCATATAGTAGGCTTAGTCCTTGTCCCTTTAGAATAGCAGCGTTAAACCCTGCATCTTCAAGTCTTTTACATGCCTTAGCAGACAACTTGTCTATAGTCTCATTTCTTTGCTGTATCTGAACTACCTTTCCGAGCCATTTAGAGAACAATGGCTCAGGCAGAAATTGGACACTTATACTTTCTTTCTTCCTTAATTCTTGAACACCATAGAAACATACGCCTAATATAGCCTGCTTTTGGGCCATATCATATAATATCTTCCATTCATCAGCGGAGACAGGCTTAGAAATATCATGATGAACACCAATAGCAACTTTAATCAAGTCAAAAAATAGCTTTTGCATTTTTATGAATTGATCATTAATGTTTTTATTTCGTCAACATAAGCATTCACCACAATCTTGCGATCAAACTCTCGTTCCACTTTTGCACGTGCGGCAAGTCCCATTTGTATACGTTCATTATATTCTTTAGCAAGAAACAAACGCACTTTTTCTATAACATCTTCTTTATCTTGCTGACGTACAATGAAACCGGTTTTGCCATTATCCACAATTTCTCCACAACCAGGTCGATTTGTGGTTATTACGGGGCGACCTGCAGCACAGGCTTCCAAGAGAACATTACTCATTCCTTCGGGGTAGAACGAAGGATGAATAATACAACTGGCTTTTTCAATAAATGGACGTACATCATTTTGACTACCATGATAAACAACAGTCCCTTCATCTGTAAGTTTCTTTAAACGACTTTCGTAATCGCCTTCACAACCGCCGACAATATGAAACTCCGTATTAGGATACTCTTTGCGAATAGCCTCGGCAGCAGCTATATATTCCTCAATGCCTTTCTCTATACGTATGCGACTGATGAAGAGAAAGCGGATTGGCTCCTTCTCCGCAGGATAAGGCTTTAATGTGTGATATTCCAAATTGACACCAGATCCAGGAATCAGTTGTGTACGCCCCTTGACCATCTTGTGGCCGATGCAGAATTGACGGTTTGCATTATTCTGAAAGAAAACAAGACGGGTCTTGCTCATGCACACCTTGTAGAGCATGATAGTAAATTTCTGTAGCATACCGGGATATTCTACTGCAGCGCCAAGTCCAGTGATATTAGCCAGCTGAGGAACCTTGCAAAGTCTTGACGCAAGTCCACCATAAAGATTTGGCTTAATAGTGTATGACAGTATTACATCTGGCTTTACCTGCTTTATAAGTTTTTTGTATGTCAGCATCAGCTTAAAGTCTGCAATCGGGTTCATTCCCTGTCTATTGAAATGCGTGTCAATAATATCACATCCAATATTTTTAAACCACATTGCCTTCTTGCTATCTCCACCAATGGGGCTGGAAATTACGACTTCCCATCCTTGATTCCTAAACTCTTGAAAAACTTCTTTTCTGAAGCTGTGAAGACCAGAAAAACTATTTGATAATACTAATATTTTCATTATTATACTTATCTCCTTTTTACTCTTTTACAATTATTTATTTTGTATGTTGAGAACAATTCTCCCTCTATAGAATTATTCTCAAGAATTACATCATTGAGCTTGGATAATCGTATCTTTTTGCCTACACCATGATTGTTCTTCATGATAATCTTATTGGTACGCTCAAAGCTATAGTCAAAATGCTCAACCATTCCAGATACAGAGCAGTTCAGAATTTCTACTGTACCAATTCTACTGTTTTTCTCAGGATGCCAACTCATAAAGCCTCCATTGCAATTGATTGCTTTCACTCTTTTAATAAGTACATAGTCAACTGCACAATTAGCATTTGGCTCAACGTCAATTGCATACTCAGGCCGAGTACCTTTGATGTTTTTTATTGTGCAATTTTCTATAAACACTTTACCCGCGGATGTAATCGACACACCTTGTCTGCGGCTGCCGTCAAGAATACAATTCCTAATAAATACATTGGTAGCTTTACCGCCAATGTAGATACAGTCACCCCAACAGCCTTTTATAGTGATACCACTAATCTTGATATTGCTGCCACCACTGACATTAACCCCCATTCCCCATTCTCCATCTATACCACGATGAACTTTTTTGTCACCAATAATATATCCTTTTCCATGGAGATATATGTTATGTCCAAAGAGGTCTAACATTTTGTAGCCTTTGAAACTGTTTGCCCTTAATCTTATTATTCCGTTTAAGATGACTTCAGTATTACTATGTACCTGAATTCTATAGCTCCATGCCTTTGGTATTGTTATCCAATAATTTCCAGGATTAATTGTAACAACATTCCTTATATTTTTGTTGGTTAAAGCAAACACATTAACGAGCGAATTATCCTTGTTCATATCTCCAAACATTGAAGTCGTAATATTTGGAACATTCCATGAACCCTTAATTTGCACATTATAAAAGATTTTATTTAACGAACCACCAATAGAAGTTGCATTGCCTGTTACGACACCATTTTTCAACTGGGCCCCATTTTTGAAGAACAATCTTCTGCCAGCAGGAATTTTTAGTGTTCTTCCTTTCAAATCTACAGGTTTTGAAATAACATAGTCGGGAAGGCTTCCAACAGAATTTGCTAAAGCAGATATAGAACAACTGCTAATTATAATTGCTGAGAGAAGTATGGTTATTGTCAATTTCATTATTTGCTTTACCTCAATGAAAGCCATGTTTTTGTCTGTTTTTATAATTAGTGGACTTGTAGTTTTTTCATTACCTCTTTATAAACTTCCATATATTGGTTCACCATATTATTTATATCATACTCAGAAGCACGCTTCCGACATCTGATTACCATATCGTTATAATATTGTTTGTCTGATTCCAAACGTTGAAGAATCTTTGCAAGTTCATCGCTATTATAAAGCTCAAACAGCTCACCCGCTCCTTTCACTACTTCTCGAAGTCCATTTACATCTGTTGCAAGAAATGGCTTCCCTGCTGCCATCCCTTCAATAGATGAAAGCGAAAGTCCTTCATATTCAGAGGACATCATTACCACATCAGATGATTTCAATATCCTTGGTACATCTGAGCGGAGATATAAAAAATGTACTCTGTCTGAAACTCCCATTTCTTCAGCCAATGCTTTCACCTTTAGCAAACCGGCATCTGTTGGCTCACTGCCTACAAAACAAGCATGAAACTTAGACGGCAATTTCTTAATAGCCTCTACAATCGTATCTTGGCGTTTCATAAACATAAAGCGAGCCACCATTGTCACAACAAAACAATCTTCCGGAATTCCTAACAACTCCTGTTTTGTATATGCTTCAGCTTTCCAATACATTGCCGTATCTACGCCATTGTTAATAGCACAGACTTGCTTTACGCTTGGATACACTTGTTTATATGTTTCAAGTGCTTTATCCGCACATGCAATAACTTTATTATAACAATATTTATATACGAATGTATCTACACGTCGAAGGACAGGATTCTCTCTGCGACGATTTTTTGTAGAATGCTCTGTATATACGATTGGAGTTTTGGAAAATGAAAGCAACTTTGCAAAGCCTACCCAATACAAGGCAGGAAACAGATGCACATGAGCAATATCACACTTTTTAAGCCATGGCATTAGTAGCGATATCTGCAATGGGTTGCGCAATTTAATTTTACTTGTCAATACTTCTACCTTTACCCCCTCTGCTTCTATTTTGTTTCTCACCAGTGGATCATTACAAGGCTCAAGAGCTAAGACTGTAACCTCATTTCCCTTTTTCTTCTGTATGCCAGCCAAACCTATAAGAAGGTTTTGACCACCACCCATCGAAAGATTATCTATAATATGCAGTATTTTCATCTGATTCCTCTAATTTTTCTTTGTGTGAAATAAGCCCAAGATAATAGTCTTCCCAACCAATTCTTGCTCTTCAAATTGGATAAGTCAAGTTCATCAAATCCTATGAATTCATGTTTATGATTCTTCAAAAACGACTCTGTAGCGTTGAAATTCGCATCAGTCATAGCAGAAGGGTGCAAACAAAATGTCCATACTCCAGGAATCTTCATTTCCGTGCAATGTCCACCTAGCTGTGGAAGAAAAACAAATTCATCTTTTTGGTATGGCATTGTGGCAATAGTATCACTTATAATACGAATGCCTGTACACTCTTTCAAGGCTTTTAGAGTGTTGTCGTCAAAAGTGTGGCTTGGAGCAAAGAAATATTTGGGCTTAACTCTATGAAGTGAAAGAATCTCGAAGCCATCTCGAATCTTTTGTTTCTGAACATCGAGTGGTACACCAGCAAATTCAGAACGAGACCAAAGAGGATTCAGCCCTTCCATACCTTTGTTTGAAATATAACAATGGTTATAGCCATGCAAAGCGATAGCATATCCTTTCTGTTGCCATTGCTTTGCTTTTTCCCAAAACACTTCATCAGGAGCATCAATCTCCTGCATCGGGTCTTCATTATGCGGAATGATACCGACCATAGGACGTACACCATAACGGTCAAGAATGTCAAACATTCTCTGCCACTTGGTTTTATCCATTGTTGGACAGGCATCATCCAAACGGATTAAATATTTGTTAGTCATTTATTTAAATGGAGCAAAAAAGAAAGGGATAGGGTCTTTACAATTCCAATAATACTTACACTTTGAGCTGAAGTATTGTTTCAACCAACTGCATAGCCCTACATTGTAATCCTTTCTATGTTTGTAATCGTTAAATTCTACAATAGCATCAATTCGTTTTGTGACAACAAGCGTTTTATTGTTCTCTCTTGAAAACGAATTGACATAATACTCTGGTAAATTGGCACCGGCCACAGCAAGTGCATAGGTGGTCGCATCATTCCTAAGATTAGCTTCAATAAAGTAATACTGATTATTACATTTAATAAATTCGATGCCAAATAAACCAGAATAGTTCATAGCTACTATCATTTTCTTGCATCTCTTCACAAATTCTGATGGCAAATCCTCAATAGGACAAACAGTTGAGAATAATGTTCCTCCGTCAAAATCACGATGCTTCATGATATAACCAGGAATAAAAACACCTTTACTTGTTGAACATCCCAATACGACAATCTCATACTCCTTCTTGATAAACTGCTGCACAAGAACTACATCTTGTTTTGAGAATGACGAAATACCAGTTTGAAGTTCTTTCTCATTATTGCAGATTAACACTTTCTTGCCTCCGTTGATACTTTGGACAGGCTTTAGCAAGCAAGGGAAAATAGTCTTTTGCAATTCCCCTTTATATTCATACGAACTAGGTGTTGTAATACCAACTGAACTTGCAATCTCAACCTGAACTTGCTTATTCATATAATAAGTAGCCATTCCATCATCACCGCAATTAAAGAAGAGAAAAGAATCCTTTAGCTTATTGTATTTCAGATCAAGCACGCTACTAGCTTTATCAGTACATGGTATGACAATTGGTTTTTCACTCTCATTGCCGTAATTGTCTTGGAGTATGTTTATTATCTCAGACTCGTCATTTGCAAGAATTGTACGCTTCACATATCTAGACTTCGATATATATCCATCATGTCCTACCAAAATCAAATCAATACAAAATCCTGCACATCCTAAGCAGCGGACCATGCCAAGCGTGTTATGATGAACAACTCCAACAACTATTATCTTTCTCATTTTATTCGTAATCAGTTACTTTAATAATCCTAAACAATCGCCCTAAGATGTAAGAATATTGCCTATAGAATGGTTTTTTATCTTGCTTACAATACATTAAGAAGCCATTTGACTTTTTTATTTCCTTTATCCAAGTAATTATCGAAATATCACCACACATAAGAGAACGAAAATGATGCATATCCCAAATGTAATAACCAGGATGGAATTCCTTCTGGATTGATAGTGGTTTTCCTAGCAAATCTTCTACATGATTAAGAGGTAAATTCGCACCATATTTAGTCACAAAAGATTCAGCTCCATCATTACGGAGGTTGATTTCTGTAAAGTAGAACTTACCATCAATCTTACAATGCATCATCTCTACAGAGAACAAACCAACATAGCCTGCTTTCTGAACAAGTTTCTTGATTGAAGACTTTAAATTACCATCTGCTAAAGGTTCCATATTGGCAAGACATTCGAGGCCAACATATTTGGGGTAAAGAGTAAGTTTGTTTTCTACAGCAGGTATCAAGCAATCTCCGTTTGATAATCCACATCCAAGAATACTAATTTCATAATCTCTGTCAATGTATTGTTGAAGCAAGACGTTCTTTGTCTTCAAATTCTTTAAGTTAGCCTCAAGTTGCTCTCTGTTACAACACACACGGATGTCACTCTTTGCTCCTTCACAGCTAACCAGTGGCTTTATAAGACAAGGATAAATAACATCATCTGGTATATGCTTTGTATCGTTGAGATTCCATGATTTGGGAACATTGAACCCTGCTTCTATAGCTAAGCATACTTGATTTTCCTTTTTTGCCAAATAATCGAGAGAATAATTTGAGGCATGCTCAAATATATAGTGCTCTTGTAGTTTGTTCTTATTTTTTTCCAATGTTAATGCCGCAAGATCGCAGCATGCAATTATTGGTGTTTTTGATTCTGCTGGTTGATGTTCAATCAACAGTTTGTCAATACATGATTGAGCGTCTTTTGCAGATATTATTCTATCTACGAAAATACTATTCCGTACAAATCCCGTGTTATGACCGTATAAAAGACCAATAGCTCGGTATCCTGCGATACCTAATGATTGGATTACTCCAATACTGTTAGTGTGATCATTACCAAATACAATAACTTGTTTCATCTTAAAAAATAATTAGCAAGTCCAATATTTTTTCCCATCTGAGACAAATAAATTCCAGCTCCTGTATTTATTTCTATAATTACGGGGCCATCGTTTGTTGTTGCAACATCAAATCCTACGCTGTTATAATATGGAAGTAGCTTAAGCGTTTTTTCTACCAACGCCTTTACTTCTGGCCATTGAGTTACTAATGTATTCTCAAATTTTAAATGGCTACTAGGATGCTCTAAATAGTGAGTTAAATCATATTCACGCATACCGTATGATTGCAATTTACCTGTTTTAATATCAAGACTCACAGCAACTCCACCTTTAGCGGTATTATCAACAAACGAGCCTTTTCCTCCGAATCTTACAGCTGCTGATATCACCTTATCTTTATATGTTAATACACGTATAGTATTTACAGTATCTGGATTAAATTGTGACAAGACGGGTTCTTGTATAATTTGCTTTTCAAAGAAGAAATCTTGGTTAATATATTTCTTGCGAATCATTGCAGCACTTACAATGTCTCCTTCATTATCAATATATATTCCATCTTCTTTTTTGGTAAAGATAGAAACTCCTGAAGCTGCGCCACCAGTGAAGCGTTTCACAAAAATACGCTCGTCATCTATACTTTGAATTATGGAATCGACTTCAGAATCCGACATGATGACAGCTCCATTCCTAAATAACCCGCCTCTAAAAGTAAAGTAACGAACTGGTACCGGGAGACCATAATGAGTCATTATATCATGAAAAATAATCTTATCGCCTATAAGGATATGATAATGAGAATCCTTATCCATAGCAAATCTATTATATGCTCCTTGTGGAATAAATGACAATATCTGTTTCTTATTGGAATAGTCTTTTAAAAACATACCAAATCGGAAATAAGTATCAGGAAAAGCATGCCAATATGATGACAAACGACTTAATTCAAATAGTATTTTAAAAATATTTTTTTTAGGTTCTTTTGTTTTTTTATATAAGAGAACAACACGACCTAAATCAGTTTCCTTTATGCTAATCTTGTATTTAAAACATTTAGCAATTTCCTTTAAGCAATAAAATGAAATCATAATTATATTTTGTTATAGTAATCAATATAGATATTTGATATCTTTTCCCAAGAGTTTTCTCCTTCTTTTTCTTGCTGTTGTATAAATTTTGTCATGTTCATCACTTTATCAGGTGCACTTAACAAATTGTCCAAAGAGGACACTATATCAGCTACATCACATGGTTTAATCACCAATCCTGATTTTCCATCATCAATCATATCGGGAAGTCCACCTACTTTTGTAACGATAACAGGTTTTGCTAAAGCTAAAGCAGATGCGACAACTCCACTTTGAGTTGCACTAGTATATGGGCAAATAACAAACTGACATTTCCGCACTAAAGTAGCTAATTCGTCAACGGATACATATCTATTAATGAATTGAATTTGCGGGTTCTTTTTATACTTATCAATGTCAAAATAGAACTTGCCACCTCCTGCAATTACAAGTTTTACATTAGGATATTTTTTTTGGATTGCAGTAAAAGCAGGTAACAGATAATCAAGACCCTTATAAGGTGATATTCGGCCAAAATACAGTATTGAATTATCTGATTCTACAGAAAGATCACCCATTACTTTCATTACATCGAAATTCCCTAATCTTGAATACCAGATTTTTTCAGTTGGTATATGATAATAAGACTTGAATTCAACTGTTTGATTCTTGTTAAGCAGTAAAAAATGACTTATAGGCTTTATTGTTGCCAACCTTAATAATCTAAGAAATTTAGTTTTTATGTTAATTACATGAGGTAATGGATCATGTACTGTAACTATACACTTTCTACCATATTTCAAAGTCAAAGGTATCTCATATAATGAAGGAAATCCAATATAATGAATTACATCTGGATCAAATTCTTTTATTATTTTATCTTCTTCATATCCAAGAGAAACATTTCTCCATGAATTCTCACCGTAAGTATGATTAATTACGTAAATGTCATCAATACCAAGATACTTTTTGAATTTGTCAATAGAATCATCATAAATTGAAGAATCAAATATTCCAATCTTTGGATATTGTTCTTTCAAATCTAATACTGTTGATGTTAAGGAATGTGTAAATACTTTTATACATAATTTTACGTCAACTCCCTTCTTTCTAAGTTGCCTAATCAATGGAAAATCTCCATCAAGAAACCAACTACTTGTTATATATAGTACTTTCATTGTTGTTTAATATTTTTTTTGAATAAATTAGAAATACAATTAAATACAGCAAATTACGATTAAATAGTACTTGGTCAGACAGTAAAATTCCTAATGCAAAAACAATAAATCCTAAATCGCTTTTATTATATCTAATTGTACGATTAAAATATTGTAAGCAAGAGAGAAATCCCAGGAAACCATAGCTGAGAAATGAATAAATAACCGCATTGGCATAATTTGCGTTAATCTCCTCTCCCCACTGACTAATTAGAAAAACTCCATTACATTTAAGAAACTCAGTTAACTGATTTAAACCAATTCCAAATATCATCTGTCCAATATCCATATACTTTATATATGAAAGAGGTCCTAAATGTCTTAAATCATTGCTATTTGTACTCTCAATCTTATTAATATTACTCAAGAGAACATCTGGGAAATATATATTGACAAGTATAAATGCAATTATTCCCATAATGGTAACCATTAAAATTTGTTTCTTTGATCTGTTGTTTTTAAGCATATAAATAAAAGAAAGAGCAAAGAGCAATACAAATCCTGTAGATGATCCAGAAAATAGTATACCAGCGGCACATAGTAATGATATCGGAATTTTTCTTGCATATAACGATATATAGTATATCGGTAATAAATAAATTGCCAAGTGTGCTGGTTCAGTAAAAAACGATGAAACGCGATTTGTGGAAAATGTTTCTAAATCTCTATTTACTATTAATCCAGGAACGAACACATCAACTTCAAAAGATCCCGTCAGCAACAATTGTGCCCTTTGAAATAGACATACGATAGAGGCAACTGCTCCACAAACAAATAAAAACTTTTTAAAAACATCTACATTACAATTACTTGTGATTATGACTAAAGTTATAAAGAATACAACGATAGAAAAAAGATTGTGTAAATATAAAGTTGTATCAAAAAAAATGCTACCAATATTGCAGAGAGTTCCCATTAGACCTATTATCATAATAGCAATGAACCATCTAATCTCATTAGAACGTTTTTTGAGAAACGACATTCTGCTTATATGATTGTGATTAAATATAACAAGCAAACCGACCAACAGCCAATTGAGTTGCAGCCCATTAGGAAGGGCATAGATATCCATAAATGGGACAGTGGCTAGATATATTGCATTAATATTACTTGCTTTCATTATTATATCTTATTTTTTAAAGATAATAATACACGATTTACCATTTCTTTTTCATCTTTTCTAAAAGAAAACAAGAAAAGTAGTACAATAGTTATAATTATTGACGCTAGCATACTCAATAATACAAATATGAGATTATCACTTTCAGGGATATGTATAAAAAGAAAATCCACGAAGAAGAAAATGACAAAACCTATTATTGATGGAATTACTACATTATAAAAATATTGAGATATCAATAAACTATTCTTGTATTTTGCAACAAACAGTACTGCGATATAGTCAATAAGTCTAACGAGAGAGAATAGAAGAAATGCATAATATAAAGGAGCTCCAAGTTTCAATACCACATAAACAGCAGGTATTGTTAATATAAGACAACTTGCATCAACTATTTGATATGTTGCCATTTTATTATACGCTTTAAATGATAAATCCAATGGCTTTTGGAAACTCATAACAATAGTATAAATTACAATAGCTCTTACAAATTCAACTGTATATTCTGGAATGGTATCAAGCCATAGTCTTAGAATTTGTTCTGCATATATATATATAGGAAGTCCAGTCAGCATCATTATGTAGAACATAACTCTTGACTGTATGAAAATGTATTTCCAAAACGTAGCTATATCAACATTAGATGCTCTCTGTGTAATAAAAGGTTGTGACGCAACCAAAATATTATTGGATAAAGTCATAATCGCAGAACGAATTTGATATGCCAATCCTCTTGCCGCATTAGCAACAACTCCTCCAAATAAATTGAGGATTAGATTTGTACCTTCTTCTATTAATGAATATGCAATACAACCGAAGAAATTCCATCCGGCAAAGGATGTTAGTTCTTTAAACGTTTCCTTATTCCAATATCTTATTTTCTTACATTCAGGGAACCTCCTAGTATATATTACTGACATAATTCGAATTAAAATGGCTACAATTAATATTAAAACCGCATAACTACGAATAAAGGCAAAAGGAAGAACTGGAAGCAAAAAAATAATCATCAAACGTAATGAGACATCTGCGATTGATTGAAGAGCATAAAAATCCATACGCTCATTTGCTATCACAACAGCATCATATGGAATAGTATATATGGTTATCATAGTAGCAATAACCGAACAATGGAATACAAATAAAGCTATATCGATATTATTATCTGGCACTATAAGATGATTACATATATACCAACATCCAAAACATTCTACTATAAGTGCAAATAATAAAGCTATACCAAGATGAATTATTATACTCATATTGAATATATTTTGCACCTGTTGGTTATTCCCTTTTCCTTTTTCAAAGTTTAAAAACCTTTGAACTGCAGCAGCAAGGACACTCTTCAAAGATGAAAACATTGCAACCACACCACCTACGACACCATATAGACCGAAATCATCAACACCAAGAGTTTTAAGTAAAACTCTTGACGAATAGATAGATAATATCATTACAATTATACTACGCAGATATAATAGTAACGTGTTCTTTGCAATTCTTTTTCCGTTTCCTGTTGTACGCTCAACCATTATTTATAATTATTTTACTTAACTAATCGACTTGTTTTAAGAATTAACCATGACATAATAATTGTCACTAAATATATTAGTATCACACATAGTATAGAATTGGCAGTATGAAAGGTATTGAATATTAAACTTAATAGTATTCCATGAAGAAGATACATCTCATATGAAATCGAGCCTAAAAAATTTAACACTTTATTTCGTGGGAGTAACTATTCAGCAGCGAAGTTAATTTTTTCTAATTTGAGTGATTACAAATTATTACGGCCACGTAACCTTGTGTAGAGGTTAAAACTTTCACGATATCATCGAGAGTGTCGATATTTTTGTTTTTGAGAGCCTTCAAGCCCCATTTTGCGAAATCTGGCGATTACTCATCGCCATCGTCACAACGATGGTACGTCTGCTCCCATCAATCTATGATTGTGAATTAATTCAGTAGATCCTAATTATCAACAACTTATCTTCTATCTTATTCTCTCCAAAGAGAAATCATCATTCTTCCTGCATACAATCCTTAGTTTATAAGGTTTCTTTAGCTTGAATGGACTTAATGTATAAGAGTCTATTATCATTTTAAGCAATTTTTGCTGTGGAATGATTGCTCCCATACCGTCACCTATACGGGTTATGCCGGAACCAAGTATGGGAATACAAACATCACATTGAGCATAATACTTGTCAAGCTCCTGCCACAATAAAAACAAGCTATCAAGATACTCTTTATAAGAAGAAAAGACACCTCTTCCATTTTCATCAAGTGGGGCAAAAGCTAATAATAAATCATTTCCGTTAGGAACTATGGTACCTGGTTTATATTTATCTTGATGATTGAACTTGGATTTTCCTCTTTCTTTAGTCAAATGTGCATCAGCAATAAGTTGTTGCATATTAATATTGGGATTAGCTTGCAAATATTGCCCACAAATGGAAGTAGGTTTTATTTCATGAGGAGCATTACCAATAGTTGTAGTGAAACATTCATCAAACCCAATTACTCTCTTACAATTTGTTTCTTTAAATATATTACCATATTTTACAGCTATAATATAATCTTCACCCTTAATTACTATTGTTTTCCATAAATAAACATAAATAGAATAGAGAATCATTGCGATAATCCAAACTGCAAGAAAAAGCAACACACGATTTAATACTATGTTTACATCATCATACTTGAATTTTCCACTTGATAGTTCAACTATAAATTGAGAAACACATGACCATTCAATTGCCGCAAAAAAAGATTCTGGAGAAAAAGTGAACACTAAAGAGACAAATGCAAAAGCAATAGAGAGTCCCTTTTTAAGTACCTTAATCATACCCCAAAGCTAATTTAATAGCTGCATAATCACCTACCTTTTTTCTCTCGGAATTATATGTCCAAAAAGGCTTTGCTTTATCTTCATAACCTTTCATATAACTCGGCAACCATGTAGTCTCATTACGAGTGGAATTATAAAGAATTATGATTTCTTTATTTTTCTTTTTAGCCTGTTCAAATTCATGTCTCAAATATGAATAAGAATTGATACTCCCTACATTCCCTTCCCTTGAAGGAGTAGTTGTTGAAGCTACTCGACAAGGTTTACTTCCATTCCTGTTATTCTTATAAGGTGTGCAACTGCACTCTTCTTGTTTTTGCCACCAACGACTACAAGCACTTCCTGCTTTACGATTTGCAGTTTTATCTCCAACTACAAATATGACTGCCGATGAAGCATTAATTTGCCGATTAAACTCTACTTTCAAATCACATATTCTACAATCTTCGTCCTTTGCAACAGTTCCTGACACAACTTTCGCCATATCTACAAAATCAACTTTATGCAAATCGTCTTGTCCCCATCTATTAAGTTCTTTTACTACTTCTCTATCACCATCGCCATCTGCATAGTCGGCACTGATATACACTCTTTTACTCATATTTTTATTCTTAATAATTTTATAATTTAAATATCATAATACTTTGCATACCACTCAGCAAAATATCTCAATCCCTCTCTCAAAATTGTATTGCAAGCACTCAATTGCTTCCACCCCCTTATAAACAGGGGTTGGAGATCCATTGATTATCTTTGCTTTAACTTTTGTTTATTTGAATTTACCGTGCAACAGCACTGTGGAGAAGCTTTTCGTAGCCCTTCTCACCCTCTATAAGTCTGCTGAATACATAAGTGAAATACCATAATCGTATTTTTATGTTTTGCAGTGCAAAGGTTACTTGATTCATGCAAAATGCCTCGGAAGCAATTGAGTGCTTACCCTTTTCATACTTGGTATCATGCAAGTCGTAGGGGATACATATGCGAGAACAGTAAGTAACTTTGTCTACTATTGCCATGATAAATAGTTTAAATTACTTATACAACAATGAAGTTCTTACTTTAGCTATTAGCTCTTGAATATCTGCCTTTAAAGCCTTTACTCCTTTATCTTTGGGGGTATCGTGTATTTGTGCTAAAACTAAATCTACATCTGTTGGAATTATATGTGTAGCCATAATATCTTCTCTTATAAAATTCAATATTGCATTCCAATTATATGTTGGATCTTCTCTTATATCTTTTGCTGCTTTTATAGCTTCTAAATACAAATTACGTCCTTCTTCTATCTTTTTCTCTCTGTAGGCTATTAAACCACGGGTAGCTGTTAAACAAATACGAGTTCTTTCATCAATATCAGACATCTTATTCATTCTAAATATTATCTCATTTGCTTCAACAAGCTTACCATCCAAAGCATAAGTATAAGCTAAATTATTCAAGAAAGCAGGTTCATTAGGATTTGATTTCAACCCTCTTTTCAGAATCTTAGCAGCAGTTTTATAATCCTTCAAGAAAGTATATGCAATATTTGCTCCGACAAAAATAGGACTCTTAGAATAAGGCATATCATTTAACCAACGAATAGAAGCCTTTAAGGCTTCCTCATATCTATCATTTTGAAAAGCGTACAAAGCATTTGCTTCATAGCTTAGATTTACCTTTTTACAAACATTCCTATCAAAACTAAGAGTGAGTTTGTTAGCTTTTGCCCATTCTGCTTGAGCCAAAGAATTATCATTTGGTGCTATCAAAGATTTATTGAAAAAAAACTTGCTTTTCTTTTGCGTACCTTTAATAAATTCCAAAGTGCCTAAACTACTCATTAATTCTGTTAAAGAAAAAGGACTAAAATTACCAGAGTTTATTAATTCTTGCCCTTTCTTTATCAAAGAAGAACTTCTACCTCTTAATAAATTCACAGAAATCTCAGATGCCATTAGCCATGGATCAAAAGCAACCTGTTCATTTTTCCTCAATACATAATGTGCACGATCAATATCTTCGACATGAACAAATAATCTTGCAGCACTCCTTGAAACGAAACGATTTTCAGAATCAAGAGCCAAGGCTATATTCATCATTTCTACAGCCTGTTTGGCTTGACCTATCATAACATAAAATCTTGCCGCTTCTACATAATTCATAGGATTAAAGGGATATTTCCGAATTAGACTTTTAAAATAGCCGATTCTTGCATATATATCCTTTGTTCTCATCAACAATTCATCTATCTCATTATCAGTATTTTTTATAATACAATTATTATGGGTATTCAACAGAAAACTGGCCACAGACTTTTGTGCTTCTGTTACCTTATCGTTACAAGTAACTATAAACTCTGCAGCTTTTCTGGCTGCAAGATTATCATTGATACCATTTGCAACTGCTGCATTTACAAACTCACTTGCATATAATAAAGACTGCTTTTTATTCCATTCTTGCTCATATTCGAATAAATCAAATACTTTTTTTTCATCATATTGAGGATATTCAAGTTCCCCATTTGATATTGTATCACTTAATGATCTCCAATTAGGAATAACCCTCCTATCAGGTGTTTCACATAAAAATGCCATAATCTTCTATTTTAATGTTAAACGATACAATTCAAATTCTGCCTTTTTCATCAGATAATCTAGTTCGGTAATATAACGTTGCAAATCATAGTTTGCTTCTCGTGATTTTACCGCCTTAGGATGTCCTCTTCTTTCTGGTATAGGATAACATAATGATTCTACCATTCGTATAACCCTTTGCTTGTCTACAACATCAGGCAAACTATTCTCTACTCTATCTAACACATTTTGAAAAGCATCCAAAAGATTAGATTCAATTGCTTTAAAAGAACCCTTATACACTCCCGGACTTAGCTGTGATGGTAAATAACTCCCCATCAAAGCCGTTATGGTACATCCAGTCAAATAAAAAGTTATTAAATTTCCCAATAAGAAACAATCTGTCATATAGTTTTTCAAATGCCATTCTTTTGTCCATGTATAACGATAAAAGACTTCAATGGGAGCATAAGTTTGATCTCCAGAATAAATCCAATCATTATATGGTCCGTCCATGTTAACGCACATTGAACGCCCTAAATCACTAATTTTACACTCCTTATTAAAAACCAATATATTCGAAGGTTTCAAATCTTGGTGTGATACACCTACGTTATGCAAATTTTTTAATCCTATTGCAATATCCTTTAGCGATTTGAAACACCATGCGACATCTGTGGTTTTAGAAATATCCATAAATTTCCTAACATCACAATCTGCCTTTTCAAAAACTAAATATGCAACATTTCCTATTACATAACCAGGAAAATTTTCTTCACCTGAACCTGCTATTATAACAACTTTATTAACATGCCTATCTCTACAATAATTTGACAAATCTCTTTCATAGCGAAATTCATTCATTATTGCAGACATACCATCTACAAAATTTGAACTATGACTAATACTACTAAAATCCAATGCTTTTAAGAAATATTCCCGTCCATTATATTCCGCAAGATAACAAACTGAAAAATTTCCACCAGTACCAGACTTGGTTAATTGTTTTGTAACATTCCATTTACCATCTAATGTTTTGCCAACCAAATCATAAGCAGCAAAAACCTGATTAATAGCCATTCCTATCATAAATTATAGTATTTTTAGATATTAAGTTTGTGCTCTATTTAGGGCATTGCCATTAGTGTTAGTCTTAAATTAAGGCATACCACTTTGTATAGGCACTTTTGCAAGTGTCTATATATTGAGATGTTAAAAATTCCACATATTTATTAAGTATTTCATACATTTTACACGCAAGTGATTATCGGCTGCATTCGGCATAGCTTAAACAAGTTTGGTTCTGCACTCGTTGGCACGAAAATTCTTCGCTCAACAATTTAAAAGCAAGCTTTCATTGTTCTTTATCGAAAATGTTCCTAATCTTCACAGCTGTATATAATCGTATGTTTAAAGTTCTGCAGCGAAGCTACTTCTTTCTAATTTAAGCCCTAATTTTAGTGCTTACAATTTATTTCGTCAGAAAACATGTTTGTTTTTTATGTGTGAGAAATACCTATCTTATTAAAGAAAGCTGCATTTCTTTCTTTTGCTGAGTTTAGTAATTGATCAAAAGAGATTATCTCAAAGTAAATTCTCAACTCAGATTTATAACCGAAATAACCTAAACTATCATACGTTTTCCTGAAATCATGTTTCTTGCAAACTAATTGCATACTTTGTGTAAGATCACAAATCACATAACAATAGGCAGGTATTTCTTCGGACACATTTATAGGCCGTCCATTCTTTGTAGTAATTTTACCCGCTCTTATTTTCTCCACATAATCAATACATTGGTCAATTGGATTCTTTGTACTATCTTCTGATTCCATGTTGTCCCTCATAGGTCTTTTGAATTCTACTATTCGTAGTGTTGCAAAAGGAGGGGTGTCTTTTTCGGACACAAACAAAGGATTATCAAATATGTTATCAACAAGAATATCTGGTCTTCTATTTGAATCGCAATCTGTAACTTCCATTGATTTAAAAGTCTTATCTGAAGCCAAATAATGGTGAAAGACCAAACGCTCATCAATAATCCAAAGATTATTGTCTTGGAACTTGATATCATCGCTTGTTATCCGCATTGGCATAATTATTTCATGTATTCGCTCTTCCTTGCAATAATGTCCATTGTCATCTATTTGCAATGTGGCCTCCAACAATTCCAAGATGTATTTACGATGTAAAACATACCGAGCAAGATCTGTTTGTTTTAACTGCTGAGCACTACAAAAATACTTATTAACTCTTTTTCTGTAATCCTCTTCAGATTCACCAGTTCTTACTTGTAATAAATCATGACCCTCCTCAATAAGATGATGTTCTTTCTCTACAAGTTTGTTATGCAGATATAAATCTAAAGACTTTTCAGTTGATGTTGGATTTACAACTTTCTCATCATCAGATAGACCAGCAAAAAGTGGTTTATAATATGGTGCTTTTTCATCTATATACTGTAATAATCGATCTTTTCCTGCCAATATATTTTCACCAAGATATGGTGATAAGAATTCTTTTACTTTTTTTAATACATTATCTCTAATATCATCAAAGTATATTTGTTCCAAACCTTCTATATGCGTATTAGAATCCGCTTTATCTGGTATAAGAAAGTTATATCTGTCAGGAGCGACATTCTCATCAAAATATGTAGATATAACAAAACATTTATAATAAAATGCTCCTTCTTGTGTTTTTATTGCAGAATCGTATAAACCAACGACATCTTTTATCTTTTCATTTTTTACGATTCGGTTGCCAGCGCAATATGATATCAGATTATTACTTTCTGATTTCTGCAATCTTATATGAAGAACATCAAACGTCTCTCCTGCAATTTGGAAAGATGTTTGATTATCGTTGTTTCCATACAAATAGCTATCGTATATCTCGGAAAGATTTGTCACATCACTTCCATCAATAATTTTAATATCTGGACACGAACCTTCACGAAGGAAAAACCATAAACAATGTTCGAACAATGATTTTGCAATAGATTCTTGTCCATACTTACTAATTGCTTTTTTATATTTATTAATAGGTCCTTTAAGAGTAACTTTTGTACCAATACTTTTTCCTTCTGTACTTAACTCTGGCAAGTCCGTTATTCCTTCGGGAGTAAATGCAAAATGTCTATTTTTTATGGAAGCATTATTCGATTTATAATAGCTCTCAATTTCAACACTAGCAAAACACTTTAGCCAAAGCAATCTACCTATTCCTTTACATCCTCTGCTTGCACGCAACATTGAATCCAACTCGCAGAAAGACTCATAATTATTTTCGTCAAATCCGATACCATTATCTTCTATTGTTATAGCGGAAAGTTCTGCTTTTCCTCCATACAAATCACTATTTGCAGAACGACTTAATGTAACTTGAATTCTTCCCTTTTCAGATTGAAACAAATCTTCTGAAATAATTCTGTCGTCTATTGCATAAATAGAATTGACAACTGCTTCGAAAAGAGGAAACAAGCATTTAGAAATTGGCAAATCAGTATTCCTTAATCGCCCTTTTAAACTAGAACCTAACTTTCGTAACATATTATTATAGAATTAGAGAACACTCAATTATAAGAATAATATATTTTGTGAACGAATGTGTTACTTATTTAAACTCATTAGTATCTCGTTAAATCGGCACACTAATGATAAAAATAAGTTTGCCATAATATTTAGATAAAATGGTTGTCACACAATTTATACTTTACATTCTTTCGCTAAATGCATTCTGCAATCGCTCTATACCCATTTGTTTAATTGGGCTAACAGCCTTACCGAGTTCATTGATTATAGCCATATAATCAACTAAAAGCTGAACAGCATCTGCCAAATGTAAATTCTCCGAAGTTTCTATTTGTACGCATACATCCTTGTCTCGATGTGCATCAATTTTATTTCTTACACTTGTAAGAATCTCTGTTTTATCTTCTCTGAATTTAGTTAACTTCTTTCTCACTTCTTTAAAGAGAGAAATGTCATATTTCGGAAACTTTTCGTTAAGGAACGCAATAAGTTTTCCTGTGCTATCAATTAAATTCTTAGAAGTCTCATAAATGGCAGTATAAGCAGATTTAATGTTATTCTGCCTTTCCCAATTATCACAGTCCAAAGTTAAAGCCTTGGTATATCTCTTCATTTCTATGCTTGCCATTTGAACATGTCCTAAAGTATTCCAAATAACCAGATTATCTTTAAAAGCCTCTTTCTTAGCTTTCAAGACGGTCATATTTGGAATAGAGATTTTATTTAATGCCTTATTGCATTTTTCTATATTACTCTTGCAATGGTTTATCCCTTTGACAATTTCTTCCAAGCAGGATTGTTCTTCTTGTAGAGAAGAATCAAGATTGTGTTTCAGAATTTCTTTATTTTCAGCAATTCGCTTTTGAAGAAAAATATCCAATGGACTTTTTCTATTTTTCATGATAGTATGGTTTAGTATGCTTACTTTTTTTGTAGAAAGATTATTGGAACATCAATTAATCGTGATAATACTCAGCATACCACTCTGCAAAACGTCTCAATCCTTCTCTTAGGCTTGTGTTTGGCTTAAAACCAAAATCTTGTTCAAGAGGTGTGGTATCAGCATAAGTCACTGGTACATCGCCGGGCTGCATAGGTACAAGTTCCTTGTGAGATTCAAAGTCATAATCTTTGGGGAGTACTCCTGCACGAACCAATTCTTCTTGAAGGATAGTAACGAAGTCAAGGAGGTTTTCGGGTGAGTTGTTACCAATGTTATATACTTTATATGGAGGAATTGGCAGACCATCTTCACCGTTCTGCTTTTCTGGTGCGTGCTGCATGATACGAACTACACCTTCTACGATGTCGTCAACAAATGTGAAGTCACGCTTACAGTTGCCATAGTTGAAGATTTTGATGGTTTCGCCTTTCACCAGTTTGTTTGTGAAACCGAAGTATGCCATATCGGGACGACCGGCAGGGCCATAAACTGTGAAGAAACGTAAGCCTGTAGAAGGGATGTTGTAGAGTTTACTATAGGCATGTGCCATCAACTCGTTGCTCTTTTTGGTTGCAGCATAAAGGGAAACGGGATTGTCAACCTTGTCGTCTGTTGAATATGGCACTTTTTTGTTGCTGCCATATACAGATGATGAAGAAGCATAAACAAGATGCTCTACTTCGTGATGACGGCAAGCTTCAAGGATATTATAGAAACCAATGAGGTTGCTCTGTATGTAAGCGTCTGGATTAGTGATACTGTAACGTACACCAGCTTGAGCTGCGAGATTTACTACGACAGCGATTTTGTTTTCGGTGAAAATCTTTTCTACGGCTTCCTTGTCGGCGATAGAGGCGTGAACGAAAGTCCAGGACTCTCCTCGGTTCTCCCTGTTTTGGGAGGATGCTATATTTTCGATCTCCTTGAGTCGTTCGTGTTTGATGTTGACATCATAATAGTCTGTGATGGAATCAATACCAATCACTTTGATGTTCTGTACGTCGTGGAAAAGACGTTTTACAAGGTTGCTGCCAATAAAACCTGCAGCACCTGTTACAAGAATTGTCTTGCCTTCAAGATTTATGTTGTGTTCTACCATAAAGACCCCCTCATTTCCCCTGTTTAGGGGGATGGTCCGGAGGGGAGCGGAGGATTTAGACCCCCTCGATCCCCCTGTTTAGGGGGAGGTGGGATTATAGGGTTTGTTTTATTTTTGTAATGACATAATCGGGGTTAAATAAGACTTCTTGGTTTGTGAAACGTATGACCTTGAAACCTTGGTTTTCTAACCATTCTTGTCTGATAGTATCGTAGAGTTGCTGTTCGTCAGTGAAATGGTAACCGCCATCAATTTCGACTATCAGTCTGCTTCGGCGGAATAGGAAATCTACTATATAATCACCAATAATATGCTGTCTGATGCATCTCTGCCCAAGTGCTGATGCTTTAACCATTGACCAGAAGACAGATTCTGCCTCAGTAGCATTTTGGCGGTTCTTCTTCGCATTCTCCTTAAGAAGTTCATACTCCAAAGGATCTGCTGTCATCCATTTCCTATCCATAGTTTGAGACCCCCTCAGTCCCCCTGTTTAGGGGGAGGAAGAAGCCCCCCTCAGTCCCCCTGTTTAGGGGGAGGGGTGGAGAAAGGTTTTTTCCGTTTGTCTTGTAAGCCTCCCTAAACAGGGAGGTTTGGAGGGTCTTTAGTCTCTACGGAAAATATCTCTAGTATATACTTTATCTTCTACATCTTTCAAACAGTCATCAAAGCGGTTGGCGATGATGGCTTTGCTCTGAGATTTGAATTCATCGAGGTTGTTGACTACCTTGCTGCCGAAGAAGGTTGTACCATCTTCAAGGGTTGGCTCGTAGATGATGACTTCTGCACCTTTAGCCTTGATACGCTTCATGATGCCCTGGATAGCTGACTGGCGGAAGTTGTCACTGTTTGATTTCATTGTCAAACGATAGACGCCGACAACGGGAGCCTCTCCCTGACCCTCCCCTGAAGGGATGGGATGGCCATACTGGTTGTTGTTGGTATAGTCGTACCAACCGGCTTTGCGCAATACAGCATCGGCGATGTAATCTTTGCGTGTGCGGTTTGATTCTACAATAGCGGACATCATGTTCTGTGGAACATCCTGATAGTTGGCAAGGAGCTGCTTGGTATCTTTTGGCAGGCAGTAACCGCCGTAGCCGAATGACGGGTTATTATAATGTGTACCGATACGTGGATCAAGACCTACACCTTCGATGATAGCCTTGCTGTCCAAGCCCTTTACTTCTGCGTAAGTGTCGAGCTCGTTGAAGTAGCTTACACGGAGGGCGAGGTAAGTGTTAGCGAAAAGCTTAACGGCTTCTGCTTCTTTCATACCCATAAACAAGGTGTCGATGTTTTCCTTGATGGCTCCTTCCTGCAAGAGGGCAGCGAATGTCTTGGCTGCTTCTTTCAGCATCTCTACGTCGGTTACTGATTCAATTGCCTTATTCTCGGCTTCAAATTCCGGTTTGTCGATAATCTTAGGATAGCCTACGATGATACGACTTGGATAAAGATTATCGTAGAGAGCCTTGCTTTCACGCAGGAACTCTGGGGAGAAGAGGAGGTTGAACTTCTTGACTCCTTTCTGTGCGTATTTCAAGTAAAGGTTGCGAGTATAGCCAACAGGGATAGTGCTCTTGATTACCATAACGGCATCAGGATTCACTTCCAATACCAAGTCGATTACTTCTTCTACATGGGTAGTGTCGAAGTAATTCTTTACCGGGTCATAGTTGGTTGGTGCCGCGATTACCACAAAATCGGCATCAGCATAAGCCGACTTGCCGTCAAGTGTGGCAACAAGGTTCAATGGCTTTTCAGCCAAATACTTTTCGATATAGTCATCCTGAATAGGTGAAATCCTGTTGTTCAGCTTTTCTACCTTTTCTGGTATTACATCTACTGCTGTTACATGATGATGTTGTGATAGCAATGTAGCTATACTCAGTCCCACATAGCCTGTGCCGGCCACTGCGACTCTGATGTCTTTGAAATCACGCATATTTATATTTGATTTAGTTTCTTATTCCGCTATTTCGAAATCCTCGTTATGCACATTGCTGATGGCAACGGCATAACCTCCAAGGTCCATAACAAGCTGGCGGTCGCGCAATATTCGTACGACATATCCTTCTTGTCCTGCCATGATTCCTGTCAGAACACGGAGCTTCACGTGTTCCCTTGCAAATTTCACAAAAGGATCACGAAGGAAAGTCACACGTTCTGGCTCTGACTCCATGACTTTCATGAACGGCTTCATGACGCTGTTTTTGATGGATGCCGGTTCTCCCGTCATGCAATTGTTTACAAGATGGTATCGTGGAAAATTCTTCTGGAGGAAATTCTTTAGGTCTTCAGTTTCGCCCTGCAAGAATACGAGGCCGCTTACTGAAGGTTTCTCTTCTTTGACTACACCTTTGCCATTTGCTTTGCGCTTATAACCAATGGTGCGGTGAATGAAACACTTTGGAATGAAATCGCCTTCCCAATTGCCTTCTTCAAGTATCTTGTCGAACTTTTCAGCTGCAAAATGCTGGATAAACAAATATCCCCATGGAGTCTCCGGTTCTTCGTTAATGGACATTCCTTCTACTTTTGAAGCCGATTTTTCATCAGCCCCAACAACGTGGATGCCCTTTGGTAAACATTTGTTGTTATACATATCGTTGTTTACGTCGGCTGTAGAAGAAGGAAGCGAGCAAACCTGCGTCATTTTCTTTATCTACTTTATGTCACTGTTAGCTGCCATCACGTATGATGACGATGCTATTATTACAATAACATTGCTCATAAAATCATACCTTAGAAGTACATATTGTCCAGTCCAGTAGATGAAAACAAAATTCGTCAAGTAGTCTTGGCCATCTTACTTTCTTACTACTATATGGCTTTTTGTCTCTATCAATATTATGTCTGCATCTTCATATCCATATCTCATAATGAGAGATAAGATATCGGGTGCAAAGTTACGCTTTTTCTTGCATTTATTATCATTCACATTATAAAACTTTTATGTTTTCATTGATTTTGTATAGCTATGTCTATGATTACACGCTAATTAGTAACAAAAATGCGACATAACTTTATATACAAAATGCCACTGCCATCATTATATTCTTCACTTTCATCATTCTTCCTCAAACAATACCGCATTAGACTATACTTCGGCTGTCTAAAGTTTTTCTTTCCGTCGTTCGTTCCACGCCATCTTACTGCAACGTGGTGAACAATATAAGGAATCCAAGGTTTTGGCTAAAAAAATCCTCTCCGCAAAGCTCGCATTTTCGAATAATTTTAAATTTTGCTGCTGGCATAAGTATCTGATTTTTTAGTTAGTTAAATGGCTAAGGTTCACCTTATCGCTGATTAAGGGGACGGTACAAATCCGGTACAAATTTATAAAATTTATGCCCAGTTTTCAAAAATCCTTTATAAAAATCTGAAAATAGGAAAAGGGCGCAACTCATTGAGTTACACCCCTTTATCTATCTTTTACTATCTATATCTACGCTTATCTATGAGCGTCTCATTTGACCTCCTCGAAATGCAAACCGTTATTAAACAAGCCATTTGCGTGAACGTGCTGCAAATGTGCTGCAAATATGGAAATAAGCAACGATAAGCAAACACGCACTCAACTGCTGCAAAGGTAGTGCAAATGGAGAGAAAAACAAAAATAAATCACATTTATTTTTATTCCCGAGGTGCAGCCTACCTTATTAAAAGGTAGTGCTTTACCACAAAAGCGCATGATAAAACGCCCCAAAAACTACAAATCAATGGTTCGTTAAAATTTGAGATAACGGCTAAGCGGCTTTACGCTGCCAGCCAAAGAGTTCTTTGATAGTATGACTAATTAACTTTCGGTT
>JABLTS010099186.1_pt1 | contig 70818 bp, 56 predicted proteins | sample 7160081 | NCBI WGS metagenome assembly JABLTS01 (sample SAMN14651231, study PRJNA627086) | human gut metagenome | isolation source: feces | host: Homo sapiens | reverse complement strand
GCCTCTCCTTCTACTGGCGGCACTACCGAAGGCGGCGGTTCTCAGACTGGCGGCAGCAGCTCTCAGACTGGCGGCAGCACCGACAACACCCAGGGTGGCGGTGGCTCTCAGACCGAAGGCGGCGGCACTGGTGACGGAGAATAATTTTTAGCCAAGAGAATTTTTAGTCAAGAATTTGAGAAACAGAGAAGCAACGTTCACCGCGCGTAGCGGATAGGTAATTAGAGAAAAATTCTTAAATTCCTCAAATTCTTGACAAAACAAAAAATATTCTTGACAAAGACAAAAATCAATCTCTTCTATGAAAACATTCTATGTCTCGCTCATTCTTTCCATCCTTCTTCTCGTAGGTGGATTCCTGAGTCCTCCATTAGGAATCATCGACAGCAGTGTCCTTTCTGCCGTAGGACTCCTCTTTGCATTCGCCACTCTTGCCCAGCTTCCCCAAATGCTTGCAGCCATTGCCCAGGGTCGCACCTTCCGCCTCACCAAGGGCGACTTGACAGCAGAGGTGACAAGCAACTCTGGTGAAACGTGACAGGAAAATCTAATACAATCAGGCTCGCTCCATAAGGGGTGAGCCTGTTTTTATTGTTGTCATTTTTGTCAAAGTCATTTTTGTCATTTTCGATTTTTGATGATCTTCGCAAGATTTAGTCATTAGTCATTTTTGTCAAAGTCATTTTCGACTTTTAAAGTGGTCTCATAACTCAACTTTCGCAAGTTTTGCCCCACACGCCCTTGTTGATTGTCATAATGACCAGGGCGATCCTGGGCTAAGAGCTTTTGGGCCTTCAGCCCGTACTTGAACCACTTTGCGAAACTTTAGTTACAACTTATTTCCTTTGATTTTCTTTCCTTAGAACTTCTTTCCGAAAGCGATATTGCAGAAAGTCTTTAGCAATATCTTGGCGTCAAACCACCACGACCGATGCTCCAGATAGTAAAGGTCGAGTTCCAGACGTCGCAGCATCTTCTCCATCGTATCCGTATAGCCATTATACAGTGTGGCATAGGAAGTGACGCCTGGACGAATCTGATATAGGAACTGGTATCGTGAATCGTGCTCCATGATCTGGTCGATATAGAACTTCCTCTCCGGTCTCGGACCGATGAAAGCCATATCCCCTTTGAACACATTCCACAGCTGAGGAAGCTCGTCGAGGTGATGAGCCCTTAGGAAACGTCCCACTTTCGTAAGTCTCGGGTCGCCCTTTATTTCCAATAAGTCGGGCCCGTACTTCTCTGCATCAATCCTCATCGATCGGAACTTATAGATGTAGAAAGGCTTGCCATGCAGACCTATCCTTTCCTGCTTGTAGATGACAGGAAGACCATCTTCCCATCTGATGCAAAACGCACAAATAAGCATGAGCGGAGAAAACACGACGAGGCAAATACCCGCTATGATAAAGTCTGTCGTTCTTTTCATTTCTTTGCTTTTTGTATTCGATGGGTTGTGAATATATGGAGTAGGGTGTATGTAATGATGTCAATACATAGGATCCAAGTGAAGTTGCATCCGATGTGGAACAGTAAAAGGTTGAAGATGATATATCCCAGTTGGAGTATCAGAATGGCAATGAGAGCCTGATGCTGGTTCATTCCTAATGACATGAATTTATGATGTATATGACTTTTATCAGCATCGAAGATAGGCTTCTTATAGTGTATTCGATGAATGATAACCCTTATCACATCAAATGTGGGAACAATCAACAGACTGTATGCCAGTACGATTCTTTCTGAAGACAATGGCATGATATGGGGATTATGCATCATAGATTTAACGAAAAGGAATCCCATGATAAATCCTAAAGTCAGGCTTCCTGCATCACCCATAAATATCTTACGGTTCTTCTCGGGATTTCCAAACAAATTGAAACGCAGATAAGCGATAAGCACACCTACGAGGCCTGCAATCAATATGCAGTAGGCAGTCAGGTCGGTTGAGAAAAATATGTATAAGAATCCTGTCAGTCCGATGATAGATAGTCCCGCAGAGAGTCCGTCTATTCCGTCGATGAGGTTCATGGCATTATCCACAAACACCAACAGCAAAACTGTGAGTACAGCGCCTATATAAAAAGGTATCTCATAGATACCGAATAATCCATATAAGTTGTTGATATATAGACCACATGCTGGCAGAATACTTGCAGCAATAATCTGAACAGCAAATTTGATTTTAGCATTCAGACCAATGAGATCATCTACTATACCTACCGAGTAGATAAGCAGAAGGCTGATGAGTAAGCCTAAAGTCCATGTGCTCACCTGCAGTTTCTGTCCTTGTGCTTCCGAACTCATAATCAAAGTAACAATAAGGAAAGACAGTAACATGCTGGGAGTAAAGGCAATACCACCCAAACGTGGAATCAAACATTTATGTACCTTTCTTTGGTTGGGTATATCGTATAGTTTCTTTTCTTTGCAGAAATTGAGCAGTACTGGGATAAAAATAAATCCACAGATTGTGCTCATCACAAAGGCACCTATGACAGGGAGGATATAGTGTATCATTGTTGTTCTATTTCTTTGTTATTCCGTTTTGGATTGTGTGTATTTACTTTTCTTTATATATATAACCCCTAACTTTAACAATTATTGCATAGTAATCAAAAAAATGATTTTTTTGTTGTAAGTATGTATAAAATGTTTCCACTTTGTTGGTCCAATGAGCATGGTTCATCATACTTTAGTTCTGTCATGGTGCGAAAAGATGCGCATAAGCGAACGATTAATTTCTGATGTTTTCATTAAAAATATTTGGATGGTATTGAAAAAATGTGTATTTTTGTGGACTATATATAAATAATGATCACGCGGGGATAAAACAAAAGAATCAAAACGATGAAGCAAAATAGGAAATTGCCTTTGGGCATACAGGACTTTGAAGAGATGCGTAGGGGTGATTATCTCTATGTAGATAAGACAGATATTGTATGGCAGCTGGCTAATGGTGACAAGTACAATTTTTTAAGCCGTCCCCGTCGTTTTGGTAAATCCCTGTTATGTTCTACCCTCAAGTGCTATTTTGAAGGAAGAAAAGAGCTCTTTGAAGGGTTGAAAATTATGCAGGTTGAGGATGATTGGGTTAAACGTCCCGTCATTTATTTAAGTATGAGTTTGGGTGGTTCTTCTGCACAGGAACTTAGGGAATACTTGCATAATGTATTGTCTTCCTACGAGAAGATTTATGGAAAGAATCCTGATGAGCGTTCGTTGGGAAATCGCCTTAATGGCATTATTCAGAGAGCTTATGAGCAGTATGGGGTAAAGATAGCCGTTATTGTTGATGAGTATGATGTGCCTTTGCAGCATACTTATGAAACTAATCAGCATGATGAATGTAGGGAAATCTATCGCAATTTCTTTACTGGGCTAAAAGATTATGGTTATTGCATCAAATGCGTTTTTATCACAGGTATCACAAAGTTTACTCAGATTAGCCTGTTTAGTATGCTCAATACTCTGACAAATGTAAGCTTTGATGAACAATATTCTGCGATTTGTGGATTGACACATGATGAATTGGTTCTGTATTATTCTGAGGAAATTTCTAAGTTGGCCTCACGCTATGACATGGATGTATCGCAAGTACTTTCAGAACTTAAAGCCACTTATGATGGCTATCACTTTTCACGAAAATTACAAAATGTCTATAACCCCTTTAGCGTGTTGAATGCGCTTAGTCGCTCACAGCTAAATTCTTACTGGATAGCAACTGGCTCCAATGAAATTCTTAATAATCTTTCCAAGAAATATGTGGATGAAATACCCTCACTCGATGGTTGTCTCATAGATGCTGACTATCTGGAGATGAGTGATGTCAATATGGAAGAGCCGAAACTCTTTCTCTATCAATCTGGCTATCTTACCATCAAGGCTGTAAGAGGAGATTATTATATCTTAGGTTATCCTAATAAGGAAGTAAAGAAAGCCATGTTTGAAATGGTTTTACCCATGATGACAAATAAATCTTCTTCAGAAGTAAATACTCTCATTCAAAAGTTAAAATTGAACTTGTGTATTGGAAATGTAGATGAAGCCATGCTTTGTCTTAAAGGTTTGGTTGCAGGTACTCCTTATAGTATTCAAAAGAGAGAACAATTTGTTTTTGAGGAGCATTTCCGATTTATCTTAAAGAATATATTTTACTTGTGCGGCTTTGATGCTAAGGAGGAAATTGAAATGGCATCAGGCAGAATAGATTTGATAGCCGAGAATGATTTCTATGTCTATGTCATGGAATTAAAAATGGATGATAATGGCGGTATTAATGCAGCTGTTAATCAGATGAAGTCGCGTCATTATGCTGATATTTATGCAGCAAGTGAAAAGAAAATCATTAGTATCGCTCTTGAATTTTCTAAGGAGAGTAGGGGACTGAAAGAATGGCTGGTAGTGGAATAGCCCAGCATAGTTTTTCTTTAAACCAGAAGGCGTAACATTTGTGGGAGTAGAAGTTTGTTCGACCTGTACGGTTGGAACGCCCTATAAGGGAAAAGGGCTTTCAGCCCGTGCTAATCATATAGGAAAATGTTTTTTATGAAAAAAGTATCAAAGTATCATTTTTTCGACTGAGTACAGAAATAAATAACTGATATGTAACAAGATAGAAGAATGATACATTTTGAATTGTGTTATAAGAAGTATCATAAATGTGATAGAAGTATCATAAAAAACGTCATCAAAGCATCGCAAAAACGTCATGAGGCATTCTTAATAGCAAAACTGCCGACCTTACAAGAAGTGCCCAAAAATCGCCCGACGTTTGGGCACTCTGTGCTCACCGCACGGGCAACAGGTGCCCAACGCTTGGTCTGTTAATGCCCAACGCTTGGTCCCTTAGTGCCCACTTAATGGGCAAGACAGACCACTTGTCCTATTTGATAATCTGGCTACTGGTCATCTATTATGACCCGTTCCGGTCTTCTATAATGCTTGCTTTGAGGCTCAAATCTTTTTTTGATGAAGGGTGATGAAGGGTGAAATAGCACCCATCACCCTCTGAAACCCCGATAAACACAGGGGGTTCCGAGAAAAAGATGAAGGGTGAAGGGTATTTTGCATATTCGATTTCAGAAAATTGAAAACGGCGCAGACAAGAGAGGTACTGCTTTTTACCTCATTATAATTCTTCTGAATTGTATAGTATATGTTTCCTGTTGCATAGCTATAAAAAGTTTCCTCAATTTTTCCTCATCGTTCAACTATTTCGAGCATTATTACTTGTTCTTTATTAGCAGGACAATAGAAATCAAATTCTTTATATGCGCGGTATCTTATTAATTAAAAACTGATAATATCACTCAAATGATACAGGTGGTATCATTTGAGTGATATTATCAGCATCGTAAACTACACAAAAATGCTTTTATCACAAAAGGGTATGACATGTAATCACACCCTTCAAGGGAGTCGTTTCAAACGTACCCCTAACTAATTCAAGTTTCCAAGGTTGTATGTAGCACTGACATTCTTCGGAAAATGTGAACGAACATGCTCCGTTTTCTAAGCCGTTTCTAAGCCGTTTTTCACCTCAAAAGTGGGTGGATTGAACCATCTGGATTGGGTGGACATGCTCCGTTTTCGCCATATTTGTCATTATGTGAGTATTAGAAGTCAAAAAGGACTACATTCTGATTACCTAAAGCGACTTTCAAAGATTTTATACAGAAATTTCAGACTAATCATAAAGCGATTAGTGTAAAAGCCATACGTAAGGCATGCCTTTACGTCCTCACTCACAAGCACCACACGACTGCGCACTCCCTTAGTGCTCAAGCCTCCCATAAGCATTGTTACAAAATCCATAGGCATGTACTTTGCCTTTATACGATGCTTGAGAAACAGTCTGACCATCATGTCGTAATCGGCAGCAATCTTGTAATCAAGAGAGTAAAGACCATGTTTCTCAAACACCTCTCTGCGAGCATAGAAAGACGGATGAGCAGGCATGAATCCGAAGCGTAGCCAAAACGGACGGAACGGCTTAGACGAATAATAGCGCACAATACGGTCTGGGGCACCATCCTTGATGAAATGGATGTCGCCATACACTGCATCCAAAGTGTTATCAGCCTGCATCTCGGCAGCCACACGCTCCAGCACATCGTTCGAAGTAAAGTGATCGTCGCTATTAAGAATTCCCACTACGTCGCCCGTGCTATGGCTAATACCCTTGTTCATGGCATCGTATATGCCACGGTCGGGCTCCGAAATCCAATGCAACCGACCGCCGAACAGCGGTTCATACTTACGCACAATATCCATAGTATCGTCCTTCGACCCACCGTCAACGACCCAATAATCTATCTCCTTATATGTCTGCGCAAGAACCGACCGCAGAGTATCCTCCACGGTCTTCCCACTGTTGTATGTAGCTGTTATGAGTGATATTGTCATTTATTATTAAACATTATTATAATATATAACGAGATAATACAGATTTATTGCAGAGATAGATAACCTTTTTTACTTATGCAGTTCCAACCATTTCAATGTATCTCGTACACCTTTAATTCTATTATATGGTGGATTAGGCGCTACTTCATACGTTAAATCCAAATTAATGATATTATCAGTCGTCATATTTTTAAGCCTAAACGATGTCATAGGAAAATGGAAACCAAACCTCTTTAACCCATCACCTAAATATGCAGCCAATTTCACTATCCCCCACGGCATTGTAGGAATTTTAAAACCAAGTTCTTTTCCTATTTCATCTGCCCATTCTGATATATTGATAGCAGGCTTGTCTCCTATATAAAACACTTTCTGATTATAACCGGATGTTTCTGTAAGCAATAACCTATCTATTTGATAAATAGAATTACCTACATATCCGTATGTCTTTGTGCAACCTTTATTTCCAAGATGAAAATACATACGTTTCTTCACTATGTCAAAGAAATTTCTGTATGGTTCACCAAACCACGGTCCCCAAATAGACGTAGGACGTATTATAGCCCAATCGCACTTCAAATTAGCCTTCCATGTTTGTTGTTCTGTAATTACTTTGCTCTCACCATAAAATGTAGAGGGTGAATAGTCGAACTGGTCTTTAGGATGGTATGCAACATGACATACCAGCATTGATGATGTAATAACAATCTTCTTAAGATGTTTGAGCTTTGAAGCAACCTTCAGTACATTTTCAACTCCAATGGTGTTGGCAGAATAGTCGCTCACACTCTTGCCGTCCAAATCAGTTCGGGCTGCGAGGTGTAGAATATAGTCGGGGTTAAACTCCATGACAGCATGTTCCAAGGAATTATATTCGCATATATCAATATTTGTCCAATATTTAATATGGCTGTTCATTTTTGGCTTTGCGATGTCAACGTTCATTACATCAAAGTCTTTTGAAAAGTGTTCTACGGCATTTGTACCAATAAAGCCCGAACCGCCTGTTATTAGTATTCTCATTTTTATTGTATTATAATGTTTATGACACAATTATCTCAAACGGCAACGACAACTTGCTGAATATACGGTCAACGCAACAGCAAATCTCGTCAATAGAATGATATTCTACTATTACAATAGACAACTCAATATTCATATTTCTAATGTTTTTCGTTCTGCAAAGACAGGAATATCTCTGAATACGTCGATTCTAAATACATCCTTGTCGCCGACTCATACCTTGACCACAGTCTGCTTGCATTGGCCGACTTTACACGAATGTTGTCAGTTGAGATGCTGTCAACAAGCTCAACAAGCGCCTCTACAGTCTCGTCTATAGCATAACCCATATCGTTTGCCTGCACTTTGTTGGCAACGATTATACCGCGTGTTGTAATCAACGCCTTTCCTACAAACATTGCCTCATAGAACTTGTTCGGCGCAGCGTAGAGATGGTTAGGATTCATCTTAGAATACATCGCATATATTAAGTCGGAATTGTACATTATGTTAAGCGCGTCTTCGTATGCCACCTTTCCGAGATATTTTATATAAGGACATTTCTTGTATTCATCAAGCATCTGCAGTATGCGGTCGTGTCCGTAACCTGCAATCAACAGATTGTAATGTCCTTGTCGCGCGCCCTCAATCAAAGGCTCCAGACATCGGTCTAAGGTGAAGCTTCCTACATAAGACAACGTGATCTTGCCATTAGCAAAACCATACTCTTCCTTCTTGCGAAGGAAGACAGATGTTTTGAACGATGGAATGTTCTGCAACACACTGTATCGACCGCTCATATCATAAGGCACCTGACTTATGCGCTCCTCCTCACATATTATCATGTGGTCGGACTTTTTCACCGAAAGACGCTCCATGAACTTGAAAGCCAAAGACACAACTCGTCCTTGGTTATACAACGTGTCAGAAATCCAGTCAAAGATGTCGAACAGCACATAGTTTCTGCGACGGCTCAACATCTTGTAAACCACCGCAGGGAAAGCAGCGTCTAAGTCGCAAGCATGGATGCGCAAGTCTTCGTTAAATGAAAACAGTGTCTTTAGTATGAAATACATCCATTTAATCCTATCGATGACAGCCGCAAGTCCACCTTGATTGTATTTGCTTCGGACAGGACAATAGACGGTATGCGGCAACGGTGTGCCCGTGCCAAGCCGATTCCAAGCAATCACCTTGTAATCGATACCTTTCTCCTGATAAAAAGCAAGATATTTCTTTGCTCTTGAATCGGAAACTATGTCATTGCAACGAATTAGAACTATCATTTTGCTAAAATAAACTTTACGATTCGCCCTGATGCCTTGCCGTCGCCATAGGGGTTGACAGCCTTGCTCATTGCCTTATATTGATCTGCGTCGTCAAGTAGGATGGACACATTATTCACGATTTTTTCTTCATCCGTACCGACCAATTTCACGGTACCAGCAGTTAGTGCCTCTGGGCGCTCTGTCGTCTCACGCATCACAAGCACAGGCTTACCCAAACCAGGAGCCTCTTCCTGTATGCCGCCACTATCGGTAAGTACCAACGTTGATCTCTCCATAAGCATGACGAAACTCATATACTCAATGGGTTCTATAAAGTGCATATTGCTTATGCACGACAAGTCTTCACCAAACACCTCGTGAATGGGTTTTCTGACATTGGGATTCAAGTGCATGGGGTACACAAAGTCAACATCGGAATATCTCAATGCCAAGCGCTTCAAAGCGTTGCAAATATTGATGAATCCCCTGCCAAAATTTTCACGGCGATGGCCTGTCACCAATACCACGCGACGATTGTCAGCTGGGAGTTTATAGCCTGCCTTTTCAAGCAGTTTGCCATGCTTCTCAGCAATATGACCATCATTTTTCAACTTGTCTACAACCATATGGAGGGCATCGATGACCGTATTACCTGTCACACAAATAGACTTCTCACAAACATTCTCCTTTAACAGGTTCTGTCGACTCAGCTCCGTCGGAGCGAAGTTGTATCGTGCTATTCGTCCCGTTAACTGACGGTTGATCTCCTCTGGCCACGGATTGTAAATGTCATTGGTGCGCAATCCTGCCTCAACATGTCCCACCTCTATCTGTTGATAGTATGAAGCTAAGGCTGCCGCCATAGATGTTGTTGTGTCGCCATGCACTAACAAAACATCGGGCTTCGCCTCTGTCAACACATCACGCATGCCAAGCAACACTCGCGACGTGACATCATAAAGGTCTTGTCCCTGCTTCATGATGTTCAAATCGTAGTCGGGTTTGATGTCAAAAATGCCAAGTACCTGGTCAAGCATTTCACGATGTTGTCCAGTAACACACACCTTTGTTTCAATGATGTCACTATACTTATAGAACTCTTTCACCAAAGGAGCCATCTTGATGGCTTCCGGACGAGTTCCGAAAACTAACATTACTTTTTTCATATCTATCTTGTTGTTTCGTTAATAGCCTCAGCCAAAGCATTAATATAACCATGACCAAACTCTAAATCGGGTTCCATATAATTGCCTTCTCCCCACTCATTCCATGACTTTAGTATGATGAGTTGCTCTTCGTCTGGCTTGTCCTTCACCATGTCAATGGCTTTCTTCGCAAGTTTCTTGAAGTACTTGGGCTTTGCATCCGTCATGACCAGTCCGCGAGCACCAGAGCGGGGCGTATGGTCCCAGTTCGGCACAATAACAGGAATGACATTACTTTCTCTGCAATCTGGATGCAACATGTACTTTATAGCGTCACGATACTTGTAAATCATAGGAATGTGGAGATATTTGCGTCCAATAGTCAGCAACGCTTTTTTCCATACTGGCGCCTTGTGGTAGATGTTCAGATGGTCGACATTGTGGGTCGCATCGAACCCTATATCGATTAACTGCTGACGATGCTCGCAATTGAAATCGGACGCCACGAAGTAGAAGTCTCCAAGCCCGTTCTCCTTTGCTAGCACCCTCCAAACCTTCATAAAAGTACGGATGTCCTTAAATCCCAAAGCGTCATATATTATATAAAACAGCTTACCATTGACCCGCACATAGCGTTTGTCTCGAAAGGCTGGGAGCAAGGCATTGAAATGAGCTTCGTAGTCTTTCTCACCCAAATACTGCTGTTCTATAAGGAGTTTGTCTTTACCTGGCTGCTTGGGGTCCCACAGCTTCTTATACCACGAATGATTGGCCCAAGCAAGACAGAACGGAAAATCAGGCTTCCCGGAACTAACAACCTCGTTAAAGGGACGCTCCATCAAGCGTTTGCCATCACCAAACCAATAGTCGTAATAGCAAAAGCCCTCTATACCAGCTTCTCTTGCAAGTTTCGCCTGTTCTTCTCTCACTTCGGGAATACGCAAATCATAGAATCCCAAATCTGCGGGGATATGAGGTTGGTCGTGTCCTAGGAAAAGGCGGCGCGCCCTTGCCACATTAGTCCACTCTGTAAACCCCTTACCCCACCACTCATCGTTCTCTGGGAACGGATGATATTGTGGAAGATATAATGCTAATATTCTTGGTTTCATATCTTTATTTCTTGTTTTCTATATTTAAGATTCTCCTATACAGAGTGCACACGCTATCGACATAAACGTCTGGAGCATATAATTTCGCCACCACATCTTTTGCCAAAGACCTCATTGTTGCAAACTCGGCAGCGTCTGTAAGAAACACCCTTACAAGACAAGCCGAGAGTTCTGCCGTAGTCGTGTACCTTAGGCCAATCTCCTTACCACACTCACGCAATCCGTTGTCGTACTGTTCCTTTGTTCCACCTGTATTGTGACCTATTGTCAAACAGCCATTCAGCATAGCCTCAGGCAAGCAGCGTCCAAATGCTTCAAAGACGGACGGCACAACAAGAGCCTGGGCATCTTTCATCAGCGCACCGACATCGCTGCGCACACCAAGAAACTGCACCTTAGACTCTATGCCGCGAGTAACGACATACTGTCTTAACTCTTTCATATAAGCCATATCTGACGTGCCACCAGCAAGCTTTAACGAGTAACCGTCATGATGACAATCTATAAAATCAGCATAAGCCTCTATCAACTGCATAACGCCCTTAGCCCTTTCAATCCTGCCAGCATAAAGGAAATATCGCTCACATAAAAACTCAGTGTGCTCTGCCGTGTCACAGCCACGCGCTGCTATTCCGTTGTATATTTGGACGACATGGTCGCCCTCAAAGCCGTGATGATGCTGAATGCCAAGCGTTATACAAATGACGTATGAGTCTGCACCCTTCAAACGAGTATAAAAGGACTTCATACTGGGATAGGGATGGAGCGCAAAATCTAAATCTACGAACTCTCTGACATGGGTCACATGAGGAATTCTGCACTTACGCGCAGCAGCCAATCCACAAGTCAGCACGCTGACATTGGAGTGGACCACATCTATTTTCCATTCCCGACACAGCCGGCTTATCTTCCTTACCGCTACACACTCTATTATGCGTCTACAGAAAAGACGTGGCAAAAACAACATCTTATCTTTCAAGGTTGAGAAGTTAGGATAGACATTCATTCTGAAATTTACCACAGCAACAGGAAAACCTTCCTTTTTCAATAGGCAACACAACTCCGTATTGCCAGGTACAACAACAAAAGGCTCTACACCTTTTGTACGCACTCCTCGCAATAGCGTCAGCAACGACTTGTTGTCGCCACCTGACAAACTTACAGAATTTGCTACATACAATACTCTCATTTTTAAGAATCCTTATGTTGTCGTTTAAATGTTGAAGATTTTGTAACTTTTGCACCTGAGCCAATACCAACTGCCGCAAATATAGGAATAAAATTGCTATACCACAAAGGGTAACCTCTAATCCAGAATATAAGCAAAGAGATGCATATGCACATTAAAAGATGCCGTATGTCGCGATAGTCGGTAAACATAAATCCATAAAATAGTATGACGAGGCACATACCTACCAATCCGTGCTTGTAGATAAACACACGATAGCCAGAATTGCCGGATCCTGCAGCAATTTTATCCATATCTCTACCAAAGAAAGCATCTGACGTAGCGATGAACTTGTCAAACTCTTTTTCAAAATTCACATCAACACGGTTATTGCCTACTATGTCGCCTGTTTTTTCGTCTATTTCAAGTCGCGCAAGGATGAGATTGTTTATCAAGTTGTCGCCACCATTGTAGAATGTTGCAGACACCGCAACACCGCCCATCAACGCCGTAACGACAAGAAATTTTCCAATAAGATTTTTACGTTGTACCCACAGGTTCAAGAATGACAATGCTATAATTATGGCATATGCCGCCAGCGAGAACGATATGACACAAGCGACCATAAGCGTGACGTTCCACCAGCGTTTCCAGCGACCAATTTGCGTCATAAGCAATACGGATGCAGCAGAGCCGAGGTGGCCAGGTTCAAGAAAGACAGACTGAAATCGCGGTATGATTGCCAAGAGCGATCTGTCATCAACCATAAAGAAATAATAGTTGCTGAAAGAATACAGGTTGTCTCCAAACACGGTGTCTCTATAAGGCAAACCCACGCCAACCAAATATGCCACAAAGAAGAACATGGACACTAATAGCAACAGAGCAAACACCTTCGCAATGAATGTCATCACTCTGTCAAGTGTCTTCAACTCTGTCTTGAACAAGATAAAGACTGAAAAGACAGAGAAACAATTGATTATGTACGCATTTACATTTTGTCCACCATTTATTATAATATAAAACGACAACACAATGTAACACATCAGACCTTTCAAGTAACCGTTTCTGCAATACATTCCACTCTGTGCCGAGTTTGCCAAAAGATAGCTTACGAAAAGCAAGCAAACTGCTGGGATGGGATATAACTCTTTCAATGGCCACAAGAACCATGGATGCAAAGAACCAAAATACAAGATAAGCATGCCTATATAAAGACACACTTCACTTATCTTTTGTTTCTCTATAAAGTATAACTTCGATAAGTCTATCTTGAAAAGATTATCTATCTTTGAACGAGGAATAACTAATTTCATCTAACCTGTTTTCTCATTTTATTTGCGTCTCACACATCATTTCTTTACAATCTTTCGTCGCATCTCACGCCATCTTTCTTGACAATATGTGCAGGATTACCTACAACGACGCAATTGTCCGGCACAGACTTCAACACGACTGAGTTTGCACCGATAGTAACATTGTTGCCTATGGTTATGTTGCCAAGCACTACTGAACCGGTGAAGACTCTGACATTGTCGCCTATTACAGGACGTTTACCACCAGGCCGGGCTTTTCCAATGGTCACATTGTGCCAAACTTGCAAGTTTTTGCCAACAAGGTCAGCAGCCAAACGCATGGAGTGACCATGATGAACAACAAGACCTCCTCCAACATTGCGCGAGAAAGTCTCAAAGAAACATGTAGGCATAGGCTTGGCGAAAAGTTTCAGCACTGAGCCTAAACGACCAAGTCTAAAATACAACAAAGACCGATATTCCATAAGATTGGCCAACAGCCAACAATAAGCCTTCAAACGACTTCTGTTATTTCGAGTGTCGTCTATGGCCGCAATCCACGCATCCAAATCTTGTGTCACTCTGTCCTTAAGCAAGCAATAAGTAACGATGTGCGGTAAGAACCGCAGACATGACAACATAAAAAAAACATTTTTCATACTTTATTCACTCTTTAACATTCCGATGTACAAAGTTGCGCACATAGTCTTTCTCACGTTTTGTAAGCGATAACTTCCATGTAACAAAACACCCAAAAAACATTGACAGGGGCACTGTCAAAAGAAAGCGAAACGACATGTCGATTACTTTTACGCAGAAATATCCTATGGTCATTTCAAACACAACAAGAGGTAACAGCGGCAGAATTACATCTTTTATATATTTACCGATTTCCAAACCGCACATATATTTTATATATGGTATGCGCATGAACGATACAAGAACCTCTACTCCCAAATATACAAGCATGACACAAAACGGAGTTGCACCATCGCGCAAAAGGAAAAAGACTGGTACAATTACCAGCAATTTCGGCGTGTACATTAACAACGTATATACCTTTATTCGTCCTATCGCCTGATTGGTAACGTTCAACCCATAGGTAGACTGATCTGCGATGAAACCGATTAATATAATTCGACAGAACATATCGGCACCCTCTGGCACATCGGAAAGCCAAAACGAGAGTATAGAAGGCATTTCCATGATAAGCGGAATGACGATAAGCGACAACAATATGGTTGAGTATTTTGATGCCATCTCTGAAAGAAACAGCATCATGTCACGATTTCCCTCACCCTCAGCCTTCATTATTTGTGGATTCATGGCATTGAGCACAGAAGTGGAAACAAACGAAATAGAGCCATACACCTGCATGGCTATGCCGTAAGCGGCATTTATCATCGTGCTGAACGAAGTATTCAAAAGCCATTGTATACTCTGATTTCTTAAAACAATCGCACCCATACCGTATGTTGACCATCCGGCAAAGACTATCAATTGCTGCATACATTTTTTGTCTACATACCGAAAAACAGCAAAGACCTTTGCCTCCTCATATTTTATCACCGCATATATAGCCAGCGCTCCAATGTTGAACACCTGTATTGCTAACATCAAGACTGCATATAAAATGAGTTTGTCAACACTTGCAGCCAACACGAACAAAGCCGCTGCAAGCTTAATGAAACCATCCAACACCTCTACCAAAGAGATGTAAGTAATGTTTTCATGAGCTATAAACAAAGCCTTATACGGTGCAGACATTATGGTGACGACAAGCAGAAAAACGGTAATGTCATACGTATTGCACGCCGCTACAATTCTATCGACAGGTATATTAAGAAAATTATATACTACCACGTCTCTTACCATGAAGAGGATAACAAGCAGCAACAACGAAACAGAGGCATGCACAAAAAGGCTATTAGCGAAAATTTTTTTCACCGTGTAAACCTTCTTCTTGCCCCAATAATACGATATATACCTTTGCGTTGTAATGACCAACGCATTGGTAACGAATCCGAGCATGGACACAATGCCCCCGACAAGCACAAACACTCCATAGTCACTATTTCCCAACGCCTGCAGGATATATCGGGTTGAGAAAAGAGACAACAAAATGTTTAATACCGAACGAGAGTATTGAACTACCGTATTAAGTAATATTCGTTTTGTCGAATCCATTTATTATTTTTTTTTGTACACAGCAGATTTCGATGCGCTCGTACCTATCAACAACTTTTCAAATTATTTAAAATATCTTTCTTGAAAATATAGACAATCGCTCCAAGCGTTGACAAGCACAACATTCCTATAACAAATAGGACTCGCTTGGGACCCGTTGCCTTAATTGGTACCGTCGCGCCCTCTAACTGAGAAAAAGCAGGAGTGCGTTCCTGTATCTTAGCCATTGCAAGAGACAGCTGATTGTTCAATGTATTATATGTGTTCAACTTTTGGCTCATTTCGTTTTCAAGCACATCACGAGTCGATATTTCTGACTGCAAGAGCATGTCTACATGAGTATCACAAAACCGCACATACTTCTTCATCGACGCGTCATAAGCTTTCTTTGCTTCTTTCAGCAATTTTGAGTAATATTCGCAGTCTATACGCGCCTTGTTTGTACGATAGTGTGTTATGAAGTTCTGCAGATGAACCTTAGCCGAATCAGCAATCGTCGCACATACCAACGGATCTTGGTCTGTCACCTCAATTGTAATGATTCCAGTCTTTTTATCAACAGAGCAACCCACATTTGCACGCACTTTATCAAATATCATTGACTGGGTCTTGGTCAGTCTAAAGGTGTTGATTCCTTTATTTGTAATGACATGACTTGTCTCGTCTTTAGAGAACATTTTACCAATTTTGTATTGTGCCCACACCAAAGGATACATGTAGAACGTTAACTTTTGGTGTGATTTAAGGTATGTGTAATAATCCGTAGCGACAGTTCCGTCTTCTGTCTGAACCTTGACGTTCAACAATTTTACAATAAAGTCCTTTGAATTTATTACATCTGGATATATGTCTGGATAAAAAGCGTCCGTAGATGTCATATTGTCAATATTTAATCCGAAAGAACTTGCTATAGACGACAACGTTCCGCCTGATGTTTCGCTTGCCTCCGGAGCAACGGCCACAGATGCCGAATATGTTCGGGGAACGGGGAAAATAATAGCGCATGACAACACGAAAGTAGAAAGCCACACTATAAAGAAAAGTTTCTTTTTCTTTAGCAATAGCTTCATCACTTCACGAATATCAATAATATCTTTTCTGTTTTCTTCCATTTTATTTGTTCTCAATTATTTTATTTGTTAACAATCAAATTCTTCTTCAAGCAAGCATTTTAAGGTGAAAAAACATCTCGTCGCCTCATTAATACCTTACTTTGACATGTTAGCAACACTAGCGATCATCGCTGCTATTGACGACATAACTCATTCCAACTCTCAACTCCTCTTGTCTTGCTTGAGAAGTTGATGCCGAGTGTGATTACTTTTCGTTTGTCCATTGCGAAGGGAGCGGCATAGTTTTTTTGCTTCTAATTGTTGAAGAGCTTCTTCTGCACTTCCATCTAATTTACATTCTATGATGTAGATGTAGTTAGGAGTTTGGATGATAACGTCCATTCGCTCTCCAAGTCATAAAAAGCAAAGCCCTCCTTGCGGATTTTCTCAAAATCTTGTATTCCTATAGGATATTTCATATTAGTTTCCTCCTCGTCTTTCTCTTACTTCGTCATATTGGCGAGATGGTATCGATAGAAGACGTAAGTAATTATATTATATGTGTATTTATATATATAATGCAAAAATATCTGATTTATTTTGTTTTGATTCAGATATTTTATATTTCTCGTATCTCTGTCGCATTACCTTGCTGGAATATGAGGTGTTATTTCTATCATTATTTATTGATAATTTCCCAAATTCCATTTTTATCTGAACCTTTTCTGTGTATAAATCCATTGTCTTGTAATTTCTTGATAATCCTGGCAATCGTAGCCCTTGACAATTTAGTGATTTGAATAAGTGCTTGATATGTAACACTATTGTCTTTTTGTATCAAATCTAATACTATTGCCTCAGACTCGCTGATTTTTACAGTCTCATTTACAGTCTCATTTACAGTCTCATTTACAGTTTCTTTCCTTTTTTACGGTACATTGCTGATAAGTCGTTGATATCCAAGCTATGCAATGTCTGAAACTGTTCTATCAAGAAGTCGTAATACATCTTGCGGATTGTTTTGTTGGGATTTGCTGTGATTAGAATCTTGGCTTCCCTTTTTTGATGATCTCTACATTTATGCGATAGCCATATCCGGAAGGCTCGTCGCGTTCGGTGTTGGCTAATGATTTTTGGAGATATTCAATTGCTTGTTCTATTACGTCTCTTCTTGTAGCACCGTGAAGACCGCAAGAAGCAACTGGTTGGTCGTTGCCCATCAGCTCCATCTGTGCTTGTATTAATGTATGTAAATCCATAATCTTGTCTTTATTATATTATTGGTATACATATGCTGTTATTTTGTGAAATGTTTGCCATCTTCTCTTTCAAGACGTTCCTTTCCCTTCTCTGTAAGCAAGTATTTCTGCTTAGGATGATGAGGTGAGCTTTGAGCTTGTCGGGTACTTGTCGGGTACTTGTCGGGTACTTGTTGGGTGGCGGTATCATTAACAGTCTCATTTGTCTTTTGGCATCCTCTTGGCATGAATATTATATGTGTATTTATATATATAATGCAAAAATATCTGATTTATTTTGTTTTGATTCAGATATTTTATATTTCTCCTATCTCTGTCGCATTACCTTGCTGGAATATGAGGTATATTCCGTGAAGTTGTGTTCCTGCAGTCAGACTTAGTATATTTGTATCTGTTATGTATTTGTTTAATTGTTCTACAGCCTGTTCCTTTGCTGTCTTTGCTTCTCTATTCGTTGCCTTTGATGGAAGATACTTCAACTCTATGATATAGCTGTGGCGGAGGGTGGAGAATTTCTTTGTGTCTGCCAACAGGAAGAAGTCGCAATAGCCATGATTTGCCTCTATCTCTGGATGCGCAATGAAGAGCTTTGAAAGATGAAGGTAGGCATTGAAATAACCTTGTATGTTGCGTTCTCCCTGAATGCCGTCTCTGATGCTGCTGTCTTTCCAGTATGAATTGGAAAGATATTCAAATAGAGGTTGCCATTCTCCTTCTTGTGCTGCCTTACGGTACATTGCTGATAAGTCATTGAGATCCAAGCTATGCACTGTCTGAAACTGTTCTACCAGAAAGTCGTAATACATCTTGCGGATGGTGTTGTTGGGAATGACAAGATGAAGTGCATCAAGGTCGGTTCCTCCAATAGTCAACATTCCATAGTAGTACAATAGGCTGACGAAACGGTCGGGATTCATTACTTCCTCTGCTGCAAAAGAATCAGCAATAGAGGCATCAATAAAGCCTTTCTCGGCAATCTTCATCAAGACTCCTTTGCGGTCGCCATCCAGATGGTCGAGCCTTACGAGGTTCTTCAACTTGGCATAATCTGTACGACAACTTGGATCTGCCATCTCCTTGGGCGCTTTCCCTGTTGTGATGAGGTTGTTGAGATAGTAGAGTACCATGTTGCTGTTGTACATGCTCGGATCGATATTGTATCTGTCTTCTGAAAAGCAGTAGTTGTCGTACCATGGTTTCATCTCTGCTATAATCGCATTGATCTTTTCTTCTTCACTAACAGCTCTGTCAATAGAATCACCCGTTTTGATAAGTCCTACAGATATGTAGTAAGATATCATTTGGCGTACTTCTTCTTCGCTGAAGCCTAACATCATGTTGAACCATGGATGAAGGCTGATGTTGGTAGCGATGTTGAAGCCACTGGTCAAATCGTTGAGGGTGATAGGACTGACACCCATAAAGAGAATACGTTCGAAGTTCGGTTTGAATATCTTGAAGGCATTGCGGTAAAAACCACTGCTGTGGGTCATGTTATGATAGGTATCCTCGCCCAACTCATTGAGAACGGTGTTGGTGAAGTTGTCGTATTCGTCAATGATGAGATAAAGATGATAGCCTCGCTCCTTGGCTTCTTTGGACAGAATGTTGATTTTGTCCTTGGAAGTAGTGGCTGCCAAAGCCCATTCTACCGTGTCTTTTGTATAATAGTTCTGGTATTTTTGAACAAATTGATTCAGACAATTGCAACAGTATGTGTTGAAGTCGACCTCAAGATTCTCTACTCTGTCCAAAACCTGGGAAAAGTCGAATTGCAAAATCTGAAACTTGCCTTTTGATTCTAAAGGATGTGTTTCTATCCATGTGCCTTGATATTCTTTTTCGATATCTTTGTTGGCGCAATCGAAGTAATCGGCTACCATTGACAAAAACAAACTCTTGCCAAAACGACGTGGACGTATCAAGAAGAGAAAATTTGAAATCTTCTCTAATAATGGCAAGTACTTTGTTTTGTCAACAAAATACTTTTGACTTCTCTGTAGGGTCTTGAAGTCGGATATTCCTATTGGTAATCTCTTGATTGCTTCCATAATTTCTTTGGTTATTTATCACAACTTATCCCATTAACCAACGCATAGGATATTTCATAAGAACGACTCCTTCGTTTGAGGTGTCATGCTCTTACTTCGTCATATTGGCGATGGTAGCTATCATGGCGGCGATGCTCGACATGCTGGAACCAAGGCTCATGGTCTCAGCAACACTCATCTTGCGCTTCAGCTTGGATGGTACAATGATTTCGCAACCTGGCTGGATGCGGGCGCCATGACTTACCTTTGCCACCTTGCCATTCATATAGATGACGTATGCCTTGCTCTTGACTGCATCTGAGGCGAAACCACCGGCCTCGTCTATGTAATAGCTTGCTCGCTTACCCTTGACGTATGCCACGGTGTTGGCGAACATAACAGCTCCATTGATCTTAACGGTTCCGTCGTACTGTGGTACGATGAGGCGGTCGCCCTCACGCAATACTAAGTCTTCGTCAGAGCCAGGATTCTTGAGTGCTTCTGCCAAGTCGATTCCTACTGGGTATTCGTTTGGAATATTGAACTTCTCGAGTTCTGCATTCTTGGCACTTTCGGCTGACTGCTGTATGGCGGAGCCGTTATTGCTGCTCGCTGCCAACTGAAGGAGGTTCTTCTGCTGGTTTTCGCGTTCCTTTTTATAGATAGCGTACATCAGGTCACGTTCTGTCTGGTTGGTGCGGCGAAGAAGACGGGCTCCCTTGATGTAGGCATGGTCGGTAGCACCGCCTGCCATGTGATATAAGTCGCTCAGACGTGAAGGACGCTTGGTCATGGTGTAGGCACCTTGGAACACAACCTCGCCCTCTATGCTTACGTTTTGCTGCTCGGTATAGCTTGGATTCTTGCGGACAAAGACTTCATCGAATGGCATCAGGGTAAAGCCTGGTGTGCCGTCGATAACGAAACCGTCCTTCAAGGTGAGTTCGAAACTCTTGGCAATGATGCTGTCAGGACGCAATGCCTTCGGATTGTTGACTCGACGGCTTACGTTGACTTTCACTACAGATGCCTTGTCGGTGAGTCCGCCTGCCTGAAGAACGAAGTCCTCGATGGTCTCATTGTCAGCATACTTGTATGTGCCAGGATAGTTTACTTCGCCTCGGATTGTGATGGTGCGTTCTATCATCTTGTCCTGACGGGTAGGGATGAAGAGTACATCATTCTCCTTCAATGGGATGTCGGCCACCTTACCACTCATGATGCCTGCAATATCGACGCTGATTACCTCCAAAGAGCGGTCGGTCTTCATGCGATGCATTACGGCACGGGCTGTAAATGCTTCCTCGGTGAGTCCCTCTGCATGTTCTACGAGAGTGCGAACGCTGTTGATCTGTTCGCCCAAGTTGTACATGCCGGGACGAAATACGGCTCCCTTGATTTCTACGGTATTGGCATAACGTGGCAGGATAGAGTCAACGCTAACAGAGTCGCCATCAGCTATACGGAAGTTGGCGTAATCGAATTCTTCTACGTTGAATACAGAATACTCTCTACCTGTCTTACGATTCACGCGAACGGCCTTGGTATAGGCATCTCCTGTAAAACCACCGGCATACTTGAGTACGGAGTTAAGGCTCTCGTTCTTCTTCATCTCGTAGAACATAGGGCGCTTTACCTTTCCGCTGATGTTGACCAAGCAGTCGTATGGGCCCACCACGATGACATCATTATCAGCCAAGCGAACGTTGCCTGTCAGTTTGCCGTTGAGAATATAGTCGTAGATATCTACTACGGTTACAAGTCGGTTGTGACGATAAACCTTGATGTTGCGCAGGGTTCCGAGGTCGTTGGTGCCTCCTGCCATATACAGGGCATGGAACACGGTGGCAAAGGCTGACAGGGTATAGGTTCCCGGTGCCTTTACTTCGCCCATCACATTGACCATGATGGTCTTGGTCTGGCCTACTGTCAGTTTCACACGGCTGCTGCGATAACGGCTTCCGAGTGTGTTGCGTAAGCGGGCATTGGCTTGTGCTACAGTCAGTCCACTGACATAGACAGGGCCATAACCCTCGATGGTTACTTCGCCATCGGGAGAAACTGTGCTCTGAATGGTGCGCTGAGATGCTCCGTAAATATCAATGATAACTGCATCGCCTGGCCCCAGACGATAGTTCTGTGGGGTGGCGATGTTCATGTTAGGCTCGAAGCTTAACTCCTTGTTATTGAAGATGTCACGGCCGAAAACGCGATGTTTATCTTTAGCCTGCTGAGCCAACAACTGTTTGAGCATCTGTGTGGAATCGGGCACAATGCCATTCAACTCGTTTTGCATGTCGCCATATTCCTCGTCATTGCTGTCGTAAGTGTGTCTGTAAGAATAGTCGCGCTGGGCTTGCACACGATAGTTGGAGTAGTTGGCAGCCTCTTTGTCGGACTGTTTTCCGTAGTCGGAACGTGTCTTGCCATTATTGCTGCGCAGACGACTTGCATCTCCTGTGCGGTCGGTAGCACTGGCCAAAGAACCTTGCTTCTGCATCTTCTCATACTTCTGACGAACTCGGCGAATCTGAGAAATGTCGACACCACGCTGCATCAGCTTGGTGACAATCTGCGAATTAGAGGTGCCTGCACTATGCTCCTTGGCTACAAAACTCATCACCTGATCATCCGTCATGCCTGACTGGGCCATTACTGAACCTGCAGACAAGAGCATGAGCGCAAATATGATATATTTCTTCATTGTTTATTGTATGCTAATTTTTTAGATAATTATGCTATTAATATTCTATTCTTATTATATAATAACTCTAAATCGTGTAATTTGTTGTAAAGGAGCATGGCTTTTTTTCTCAATACTGGCGGAGTGCAGCCAAAAGGTCGATATTTTCGCTCTTTTTGCCGACTGTGATACGCAGGCAGTTGCCACAAAGTTGCACATTGTTGCGATTGCGCACAATGATGCCCTGATTGACCAAATAGTTATAGATGGCTGTAGCATCTGTCATCTTTGCGAGGAAGAAGTTGGCTTCTGTGGGGTACACCTTCTCGCAGATAGGCAGGTCGGTGAAGGCTGCCATCACTTTGCCACGTTCCTGCAGAATGGTCTTCACCCAGTCGTCTACCTGATAGGGATCTTTCAGAACCTCGAGTGCCTGCTGCTGGGTGAGGAGGTTGATGTTGTAAGGGTATTTCACCTTATTGAATATATCGACTATCTGCTTGCTGGAAAATGCCATGCCCAGACGGATGGCTGCACAACCCCATGCCTTACTCATAGTGTTGAGCACGATGAGGTTGGGATATTTTGCCAACTGCAGGCGGTAGGGGCGGGTCTTGGCAAAGTCGCCATAGGCTTCATCGACTACTACGATGCCGTCGAAGCGTGACAATACACCATCAATGGTGTCGGGTGAGATGAGATTGCCGGTTGGATTGTTGGGACTGCAGAACCAGATGACCTTGGTGTTCTCATCACAGGCTGCCAAGAGATGGTCGGCTGTTGTCTGGAACTGCTCGTTGAGCAATACTGGGCGGTATTCCACGTCATTGATGTCGGCACATACTTCATACATACCATAAGTGGGAGCTATGGCTACTACATTGTCCTTGCCTGGTCGACAGAACACTCTGTAAACCAAATCGATGGCCTCATCTGAACCATTGCCCAAGAAGATCTTGTCTTCTGCCACGCCCTTCACCTTACTGAGCTGTTTCTTCAATTCGAGCTGCAAGGGGTCTGGATAGCGGTTGTATGGGTCGTTGTATGGATTCTCGTTGGCGTCGAGGAAGACGCGGGCTGTGCGACCACTAAACTCATTGCGGGCGCAACTATAGGGTGCCAAGTTCCATATGTTCTCTCGGCAAAGTTGTTTCAGTTCTTTCATTATGATTTTATCAGAAAATTGAAGGTAAAAAAGCATATGAAACGCTTCTTTACCTTTTTACTTTTTACTTTTTTACCTTTCACCAAGGCTTTCCACTCTCAGTCGCATGGCGTTGGCGTGGGCTTCGAGCTGTTCATTTTCGGCCATTGTGACTACAGCCTTGCCGATGCTTCGGATGCCTTCTTTGCTGAGATGCTGGAATGTGATTTTGCGATTGTAGCTGTCGAGATTTACACCATTATATGCCAAGGCATAGCCATGAGTCGGCAAGGTGTGATTGGTACCGCTGGCATAATCGCCGGCACTCTCACAAGCATAGTTGCCTAAGAATACACTTCCTGCATTCACCACCTTCTCTGCCAACTGCTCGAAGTCGCTTGTGGCTATGATGAGATGCTCGGGAGCATAGGCATTGCTCAGGTCAATGGCCTCCTGCTTGTCCTTGACGAGGATGAACTTCGAGTTGTCTAACGATGTGTGTGCCATCTCCTTACGTGGCAAACGCTCCAACTGTTGTTCAACCTCTTTTACCACCTTAGAAATCATCTCTTCGGAGGTGGTAATGAAGAACACCTGAGAGTCGAAACCATGTTCCGCCTGCGACAACAGGTCGGCAGCGACAAAGACAGGGTTGCTGCTTTCATCGGCAATGACACAAACCTCTGATGGACCTGCTGGCATGTCTATCGCCACATCGTGTAGTGAGACATGCTGCTTGGCTGCCATCACAAACTGGTTGCCAGGACCAAAGATTTTATACACCTTTGGCACACTCTCTGTACCATAAGCCATGGCACCGATAGCCTGAACACCACCAGCCTTGAAAATCTTGCTGACTCCGGCTATCTTGGCAGCCATGAGGATGGCTGGGTTTACTTTACCTTCTGCGTTAGGAGGGGTACAGAGAACTATCTCCTCGCAACCAGCTATCTTGGCTGGTGTGGCAAGCATCAGTACGGTAGAGAAAAGAGGAGCTGTACCTCCAGGTATATAGAGCCCCACCTTCTGTATGGCGACACTTTTCTGCCAGCACTCCACACCAGGGCAGGTTTCCACCTTGCTTCCTTCAAACTTCTGACTTTCATGGAATCGGGCAATGTTATGATGGGCGAGCTCCAGTGCATGTTTAAGCTCAGCCGACACCATGTGTTCTGCTTCGTCCATCTCAGCCTCGGATACAGACAAACTGTCGAGATGGGCATGGTCGAATTTCTCTTCATAGCGCTTCACGGCTTCATCGCCATGATTTCTTACGTCTTCCAAAACTCCCTCAACTGTCGTATTGAGCTGCGATACATCGAGGTGCGGACGCTTAACGAGTTCCTTCCATTCTTCCTTTGCAGGATACTTTATTACCTTCATTCCAATTTAAGTTTTATATATTCAAGTTTCGCAAGTAAGCCCCACACGCCCTGAAAGGGCAGAAACTCTTAGCCCAGGGCATCGCCCTGGGTTGTTTGGGGCGGTAACCTGTCGCCCTGTAAGGGCAAAAGCTTTAAAACTCCAGGCAATATATAAAAAAGCTGTTGCCCTTACAGGGCGCATTGCTGATTGCCATTATACCCAGGGCGATGCCCTGGGCTAGGAGCTTTTGGGCCTTCAGCCCGTACTTGAACCACATGCGAAACTTCGGTTTACTATTTATGCAAAGATATTTGCAAGTGGTTGTTACAAAATCATTTTCTCGATAGGAGTTACCAGGATGCCCTGTGCTCCCAATTCCTTCAGCTTACCGATAATTTCCCAGAAACGCTTCTCGTCGAGAACGGTATGGATAGAGCACCAATTCTCGTCGGCAAGAGGGATGATGGTAGGACTCTTGATACCTGGCAACACCTCAGTGATGGCATCAATTTTATCCTTAGGGGCATTCATCATCACGTATTTCTTGTCCTGGGCTGAACGTACTGCCTCAAAGCGGAACAGCATCTCGTTGAGAATCTGATGTTTCTGCTCGTCCATGTTCCAGTTGCCGATGAGGAGAGCCTCGCTCTTCATCACGACCTCTACCTCAGCCAGATTGTTGCTGATAAGGGTAGAGCCTGAGCTGACAATATCGAAGATACCATCTGCCAAACCGATACCGGGGCTGATTTCTACAGAACCTGTGATGACATGAATGTCGGCGTTGATGCCGTTCTTCTTCATGAAGTTGCGAAGGATGTTGGGGTAGGAGGTGGCTATCTTCTTGCCGTCGAACCATTTCAGACCGGTATAGTCGATCTTCTTAGGAATGGCAAGGCTCAGGCGACACTTGCTGAAACCCAGACGGTCGATAATCTGAGCGTTCTCGCCACGTTCTACAAATTCGTTCTCGCCAACGATACCGATATCGGCTACTCCTGACGCCACGCTCTGAGGGATATCATCATCGCGAAGGTAGAGCACCTCGATAGGGAAATTGGTTGACTGTACCAAGAGCGTACGCTTCGAGGCACTTACTTTAATGTCTGCTTCCGAGAGAAGATTCATGGTGTCATCGAAGAGACGACCCTTTGACTGCACTGCTATTCGTAACATATTTCTTCATTTTTATTAAAAATCAATGCAAAAGTACAGATTTTTGCCCGAATATGCAAGAATATTTGTACTTTTGTAGCATTAAACATGAAGAAAGAATATTTATTTGTATTTGTTGCAGGTTTTATGCTCTTGGGATGCTCCTCAAAAAAGGAACAACCAGAGCTTACTCCATGGGGTACGCCCGTGGGGGAAGTAGAGGTTTCTGATGAGCCTGCTCCTCAGTCTCAAGGCAAGGGTTTGTCGCTCGATGATATCGTGTCGGGTGGTGAACTCATCATGCTGACCGTGAATGGACCTACCACCTATTATGATTATCATGGGCATGGAATGGGATTGCAATATCTGTTATGCGAGAAGTTCGCGCAACAGATTGGTGTGTCGTTACGTGTGGAGGAATGTAAGGACACGGCTGAAATGGTGAGTAAGTTGAAGAAAGGCGAAGGCGACCTGATAGCCGTACCTTTGGCTCGTGTGAAGGCGAAGGGCGGATTGCTCTTCTGTGGTGTGAAAACGGATGATGAACAATGGTCGGTAGCTGCTGGCAACAAGAGCCTTGCCGATACCCTCGACAGTTGGTTCAAGCCTAAGATGATAGCAGAGGTGAAACAGGAGGAGAGTTTCTTGCTTTCTTCACGCAGCATCAGCCGTCATGTTTACTCTCCTTTCCTCAATCGTTCTAAAGGTGTGATATCTAAATACGACAGATTATTCCAGATGTATGCCGGAGCTGCCCGTATGGACTGGCGACTGATGGCTGCCCAGTGTTATCAGGAGAGTTGCTTCGACCCGAATGCAAAGTCGTGGGCTGGCGCCTGCGGACTGATGCAGATTATGCCTTCTACAGCCGCTCACTTAGGTTTGCCCATGAGTCAGGTGCATGAACCTGAGGCTAATGTGGCTGCTGCTGCAAGATACATGGCTGAACTGCAGGGGCATTTCGCTGATGTCGGAGACCCATCGCAGCGTATACTTTTCGCCTTAGCTGCCTATAATGGTGGTTTCCATCATGTGCGTGATGCCATGTCTTTGGCACGTAAACATGGCAGGAATGCATACAACTGGGGTGATGTACGCGAGTTTGTATTGCGATTGTCTCAGCCTGCTTATTACAGCGACCCAGTAGTGAAATATGGATATATGCGTGGTTCGGAAACTGCCGACTATGTAGACCGTATCCGTGCGCGGTGGGCTGACTATTGTGGCGTGGCTGGCGGCAGCCGAGGCTTTAGTGGCGGAAGTATCGGTGGTGGTTTTCATGGTGCACCAGTAAAAGCCAAGCGCAAGTATTCCAACAAATATCATTTGTAATTATTGGAATACTTGCGCACGGGTGTTTTATGAAACTCCTTTATTTCTTTCCTCTTTTGTTTCGGTTGTTGCTGTCGAAGTTGGGATTGAAGCTTTTCTTCTTTTTGTTTTTGAAGAAGCCGGCACCCTTGGCTTTGGCTTCGTGCAATTCGGCCCTGGCAGCTGCCACAACATCACGGATGTTGGCAGACTTTCCGTTCAGCGGTTTGCCATCATTAAGATATTTCTCTTCGTCGTAACAACCCACGTTGCCATAACCCTTTGGAGCATATTCGTTTTTTCCTCTCTGTACATTCTGACGATAGCCGCCTCGTTGTGAGTCTTGTCTGTAGGCTCCACGCTGATTCTCCTGTCGGTTGCTGCCACGCTTGCCTTTGGCTCCACGTCCTACTCCTGGATTGTCGTAAGTAGAGCCAATGGCCTTGTCGTCGTAATGAGCTTGAGGCATTCTGCCTTTTCCACCTCTCAATGGTTTGTCGTAGAGCTTGGCTATCAGGTCGGAACGGCCAATGCGCTTCAATTCTGACTCAATAGCTCGACGTTCCTCCGGCTTGTACCAGAAGAAGAACATGCGCTGGGCAAGTTTTTCCTTTGGAGTCTTAGCGCTGAACACCGGTTCGAGCGTGTAGGGATCATAGCCAGTATACCAAGTCTCGGTAGAGATGGTCATGGGTGTAGGAGTGAAGTCCTGCACCTGCTCCAGATGGAAATCGAGTCCTTTGGTGATGACAGCCAACTCAGCCATATCCTCCTCATGACAGCCGGGATGCGAACTGATGAAGTAAGGGATAATCTGCTGGTTGAGTCCTTCCTCCTTATTGATGCGATCGAAGATGCGCTTGAACTCATAGAACAGGTCGAATGACGGCTTGCGCATGAACTTCAGTACTTCAGGGCTGGTGTGCTCTGGTGCCACTTTGAGTCGACCACTCACATGCTTGGTAATGAGTTCGCGGGTGTACTGACGGGCTGCGGCATTGATCTTCTCGTCCTTGCTCTTGTGCAACAACAGGTCGTAGCGCACACCACTGCCGATAAAACTCTTCTTGATACCGGGCAGAGCATCCACGGCATGATAGATGTCGAGCAGTTTGCTGTGGTCGGTGTTGAGGTTGGGACAAATCTGTGGATTCACACAAGAAGGTCGTTTGCACTTCTCACATGCCTTGAGGTTATTGCCATGCATTCCATACATGTTGGCTGATGGTCCGCCGAGGTCGCTCAGATAACCCTTGAAGTCGGGCATCTGGATAATCTTTTTCACCTCCTTGAGGATGCTTTCCTCGCTGCGGCAAACTACAAACTTGCCCTGATGTGCAGAGATGGTGCAGAAGGAACAGCCACCGAAACAGCCACGGTGAAGGTTGACCGAGAACTTGATCATCTCGTAGGCAGGTATGGTCTTACCTTTGTATTTAGGGTGAGGCAATCGGGTATAGGGAAGGTCGAAGGAGGCGTCGAGTTCCTCCGTTGTCATGGTAGGGAATGGAGGATTGACCACCACCACCTTGCCATCCACGGGCTGGATCATGCGCTGGGCATGAACCTTGTTCGATTCTTCTTCCAGATGACGTACATTTTCTGCTTGTCCTTTCTTGTTCTGCAGGCATTCCTCATGGCTGTGCAGCATGATGTCATCTTCCTTGATACCGCCGGGGATCTCGTTCTCGCGACAGAGAAAGACTGTCTGCGGAATGTCTCTTATCTCCTTGATTGTGCGACCGCTGTCGAGTGCTTCGGCCAAGGCGATGATAGACTTCTCACCCATACCATAGAGGATGATGTCGGCACCCGAATCACAAAGAATACATTTCTTCAGCTTATCCTGCCAGTAGTCATAATGACTGATGCGGCGCATGCTGGCTTCAATGCCGCCCAATGATACAGGAACATCGGGATAGAGTTTCTTGAGAATTTGTGTGTAGACGATAGAAGGATAGTCGGGGCGCATGTCGTGGCGTGAGTCTGGACTGAAAGCATCCTCGCTGCGCATACGCCGATTGGCTGTGTAGCGGTTTACCATCGAGTCCATTGCGCCTGGCGAGACTCCAAAGAAGAGACGGGGACGTCCCAGTTTCTTGAAATCTCTAAAGTCACCATGCCAGTCGGGTTGAGGTACGATGGCTACTTTGTATCCATGAGCTTCGAGCGTGCGTGCTATGACGGCAGGACCGAAGGATGGATGATCCACGTAGGCATCGCCCGAGAAGAGGATGACATCGAGCTGATCCCATCCTCGCAGTTCGCATTCCTTTTTAGTGGTAGGCAGAAAATCTGTCAGTCTGTATTCCATTCTTACGTTTTAGTCTGTTATTGCGTTTGTGTCTTCTGCCTCGTTGGCGGCACGTTTGTCGAGCCAGTCCACATAGAGCAGGACGAGGTTGTGAAGGCCGAGTGCCTTCATGTTACTGTTGTAGATGACGTCGAGACACAAGTCGAGCAATGCCTTGTCCTGGCAGTTGTCCGCTTCGAGCAGGGCACGTACGTTGAGCTTGAGTTTCTCCAATACTCCCTCGTCGATGATGCCGTTGCTGTCTACGAGGTTGCGGAGCAACTGGTATTTGTCGATGGTCTCAAGGTGCAGGTCGCTCACTTCTATAGAGCGTGTGCCTGACTGGTTTGCTTGAATTTTGTACATAGTCTTTTTGTTTTTATGTTGTTGTTTTTATCTTTATTGAACTTTTATCTTTAGCTTACACAAGCGCAAACTTAGCGCCTCTGTTCCTACTCTGTCAGAAAACGGAGTATTCCCAAGAGGATGCTTGTGCGAGTCTTTTCCTCGTTGATACATTCGAGGGGGAACCCCATGGTGAATGAGCGATAGTCATTTCCCCTGTATGCTACTGCAGCGCTACTGCCTGATGTGTAAACCATGGCGCTGAAGGGAGCGGTAACAACTGTCGTTGTCGGCAAGAGTACATCGGGATGTGTGGCAGCATAATGCCTGTCATTGAGCGTGTTGTAATAAGCGAAACGTAGACCTAAGCCCGATACGCTGTCGGTAGTCTGTGTGATGCTGTCATTGGTTGGATAACTTACTTTCAGCACATCGCTCAGGAAGTTCCTCTCATCGGGTGTGGTCATGTCGCTGCCTATATAGGAACCGCTTACCAGCAAGGCTCCGCCTCCCTGCGTATAAGCCTTGAGCCGTTGCTGCAGGGTAGGGGTGAACGATTTGTAATAGGTGGGTGTGTAACCGTCGTAGCGTTCCAAACCATTGATGAGGTCGACTACAGGGTAGGCATTCATCTTCACCTTTCCTGCTGCGACACATTCACTCGAACAGCTTGCCACATTGTATTTTTGGCTGGCAGCTATACTGCGGGCATGTTCTTCCACATAACTGAAATCGTTGCCGGCAATGAAGTTTCCTGCCAGTTCGTTGCCAGAATAGCCCAAGCCGGAACTGCTCTCGTTGCCCATCCTCTGTCGGTCGAAGACAAGTTGCTTACCACTCCATCCAGCCGTCAATCCATAGCTTACGCCAGGGTCTTGTTCCATGTCGAATCCTTGCAGGGAGTCGTTGTCAATCACCTGAGGCGCTGCCAGTCGATGGAAGTTGTTGACGATCAAGACCGTCTTGGTGGCTGCTGGCTCGTATCGCGCACAAAGTTTCTCGGTTGGGAAACTCTCCCCACCGCTGTTGAGAGCCGCCACCTTGAAAGTATAGAGTTCGCCCGGCTTCAAGTTCATGCTGCAAGAAGCTCCCTTAATGATCTGTCCGTTGTCAAAGCCTCCTTTACCCATAGCTGTATACAGAATATACGATGTAGGCTGGGCAGTAGGCTCGCTGCGGTCGGTCTGTGGACTCCATGACAGGTGGGCTGTTCCTTGGGCATCAATCTCTACCGAGAAATTGTTGGGTGCAAGGGGTTGAACTACATAGGGCAGACCGTGGTTGGTGCATACATATCTCAAGATGGTCTTATAGAGCGAGCGTGCTATGGTGAATTTGCCCATCGGGTCCTGACCAATCTTCATGTCGGGGAAACTTTGGTGCGACAGGGTCTCGATGATGGCGGCAGGAACTTCGGGCAAACGGGTTTCGGAGTAGTTGCGGTCCCAGAGATAACGCTCTGAGAATTCGCCATACTGCTGTCTAAGGTCGCTGACCAGGTTCTTGAGCAAAGCCTTGGCCAAGTCCTTGGATGTCATGCGCGAGATGCCGCTGTTCAGCATGCCGTCGTTGAAGTTGGTGGTGCAGATGGCCAAGGAGCCCCAGGTTGTCTTTCCGTCCTTGTTGTAACCCGCGTCACTGTGTACGGCAAGTGAGAGTTCTATAGGAACCTTCTCGCCCTGAAGCGCTGGCATATAGGGACTTCCGCCTCCCAACCAGTTGGTCATCAGCGAGCGTGTGTTGATGTCGTCGGCGTAGTCATTGACTCCTTTTCTTCCTCCGTATACATGATAGGGAGCACCTGCCCACTGTGCATAGTATCGTGCTCCTTCGAGGCAGCGGGGCATACCGCTCGAGTTGTTGCCCCTCAGGATGTTGCCCATGCCGCCACCAAAACGTACGGCATCACTGGTCACCACTCCTCGTTTGGAAGCTTGATTGGTTACAACCACACGGTTGAGTGGATTGCAGCCCTTGTCAAAGTCGAATGTGCCCAAGTAGACCCATGTTCCTCCGCCCATGCGCTGGTTGACGGAAAACTCGGTTGCTTCTCCCTTGTGGTAGACGATGTATTTCGCATCGGTCACACTCTTGGGCAGACTTTGGTAGCTTACGTAGACAGCATAATTGCCTGCTTCGGGCAGGTCGGGCTGATAGCTTATCTCGCTATGGTTTTTCTTCTTGGTGGCTTTTGCCTTCCTTACAGTTCCGTCGGTAAAGGGATTCTGATTGTCTTCATAATATCTTCTTTTGGCAGCGAAACCTATGGAATCACAGTCTTTCCATTTTTTACCGTTGACGGTCTCTACATAATACGGGCGTTTGAAGGCATCATCGTTGTCGACGATCACTTCATGCTTCTGCCAGTCACGCTCACGTGGAGTGAAGACAATGGCTCCGGCATTCTGCAGCATGGGTATGAGGTAGGGCACCACGATGGTTTGCGTGAAGAGGTCCTCGGTAGTGCCGAAGAGGTTGGGGCGTTGCCATTTCCATCTTCTCTGGTCTCCATCATAATATCTTCCGTGCGATGCCCATACCGAGAGGTGTCTGTTCTGCAGTCCATGCGTTACAAAGTAGGGGCGAGACATGTTGAAGACCCATGGGTCTCCCTCGTAGTTGATATCTTCCCATGCTCTTGTGTTGCCGTCAAGGTATACCTTGCCCGTCACAGACTGAGCTGCGACGGGCAAGGAAAGGAATGAGCATGCAGCTAAACTGCAAGTCAACAGTCGTAACATGTAGAGTTTTTCTTTCATCAGAGTTTTTATATGTTGCCTATCGTAAACTTCTCGGGCTTCTTTCCCTTGAAGTCTTTGAAGTACAACTTGATTTCTCGCATGTCGGCATCCAGGTCGCCAGATGGTATAATCTGCTTGGTGCACGTAATGAGCCGTTTCTGATAGTCTGCGCCATAGAGCAGGATAGGAATACCTGCCTTGAGGGCAATGAAGTAGAATCCCTTCTTCCAGTCGGGGTTGAGCGAACGGGTTCCCTCGGGTGTGATGCAGAGACAGAAGTGGTCTCGCTTGTGGGCTTCCTCAGCCAGGTTGTCGGTCATGCTGGTGTGCTTGCTTCGCCATACCGGTATTCCTCCCATCTTGCGGAAGATGGGTCCCAATGGCCAGAAGAACCATTCCTTCTTCATCAGGAAGTTGCTCTTGATTCCTTCGGCATGAGCGTAGAGTTGTCCGATGAGGAGGTCCCAGTTGCTGGTATGTGGAGCAAGACAGATAATATACTTCTCGGGATGGGCTATGGTAATCTCCTTGGTCCATCCCAAGCGCTTATAGAGTATCCATTTGGATAATTGTTGAATCATTACAGTGTGTTTCGAAGTTTTGGTTAGAAAACTTATATTATATAATAATGTAAGAACCAGAATTCCTTCCAATAATTAATCCAGATTGTTGATTTGGTCAATAATCTCGCAGGCCTGCTTGTTGAAGTCTTCAATGAGCTTCTTATAGTACTTTTTCTGCTCCATGCCTGGCTCTGGATGTGACACGCGGCAGATAAAGTCTGTGCGAATCATGACAATAGCAGTCAGAATGCCGTCGACGTCTTCGTCTGCTGGTTTGCTGCTATACAATGAAGCTGCTACACACTCGGCGAACATATCGCTGGTGATGTAATTGATTGTACGTTTTAAATCTCTTTTATTAGCCATAGTTTTTATCTTTAAATGAATGACAATATGATTTCAATGCTCAAAGATAGTAATTTTATTCGTAATTCGTGCACAAGAATGAAAAAAAAGTTCTCTTTAACTCATTTTTAGCTTTATTTGTTTCTTTATGTGGAAAAAATAAATTACTTTTGCAGATGTTTTGAAGTTTCAGTAAATAAAAAATTATAAATTCTAAAAGACATGGAAAAAAGTGAATTGCAATTAGCACGAGCAGCCTACCTTCCCAAACTCCCTAAAGGATTACAGGGCAACGTAAAAGTGAAAGAAGGTGCTCCTACTCAGAGTGTAGACAATCAGGAAGAAATCAAGAAGCTCTTCCCTAACACTTATGGTATGCCTCTCGTAGAGTTCGTACCTGGTGACGAGGCTCACGACACCAAGATGAACGTGGGTGTTATCCTCAGTGGCGGTCAGGCTCCTGGCGGTCACAATGTCATTTGTGGTCTTTTTGATGCATTGAAGAAGTTGAACCCAGCCAACCGCCTTTATGGTTTCCTCATGGGTCCTGGTGGCTTGGTTGACCATAACTATATGGAGATTACAGCCGACTTCATCAACGACTACCGCAATACTGGTGGTTTCGATATGATTGGTTCTGGCCGTACCAAGTTGGAGAAGACCGACCAGTTTGACAAGGGTTTGGAGATTATCCGCGAGTTGGACATCCAGGCTATTGTTATCATCGGCGGTGACGACTCTAATACCAATGCCTGCGTTTTGGCTGAGTACTATGCTGCCAAGAAGTGTGGTGTACAGGTAATCGGTTGTCCTAAGACTATCGACGGTGACTTGAAGAACGATCAGATTGAGACTTCTTTTGGTTTCGATACAGCCTGCAAGACTTATTCTGAGTTGATTGGTAACATTGAGCGCGATTGCAATTCTGCACGTAAATACTGGCACTTCGTCAAGTTGATGGGTCGTTCGGCTTCTCACATTGCTTTGGAGTGCGCGCTTCAGACACAGCCTAATATCTGCCTTGTTTCAGAGGAGGTAGAGGCCAAGGATATGACATTGAACCAGATTGTAGAGAATATCGCTCAGGTAGTAGCCGACCGTGCTGCTGACGGTAACAACTTCGGTGTTGTGCTGATTCCTGAAGGATTGATAGAATTTATCCCTGCTATCGGTCGTCTTATTGAGGAACTGAACGACCTCTTGGCTGCTCATGGTGCTGACTATAAGGATTTGGACAAGGATGCTCAGCGTGAGTACATTCTGGCTCACCTCTCTAAGGAGAATGCCGAGACATTCGCTACTCTTCCTGAGGGTGTTGCCCGTCAGCTCTCTCTTGACCGCGACCCACACGGAAACGTTCAGGTTTCTCTCATCGAGACAGAGAAGTTGCTCTCTGAGATGGTTGCTGCCAAGTTGGACGAATGGAAGAAGGAAGGCAAGTACGTAGGTAAGTTTGCCGCTCAGCATCACTTCTTCGGTTACGAAGGTCGTTGCGCTGCTCCATCCAACTTTGACGCAGACTACTGCTACGCACTTGGAACCAGCGCTGCACAGCTTATCGCCAACGGCAAGACTGGTTACATGGCCATCGTAAAGAACACAACAGCCAATACCGACGAATGGAAGGCAGGAGGTGTGCCAATCACCATGATGATGAACATGGAGAAGCGTAATGGCGAGATGAAGCCAGTTATCCGCAAGGCTCTCGTTGAGCTTGATGGTGCTCCATTCAAGGCTTTCGCTGCCAAGCGTGATGTTTGGGCAAGAGAAACTTCTTACATTTATCCTGGTCCTATCCAGTACTGGGGTCCTGCTGAGGTTTGTGATCAGACCACAAAGACTCTGAAGTTGGAACAGGAAGGTAAATAAAGTTACCCTATAAAATAAGGAGAGTGAAGAGTGAAGAATTCAAATGCTTTTATTTTAAATCCATGCGGTTCTTTGCTTTTCACTCTTTGCTTTTCTTCATAAAAGCACATAAAACCAAATGGTACAAACCCAACGTAAACCACAAAAACGCAAAACAAGTCGACAGCCCGTCAGGCGCCGTCGCACTTCTCGTACCCGCCATGGCTTCTTTGGCCGATACCCTCGCTGGGCATGGTGGATAGGAGGTATTGCTGTTGTGCTTCTCTACGTGGGTGCGTTCTATTATTTCTTTGTGGGACCTACGGGGTTCCGCTGGCGTGCGCTTTATGGCGATGCCGAGTATCCTGACGGATACGAAATACGAGGCATCGACATCTCGCATTATCAAGGCACTATTGACTGGGAACAACTCAAGGATGCTATGATCAAAGGTTGTCCCCTGCGCTTTATCATTATCAAGAGTACTGAGGGTTCCTCACGTCTTGACGAGAATTTCAGAGAAAACTTTAATCAGGCACGCGATTATGGCTTTATCAGAGGCGTTTACCACTTCTGGAGCAACAAGTCGTCGGCACGCGAACAGGCTTATTTCTTCCTCGATAAAGTGCATCTTACAGAAGGCGACCTTCCTCCTGTTCTCGACATAGAACACAAGCCTGCCGATAAGAGTGTGGAGGAATTCCAGCGCGATGTGCTGACTTGGCTTCACATCGTGGAAGATCGTTATCATGTCAAGCCCATCATTTACACCTATTATAAATTTAAGGAGCAGTACCTTGGTGCTCCTGTTTTCGACGACTATCCTTATTGGATAGCCCACTACTATGTAGACAAGGTACAATACAAGGGTAAATGGAAGTTCTGGCAACATACCGATGCCGGTAAGTTGCCAGGTATTAAGGGTTATGTCGACTTCAATATCTACAATGGCAGCTATTATGATTTGCGCCAGCTGTGCATCGGAGCCAACAACAACGAGCGCAAGTTTATGGAGTGGTCAGAATAAGGCACGCCCAGCCTTCGTCGTCTCTTCTGCTTACCTCTCTCAGTCCCAGTTCCTCTGCTTTCTCTATCAGCACGGGGATGTCTTCATTATAGAATCCGCTCAATATCAGATAGCCGCCTTCGTTGAGCACGCTTCTGAACGACTTCATGTCAGCCAACAAGATGTTGCGGTTGATGTTTGCCATCACCAGATCGAACATTCCGCTGATGTGGTTGATGACCGAAGCATTGCCGAAGAGTACCTCCATATTGTCAACGCCGTTCAGTTGGGCATTATGCTGCGCATTGTTCACACTCCATTCATCAATATCATAACCCACAATCTCGCTTGCACCCATCTTGGCGCAGGCAATACCGAGAATACCCGTACCGCAACCACAGTCGAGAACGCGCTTCTTCGCTAAGTTCATACCAAGAAGGGTAGAGACGATCATACGGGTGGTCTCATGATTGCCCGTACCAAAGGCAAGCTTCGCCTCTATACCTATTTCTATATGGTCGGGCGAGGTAGTAGGGTGCAGGTCGGGATGTTTGGCGTCGTAGATGAGAATCTGGTCGTCGATGCAAATGGGTTCAAACCCCTGTTCCTCCCATTCCTGGTTCCAGTCTTTGTCCTCAGCCTCCTTCACTTCATAAGTGATGCGGGCACTCTCTATGGGAAAATCGGCAATACTGTTGTCGAGGGCCTCCTTGTCGAAGAAATCTTTCTGCACATAGGCCTCCAGTCCTTGCTCCGTTTCCTCGAAAGACTCGAAACCCGCTTCAGCCGAGCTGTCTGCCAAGAGGTCTCTGCACACCTGCATCAGGTCGGCTTCTACCTCGATTTTGAATGTCGCTACTAAGTATTTCATTGAATTTCGTTTTAAATTTTACTGCAAAAATATAAAAAATAGGGAAAAACCTACCATTATTTAGGGTTTTTCTGTATTTTTGCATGTAAATAAGCAATATTTTTGCACTTGATTCATTGTATCTATAGACATAGATAACAGATATAAGAAGAACAACAATAATAAATAGGAGAAAAAGAATATGAAAAAATGGTTAGTCCTTTCAGTCTTTATGGCTGCCCTGCCATTGACAATGATGGCACAAGATGATGACCTCTACTTCAACCCGAAGCAAGAAGCCAAGAAGGCAGCCGAGGAACGTGTGCAGAAGGCTAAGCTGTTGGCTGCCCAGCGTGCACGTCAAGACAGCATATATGCCCTCTATTGGTCGGGAAGCGACCGAAATGTGGATGAATACAACCGTGGCGGTAAACTGTTGAGCCATTATCAGAACATCGGAGCCGACTCTTTGGGCAACGACATCATATCGTTCAGAGTGGGCAAGGGTGTGGCTCCCGATTCCATCTACGATGACGAGGCTTTTGCCGAGAAGTACATGCGTGGCATGGGTGATGATTTCGACTGCACCCGAGACCTGAGCCGTTGGGACGGATTTTACGATCCTTGGTTCTATAGTTATTACGGCTGCGGACCATACTACTGGCGCAGTTCTTACTGGCGCTGGCACAATCCATGGCGTTATGGCTATTATGCAGGATGGTACGATCCCTGGTTTGATCCCTGGTTCGACCCCTGGTATTATGGCTATGCTGGCTGGTATGGTGGTCCATGGTATGGATGGGGTGGCTATTATCCTTGGTATTGGGGAGGTCCGGCTGTGGCTTACGTGCGCCCAAGCAACGGCTATCGTAGCTTTAGCCATTCAGCATCAGGCTCTAACGTAAATAGCTCTTACAGGAATAATTATCCTGGGCAATACAATCGCTTTGGCCGTCGCGAGAGCACAAATACCAACAGCAACCGAAACTACAATTATAACAACAACCGCAGCTTCAACTACAGCAACTTCGGTAACCAGAGTCATGGTGGAAGCTTTGGAGGCAGCCGTGGCGGAGGCTTCAGCGGTGGCGGAGGCGGTTCGCGCAGTTATGGTAGTGGAAGAAGATAGAAACTTTTTAATATTTCAAGAATATGAAACGTGTAAAGATCATTTTGCCGGCTTTGTTGGGACTCATGACAATTCCGGCTATGGCACAGGAAACTTATCAGGATGCCAAACTGGCTGAGACTGCTCTCACGGGTACTGCCCGTTATGTGGGCATGGGTGGAGCCATGGAGGCTTTAGGTGCTGACCTTTCTACTATCAGCACTAACCCTGCAGGTATAGGTATGTTCCGCAAGAGTCAGGCAGCTCTTTCTGCCGGTGTGCTGGCGCAGTCGTCGGCCGACAAGAACTTCACTTTTGATGGCACCAATGCCTACATCGATGGAAAGAACTCGAAGGTGAGCTTCGACCAGATTGGTTTTGTATGGTCTATGGCCCACCGCAGTCAGACTTACGTCAACCTGGCATTCAACTTCCATAAGAGTACCGACTTCATGCAGATTCTCACGGCAACCAGTATGCTCAACGGTGCCTCACAGTCTAAGTTGGCAGCCAACAAGACTGACTACAGCAACTATATCGACACACGATATGATGGCTACATCCGCAATGCGGGTGACCTGATCTGGAACGGTGTGGACGAGAATTATCATAAGTTGATGGGCAAGGACGAGAATAACTTGCAGAATTTCTATGATGGTCGTTCCTTCCTTTTCGGACAGTATCAGCATGGCTACATCGGTGTCTACGACTTCAATATCAGTGGAAGCATCAAGAACCGCGTATGGTGGGGTGTCACCTTGGGATTGCATGATGTCAATTACCACAGCGACTCTTACTATACTGAGAATTTTGTAGCCGAAAAGGAAGCCTATGGCGAGTCGCGCGAGAGTCTGAAGATTGACGGAACAGGATTTGATGTAAAGGCGGGTGTCATCTTCCGTCCTGTGGAGAGTTCTCCTTTCCGCATCGGTGTTTATGTCAACTCGCCTGTATTCTATGACCTGACTATGAAGGGTACTGCCGATCTGTATCTTATCGACAATAATATTGTCAACGACCAGGGGCAGTATGCTGCCGGACATAACTCGTCATACGTGGGTTACGACTATCGTCTCAATACTCCCTGGAAAGCAGGTCTGAGCTTGGGTCACACCATCGGCAACTACTTCGCTCTCGGTGCCACCTACGAATATGCCTGGTACAATCACTTCGACAACCGCATCAAAGACGGTGGTTATTATGACGGATGGGACTACTACGAGTCGAGCAGCAGCGACAAGCCTATGAACGACCATACCAAGGAAACCCTGAATGGTGTGAGCACCCTGAAGTTGGGTATGGAGTACAAGCCAATTCCGATGCTGGCTGTACGCGTGGGCTACAACTATGTGTCGGCTTTGTATAAGGAAGACGGTATGCGCGACCAGACTTTGATGTGCTCTTATGATGCTGATGGTAATACAGGTGTCAACATGGCAACTTCTACCGATTACACTAACTGGAAGGCGATCAACCGCTTCACTCTGGGTCTTGGCTTCAACTACAAGAAGATGTTCCTCGACCTGGCTTACCAGTACAGCGCTCAGGACGGTGACTTCTATCCCTTTATGAGCAGCAAGAACTTTGGCACTAAAGAGGGTTTCACTCCAGCCATCAGCAATGAGGTCTCAGCAACCAAGGTTTCCAACAACCGTCATCAGTTGCTCATGACCTTGGGATATAAGTTCTAAGACACGTAAGTTATAGCGATCAGGCGAAGCTATCGCTTCCTTTGGTCGCACGGAAAATTAGAGTAAAATAAAGAAGTTAAGGGAAGTTAGATGGGTTAAGAGACAAATGCTTTATTGTTTGGAAACGAAACAATAAGCAATGAACCTCTTACCTGTCTAACTTCCCTTATTTTTTTAGCCATATAGGAAATAAAAATCTTGAATTAAAAGATTTTTTGCTGAAATAGCATTAAAAATTTGCATTAAGCCCTTTTAAATTGTATCTTTGCACTTGATAAATCTCTGTTCAAAGACTTTGAATGTCCGTTCAGAGCCTTTGAATGTCCGTTCAGAGCCTTTGAATGTCCGTTCAAAGCCTTTGAACGGAGATTTTAAAGGTGTTTGGCAAAACAATCATAAGTGACAGACAATCATTTCCTAATAATAAAAAACTTAATATAACTATGGCAAAGTACAAATTAGTAGAAATGGCAGACATGGATAAGACCGGCACACGCAAGGTTTATCCTAAAATGGTGACCTATCGGACACTGTCTACAGAAGAGTTTATAAAGAAGATGAAGTGGTATAACAACGCATTACCAACGAGCGCGATAGAGGCTGCTTTAACGGATATGTGTAACATATTGGCCCGTATGTTGGCTATGGGGTACAATGTCAACCTGGATGGATTGGGAACCTTTTCGTTGTCCCTGGGGTTCGAAGACGAAAAACCTACCGAGATGCAGCATGACGATGACAAGATGGCGTATCGTACAGTGGGAGTAAAGAATATCAATTTCAAGACCTCGCCCGAGTTGATAAAGGAAGTAAGACTACTTGTCAACTCCGATCTGGAACGTGATATGAGTGGTGTAAAAGTTATCAAACGCGAGCTGTACTCCAAAGAAGAGCGTGTCAGTCGTGCCTTGGAAGAGATCCATGAAAACGGTTTCATCACCCTCACCGATTATGCAGCCATCAATCATCTAAGCCGGACTGCCGCCTCCATGGAATTGAAAACGTTGACAAATGACCCTTCTTCTCCTATCATTGCAAAAGGAAGAGGTTCTCACAAGGTTTGGGTGAAGAAGCAAGAGGAATAATCGGAAATTTTCGAATAACATTACTCAAGTTTCGCTTGTGGTTCAAGTACGGCCTGAAAGGGCAGAAGCTCTTAGCCCAGGGAGGGCACTGAAAAAGTAAAATCCATTAATACATACAATTAATAAATACAATTATGAAAGCTACAAGAATCATCACAACAGTATTTATTGCGCTTGCCTCACTTGCAGCCAATGCACAGGAAGGGGCATGGAACGGCGAACTAAACGTCATGGGAACAAAGCTCCCATTAGTATTCAACTTCTCTAACGAAGGTTGCACCATGGATTCGCCTTCGCAAGGTGCTAAAGGAATACCAGCCGAGAAGACTATTAAGGACGATGGTACAATAAAAGTTTCGATTGCCATGATTGGAGCCACATTTGAGGGAAAGATGGAGAATGACGAAATTATAGGTACATACACCCAAAATGGTTTCCACATCCCTCTTACACTAAAGCCCGGCAAACTTGTAGTTAAACGTCCGCAAACTCCGGTTGCTCCATTTCCATATAAGGAAGAGAACATAAGCTTCACAAATGCAGGATATACTTTCAACGGTACCCTCACCCTACCACAAAACTATTCTAAGCAGACTCCCGTAGTGCTGATGGTTACTGGTAGCGGACAGCAGAACCGCGACGAAGAATGGTTTTACCATAAACCCCTTGCCGTAATTGCAGATGCATTGGCCCGTCAAGGCATTGCTTCCTTACGTTATGACGACCGTGGTTGGAATGATAAGAATATTGATTTCGGTCAATTCACAACAGCCGACTTCCTCCAAGATGCCGCATCTGCCTTACCATTATTGCGCAAGCGCTTCAATAAGGTTGGAATATTAGGACATAGCGAGGGAGGCACAATAGCCATGATGCTTGCCGCTGAAGGCAAAGCCGACTTCATTGTGTCGCTCGCTGGCATGGCTATATCTGGTAAAGAAACTCTCGTGATGCAGAACCGCCAGGCAATGTCATCCTTAGGCCTGCCTAAGGAGATGGTGGATTCCTACTGCAATAACATATCAAATATTCTCGACGAGATTGCCAATGGCAAGAAGACAAGTGAGATAACCATCGATGGAGTGCCAGACAACCTAAAACCTGTCCTAAAGAGATCATTAGAACAAGCAAACTCGCCATACATACGCCATTTTATAAATGTAGATGCCAGCAAGCAGTTGTCCAAGATTAAATGCCCAGTGTTGGCACTCAACGGCACAAAAGACACTCAAGTGGACTGCACAGCCAATACAACTATACTTGAAACTGGACTCTCCAACTGCAAGCACACTATAAAGAAGATTGATGGTGTAAACCATCTGTTCCAGCATTGCTCAACTGGCAGCGTTGTGGAATATCAGCAAATAGAAGAAACTATTGCACCTGAAGTGCTGGAGACAATAACCAAGTGGATTAACGATCAGCAAAGAACAATAAAATAAAGCTCAAGAATAAAGATTAATAAATTGAGAGTCGCCTATCACAATAATACCCAATTACCAAGGAGGTTTGGGGATAATTATTTTATATAAAGACTTTGGCATACTATTTTTTATTTGTAACTTAGCAAATTAAAAACGCTAAGTTACAAATAAAGCTCCTCAAATCCGCAACTAAGCCCTTCAACGTCCTTCTTGAGTGTACACGTCCTCTCATTACTGAATTATCAGATAAATTGAGGCTGAAATACCCACTTCTGCCTACAATATCCCCTTACCCCACAATGCGACTTGAGACAAAGCCCGTACTTGAACCACATGTGAAACTGGGGGGATTACCGCCCCTAAGGTTAAACATGTTTAATTGTCAAAGAAAATCATGGCATTTTCGGATGATAATATTACTTTTGTAGCATCAAAAACTCAAGACACTAAAAACAAACCAAAAATTGATTCACACATAACTAATGTTTTAAAAAAACAAATATAAACTACAAAAAAACAAACACTAAAAACAAAACTGTGAAAATGAAAACTAAAACAAAGACAAAGGTAGCGCTTGTAGCGTTGTGCCTTTTAGCTTCGCACGGAGCTATGGCTAAAGATTATTACTTGGCACCTAATGGTTCAGGTAATGGTATGACTATCGACAAACCTTTTGGTGACCCGGTAAAGGCTTTTGCTGCACTGAAGGCTGGCGACATTCTCTATGTGAGAGGAGGAACCTACCATCTTTCACAAACCATCAATGTGACTGAGACAGGTACTGCAGACAAGCGTATCTGTGTGTTTGCCTATCCTGGTGACACAGAGCGCCCAGTATTCGACTTCTCTGGACAGCCACGTACAGACAAGAATGTAGCTGCTAACAACCGAGGTATCATGCACAAGATAGGTGCCAACTACTGGCATTATCGTGGTCTCGACATCTGCCATTCTGCTGACAATGGTATGAAACTTGAGGGTAGTTATTGCGTAGTGGAGCTCTGCCGCTTCTATGGCAATGAAGACACAGGATTGCAGCAAGGTTTCGGTAAGGACAGTAAAGGCAACAACACCCGCAATACCGAGTTCAAATACGGAAGATTCAATATTATCGTCAACTGCGATGCTTATGATAACCACGACCCATGGACTAACGGAGGCAACGCTGATGGTTTCGCTATCAAGCTGTATCCTGGTCCTGGTAATGAGTTTCATGGTTGCCGTGCCTGGCACAACTCTGACGACGGCTGGGACTTGTACTACACCGTTTTCCCTATTGTGGTTGACAACTGCTGGTGCTTGAATAATGGTTTCGACAAGGGTAATGCCAACGGATTCAAGATGGGAGGATGCAAGCAGGGCGGTACCTCAACAGGCGCTCATGTATTCAAAAACTGTATTGCAGCTTTCCACGCCAAAAAAGGTTTCGACCAGAACCATCATCGCGAGGGTTCTTATCTCATCAATGACCTCTCGTATGGCAACGGTATCAACTATGGTTACAACATGGAAGAGCCTGACTATGGCAACTGGGTGCTGCGTAACTGCGTGGGCTTTGCCTATGGCTCACAAAAGATGGAGCGCAACTCTGCTTTCACTAAGGCGCCAGACATCGAATACTGTACCTGGACCACACTCGATAACACCAATCCTATGGGTGAAAAGGCAAGTAGCAATGGTACTTCCTATGCCAAAAATATCAATAATTATTCTTCCGAGTACGAGGATTTGAGCTACGAGACAGGCATCAGTGCCCGTCAGGCTAACGGAGAGTTGCCTTTGAAGTTCGGTCGTCTGAAAGCAGGCAGCAAGCTGATTGATGCAGGTACTCCGATTACAGATTTCAAGACGGTGGATGCTCATAAGGCTGCATACGAATATGCGGACAAGGCGCCACAGAACTGGTCAGTAACCCTCAACATCCCTTATGTAGGCAAGGCGCCTGACTATGGTCCATACGAATATGGCGGCGATGACAATGTCTATACTCTCCAAATGCCTGTGAACGACGGTACGGTGGAAGATGCCATACCTGAGCCAAGTGATGGAAAGAACTGGGTGACCACAACCGTAGTCAACAACTATCTCTTCCAGGATGAAGTGATTACTGATGAGGTGAAGAAGTATATCACAGGCGGAACGGCAGAAGGCGTGAATCCAAGATACTATGGTAAGTCATCTGATGGCAAGAGTTCGGTGACCTACGTAGATGAGTCTACGACGAGAGGCAAGAAGTACTCTGCTACTTATGGCGCTTACAGAATTCCAAAGTCAACCAACGTAGAGTTCACCCTGCCTTCTCTTGCCGAGATGAAGTCTAATGTATATTGCACGGGTGGTCGTACACTCGTTATCGACTGGCATTATGCAGATAACTCCAACTCAGGAACAGCATCTGTTTCCTTATCAGAAGGTGTTGCTCTGGTTGACGTGAAAGCCAAGGTAGGCAAGATAGAGAAGAAGCCTATTGTTGTGACTTTGACCAATAATGGTGGTGGCGATATGTACCTTACCGACCTGACACTGGGCGTTTACCAGGAGGTGGACGAAGATGGCAACCCAATCGTTACGGGCATTGAGCAAGTAGAGAAGGAGAGCGCCACAAAGACCTATCAGATGTACCAGACCACCAATGGTCTGATCGTCTATGGTGACATTGCCTCACTCAATGTATTCAGCGCTGACGGTAAGAAGGTGGCAGGCTCAACAGACTCTCAGTTTGTCAACACCTCAGCCCTTGTCAAGGGCATGTACATCGTGCTCATCAAGGGCAAGGATGGAAGCACAGCCGCACAGAAGTTCCTGCGCAGATAAGCTTCAAGCGAAAGAAATAATGAATCACAGAATGAGTGAGAAGTATGTGAACACCTATTAACGTGTTTCAAAGTAATTGAAATAATTTGCGATTCAGAAAGATAATTTGTAATTTTGGCATTCGTAAGTTTACTGATAACGAATATCCAAAAATATGAAGAAAATACTTTTTGCAATCGTTCTGTCTCTGGCGGCTCTGAAGGTATCGGCTTACGATTTCCTCAGAGCCGTTAAAGATTCTATCCCCGGAGGCTACAACTTCTGGGTTTATACACCAGTAGATTATTTTTATTCTCAAGAGCAGACTCCTGTCATCATCTTCCTGCATGGAGCAAGCCTTTGCGGAAGAGACCTCTCGCGTGTTCGCCGTTATGGTCCTCTCGATGCCATCGTGAAAGGCAGGGATATTGATGCCCTCACCATTGTGCCTCAGAACCCTGGTGGAGCCTGGAGCCCGAAGAAGGTGATGGATGTCTTCGACTGGGTAAGGAAACATTACGCCTGCGACTCTACCCGTGTGTATGTGCTGGGCATGAGTCTCGGCGGTTATGGCACTATGGATGTCTGCGGCACCTATCCCGACCGCATTGCTGCAGGAATGGCACTCTGCGGAGGTACCTCGCTCAAGGATGTGAGTGGACTGGGCAAGTTGCCTTTCTGGATTATTCATGGCACTGCCGACAGAGCCGTGCCCGTGAAGCAGTCGAAGGTGGTGGTGGAGAAACTGAAAAGGAGTGGCAACGACAGCCGGTTGCTGTACGACTGGCTACCTGGTGCCAATCATGGAGCACCTGCCCGTATCTTTTATCTCAAGAAAACCTATGAGTGGCTTTTCTCTCATAGTCTGGTGGATAAAGACCGTCCTGTCAACAAGAGCATCGACATAGGACTGGGCGATTTGCGCAAGGCTTACCGTGACGTCAACCGCAACAAGCCTGCGCCCGAACTGATCGACGGTCCCAGTATTATCAAAGAAGAAGGGAATGAGTATTAATGCTCATTCCCTTCTTATGCTTTTCTTTCCCATTTGTGAAAGTTGAGTTCTATAATCTTGTCATGTGATAACCCATGGCGTTCAGCTGGATGGCTGCGCCCATGAGGTACATCTGGTGAAGGGCAGCGATGAAACCCCTGAAGGCAGCCTCAGTACCTGGCTCCAGACCTTGATGGATAAGTGTGTTATAGGTACGGGCGGCACACTCTGCCACAATGTTCGATAAGCCTTTGTGGGCATTCTCGTCCAACAGCAGAACCTTTTCACAGATGTAGTCATCCATGTGGTCGAAATCTATGCGGTCGCGCAGATAGATATACAGATTCTCCACCTTGCCGTATAGCTCCCAGTCCTCATCCCAGTATTTGGCGATGGCCATGCCAACAAACATAATCCAACCCAAGGCTACAGTGGGATACTTGCCAAACTCACGCATGGCATCGGGCAGATAACTCTCGCCAATCTTTGCCCAGAGTGTTTCAATGTCGGAAGCTTCAGGCAGACGCTCATCTATTCGCCCCACTGAGAGGAGATACTGATGCAGGTCTTCCTTAAATACCAGCTCTATAGGTTTCTTGTTGTTATTCTCCATAACGATTTACTTTTCTATGATTTCGTTGGCTCTCTTCAAAGCCAGGTTGATATGGCTGCAGATGTTCTCTTCGCCAATGAGGTGATAGAATCCTGCATGCTCCAACTGTCCGTTCACTTTCTCTCTTACTCCCGAAAGCACAATCTGGATGCCTTCCTTCTTACTCATCTCGCAAAGGTTGGTAAGGTTGTGGATACCTGTAGAGTCAACGAAGGGCACCTTACGCATACGGATGATGCGCACTTTAGGACGGTCGCCAAATGAGGCCATGATTTCCTCAAACTTATTGCCGGCTCCAAAGAAGTAAGGACCATTGATCTCATACACCTCCACACCCTGTGGAATGATGAGGTGATCCAGGTTTCCTGTAGAGAACTCTGCGTCCTGGTTGAGGTCGATCTCCTCGGTGATGGCCTTGACATCAGTAGTCTCCGACATACGTTTCATGAAGAGCAGACAGGCGATGATGAGTCCCACCTCGATTGCGATGGTGAGGTCGAAGATGATGGTGAGGAAGAAGGTGATGAGCAGGACGGTAACGTCGCTCTTAGGATTCTTCATCAGTTCAAGGAACGAGCGCCATCCACACATACCGTAAGAAACTACCACCAGCACACCTGCCAGACAAGCCATAGGAATGTACTTGGCCAAAGGCATGAGGAACAGGAAGATAAGCAACAATACCACGGCATGGATGATGCCAGCAACAGGGGTCTTACCACCATTATTAATATTGGTCATGGTGCGGGCTATGGCTCCTGTGGCAGGAATACCGCCAAAGAGGGGAGAGGCAATGTTCGCCAGTCCCTGAGCCACCAGCTCGGTATTGGAATCGTGGTGGTCGCCGATAACACCATCTGCTACAGTAGCTGAGAGCAAAGACTCGATGGCTCCCAGAATGGCAATGGTGATGGCTGGTGAAACCAAGCTTTTGATGGTTTCCCAATTCATGTCGGGCACCTGAGCGGCTGGCAACTCATTGCTGATAGAGAAGCGGTCGCCAATGGTCTCGATAGAGAGGACACCGGCAAAGTTTTTCAGCAGCAGGGCAACGATGGTCATCAGGATAATAGCTATCAATGAGCCTGGAATCTTCTTGCTGAAGCGTGGAGTGACGGCAATAACGACCACACTCGCCACACCTATCAGAGCGCACCAAGGGTCGATGGTATTGAAGTTCTGCAGATAGACTCCCCATTTCTCAATAAAGTCGGAAGGGTTGGAAGGAAGTGTCAGACCGAAGAGGTCTTTGATCTGGGTGGTGAAGATAGTGACGGCGATACCGCTTGTGAATCCCACCACGATGGGATAGGGTATGTACTTGATGATGGTACCCAATCGAAGCAGTCCGAAAAGTACGAGGAAGAAGCCAGCCATCAGGGTAGCGATGGTGAGTCCCTCGAAGCCATACTTCTGTATGATGCCGTAGATGATGATGATAAACGCACCTGTAGGTCCGCCTATCTGCACCTTGCTTCCTCCGAAGAGTGAGATGACGAGACCAGCCACAATGGCTGTGATGATACCCTTTTCTGGTGTTACTCCCGATGCAATACCGAACGCAATGGCCAAAGGAAGGGCTACGATGCCCACAATGATACCTGCCATGAGATCGGACATGAATGTTTTCTTGTCGTAAGTCTTCAAACAAGAAAACAACTTTGTCTGAATGTTGAAAGCCTTCATTATTGTGTTATATTTTTCAAAAATTTGGGTGCAAAGTTACTAATAAATATTCATAATAGCAAAAAAAACGTAAACTTTGCACCCTAAATCTTTAATCCATATAATCCACCTTGATGACTATCACTCTGATTTGTTGGTCGTTAGTGTCGTTTTCCACTTTGGCTATATGCCAGTCGCGAGGGAAGAAAATAAAAAAATCATCGGGATTACTGTCATAGAATCTTGCTTTCTCTACCTGGTAATCATAGTGTATCACGTCTGGTCGGTACTTGCTGTTGGGTACACTGGTGTAATGGTCGATGATGCCAAAACGCTCCGTTCCCTTTACCACATACTGGAAATCGATGTGGTGGTTGTGACTCTCGCTCCTTCGTTTTGCCAGTGGACCGTTCTTCGAATCCTCTACACTTACCACCAACTGTGTGCCGGGTATTTTGTGCTTGCCCTTGCTGATGGCGAGCAGGTCTGTATGACTCAGATACTCGAAGAGGGCTTTCCACTGTGCAGGGTTCTTTTGATATTGCAGATAGAAGTCTACGAGGTTCACGCTGCTGTGGGGCTTGGCCTTCACGAAACCATTGCGCCATTCGCCCGACTCAGCCCACTGTTGCGCCTTCTTGATGAGCTCGGGTTGATTGCCATAATACTGGGTATAGTAACCCTTGACCTGTGTTTGTGGCTTGCTCAGATTCTTTGTCTTCGTCTGTGCCTGTGCATAAGCGGCAGAGCAGAGTAGGGCGCATGCCATGAAACTCTTGATGAGATACAGATAGCTTTTCTTCATATTTGAATAAAGTTTGAATAACAAAAAAGAGGATTCTCCCGAAGGAGGAATCCTCTTTACATTATGTTCAAAAAAATTACATCAGTCTTAGTTTCCGATTACAGAATTGTCTTAACAGCCTCGAGCATACCCTTCTCCTGGATGAGGTCGAGATCCTTCTTAACCAACTCTGTCAAGCCAGGAACAGTCTTGTTGAGGTCTTCCTTCCAGATGTAGTCGAAAGCAAGAACACCCTCAGCCACCTTCTGAGTATCGCCAGTAGCCCAGAGCTCTGTCAGCTTGTCGATAATCTTCTGGTCGTCCTGTGGCTTGATCTCTGCACCGTCAGCACGCTTGCCTCCCTTGTAGTAAGTGATGATAGCAGCCAAACCGAATACCAAGCCCTGTGGCAACTCACCCTTACGCTCCAAGTAGATCTTCACGCCTGGGAGGTCGCGAGTCTCATACTTAGGGAATGAGTTGAGCATGATACTTGTTACCTGGTGGTCAACAAATGGGTTCTCGAAGCGCTCCAATACGTCAGAAGCAAACTTCTGCAACTCGTCCATTGGCAAGTTAAGAGTCTGCATCAACTCATCGAACTGTACTTTGTGGATGTACTTGCCCAATACTGGGTGCTCGCAAGCATCGCGTACGATGTTTACACCGCTCAGATAAGTGACAGGGCTCAATACAGTGTGAGGACCGTTGAGCAGTGTCACCTTACGCTCGTGGTATGGCTTCTCGTTGTCGGTGATGAGAACGTGCAGACCAGCCTTGTGAGCAGGGAATTCTTCCTGCATCTGCTCTACAGTCATATTCTCAGCCTTCTCGATTACCCAGAGGTGGAAGCTCTCAGCCTTAACTACGAGGTTGTCCTTGTAGCAAACTTTCTGCTGAATTTCCTTGATGGTATCACGTGGGAAACCAGGAACGATACGGTCTACGAGAGTAGCGCATACGTAGCAGTGGTTGGTGAACCACTCCTTGAAGCCTTCGTAGTCAGCGCCCATGTCACCCTTCCAAAGCTCAATGTACTGATAGATGCACTCCTTCAGGTGGTGACCGTTGAGGAAGATCAACTCACAAGGCATCAGAATCATACCCTTAGTTGGGTCGCCCTCGAAGAACTTGTAGCGATGGAACAGCAACTGTACCAACTTACCTGGATAAGAAGCAGCAGGAGCATCAGTAAACTTGCAAGAATCATCGAATGCGATACCTGCCTCAGTTGTGTTAGAGATGATGAAACGCATCTCTGGCTGCTCTGCCAAAGCCATAAAGGCCTGGTTCTGAGAATATGGATTGAGTGCACGGCTAATCACGTCGATACGCTCAAGAGTATTGATGGCCTGACCATTCTCCTTACCCTGAAGGTTTACATGGTAGAGGCAGTCCTGACCGTTCAGCCAGTCAACCATACCGCCAGCCAAAGGCTGAACGACAACAACAGAACCGTTGAAGTCGGTCTTCTTGTTCATATTCCATACAATCCAGTCAACAAATGCGCGAAGGAAGTTGCCCTCACCAAACTGGATAATTTTCTCTGGCATAACGCTCTTTGGAGCAGTACGCTTGTTCAAAGATTTAAGCTCTTTCATGATTTGTTTTGTTGTTTATATTGTTTCTAATTATTTCTGCTGCAAAGGTATAAAAATATCCTTTACGTTATACATTTATGTTGCAAAAATGTTGCGTAAAGGTTTGCGTTGTTACATGGCGAAAATATTAAAACCACCATCCACTACAGCCACAGTACCTGTTACGAATGATGCAGCATCGCTCATCAGATACTGGATAGTGCCGCAGAGTTCTTCTGGTTTACCCATACGTCCGAACGGAGTCTGGCGGATAACATCCTTTCCGCGCTCTGTGTAGGTTCCGTCGGGATTGGTAAGGAGCGCACGGTTCTGCTCGGTGATGAAGAAACCTGGAGCAATGGCATTTACACGGATACCCTCACCAAACTTCTTGGCTGTCTCGTGAGCCATATATGCTGTAAAGTTGGAGATGCCTGCCTTGGCTGCTGCATAACCGCAGACACGGGTCATTGGGCGGAAGGCTGCCATTGAAGAGAAGTTGATGATGCTTCCCTTTCCTGCCTCTACCATTGGCTTCAGGAATACCTGTGTAGGTATAACAGTACCTGTGAGGTTCAGATTCAGTACCGTCTGAAACTGCTCTGTCTCCAAGTCAAAGAAAGTCTGGTCGGGGCCGATCGTTGCGCCCTTCATGTTTCCACCGGCAGCATTGAGCAGGGTGTCCACCTTACCATATTTAGCGAGGATATCCTTGCAGTTCTGCTCTACGATCTCCTTGTTCATCACATCGGTCTTGAAGAAAGAAGCCTCACCGCCTGCTTGTTTGATGTCTTCCACAATAGCGTTGCCTACTTCTTCTTTACGTCCCAGGATGGCAACTTTGGCTCCCTCGAGTGCCAAATACTTGGCGATAGTTTTTCCCAATACGCCTGTTCCACCTGTGATGACCACAACATAATCTTTAATGTCGAAAAGATTGCTCATGATTTTTTTGAATTGTTTGAATAATAAATAGTTAATAAAGGTGATGCTACAATCATACTCATTGTCATCTTCGCATCATTTGCAAAATTAGCGCATTTTTATTGAATAAGCAAATATTTAGCTGTGTTTTTTCTCACTACATTCTCTTTTCGTACTTTCTACAACCATTTCGCGTGAGAAACTGGCTTATTTCGTCTTTTTTTCTTATTCCTTCCTTCATTTCGTTCTATGTCTACAAAAAAAATAACTCAACTTCCACATTTGTGAAAGTTGAGTTAATGATCTATTGTATTGTGGTTTATCGGCCAAAGGCCTATATGTCCTTACTCCATAAACTTAATCATGTCGTCACGTCTTGGTTTTGCCGCTGGTGCTTCGTCAGGATAACCGAGGGCGATGCAGTAAAGAAGCTGAACACAGCATAAGTTGAGTAAAAACACTCAACTTTATAATCCACGAGCCTTGAAGATACGTTCCTTGGCATCATTGATCTCTTGGAACTTTTTCTCGGCAGCCCTGCGGACATCCTCGCCAAGGGCAGCCACCTTGTCGGGGTGATGCTTGAGAGCCATCTTGCGATAGGCACTCTTCACCTCATCATTGGTAGCCGATGGCGATATGCCGAGTACACGATAAGCATCGTCGAGACTTGAAGCCGAAGAAGCTCCACTGCGGAGGTTGAGCATCTGGTCAAGTTCGTCAGCACTAAGTCCTAAGTGATAGGTAACCTCTTTCAGCGCTGTGAGTTCCTCAGCTGGCACCTGACCGTCGGCCTGGGCTATCATGACCAGGAAATTGAGCAACTGAAGGCGCTGTTCGTACATCATACTGTTGCGAATCTGCTGACAGCTGTCCTGAATCACGCTGCGATATTGCAACACACCTACACGCTTCTGCTCCTCAAAAAGTTTCAGAAGAATCTGCTCGCCCTGTGTCATGGCTCCCAAACCGAAGTTCTGGCGTAAGAAGCGACGCACGAGCTCCATCTCGGAATGCATCACCTTGCCGTCGGCCTTGATGATGTAAGAGGCAAGAACAAGTAACGAGAACATGAACGAGTTGCGTTGTCCCTCGCTGCTGTTTCTTTCCTGCTGTCCTGTATCCTGGCGGTTTACCTCGTTAAGTCCATGTTCGAAGAGAGAGCCTAAGGCATATCCTGCCAAGGCTCCCAACGGACCACCTGTGATGAATCCGAGTACACCGCCAATCCATTTTCCTGCTCCCATTGTCGTTTCTGTTTTTGGAAGTGATGCTTAGCAACTTAATTAGTTGAAGTAATACAAGAAGGTGGCAATACCGGAAAGGGCAGGCTTGCGCTGACCTTCTATCTCGATATCGAACTTGATGCTTGCCTTGCAGATACCACGAAGGTTCTGAATGTCATGAAGGGTTGTCACAAGGCGAACACGTGAGCCGGTGATGACAGGCTGACCGAAACGCATCTCGTCCATGCCATAGTTGACCAACATCTTGATGTTGTGTACTTCTACAATCTGCTGCCACATGTAGGGTAACAAAGAAAGGGTGAGGTAGCCATGAGCGATAGTGCTGTGGTAAGGACTCTCTACTTTTGCACGCTCTACATCTACATGTATCCACTGTGGGTCGAGTGTAGCATCAGCAAACTTGTTGATACGTTCCTGGTCTACCTGCAACCACTCTGATTCACCTAATCTCTCACCTAAGTGAGATGCAAATTCCTCGTAAGAATTGATAATTAATTTTGCCATACTTTTGAATATATTATTTTTATAGTTTTTTCTTTATTATGAAGTGAAAATATTGAATATTCTCCAGGAAATTCTCCTTCTTTCCTCATTAGTCTCTTCTGAAAATGTCGCGTGTATAGACTTTCTCATTCACATCATTCAAGACTGGGTCGTAACGGTTGGCGATGATGGCCTGACTCTGTTTCTTGAACTCCTGCAAGTCGTTGACAACACGGCTGCCGAAGAAGGTACTGCCATCCTCGAGGGTTGGCTCATAGACTATCACCTGTGCACCTTTAGCCTTGATGCGCTTCATGACTCCCTGGATACTGCTCTGGCGGAAATTGTCACTGTTGCTCTTCATCGTGAGTCGATACACTCCGATAGTGCAAGGGTGTTCTTTCTGAGGATCATAGCTGCTGTTATCCTTATAGAAATAATATCCAGCCATACTGAGCACTCGGTCGGCGATAAAGTCCTTACGGGTGCGGTTGCTCTCAACAATGGCTTGAATAAGGTTCTCAGGAACATCGGCATAGTTGGCCAGCAACTGTTTGGTGTCCTTAGGCAGACAGTAACCTCCGTAGCCAAACGACGGGTTGTTATAGAAAGAACCGATGCGAGGGTCGAGTCCCACACCATCGATGATCGACTTCGTGTCAAGCCCCTTCATCTCGGCATAAGTGTCTAATTCGTTGAAGAAACTCACACGCAGTGCCAGATATGTGTTGGCAAAGAGCTTGACAGCCTCAGCCTCGGTAAGTCCCATAAACAGGGTGTCAATATCCTGTTTGATGGCTCCTTCCTGCAGGAGTGAGGCAAAGGTATGTGCTGCTTGGTCGAGTCGCTCGTCGCCCTCAGGACGGCCTACGATGATACGGCTGGGGTAAAGGTTGTCGTACAGCGCCTTGCTCTCACGTAGAAACTCGGGAGCGAAGATAATGTTGTCGCAATGATACTTCTTTCGTACATTCTCCGTGTAACCTACGGGAATGGTGCTCTTGATGACCATGATGGCATCAGGATTGACACGCATCACCAACTCGATAACTTCCTCAACGTGAGTCGTGTCGAAGTAGTTTTTTACAGGATCATAGTTGGTAGGGGTGGCTATAACGATGAAATCGGCATTCTTGTATGCTTCTTCTCCATTGGTTGTCGCCTTGAGATGCAAATCCTTCTCTGCCAAATACTTCTCAATGTAATCGTCTTGTATGGGTGACTGACGATTGTTGATAAGGTCCACCTTTTCTGGCACTACGTCAACAGCCGTCACCTGATGGTGCTGGCTCAGCAGCGTGGCTATGCTCAGACCAACGTAGCCTGTACCAGCTACCGCAATACGAATATTTTTGTTTACTGTTTCCATTATTATAACTTTTAAAAGTTTTGTCTAAATGCAGCTTACCTTAATTATAATATTGTGCAAAGGTACATTCTTTTTTAGACTTGACCAAATATAGATGGTAAGAGTTTTCTAAAATCAATAAAAATGACCTACTTCTCTCTTTACACCTTATTATTAATAAGGCTGAGCTCAACAGGCTTTACTTACACAAGGCTGTAAAGGGACAGTGCTCACAACGCTGCTTGTCTTCTGTTGCCACAAGTGGAAGAGAGGGATCGCATATCTCGCTGATGAGAGCTTCTATATGCTGCATGAACTCGTCCTGATATTCGGCCACGTCAAAGATAGGATTACGGCCAAACTTTAGCGTCGGGTCATAATCCTTGCTTCCCGCTTGCTGAATGAAAAGCAATCCCGGACTAACAGGGTCTTTTGTCTTCTTATATCGGCCGTCATTGCCTACAATGATAGAATAAAGCAATGCCTGCAGATAATAATCAGTGTGCAGCGAGAGCTTGGAAGGATCGAATATGGTAGCCACATCAGCAGGGAACCGTGAGGGCATACGTCCTGTCTTATAGTCGATTACGCGAATGCGCTCGGCTATATTGTCAAGACCAGGATTACCATTGGCAGCCACAGCATCAAGACGGTCGATGAAACCGCCTAATGTGATGGCTTTATTACCTATAGGAGTATTGAACTCAAAGCTTTGATTCACTTGTTTCTCAAGTCCTAATAGTGTATAGGGGGCCAGCTTTTGGTCTATGCGGAGGAGTTGTTTAAGATAGCTTGTGATAACCTCGCGGTTGATGAGCTGAAGACCGTTGTATTCGGGCATTTTAGATCCGGGCTTCAAGCGGAATAACTGTTCTGCAAAAGCCTGATCTACTAAACTATACAGGCTGTTTTCGTGTTTGAGCGCATAGTCTATCTTCTCCTTGCTGATGATGAGGGGATGAATGAGCTGCTTCTCACCCTTAGCATTGGTTTGCAAATCTTCGGGACGGGCAAACTGAAGATAGAACAGTTCGGCAGCACGATGGAAAATCAAACCAAAGTAACGGTTGTCTATCTCATCATCCAACTCTTCTGGTTCTTTCAGTCCAGCCACATACCGGTAGTAGAAACGTTTCTGACATCTCAAGTAAGTGTTCAGGCATGTTGGAGAAATAATCTTTCCATCAATGAGTTGACTAATCATTTCCTCCGTTTTTTCTATTTTCTTTTGGTCGGGAGGAAGTGGTGCTTGACCTGATGATAGAGCAGCGGTTTTCACCTGGTGCTTGCTTTCTACCAACAGCTGTAGCATGAAGCGGCTCATTTCGCCAGTATGTCCATCCTCAGTAGAGTTGTTGTATGTAAGGGTGATGTCAGCAGAACGTTGCAGCATGCGATGGAAATAGTAGGAGAAGATAGCCACTTTGTTGTCTACCGTGGTAAGTCCGTAAGCCTTGCGCAACGAATAAGGAATAAACGAAGAGTCGTTGACGCCCTTGGGAAGATTTCCTTCGCTGGCAGAAAGCACGATGATATGATCGAAATCAAGATTGCGTGTTTCGAGAACTCCCATAATCTGAATACCTTCGGCGGGCTCACCATGAAAAGGAATAGTGGTGGTCTGCATGAGTTGCAGCAGGAGGTGCTGTAAGGTAATGATATCTACGATTAGGTCACCCGACTGGATGAGTTCGTGGAGACGGTTGACAAGCGTATAGGTGCGAAAGAGTGATTCCTGAAAGAGTGGGTCGTCAAGAGTACGTGCTTGTGTACCTATGTTCTTCAGCACGTCCAAGAGATACTGTACGAGCGAAAGGTTGAAGTTCTCGCCCGATGACATTTCCTGAAACAGGATTTCAAGTCCCTCGTCCTCTTTTTGGCAAAGCCATTTGCGGGAAGGGAAGAATATTTTCTTGTCATGAAGTTCGCTCATGAGTTCGGCATAAGCAGACGAGATGTACTGGGCGTAAGGATGGCGAAGCACATAGTTGACATAACGGAGACGATAGCAATCTCTATCCTTGTCATAGCCCAAGGTCTGCAGATCGGTTAGCGTTTGTATCAGACTGTAGAATGGAGTCTGCTGCAAGGGATAGCCTAATGTGATGTTGACACTCTCCACCTCCTCAGGTAAGGAGTGGATGACAGTAGGCAACAGACTCTCGTCTGCAAGCACAATGGCTGTGCTGCGCCCTTGCTTATATCGCTCGTTCTGCATCAGCCAGCTATGTATGTAGCGAGCCTGTATGTTATCGGTAGGAGCGCTAATATAGGTAATATCTTTGGTCGAATCAAAAGAGTCATACAGCTCTGTATCAGACAAATAATCCAACTCGTTACCAAAAGCACTCATCAACTGCCGGATGTAATATCCGGCCTCGTTGCCATCCTTCATATAGTATTTGTCGAAGTCCCAATAGAAGGCAGCCTTGCCCTCTTTCTGCAATCGTGAGCACAGCTTCTGCTCCACACACTGCATCATATTGAAGCCCACAAAGAGATATTTCTTGTGCCGGAACTCAAGCGACTCGTCTTCCACCACACGCCGATACAAGGCACCCTCGTAGGCAAGGTTCTGTGCCTCAAGGCGCTGGTTGAAATTAGTATAGATGTCGTAGAAATGACTCCACAACTGTAGGAAGCGCTTTTTGAGTTCGGTGTTGTGGTCATCAGAGAAATTGCTGAAGAATTTCTTAATGATTTCCTTCTGCTCTTCGGTGAGGTAAGACACGTCATCGAGTTCATGGATGTCACTGAGGTTGGCAAAGAGCTGCCTGGCAGAAGCCATGTTCTTGTCCACATCATCGAAGTCTGCTATTAGCAGCTGTCCCCAGCCGTAAAAGTGGTCGAGTGTCTCTTCTATGCCAGTACACTCGACGAAAGACTTATGAAGATCGCATACCAACTTGATGGGGTCACCCACCTTCAGCGTAGTGTGCTGACGAAAGAGGTCGCTGATGGTGATATAGGTGGGGCTCCACAAAGGATGGGAAACCAGACGTGCCAACTGCTCGTTGAGAAACAGCGAGGCACGCTTGTTGGGGAATACGATGGCTATATCGCTCAGATTGTTGCCATATTTCTGTATGATGTCTTGGGCTACGTATGTCAAGAATGATTTCATATTCGTCGTTTTTATAATCTTGATGAAATAGAGTCGTTATGTCTTAGTCTGGGGTGTCAGAATTCCACCTTGACTATCTTGTTGGGATAGACATACCACAGATAGCCTTCTATCAGTGGATGACTGTCGTTTCCGTTGTCGGGATTTGCACTTTGGTTGGCCTCCATGCCTTCCAGCAACTGCATGTACTGTCTTACCTGTACGTGATGCTCGTCCTTGGGTTTACCGAACTTGAAGTCCACAACAATGGTCTTTTCACTATCCTTCATCACTCGGTCAGGACGATGTTCTACCACCTTGCCATGTTCCACACTCAGGATAGAGCACTCGTTGAAGAGTGTCCAGTGGGGAGAAAACCAATGCGCCACCTGCTGAGACTGCAGACGCTTGCGTATCATTGAATCCAAGTGCTTGCGTGAGAGATTCTCGTCGTAGAGCATTCCGTCTAATTCGAGTTGACGAAGGGCCTGCTCTATGTCGTCGGTGGTACGGATGGAGGAGAAGAGACTGTGCAGAATGGTACCCAACTTGATGTAATACTTCTGCTGTTCCTCGTCCTCGTCGCCCTTTATGAAATCACGACTTTTGTTACTCTGCCGGAACTGAGGCATAGCAGGATTCACCTTCAGCTGCACAGCGATATTGGTGGCTTGCTGGCAAAAGACATTCTCCGATTTCTCCTTTTTCTTGTCTGTAGCATCAGCCTCCTCAACCTTAAGGGTTCCATATTCAAAAAGAATATCCTCGTCTTGCGAATTGGAAAGCGTTACAGATACATTGCCGCTGCTGAGTGTCTTCTCTACATCTGATAGCACACTTTCTATCAAATAACTACGGAATGTTTCCTTGTCACGATGAGCAATAACGAAGAGTCCACGGCTGGCACGTGTGAAAGCCACATATAGCAGGTTCATGTTGTCTACCATGTTCTGCAGATGCTCGTGGTGGTAATCGTCCTCGTAGATGCTTCCCTTCATCTGTTTGGCGATGAAATCGACAGGAACCAATGGTATTTTGTTGAAAGGAGCCTCGGCTGGCGTACACCACAGGGTACCTTTGGATGTCTCCAACATCCAGTCGCAGAAAGGAATGATAACATAATCAAACTCCAGACCCTTACTCTTGTGTATCGTGACGAGGCGTATGCCGTTGAGCGCATCGCTATGTATGCTTTTCTCGTGCAGCGTATTGTCCCATTCCTTGATAAAAGAGTCTATATCGCAACAGTTGTCCTGCAGGTAAGCAGCCATCTGATCGTAGAAGGCGCAGATATAAGCACTCTGACTCTTCATCTCCTCTATGGTATCTAACTGTAGTTCAACAAAGAGGTTTTCCACTAAATCGAAAATAGGTTTCTGTAACAGGATATCACGCTGCTCCTCAATCTTTTTCACGATTTCATCGCTACCAAGGAAGGTGAGTGCGAACTTCTGAAGGGTAGCCCTGGAAATAGGATCATCGGGATGAATAAGCACACGTAACGCCGTAACAAGCGAATTGACCGCCTGGGATGCATCCAGACGGAAAGCCTCGTCGGAAACAAGAGGGTAAGGGCAACCATTGTTCATCAGAAATTCTGCCAAATCCTTAATGGTGCGGTTGGTTCTTACGAGGATGGCAATCTGACTGGGCTTTACACCCTGTTCTGTCAGTTGCATGATAGTTGCCATTGTTTCCTTCAGTGTGCGTTCTTTCCATTCTTCCTTGTTCAGGAGTTTAATCTGCACAAAGCCATTGGCAGGTTTGCCCGAAGGCACCCTCTGGGCTACGTCAGAGTATGCAATCTTCAGTTGTTCTGCCTCCTCGGGGGTATTCTCCTTGAGAGTCTGATATTCAGTTTCGGCAGCAGCTTTGAAGAATGCATTATTGAAATCGATGATGTTTTTTGCCGAACGAAAGTTTGTATCCAAGGTCTTGATATCAAGTCGCTTGTCTCCAAACTGCTCTTGTATATTGTTAAGCAGTCGCCAGTCACCAGAGCGCCAGCGGTAAATGCTCTGCTTTACATCACCCACAATGAGGTTGCCTGCATCCTGATGACTCATGGTTTCATCGAGCAATACTTTGAAGTTCTGCCATTGTATGGTGCTGGTGTCCTGAAACTCGTCTATCATGACATGCTCCAATTGCGTACCTATCTTCTCAAAGATAAAAGGTGAGTCACTGTCCTGCATAAGCGAATGGAGCAGCGTCTGCGTGTCACTGAGCAAAAAACGGTTTGCTTCCTCGTTGAGTGCACGGACTTTCTTCTCAATACTTCCTAAAAGGCGCAACTGGTTGAGGTTGCGCAGGGTGAGTTCTGCACTCTTGTAAAGACGCAACAACTTTGGGCGCTTCTCTTCAGAATAGCGCAATAATGGTGCAAGGGTTTTGCATACCAGATCATACTTAGGTGAACCTGGCTGTGCATCTGCCGCACTCATCCAGGTATGCTCGTCCTCCATGGCTGACACAACACGTGTGCCAACGAGTTTTTCATCGTCGAAATGTCCGTCTCTCAATTTGATGAAATAGCTGCAGACACCTGTTTTGCCATACGAGAAATCCGAAACCGTAAGTCCATTCTCGTCGAGTGTGTCAAAGAAGGTGGCTGCTATCTGCGCAAAGTGTTCATTGGCATCCTGTTTCATTTTCCTGAGCTCGGCAGTGAAGTTTTTGAAAAAGTCTTCCTTTTCCATCACTTCATTGAGCGACTTGGCGGCACTCTTGTAATAATCGCGGAAGATATTTTCACCAAAACTTTTGATTTCACCGATCACGTTCCAACTTTTGTCATCAGCCATATTCGACTTGATATAGTCCATGATCCAGTGCAGAAGCCTGTCGGTCTGCCCCAGATCCTCAATCAGTTGGTCTACAGCCTGTTGCTCCACCTGGTAGTCGTTGAGCCCTATGCGAAGGTTGGCGGTAAGGTCGAGCTCACGTGCCAGGTTACGAAGCACACTCTGGAAGAAAGTATCTATTGTTTCAACGCGAAAGTAGTTGTAGTTGTGAATGAGCAGACTGAGTGCAGTACCGGCATTCTTCTCTATCTGCTCCTGCGTGAGATGGGGCAAAGCTTTCTTTATCTGTTCCAGATAACCATGCGATTCCTCGAGTTCATGGGCAATACCATATAGCTGACTGAGGATTCGTGTTTTCATTTCCTCAGTGGCTTTATTGGTGAAAGTCACTGCCAGGATGGTGCGATACGAATGTGGGTTGGCAATGACTAATGTCATATATTCCCTGGCCAGCGTGAAGGTTTTGCCAGAGCCGGCACTTGCCTTGTAAACGGTGAGTTGTGAATTCATATATATTATAATGTAAGAATGTTTGTTTTAAAGAATGTCTATCTGTAAGTATTCGATTCTTCTACCAGTTGCGGAAAAGCTCAAAGTCGAACTTGCAGCCTACGCCATAGAACTTGGCATTTTTGAAACCTGCAAAGACTCCGATAGAAAAGAGGCGGGTGCTGAATCCATAGCCCCATTCGGTATAGGGATGCAGCTTTTCTACCAATAAGGCATTGACATAGAAGCGCTCAGCCTCTACAAATCTGCCCACCAAGGGCACCCAGGCGGCAAAGATTATCGGATTTTCGTAGGTGAAGTTGCTGCGTACGTAGTATTCAGAAGAGTTGTACCACTCTGAGGGCAACAGTTCGAACGAACCGCTCCAGTCGTCATTCCATCCTCCTGGAATGTAGTTGTCATTGAAATTGGAGTAGTCGATAAAGTACCAGTGAGAACCTCGCATGGTATAGAATCCTGCTCCAAGTCGCGCAGAGTACAACTTTCGACGGCTGGCGTAGAAGATGCCCTTGGCATCGGCCTCAATACGCTCATAAGGTATGTTTGAGCCCATGAACCCCATGATGCTACGCTCATAATCGGCCGTGACAGACACTCCTTTAGGCCCCCATGGTCGCCATATCAATCCAAAAGCAGGGGCCACGGAGCGATATTTGGAAGGATAACCATACGATTCGTAGAATTCTGGATGAATCGCCCTGCGATGGTGAGCCACTATTCCTGCTTCAAATCCCCACTTGGGACTAAACATCCAGTGGTTTGTGAGACGGAAATAGCTGTCGGTAAACTCGGTGTAATTGTCCTTATTTACAGTTATCTCCTCATCGTCATCCTTCTTGATGTCCAGTATGTTGCGGGCTATCACGTTGGTATTGATGCGATTGCCCTGTCCGTATACCATCTCGAGATAGCCGTCGTGCTTGGCATTATAGTTGAAGGTAGCCGGAATATTGAAGTACAGTTGATGCAGCTTAAAACTATAACCAGCCCTGAACCGCACACCAAGCTGTATGTTGTCGTTGAAGGAATAAGAACTTCTGATATCAAACTTGTAGATGAGTCCCTTGCGCTTGGTATAGCCCATGTATAGAGGGTTGAGGATAGGACTCAGACGTACATATCCTTGGCTTTCCTTGCCAAAATCCTGCTGTATTCTGTTCACCATGTTGTCGCCTACGATGTCCCATAGCACATCCTTGGCAAAGTTGCGCTTTTTCTTGGTACTGTCGGCCAGGCTGAGCGAGTCGCGACGGTTCTTCTCCTTGAAATATTGCTCATAGATGAGTTGCTCCTGCTCGTTGAGGAGAACAGGGCGCACTTGCGACATAAGGGTGGTGTCAGCAGCGTTGTTGAGTGTGTCAGAAAGCATCTTGGGCAGATTATAGTAAGAACTGAGCATACCGGTGATGTTGTTGCCCATAAACCTGAAATTGGCTTTCAGGTTGCATCTGTCGGGCAGAAGAGAGCGGTAGCCTTCGTTGCCCATCACGATGGATATAAAGAAGCGGGTCATATCGTACTCGCCCTCAAAGTCGACCAGATATATTTTTCCTGTCTTGCTGTTTACCACAGCCTTGGTTTCCACCATCTGCGTGTTCTTAATTTTGGGGTAGGCGTATACCTGGGCCTTGTCGAACGGCAAAGCGGTGACCCGATAGGTGTAGAACCTACGGTTGGCTCGATGGAAAGGGGAGAGGATATTGTTGTGAAAAAGGTTCTCGCCAAAGACATTGGGAGTTACATAAGGAAGAATATATGACATGATGTTACGGCGATGTGGAACAGTGCTGACATGGAGCAGACGCTGGTCGGTGAACTTGTCGTTCTGCATCGTTATCTTGGTATAGTATTCGCTGATAAAGTGGCGTCCTGTGCCATGGGCGATGGCATACATCGAAGGTACGAGCATCAAGGTTGCGTTGCGTTTGTTAGTGTGCATCTGCATCTTGGTGTAAGAATACGATTGTGAACCATGCAATCCTGTGGTGTCGGTACGTTTGGCATAGGTAAACACCAAGTTAAGCACCGAATCACGAAACGCAACATTCGGTGCTTTCACTTTAGCCTTACACCCCAAAGGCGATGCCAAAAGGAAGGCTATGAGCAAATATTTATAAAACGACACCCTGTTAGCCAAGGTATTTCATCAAGATTTTAACATATCCAGACTCTCTGAGTTTCGAGATACTCTTTTCGCGAATCTGGCGCACACGCTCACGGGTAAGCCCCATCTTGTCGCCGATTTCCTCCAGACCTTTCTCTGGCTCTCCAATCCCGAAACAAGCACATACTATCTGTCGCTCACGCTCCTTGAGTACCTGACCGAGAACCTGTTTCAGTTCCATTGCCATACTCTCGTGATCTACCTGCTTGTCTGTACGACTGTCATCGCCACTCGACATCACATCGACCATGGCATTATCATCGTCGTCTCCAAATGGAGCATCGATACTCACGTGATGTCCACTTGCAGCCATACTCTGTGATATTTTCTCCTCATCCACACCTGTGCGGTCAGCTATTTCCTCCACACTGGGACGACGGAGATTCTCTTGCTCAAACTTGTTGATTTCGTGGTTCACCTTATTGAGTGAACCTACCTGGTTGAGGGGGAGTCTGACGATACGGCTCTGCTCAGCAATGGCCTGAAGGATACTCTGTCGAATCCACCATACGGCATAAGAGATAAACTTAAAGCCACGAGTCTCATCAAAACGCTCTGCAGCCTTAATAAGACCGATGTTGCCCTCGTCGATGAGGTCGGTAAGCGTGAGTCCTTGATGCTGATACTGCTTGGCGACAGATACCACAAAGCGCAAGTTGGCTTCTACCAACTTATTCTTGGCACGCTCACCGGCACGACCACCTTTCTTGATGGCCTGAGCAAGTTCTATCTCTTCCTCAATGGAAACCATAGGTGCACGACCAATCTCAACGAGGTACTTGTCGAGAGCCTCGCTGTTGCGGTTGGTGATGCTTTTCTGTATCTTAAGTTGTCTCATTCTCTATACTTTCGCCTAATTTTCGCAAATATAGTAAAAAAATGCATTCGTTGTTATTTTTAATAACTAACTTTAACACAATTATTTAACAACCTCATTCTGAAGAAATTTCTGATAAGCGTCACGATAGCCATTAAAAACATTGATATCTACATGTCCACGGATACCACTTACTCTTCCGTCTGGACATAACTGCCACAAAACCAGCCTGATATCTGGCTTATACTCGCCATAACGGGCTATCCATACGCGATAGTTCCGCTTCAGATCGGGCGCATATTTCAAGTAACGGTTCACAAACATCTGACTGATATAAAGTATCGGCCTTGTGCCTGTTTGGCGTTCCACATATCTCAGCCATGCCCTTACTTGTGCAAACATAGCGTCTGGTCCGCCCATCTGCTTGATCTGCCGTGGTGTCGGTTCCAGGTCGAGTACGGGTGGAAAATCCCCCCTTCTTACCAGAGCATGCTTCGTAAACTTGCGGGCCTGTGCCAGTCCGGGCTTACGAGGCGAGAAGAAATGATAGCTTCCCACCCTGAAACCATGCGCCTTTGCTGCCCGATAGTCTTTACGGTAATAGGGATTGAGCAGGGAGGCTCCTTCCGTACACTTGATATAGATGAAGCTGATGGGATAGCTTATACTTCCACTGACTGTTTTGCGACTGATGTTGCCCAAGTGGGTAATACGCAACTTACTCCATTGGATGGGGTATTTCTTCTTACCTATAATATGCTGATATTTAGATATATCTATGCCGTATATTCTATCATAGGTATAGACAAGACGCTCGCCACGATAACGGTCGTTTTTCCATTCTCCCACGCAGAGTTGTTTGCCAGACTCAATGCCAAATCCGAATCCCTCACGATGTCCATGTTTCCATTGTCCTTCATAGTGCGACCCGTCATTTCCCATCCACGTACCATGACCATGAGGATGGAACAGAGAGTCTCGCTCGCCTGTATAGATACCTGCAGAGTCTGCCTGCATTACCTTCACAAAGGACTGGCAGAAAGGCACGACGTCCATCTTTATTCCATAGAAGGCACTTCGCTGATTAATGGCACAGGCAGAGTCGGGCAGGGCTTGCGATGACAGGCGAAAGTAGTTCATGCCTTTCTGCATATCGTGCTTCTCCAATTGGCATGACTGACTTGACAACTGACGAGTTGACAACTGACTGATGTATAAAACTTTGTAAGACAACTGTCTTACGATTCGAAGCGAGGTAGTGTCGACTGTATGATGCAGAGAATCCAGTAGTTTTTTAGCCTTTTCGAACCGAACTTTCTGCTGTTCTGCGTAATCTGCAATCATGCCATAGCCTTCGTCGCGTACATTGTGCGAATGTGTGTAATAATCTATTTCATGAAGTGTCCATTTGGCATTCTTGTAAATGGTTTGCAACGAGTCTATTTGTGCATGATATACTTGCTGAGGTGTCATTCCCTGATAACGTTTATATCTTATAGCCGCATTGTCCTCGGCAAGTAAAAGTCCCTTGCAGGAAGGTAGCAAGTCGTATTGATTGACGAAGAAGGCATCCAGTTTTGTGGTGTCATTACCTAAGTCGAGCAGTATCTTATTGCCAGCTCTAAGCTCATAATGACAGCAAACATCAACAGTAGCCTTGGCACGCATCCATCTTTCCTGAGTCATGTGGTAGCAAGACCATACATACCAGCCGCAGCTCATGACAACCAACAGAAGCGACAGGATTGCGATGACAGCCTTGTTTTTCTTACTTAAATGAAACATTACTTTCTCTCCTCATATTTAATTGTACACCTCCTGAAGTTTCGCCCCACACGCCCTGAAGGGACAGAAGCTCTTAGCCCGTACATAAACCACTTGCGAAACTTGAGTACACCTCTTATACCTTATTTCCGCAACACTATAATTTAATATTTTTTATAAGCACCTGAGCAACAGTAAGTTGCTCAGAATTTTGTCATGCCAGAAATTTCACTTATCTTAGTGTTGCAAAAAATATAAAATGAAACTCTGAATGACATGGCAAAAATACAAATAAAATCTGAGAAACTCACTCCTTTTGGAGGAATTTTTTCTATTATGGAGCAATTTGATGCTCTTTTAGCTCAAACTCGATTGCAGTGAAAAAGTTACCATTTTCCCAACGCTGGGAAAATGGTAAGAAATTAGAGATTTTTTTCGAATTGTTTCAATACATCGCATCGGGTGGTGTATTGATCCACAATTTCCGGATGCTGATGACAGAACTTGCTCCATTCCATCATAGCCTGATATTGAGCGGATTGTGGCTGTAGAAGTTTCTGCTCTTTCCAGTTGGCATCATAGGTAATCTTAAACCATGGGTCAATACCAATGGATGAGAGGGCATAGAGCGAATGATAGCGAAGCGTGAGATTGCTGCTTTGCTTGCTTATCTTGAGATAGTCTTGAGCGATAGCTGCGAAATCGGCTTCGCCTGTGCGGGCACTATCGGCTACACTCTTGCCATAATGGGTAAGATACCAGCAGTCGCCATAGCAGGATGCCTGATAGTAACGAGTGGCAAGTTCGTAGGCAAGTTTCTCTCTGGATTCACCTTCACGAGCCACATTGTATTGGCCGATGAGCTGGTTCATTTCCTGGCAGAATTTCCACTTCGGGTTCTCCTTTATGTGGGCATAACTGCCCTGGATGCTCCACATGTCGGAATCATTCACCTTCTGGTGGTTGAACCAGTAAGGTACGGAGTAGCTTCGCTTTTCGGCGTAGAAACTGATGGCCTGGTTGTTGATGAACTTCAGGGATACATCTTTCTGCCAGCAGGCAGCTTCGCCAAAGTTACCCTCGGCAAGATACTTGGTGCCTATCATATCCTTGAAGAAATCGGCACTGCGATAGAGCGACTGGCATACGTATTGCTCGAAGGCATCCTGATGAGAAGATGTGATGAAGCGATAGTAATCGGCAAGCTGCTGCGCAGAGAGCGAGTCGAGACGAAAGGCGTATTCTGATGAATAAAGATAACGGCTGATGTATTCTTCATCCTGTTGATCCTTGTAGAAGGTTCGCATGTAGGCATCCATCATGCCATACATCGCAGTGGCCATGCTTTCGTAATTCCTGCCAGCTTCCTGCCGGTCTTCCTTTTTTGCCTTGTCTGCCATTGTCTTGAACCGATTGTACAGGGCGCGGTAAGCCACACGTTCCTTCACCTCTACATAGTGAATGTCGGGATTGGTAAAATCATCATTTTTCGGGTTTTCTCCCTTTGTTCTTGTGCTTTCTCCTTTTGCCATCTCGTTGAGCCATTTGAATTCGCCGACAAGATATTGTGGGTAATCGCTATCCACCTGTACATTTCGGGTAGAAACCAAAAGTCGGATGGCTCTTGCATTGTCTTTCATTCTCTGTGTGCCATCTAACGTAATGGCTTCGGTGCTTTCCTTCCATGCTTCTTGCTGGTAGCCATAAAGGTAATGGAGCATGGCGGTGGCAGAACGCCACAGGCAAGGATTCTGCGTCTTGTTTTCGGCGATGACCTTATTGGCGAAAGTGATGAAACTGAGGGCCTCTTTCTGATAGATAACCTTGGCGCCAATTTCCTCAATCCATTCCTTGTTTATTGGGTTCTGGTTGCGGCTGTCTATCGTCTGCTGGCAGTTGTTTACGAAATCCTGCACCAGATAGGTGAGCATTGCCGAGTTCGGATTCTTGAAATAAATGCTCTGGATGCCTGCAAGATTGCGATAGTTTCGGGCGAGCACTCTGATGCTTGCTATATCTCCCTGCTCGGCATAGATTTCGAGTGCCTGGTGATGTTTCCCTGTTTTCCACAAGGCTCGGGCATAAATGTTGCGCATCGCCTCCCGCCATGGTGATTTCGGAAGTCGGGAGGCGATGGCATTCCAATAGGTGATGTTCTGCTGGTGGAATCCCTTTATCATATTAGTACGCATGCGGAGCAAGGCGTATTGGCTCTTGAGTTGGGTGCCTTTATAAATTTTGGAGGTATTGTTGAGCCGGGTCAGCGATTGCTGAATCTGTAGCCGTTCTTGCTTCGAGGCGTAGTTCCAGGCATTGGGATTCAACTTCTCGCAGGCATCCAGGTAGGCATTCAGGCTTCCCAAGTAAGAAAGCATTCCTGCATCTTTCTTGTGTTTGGCTACTTTCAGAATATCCTCCTTGTTCCATCTGTAGAAGGATAAGTTGACGGAGGATGTATTGCCGGCATACTTCTGCCAGTAGCTGGCGATGTCGTAAAGATACGCCGGCGAAGTCTGGTCGCGATTGAATACGCTGAACATATAGTAGTTGTGATCCGAATATTCGGAAACGCAGGCATTGGAGTGAGTGCTAAATGCTGCTGCCATTACTCCTATGATTAAAAATCTTTTCATAATCTTCTGATTTAAATCGTTTGATATTATCTGTGTTGAGGTCGAAGAGGATGACTTCTTTGTTGATATTGCTGTTTTGGTGGTTGATACTCTTGATGGCTTCCATAATGTCGGTCATTTCGGGCTTTCTTACCACGATGCTATCGCCTGGCAAAACAGGGAAGTCATCATCTGCATGCATGATGCCTATGAACTTTCCTTCTCTGAAGAGGATGCGCCAGCTGAAGAGCGGATAGGCGGCAGAGAGCGGCAATGGATAACTGCCCAGATGCTGGATGTAAGGAACTACATCCTTCATGTCGAGTATAGGCTTTTGGCAACTTAGCTGTTTTACATCGCCTGTATTATACATCATCAGGATGCCTCTATCCACAGGGGGTGGAGTCATCGAGAGCTGGTGTAACCGTATGGTAGCAGACAGCTTTATCTTCTTGGCTTTGGCTTTCACTCTTAGTTTTTCGAGGAAATCGAAGTAAACTTTTTGGGTTGATGCCGTCCAGTCGCAGTCTATCTGAATCTCCTTTACTCGCTTTACATCGTTGGCTTCATTCATCTGAAGGATGCGAAGAAGGATTTTGTCGGCTAGGTATTTACCCATTTGCTCGTTTGTTTTCAAACAATCGTTGACGATATAAACAACGGGTATTATTTCGATGCCTTCCGGTATCAGAGATTCATGTGTTTTCCCGTTTCTATTTTCTTCAAAAGTGTTAAAATGCAGGGTAGCATTGGGCATGATTTCTCCGTCTGCATCCTTTACCACATCGAAGTATCTCACGTAGATACGATTAATGTGGTGCTTTTGGATGAAGTTCATCTTGTTGCTGTCCAATTGCCATGTAGTGCTCCAATAGTAGGCAGAGCGTAAGTCTTTCTCAGCTTTTCCTTGTGAGCAGGATGTGAAGCCGATGGTAGCGGATAAGGCAAGCTGCAAAAATGCTAATGTTATATGATTCCATATTCTTCTCATCATTTCTTGAACCTTATTTCCGCAACACTATAATTTAATATTTTTTATAAGCACCTGAGCAACAATATGTTGCTCAAGATTTTGTCATGTCAGAAATTTCACTTATCTTAGTGTTGCAAAATAAATAACAAATATAACTCTGAATGACATAGCAAAAATACAAATAAAATCTGAGAAACTTACCCTTTTGGAGGATTTTTTTCTATTATGGAGCAATTTGATGCTCTTTTAGCTCAAACCATAGATTCCACCTTAGGATTGAGATGCACATTGTTTGGTTATCAATATAGTGAGATTCTACGTTCTCTGATTTGCATATATCTTTGTGGTGGCAAGTAACGCATCTTCGATGACATGAACGAAACTTCCCAAATGGATGAAGACATCACGCAGGCACGTATTGAACATTTACTCAGACAACAATGCTTATGCCAACCTGTTCAAGACAGACTTTGGTTAAAGGCCATGCTTTTCTGGTTAAACCAGCGTATTACCTCAAGTCGCTTTATGGGGTAAGGGGATTTTGTGTTTACGACGTTTCTGTTATGCAAGGAACATGTACAATAAAATGAATTTTTATCGTTTTACAAGCAAAATCCCACGAAACCCAATAGGTTGCGGATTTGAGGTTAAATCTGTTTTTTCATATAACACATACTCTTCTCATCCACAAAAAGAGAGAAACCAAGGAGCATAAGCTACTCGATTCCTCTCTGGAGTTTCTATTTTGCAGTTG
>JABLTS010080493.1_pt1 | contig 75867 bp, 76 predicted proteins | sample 7160081 | NCBI WGS metagenome assembly JABLTS01 (sample SAMN14651231, study PRJNA627086) | human gut metagenome | isolation source: feces | host: Homo sapiens | reverse complement strand
TTCAAGCCAAATTCTTTCAGCACATAATCTTTGATTTCCTGATAGGTTGCTTTCAACTCGGCACTGGTGGCATCCAGCTCGTCCAGGTCTAAGTCTATCTCTATCGTGTCATCTGGTTTTTGTTGGGACAAAAGAACAACCGTCTCCACATGGCTTGTTCTCGGAAACTGATCGACGCAGCACACCTTATCCACGCGGTACCCGCGACGAATGATCGTCTCCAAGTCACGCGCCAGCGAGGTCGGCTTGCAACTGATATAAACGATCTCGTCCACGCCAAATGCAAGGATTTTCTCCAACGCTTTCGGATGAATCCCGTCCCGTGGCGGATCGACAATGATCAGATCCGGTTTCTCATCCACAAGGTCGATTGCCTTTAACACGTCCCCGGCGATGAATTCGCAGTTCGAAAGTCCATTTGCCTTCGCATTTTCCTTCGCTGCCTCGACCGCTTCCTCCACGATTTCGATTCCGATCACCTTCTTAGAAACTGCTGCCATCATCTGTGCGATCGTGCCGGTTCCGCTATACAGATCGAACACGGTCTTGTCGCCATCGAGTTTCACGCTGCCCCGCATAATATAATCGCGCGCCTTTTCATACAGCACCTCGCAGCCACCTGTGTTTGTCTGGAAGAATGAAAACGGCGAGATCTTGAATTTCAGTCCAAGTATTTCCTCTTCGATGTAATCCTGTCCATACAGAAGCTCCATCCGATCGCTCTGCACGACATCGCCCAAAGCATCATTTTCCGTGTACAGAATACCTGCAATACTTCCCGCAAATGCATCGGACTTCTCTAATTCCAACAGCATTTCCACGAACTCCTGAAGCAACTGTTTTACATCGAATCCATATGCGTCCCACTGTGTCGATGTTACCAGATTGATCAGGAACTGCCCATTTGCCCGCGACTGGCGCACAACCAGATTCCGCAGGATTCCCTCGTGGCGCATCCGGTGAAAGAACGGCACATTTCGTCCGGAGAAAAATGCGAGTGTTGCCGTGAGTATGCGGCTCCAGTCTGCGCCAATGATCTCACATCCATCAACCGTCAGGATATCATAGAAGCTCCCCTTCTGATGTAATCCGAGTGCTAATGGGCCGTCCTTATAGGCATCACCAAACGTGAATTCCATTTTGTTCCGGTACGCGGTCTGACTCGGCGAACCAAGGATTCCTTCCCACTCGTAATCCTCCGAGTTGGAATCCTCCGCCAGAAGCACGCGGTCAAGCAATGCTTTCACCATGTCCGCTTTCAGCTTCAACTGATTGTCATACGACATCGTCTGGTAGGCGCATCCGCCGCACGCACCAAAATAAGGGCAGGTCGGCTCTACGTCCTCCAACGGACTCCGCTCTAAGACTTCCAGCACCTTGCCCTCTGCCATACCGCTTTTCTTCTTTGTTACCATGTATTTCACTTTCTGTCCCGGCAGGGCGCCCTTGATCGTCACCTTGCGCTCATCCACCTGAAAGCTTCCTTTGTTTGGGAAATCATAACGCTCGATGATTCCCTCGCATACATCACCTTTTTTCACTCGACTGTCTCCTCATTTTCGTTTATTCTCATATGATTGCGGAATACATAATACAAAATGTATTCCGCAATCATCATTCGACATACCTTAATTCGTATGTCACTTCATCTTCATCGTCGATTTCCATCACCATATATGTGCAACGGTGATCCGCCTGCCGCGGCTTCGAAATGCTGCCCGGATTCAGGATCGTCACATCATCCGGATCCTCCTCCAGATATGGCACATGCGTGTGTCCATACATCGCGATATCGCAATCATTTTCCAATGCCGCAAACCGCAGCAGATCCAGCCGCATGTCCACCTGATACAGATGCCCGTGCGTTGCGAAGATACGATGTCCGCCAGCTTCGATCACATTTGCATTCAGAAGCTTCGCATCATAATCGGTATTTCCACGCACGATGTAGCATGGCACACCAGCCAGCGACTCAAGCTCCCGTGCATCCCCGACATCGCCCAGATGAATCAACATCTGGAATTCGCCGATTTCTTCCCGCACCTGCGCGATTGCAAGCTCCACGTTCTCATTTCGCCCATGCGAATCACTCATTATCAAAATCCGCAGCATAATTTCCTCCTTCGAGCCCTAACTACAGTACCTCGCGAATCTTTTCCAAGGCACGTCCACGATGGCTGATCTTGTTCTTATCTTCCGGTGCCAGCTCCGCGGTCGTCTTTCCATATTCCGGCAGGAAGAAGATCGGATCATAGCCAAATCCATGTTCCCCGGCAGGCTGATGCGCGATCATACCCTCAATCACGCCGCGGCGTGTCGTCACCGTACCATCCGGAAATGCTGCTGCAATCGCACATACGAACCGTGCCGTCCGCTCTTCTTCTTTTGCATCTGCAAGCGCGTCAATAATCATCTGATTCTTAATACTGTATGGTGTATCCTCGCCCTGCCATCTTGCAGAGTAAATGCCCGGCGCACCATCCATGTAATCAACTTCCAGACCACTGTCGTCGGCAAGAACCACGCAGCCTTCCGCTTCCTTTGTCTTGCTGATAGCTGTCGCTTTGATGATCGCATTCTCCTCAAATGTCTTGCCATCCTCCACGATATCAATGTCGATGCCTGCTTCTTTCATAGAAACAATCTCATACCCACAATCCGCCAAGATCATGCGCACTTCCACCATCTTATTCGCATTACCAGTTGCAAAAATAATCTTCTTCATCTGCCTGTATCTCCTTTTTCCTTACTATTTCCGCTTGTTCGTAAACGCCTTCAAGCACACATTGCATTTCTCACTCGTCTCCGCCCGGTGCCACATCTCTCCATACAAACTGATGTAGCCCTCGCCGTCACTGATATCAAAGCTTGCCGTCCGCTCATCCGCATTGTACTCAATCGCGATCGGATGCACCGCGCCCGGCGTCTTGATCTTCACCACAACCGCATAACGCTCATTGTCATCGAGTTCGATTTCCTCCGGGAAATCCACCGTGTAATACCCGGCATACTGCATGCTACCGGACGTCACAAACTCCCGGTTCTTAAACGAGTCCACACCATCAAAATGCCGCACAACATACACTTCAAACTCCGTATCCTTATCCGTCGCATAGAAAGAAACGGCTGCCAGATTCTCATTTTTTCCTGCCTCGTAGACATTGGAAAAATACGCATCCTCCTTGGAGAAACCAAGCTGTCCAACCCAGCCAAGCTTATCCGTCTGGTAGATCTTATCATAATTATCCTTATCTCCAATCCGCGTGTAAACAACCGATTTCCGGCAAATCTTCGTATCATAATAGGATACATAGAAATATCCATCATCGCCGAATTCCTCGCCCCAGCTGTTCTTGCAGATAAAGGCACCGTCGCCCTCCGGCTGGATCGTGAAATTCTCCTTCGGGAAATTATCATCCCAGCCAACGACAACGACATCATGGTTCGGCGTCTCATCACCATCATAATAATACGCCGCATACTCACTCGAATAATACATGGAATAACTGTCCACATATTCCAGTGCCGAATAAATCGATGTCTCGATCGCGCCATACCGGAAAATCGCACTCTTGATCGTCTCGTCCTCACGCCCGTTGATGATCAGAGCCTCCTCCAGATGCTTCTCCGCGGTAAGATTCGGATCACTCATGCCATCGCCATATGGATCATCCTTCTCCAGCACCGGTCCCTGCCAAGCCGCCAGATACGCGATACTCATCGTATGCTCGCCGCCACTGTTCACATCCAGTGCATAACTGTTACACATCGACATGTGATCGACTGAGAAAATATCCTCCTCCATCGGAAGCAGCGTTGTCTCCAGCGCGCCAAGCGATGCAAATGCCCAGCATGTGCCGTACCGTCCCTGATCACGCACCGGTGACACGCGCCCATAATCACGCATATCGTATTTCTCCGGCAATGGCGTCTCATCCGGCAGCCGCGCCAGATCAACCCATTTCTGATCGACATAATAATCAACCTCGTAGCTCAAATACTCTGCGATCTTGTCAATCGGCACCATCAGCTTGTCCTCTGCCTCATCCACATAGACGGCATCGCCCAGCTCCACCTCGGTTTTCTTATTGACCGTTGCCTTGTCCGAACCCACGGCAAGTGAAATGCTGTTGTCGCCCTTCATGATCAGGACCGTTCCATCCGGGTATCGCTGCACGGAACACAAAAGCAGACTGCGCAGGAACTCGCCTTCCACCATCAAGTGCATGTTGTCACTCACGTAAAATGTGTAGCCAAACTCCTCCGTGCTTCCGCCGCCAACCGTGATGATCACATCATCCCCATTCATGCGGGAACGGATATTTGCCGCAAATGCATCGCTGCACGTCGCGAGCGCATCCGACTCATCAATCGTCTTGACCGGATTCCTTCCTAAAAAAAATGTAATTGTCACCAGCACTGCAACCAGCACTGGGAAAATCCAAAATCGTTTCAATGCTTAACGCTCTTTTCTACTGTTCTTTCGGCTCCTTATTCCTGGGTGGCTTCGGTCCCATAAACTGATAGAAATAGGACTTGATCATGCCGTTGTAAATCTTACGGTTTCGATCTGCCTTTCTTCCAATATATTTCTCCGCATCCTCATACGAAGTAATCAGGTACATTGACCAGTCTGGAAGGTTCGCGAAGCTCTCGCCGATTGTCTTGTACAGTGCCGGTAACGCTTCCTTTTCCTCCAACCGCTCGCCATATGGCGGATTCGTAATGATAAATCCATAATGCTTCGGATGGCGCAGATCCTTCACGTCACGCGCCTGAAAATGAATATAATCTCCGACACCGGCTGCCTTCGCATTCGCCTTCGCACATTTCACGATCTCCGGGTCTAAATCATAACCCTGAATATTCATCTGCACATCGCGGCGGATCATATCCTCCGCCTCATCGTACGCGTTATACCACACCTTCTTCGGCACGACCTTGCCCCAGCAATCAGCGGTGAACTCCCGCATCATGCCCGGCGCGATATTGGCACCGATCATCGCCGCCTCGATTGGAAATGTACCGCTGCCGCAGAATGGATCGACCAGCACACGATCCTTGTTCCACGGCGTCAGCATCAGAAGCGCTGCTGCCAGTGTCTCTGAAATCGGTGCCTTTCCGACAAGTGTCCGATATCCTCGTTTATGCAGGGACGTTCCCGATGTATCCAGACCAATCGACACCTGATCCTTGAAAATAAACACACGGATCGGATACTCGTCCCCATCTTCCTCGAACCGTTCCACGCGGTATGTCTGCTTCATGCGCTCCACAATCGCCTTCTTCACGATGGACTGAATCGCACTCGCAGAAAAAAGCGCACTCTTATTCGTTGTCGCCTTCGTCACCCAGAACTTTGCATCCCGCGGAAGAAACTCCTCCCACGGAATTGCCTTTGTCCCTTCAAACAGTTCATCAAAATCCGTAGCCCGGAAGCTACCCATCTTCAGCAGAATACGCTCTGCTGTCCGGATAAATATATTTGCACGGGCAATCGCTGTGACATCTCCGCGAAATGTGATTCTTCCGTCCTCCACAGTCACGATCTCATAGCCCAGATCTAATATCTCACGCTTTAGCACCGACTCCAAACCAAAATGGCACGGTGCGATCAATTCATACATATTTTCCATGCTTGTATTTTTGCCCTTTCTTCCCCTGTTCCGATTTTTGAACATACTTAGTTGTATTGTAAATTTATCTTTGTACGAAGTCAACAAAATCGAACAATTTATTCTTACATTTTGCACATGTAAATTTTACCAAATCCTGCTAATGCCGGGTTTTTGTCAGCGCCCCACGATACCCGGAGATTCCCCCAACCGTGTTGATGACCTTATACCCTTTCTCTGTCAATATTTTTGCAGCCAGTGTGCTGCCTCCCCCGTTTGCGCAATAAACCAATATCACTTTTCCTTTCGGAAGAGAAATATTGCCTGCCTGTATTTCTTCCAGAGGCAGATTTATCGCCATCGGAATGTGACTTTTCGCAAATTCTTCGCTCGTTCGAACGTCAACGATGATTCCTCCATAGTTAAGAGCCTCTCTCAGGATGTTCCGAATATTTATATTATGAAATCGCATCGCTCCGCCTCCTTTCTTCTTACTAATAGGATATGCGGAGCGTGCGGATTTGTGTCTGTGATTGCTTTCTGCTAGATGGTTTATTACAAAGAAAGAGGACCGCTAAACGGTCCTCTCGGAGGGGGTTTTTAGTAACAGTCTGTACTGTTACTTGAATTGTTTTTCTGGCTGTTCTTCTGACTATTCTTCATCTTGCTGTTTGAAGCTGTTTCCTTGTTTGTCTGATTGCTTCCTGTATAATTTGTCTGCTTGTTCTTCTGCTCGTTTGACTGATAATTTTTTTCTGCCATAACTAATCTCCTTTTTGCTTTGCAGGTTTCCCTGCATTTGTAATTGCTACATAGAGAAGTATACCCAGCCCACAGAATTTCATTCAGCCAAAATCAAGAAATTCACAAACGCAAGGCAAACACAGTTTCACGAATTACAATCCCTATCACAAACACAGGATTGCATCTAAGCAAACGTAAATCGGGTTGCGGATAATATTGATTTAATCGCAGACCATTGGAGCACAAGGCAGGAATAATTGCTTCAATGATTCGCTTTCAATAACGTAAATAGAGATGTCTATTGATATCAATTTATGCACAGACCGTTGAAGCACGCTGGCACTTAATGAGCGACGGTTCTCCGTCGCGAATTTAGTACCATTGCGTGCTGAACCGAGCGAAAGCGCGTCTGAGCATGAATTGAATATCATAGACATCTCTTTACCACTTTATTCCCTATGCGAATCACATTTATTGCAATTCATTCAAACTTGCAAACCGATACCCCTCTGCCTTCAGGTTTGCAATCACCTTTTCCAGCGCCCCAGCATTCGATGACGATACGTTGTGCATCAGAATGATTGCCCCGCTGTGATGATATTTATTGAAATGGTCGATCACGAAATCAACACCCGGCTGGTTATTCACATCGAAATCCATATATGCCATGCTCCAAAAAATAGTTTTGAAACCAAGGTCCTGGGTGATTGCCAGTGTCCGTGCGCTATACTCACCGCATGGCGGCCTTAAGTACGGGTCCATCGCATATCCCGTTGCCTCTTTCATATAATCCGCGCAACCATTGACCTCCTGCACAATCTCCTCATAGGACTTATCCGGCATGCATATATGGTAGATGGTATGATTTCCCACCTGATGTCCTTCCTCCTTCATTCGTTTCGCTATGGCAACATTATCCCGGATGTACGTCTGTGTCACGAAAAAGCACGCCGGAACATCTTCCTTCTTCAGGATATCCAGCATCTGCTCGGTATATCCATTCTCATACCCGCAGTCAAATGTCAGATAGACGACTTTTTCATTCTTCTTTGAAGCATTCTGATCCAAATAGTACGCGTCGTATTCGGAGATATCGATCGTGTCATCGCACCCGCTCGGTCCGTGGTTCATATCCCGCCGGAACCACCATGAAAGCTTGGTGTTATCAAGGCTTTGGTACGCCTCTTTTTCTTTCAAATGATTTTCAATCGGGTATGTCTGATACCGGCAGAAAACCTTCCTGCATTGGTCAAACATACTATGAATCGGCAAATCTCCATCCTCCTGCTCCGCATATCCTCCGGTTGTACCAGTCAACCCATCTTCCACATCACTCGTCGGATTCCCGGATGTATCCACTTGCTCTGATTCACTTCCATCCGCCTCCCCCGCGGATGCTCCATATGTAACAACACAAAAACTACCAACTACCAGAGAGATCAGAATCCCTGCAAGGCAAACCACTCCTTTCCATTTACAAACACAACGCGAACCATTTTTTGTTTCATTTCCTACATTATAGTTTCCCATCAAGAAAAGAACTCTGCCAAAAAGCGATTGAGCGTCTCCTCACTGGCGGCACTCTCTTTCTCCTGCATTGTCCCGCCTTCGGACTCTTCCCCGGATGCATCTGTCTGCGGTGATCCATCGTTGTCGGCATGTTCCCCTTTCTCCGCCGACATCTCCTGCTTCACTACAAAGGGACGTACCGCAGCCGCTGTCTGCTCTCGCGGTTTCGGAATCCGTTCCAGGTACCCGCGGATATTCGCTTTCAGGATTTCCACTTTATTATTTATAACCAATATATGATCAAGCACGAGCAAACATGCACATACTAAAATACTATTCGCTAAGAAAAACTGCATGTCCGGACTGCCTCTCCAGCTTGGATCGTAATACAGATACGCTCCTGCCATCGTGCCACAGACGACGAGCGACAACACGGTTCCGCTCCGGTTCCAGAATTCCATCGGGCGCGTCAGGAATTTTAACCCCCTCACAAAGCTTTCTGCATACGCCTCCTCATCGCCTCCGCACAGTCCAAAGCCTTTTTTGTTTTCATATTGCCGGCACATATTGCGAAGCTTCTTTCGTTTTGTCTCTCCCAGATTTGTCGATGCTCGCACCATTTTACTCATGTAAGCATTTGCCAGTATCTTCATAAGCACTCCTAACACGCCTAACCCCCATAGTATGTAGACCCCGGTTGAAACTTCCATGATTTTTTGCAGCATACAAAATCCCTCCATTAAGATTTTTTGGACCGACAGCCTTTTTTTCTCCTCACTGTCTGATGGCGATTATAGAGAAGGTGAACTTCAGAATGCAACCCCTGTTCGGTCGTAAAAATCCTTGTAAATGTGACAGAAAATATGGGTTTAAGGAACTTTATATTTATGCTATAATAGGAACGCGAAACGTATAATATAATTGTTACACACGAGAAAGGATGATACACAATGACATATAAGACAAAGGGAACCTGTTCCCAGATGATCGAGTTTGAGATTACAGATGGCAAGGTGCATAATGTGAAATTCACGGGCGGCTGTAATGGTAACTTAAAGGGCATCGGACAGCTTGTGGAGGGCATGGATGCAGAGGAAGTTATCAAGCGGCTGGAAGGCACAACGTGCGGATTCAAGAGCACATCCTGCCCGGATCAGCTTGCACAGGCATTAAAGCAGGCACTTCACGCATAGGTTAAAGGTATAAGTAGGAGGATCAACCATTCATGAAGCGTATTATATTAACCGGTGGCGGAACCGCTGGTCATGTAACACCCAATATGGCTCTCGTTCCAACCTTAAAGGAGCGCGGATATGATATTCAATATATCGGCTCTTATGATGGAATGGAGAAAAAACTGATTGAAGATATGGGCATTCCATATCACGGAATTGCAACCGGAAAGCTGCGCCGCTATTTCGATCTGCGCAACTTCTCTGATCCATTTCGCGTGATCAAAGGCTTCAACGAAGCGAAAAAACTGATGAAGGAGTTAAAGCCGGATGTTGTATTTTCCAAAGGCGGCTTTGTCTCTGTCCCTGTTGTTCTCGCCGCAAGTGCGAAGAAGATTCCATGTATTATCCATGAATCTGATATGACGCCGGGACTTGCAAACAAGATCAGTATTCCAAAGGCATCCAAGGTGTGCTGCAACTTCGCAGAGACAATGGAGAATCTTCCTGCAGGAAAAGCAGTTGTAACTGGTACACCGATCCGTCAGGAATTATTTGCCGGTGACGCTGTAAAAGCGATGACCTTCTGTGGCTTTACAGAGGTTCGTCCAACTCTTCTGGTAATCGGCGGAAGCTCTGGCAGCGTACGTGTCAATGAAGCGATCCGTTCATGTCTCCCGGAACTGACGAAGAAATATAACGTCATTCACCTCTGCGGAAAAGGAAATATCGACGAAAGCTATAACGGAACTGCGCATTATGTCCAGTTCGACTACATCAAGCAGGAGCTTGCTGACTTGCTCGCATTAGCAGATATCGTTGTCTCCCGTGCCGGTGCCAATGCAATATGCGAACTTCTGGCACTCCGCAAACCAAGCGTTCTGATTCCATTATCGCTTGCAGCGAGCCGGGGCGACCAGATCTTAAATGCACAGTCCTTCGACAAGCGCGGCTACGCCAAGCTGTTGTTAGAGGAAGACCTGACAAACGAGTCACTGCTTGCCGCAGTCAATGAAGTGTACGAAAATCACGATCATTACATCAAGGCAATGGAACTTTCCACGAAGTCCGACGCCATCACGATGATCTGTGATATGATTGATGAGTTAGCAAACAAATAAAAACAAAAGTCCCCTGAATGGCGCTCTGATCTGTTACAGTCAGACCCCGACTCAGGGGATTTATTTTTCTCACTCTTTTATACCGGCGTTCTTGAAAAACGCTCTTTTATCTTCTCAATTCCATCTATCACCAGACGATTTCGGAACAATATCATAATCGCGAAATATCCAATTGCACCAATTGAAACGGTCAACGCAATCGTCAGAAGATCCGAATACTGACTATGTGCACACCAGTTATAGCAACACACAATCGGAATACATGCAATCAAGCTTTGACCGAGCTGCCAGCCAAGCTTTGTGATCGGATACATATGCCGGGCTTTGATACTTGCATAAATGAAGATTGCCAGTTCCGCTGCAACCGTACTGGCTGCGGCACCGAATTTCCCATATACCGGAATGGTCAACGCATTTAAACAGACATTTGTGACTGCACCAATCACAACACCCATGGACGCCCACCGGTCTTTCCGGTGTATGATAAACAACTGATTGATCAGGAAGCTGTTAAAGGTTGCAACGATAACATTCAACATCAACACCTGCATCGTAGATGTTACACCCAGATATTTGCTGCCCGCAAACAAATGCAGCACCTGCCGACTCAGACAGAACATGCCAATCGCCATCGGAATATTAAAGAGCAATATAAGCCGCGCGGTCAGATCATTCAGATTCTCCGCCTGTTCCTCATCCCGCTCCATCATGTACGCGACGCGTGGACGAATTACCGCATATAACGCACTGAAGAATGACGTTAACACAGATGCAATCTTAATCGCTGCCGCGTAAAGTCCGACCTCGGTATCATCCCCGGTAATATAACCAAGCATAGAACGATCCATAACCAGATACACCGCCGACGCAACATCCAACAGGAAAATATACGACATCGGCTTCAAATGAATCCGCAGCTTCTTACTGATCCGCAACTTGAACTTCACGTATTTTCTTGCCCGGATAAAATTCATAATATTGGAGCCGACGCTGGAGATTACCATCGTCAACGCATATATCATGTAATCATCCTCTGATTTGACACATGTAAACAACATAACCACAGATATAATCTGAAAGATAAATGAACGAATCGTGATATACTGATATTCTTCGTATATATTATACAGCCACTCGACTCCGATGGTAGAAAGTATAATCGTCGTCGAAAAAAGCAGCATCAACGTCCGATATCCCGCAAGTTTGGGAATCGCAAGTGCTGCAAAGAAAAGAATATATGCAATCGCGGATGTGATCAAATTGATTGACAACATATCACTTGCAAATTCATCCATTTTCTTTCGGTCATCCCGAATACGGGCACCCTCCCGGATTGCATAGCCGCCAATGCCAAACGCCTGCAACAACGTGAAGTATGTCATGTTCGCCTGCGCATAATCGACCTTACCGAGTGCCTCCGGTCCTAAAACTCTGGAAGAATACGGGAATGTAATGAGCGGTATGATCACACCCATCATCGTCCGCATCATATTAAATATGAAATTAACACCTAAGGATCGCTTCTTTTCCAACTTAATATTTCCCCTATCATCAATCTCTATAAAAAAGAAAAGCTGTCACATAAAACGTAACAGCTTTTTTTAAAATAATTCCTTTTCCAACTGGAAGATGAAACTGTCAAGCAGTTGCATACGCTTCGTATATTCTGCTCTGGCTGCATCTGTCTTGCATCTTCGAATCTTTGGTTTGTTATTTCTATAATAATTCTTGATCCTGTAATAGGCTTTCTTGTAACTTGCCTCATCCTCACATGCTGTCGCCATCGAATCCCACAGCACACTGATTGCTCCAACTTCATCGAGCAGATCGGCATCCATCACAATCTTACATTCCAGCGACAGATCAGCATCCGAATCCTTGTCCTCGTGAATCATAATAATCTCTCCCACGCGTCGGATCGTCTCCGGATCAATTCCAATGCTATCCATGTATTCTACAGCAAGCTCTGCACCAACTTCTCCATGTGGACGTTCATCATCCCATCCAATATCATGAAGCAAAGCTGCAAGTACGATCACATCCAGATCTCCGCCAAGCTTTGACTGCAGCTTGATGGCCCATCGATACACACGCATCGTGTGCTCAAACCGGCTACGGAATGGATAGTTCGAAGGCCTGCCGTTCTCAGAAGTCATCTTCTTCACATATTCAATTACTTCTGCATAATTTACACTCATGCCGTTGTTTTTGCCACCCGATTCTTTTGTTCTTCCCAAAGTTAGGTATCATTTACCTATCTCTAAAATGATACCATTTTTTTACCAAAAATACCACATGTATTTTATATTTTTTTAACCGTGCGGCTGGTGTTGTGAAGCTCTCATAAGCGTTACCACGGCAGTTAACTCAGTCCCGGCTGCCTCGCGGCGCACAGAAGGTTCTACTTAGTGCTGCTTCGTTCCCGACCTGACACGGTTCATAGATTCCTGTCGCGCAAGACCAAAACATCAACGCCACTTACCGTGGGCAGCCTCACAAGAAGACAACCCGAAACCAGCCATCACCCCCTCTGTAGCGGATTGAGGGTACAGGGCACCGCTATCTCCCCGGCTGCACGGAAATTTTATAACAAGTCCACGCATATCCATCGAAAAGTCTGTTTCTTATAAACCCCATATCGACAGATACTTCTTTAGTATATAAAAATAATTATGTAAAGTCAAGACATCCCATTATTTTCTTTTAACGCGGCTGCCTTCTTTTTTGCACGCAACTCCGCGAAAAAACCGGACATCATCGCTGAACATTCTGTTTCCATGATTCCCCGTGTTACTTCCACCTGATGATTAAACTGCTTCATATCAAGCAGATTTAAAATGGAACCGGCACATCCTGCCTTCGGATTCATACATCCGATCACGACCTTCGGAATCCGAGCCTGCACGATCGCCCCGGCACACATCTGGCAAGGCTCCAACGTCACATACATTGTGCAATCCTCCAGCCGCCAGTCACCCAGCACCTTGGACGCCTTTTTAATCGCCATGATCTCTGCATGCGCAAGTGTCGTCTTGTCCACGTTCCGCCGGTTGTAACCACGCGCGATCACCTTTCCTTCATAGACGATCACACATCCGATCGGCACATCACCATTCGCCGCCGCCTTCTTCGCAAGCGTGATCGCCTGCCGCATATATCGTTCATCCTCACTCAATTTCCTCATATTGTACCTCATTTCCGTATCATTTTATTGTCTGTTCCCATAAAATGTACTATACTGACCTCATGGCTGCATGATACAAGAATCGTTCCTGTATTCCACAGTCACAAACGTCAGAAAGGAGACGCTCATGGGACCACTGATAAAATATACAAATCGCTTAATCCTGCGCGTAGAAAATGAATCAAAAGCCAAACAAGTCTTAGATCTCTATCTGCGCAATCGTCTCCCATTCGAGCAGTACGAGCCAACGCGTCCGGCATCCTTTTACACGCAGGACTACCACTGGTCTTCCCTGCACCGCGAATACATCGCTTACACGATGGGAACCTTCCTGCGTTATTACATCTATTTAAAAGACCGCCCGGATAAGATCATCGGCGCTATCAATTTCAATATTTTTCGCACCTCCCGCGAACCATACGCTGAGATCGGCTACAAAATTGACGCCCTCTATCAGAACCGCGGCATCGCATATGAAGCCTGCGAAGCGGCGCTCTATGTACTTGAACATGACTACCAGATTCACCGCGTCGATGCCCGCATCCACCCGGAAAATATTGCGTCCATCACACTCGCGACGAAGCTTGGCTTCCGTCCATTACAGTTTGAGCCGCAAAGTGCAAACATCTTAGGACACTACGTTGACCTGATGCGGTACACGAAGCTTCTCTGATTCTACAATTTCAGATACCCAATAACCAAAATTCCCGGTCAGAATCTTCGTTTTCCGCACCGGAATAAACACACGGAATCCAAACATATTCGCCAGATACCGTTCTTTGTTCGTGAAGATTCCAGGAACTCCGATCACATGCAATTCTGCCTTATTCATCTTCACCTTTCCAAGCATCAGATACTGATATTTGTAATACCCATGTGCAAGAAAACTGTTCACGCCCAGCTTCCAGTTCGCCATATCCAGCTTCCCGATATCCTGCGGTGCAATCTTCACTCCATCAACAATCTGACTTCCTGCAAAAAGCGGTAACTTTGGATATGTCGTAAGCATTTCCTCATACCCATTTGCCATGTCCGAAGGAAGTGGAATCTGTGGGATTTCCTCGACAGGTTCCTCCTGCGGCTTTGTCCCGGCACCTGCATATTCCAGCACCGGTTCTTCCTGTTCCACAAGCCCGTCCTGCCTGTCCGTCACCTGCACCTGCCGCAGATCATACCGCTCCGTCGACCAGATACCGGCTAAAATCTCACCGTCGTCACACACGAAATACACACCATCGTATTCAGGAAATGCTACACCATCTCCTAGCGGGTTGCTCCACGGAAGCTCCACACTTGTCAGGATCGTATCGCGTTCTCCCGCCGCGAACTGCACCGCTGTAAATGGCTTCGCCTGTCCATGCCACAGCAGATACGCATAACACGTACACGCATATTCCTTGTACATTTTCATCCCCATTCGTATTCTCGTCACATCCGTATCTTTGTTGCTGATTCTCTGTACCTTGATGAATCCGGCAATCTCGCATCGCACGAACTCGCGATACCGGTAAATATAAGACACCCATCTCCTCTGCTGCATCACAGACCACGCTCCCCCTTCATGCATTAATACGTACTATATATGTATGCAGAGGGTTGTCTGTTTATCACAAATTTTTTACGACATAATATACATTTATACGACGCCACACACCCACAGTATCCCCTGCGCGAATACCGCTATAACTGTGATCTACGCTACTCACACAACAGATCAGAAAGCTCTGCGAACTGCGCAAGTGTCAGTGCCTCGCCGCGGATGCTCTCAGAAAGTCCCATCTTCCGAAGTGCTTCTACAACCGCATCCTTGCTGATTGATAATTCGGCGGAGTTATTGATCCCGTTTTGCAATGTTTTCCGGCGCTGATTGAACGACGCACGGATCAGCTTGAACATGAATTTCTCATCCTTCACGACGATTTTCGGCTCTGTATGTCTTGTCAACCGGATTACCGCAGAACCGACATTCGGACGCGGCATAAAACAGTTCGGTGGTACATTTGCCACGATATACGGCTCCGCATAATACTGCACCGCAAGCGACAATGCACCATAGTCCTTGCCGCCCGGACCTGCCTGCATCCGCTCGGCAACCTCCTTTTGCACCATGACCGTGATTGATGTTGCAGGGATATGATTCTCGAACAGTCCCACGATGATCGGCGTCGTAATATAATACGGAAGATTCGCCACGACCTTTACCGGTCTGCCGCCGGTTAATGCCGCGATATCCACCTTCAGGATATCTTCATTTACGACCGTCACGTTATCATACTCCGCAAGTGTCTCGGCAAGGATCGGGAGCAGATTCTTGTCGATTTCGACCGCGAATACTTCCCCTGCCGCCTCGGCTAAATACTGTGTCATCGTGCCGATACCCGGACCGATCTCCAGCACGACATCGTCCTTTGTGATCTCTGCTGCCCGGATGATCTTCTCAATCACATGCCCGTCGATCAGGAAATTCTGACCAAACCGCTTCTGGAACGCGAAATTATATTTCTGTATGATCTCTATTGTAACCTTTGGATTGCTAAGCTTTTCCATTCTATCTCCATTTCTCTACTTCTGAATTTTATACATCTGGTGCGCATTTTTCCATGTCTCTGCATACACCTCATCCACCGGAATCTGCTTGATATCCGCGATCGCCTGTGCGACATAGACGAGTTTCGATGAATCATTGCGCTTGCCGCGGAATGGCTCCGGTGTCAGGTATGGTGCATCCGTCTCAAGCACGATATTTGACAGCGGAATATATGCCACTGCTTCCTTTAATTTCTTCGCATTCTTAAATGTCACCACGCTACCAATGCCAAAATAAAATCCCATATTCAGGAAGTCTCGTGCACTCTCCTTCGAATACGAATAACAATGGATCACACCGCCAATCTCCTCTGCGCGGGAAGCCCGCATGATCTGAATTGTGTCCTGCGCCGCATCCCGGCTGTGGATCGCGATTGGCAACTTTAACTCGCGTGCAATATCCATCTGTCCGGCGAACCATTTGTGCTGCAATGCCTTGTCCGTTTCTTCATAATGATAATCGAGTCCGATTTCACCGATCGCCACGATCTTGTCATGCTTTGCAAGCTCCTTCAGACGCTTGACATTATCAGGATTCTCCAGTTCCGCAACTTCCGATGGGAATATACCAACCACACCGTACAGATTCTCGTATTTTTCTGTCATCCGAACCGTCTCTTCACTCGCCCTGATATTCGTTCCGATGTTCGTCACCGCGTGTACGCCCTGTGCCGGAAATCCAGCCAGAAGCCGCTCGCGATCGTCATCAAAACTCTCATCATCATAATGTGCATGTGTATCAAATATCTGAATCATTTCATTTATCCTTGCCTTACCATAATAATTGCGTTTATTTTACCCTACACCAGATGTTCGTGCAACCCCAGTCGTAAATATCTGTGCATCTATCCTCCGTCCTGCATAAATTCGCCACAATATTCGAGAATTTATTTGGTTCCGCTATTGAAATCCCTCTGTAAATTCGGTAAAATGAAGATTAGGTATATGTTACGCACAAGGAGGAGCATTTTATGACTATAAATGATTATTTAGATATGGAAGCACTTGATAACATCCTAGAGCAGTGGGCGGCTGCAACACACATGATCGCCGTTGTTCTCGATGATGAAGGTAACTTCCTTTCCAACAAGCTCGGATTTTCCAGAAATAATGTAGAAGCATTTGGCGAGAGCATCGAAGTCGATGACGTCGAGGTTGCAACGGTTGTTGGCGGTCCTTTGGATGAGGATACAGACGAAGAAGTTGTCGAAGCTGCTGCTGCCATTCTGGTTGCCGCTATCCAGAATCTCTTAGAGGCTGGCTACCGCAAGAAGAAATACGAGGAAGCAATCGCTTCTTTCAATGAAGAGATTGCTGGTGCTGCTGCCTTGATCAAGGAGCTTGCCGGAAAATCGCAGGGATTAAAGAAGATTGAGAATAAGCAGAATATCCTTGCACTGAACGCTTCGATTGAGGCTGCACGTGCAGGCGAAGCCGGACGCGGATTCACCGTTGTTGCGCATGAGTTTGGTAAGATGGCACATGAATCAGGTGTTATCAACGACTCCATTCAGAAGACATTACAGAAGCTTGATGCATCCATCAAGAGCTATGACGCTGAATAAACAGCAGGGATTTGAGGATGTGAAAACTTTTTCACAATTAGAACATATTTTAGACACAATTTATTGTTATAGTATGCATTGTAAGAGCTTTTCATATATTTGAATCCTCTCTCCCCTCAAACAAGTGGCGAATTAATTCCCTCCCCGGTTTTTCTCGCCACTTGTTTTCTGTTTATTCCTAATTCACTCACATTGAATTTAATTTGTGAAACGCACATGAATTTGTGTATATTATACCCGCCTCCGTTTCTGCAAATATACGATGTATTGGAACTAAGAAGTACTAGATGTTCTGATATACATATTATACCGTACGCAACCGCCGCCAATTCGCCATCCGTGGCTCAGTGGCGGCTTGGTTGAACATCGTGTTCAACCATTGCTGCATACTTACAGAACATCAAGAACTTCTAAGTCCCAAACATATCTATATTTACAGAAACGGAGACGGGTAAATACACAAATTCAAAGTGCGTTTTCACAGATAAATCAATATCATCAAAGAAAGGAAATATATCATGATTAACGAATTCTACAAGGATATGACAGGAAAAGGTTCCGTTATCCGCCAGTTCTTTGACTATGCGAATAAAAAGGGCGCTGAAATTGGCATGGAAAATATCTACAATTTCTCTATTGGTAACCCTTCCGTTCCTGTGCCACAGGCATTTACAAATCGCATGATCGATCTGTTGCAGACCGAAGATCCGGTGAAGCTGCATAGTTACAGCCCATCGCTTGGACTTCCATCTACAAGACAGGCGGTTGCCGATTCTTTGAATAAGCGTTTTGGCATGAACTACACGATGGATCACATCTTCATGACGAGTGCAGCAGCCAGTGCGCTGGCACATGCGCTTCGGTGCGTGACAAAGGATGGCGATGAGGTTATCACCTTTGCACCTTATTTCCCGGAATATGTTCCTTATGTGACAGGAACCGGTGCAAAGCTTACCGTGATTCCTGCCGACATCACCACATTCCAGATCAATTTTGAGGAATTCGAGAAATCCCTGAACCCGAATGTACAGGCAATCCTCATCAACTCTCCGAATAACCCATCTGGTATCGTTTATTCAACTGCCACGATCACAAAGCTGGCGGATATCCTGCGTGCAAAAGAGAAGGAATACGGACATCCGATCTACCTGATCTCCGATGAACCTTACCGTGAGATTGTATTTGCTGGTGTGGATGCACCATTTATTTCCAAGTTATACGAGAACACGATCTGCTGTTACTCATTCAGTAAGTCCGTGTCTCTGCCAGGTGAACGTATCGGTTACATGGCAGTGAACCCAGCCTGCGAAGACGCAAAGCTTCTCGTACTTATGGCTGGTCAGATCTCCAGATTTACCGGACACAACTGCCCACCTTCCATCATCCAGATGGCTGTGGAGTCTGTGCTTGACCAGACAAGTGACCTGTCAATCTATGAGACGAACAAGAATATTTTATATAAAGAATTGACACGCATCGGCTACGAGATGGTTGAGCCGGGCGGAACCTTCTACATGTTCCCACGCGCCTTGACGGAAGATGCAAATGAATTCTGCTGGCGCGCAGCCAAAGAGCTGAACCTGATCATCGTACCGGGTGACAGCTTCTTATGTCCGGGACATTTCCGAATCTCTTACTGCGTGACAACGGATATGGTCGAAAAAGCCATTCCTTTGTTTGAAAAACTTTACAAATTATATAGATAATTTCCATGTTTTTCTGTATAATGAAGTTTGGTTTAATAGGAGATACATAATTAGGAGGACAAGAATATTATGGCAGAAGAAGCTGGCGCAAGTAAAAAGCCAAAGAAATACACGGGGATCCTGCTTCATCCAACCTCACTTCCGGGGCCTTACGGCATCGGTGAGCTGGGTGCAAGCGCTTATAGATTTGTTGATTTTCTGGAACGTTCGGGATTGAACACATGGCAAGTACTGCCACTCGGACATACCGGATTTGGAGATTCTCCATATCAGCCTTTCTCCGCATTTGCGGGACAGCCGCTTATCATCAGTCTGGATCATCTGAAGGAGTTACATCTTCTTTACGACGAAGACTTCCGGGATATGCCGGCATGGAACGCAGAGCAGATCAATTATGGTGAGTTGATTGAGTTTAAGACAGGGCTTTTGAAGCTTGCTTATTCCCGTTTTCACGACGAATCTTTATCTGATGGTATCCATGACGATCCGGAGATGAAGCAGGCGTACGATAATTTCTGCGAGACATCTGTCTGGCTGAAGGATTACGCATTGTTCATGGCAGGCAAGGACTATCATCAGGGCATGCCTTGGTACATGTGGGAAGATAACCTGAAGAAACCAACCAAGAAGCAGAAGGAAACATGGGCGAAGAAGCTCGATACCGAGATGGGCTACTACAAGTTCATCCAGTTCTTATTCTATTATGAATGGACGACCTTGAAGAAATACGCAAACGATAAGGGCATTTCCATCGTGGGCGATATCCCGATCTTCATGGCTTGGGACAGTGTGGATGTATGGGCAAACCAGAGCCTGTTCCAATTAGATTCCAAGGGGTACCCAACCGTCGTTGCCGGAGTTCCACCGGATTATTTCTCAGCGACCGGACAGTTGTGGGGCAACCCGCTATACAACTGGAAGAAGCATACCGAGACCGGTTATGAGTGGTGGCTGAACCGTATTCGTTACCAGCTGACACTCTGTGATTTCCTGCGAATCGACCATTTCCGTGGTTTCGATAAATACTGGGCGATCCCTTATGGCGAAGAAACCGCCATCAACGGTAAATGGGTAGAAGCACCGGGTGTAAACTTCTTTACACAGCTTGAAGCAACCCTCGGTTATCATCTTCCGATTATCGCCGAAGATCTTGGTGAGATCGATGATTCGGTTATCGAGCTGCGCGACAAATTCGGTCTGCCTGGCATGAAGGTATTGCAGTTTGCATTTGAGAATCCGGAGGAAAATGATTTCCTTCCACACAACTTTGTTCGTAACTGTGTCTGCTATACAGGTACACACGATAACGATACAACCCTCGGCTGGTACAAGCACGCATATGAAGCTTCCAAAGACAAGTTGCGCCGCTACTTCTCAACCGATGGTTATGACATCTGCTGGATTATGATCCGTGCATGCTTTGGCTCTGTTGCTAACATGGCGATCGTACCAATGCAGGATGTATTATGCTTAGATTCCTGGGCACGTATGAACACACCGGGTGTCGGCGAAGGAAACTGGGCATGGAGATACAAAGAAGACGCACTGACACATGAACTTGAAGCAAGATTATATGAAACCTGTAAAATGTTTGGACGATAAGAGGTGTATCTATGAAGACATTGGGAGTTGGAATCGTATTGATGGTGGCACTGTTCTTCTGTCTGCCATACCATCTCTACATGAAACAATTATGGAAGAAAAATCCTGAGAAATCATGGGAAAAAGCACGCAGGTTTGTATCCGGCTTCTTCCGGTTTGAACTGAAACTGTCCGGATGCAAGGTGAACGTCATCGGAAAAGAAAATATACCGCAGGACGGACCGGTGTTATTCGTCGGCAACCACCGCAGTTATTTCGACATTCTGATCTATCATGAAGCAATCGGCAAGCCGCTTGGCTTCCTTGCGAAAAAAGAAATGGAAAAGATTCCGCTTCTGCCGCTTTATATGCGGGATATCGGATGTCTGTTCTTAGACAGAGAAGATATCAAGCAGGGCTTATCCGTGATCAAGCAGGGAACGGAATACATGAAGCAGGGACATTCGATGGTCGTATTCCCAGAGGGAACCAGAAACCAGACCGACACACTTCTGCCATTTCGCGAGGGCGGATATAAGATGGCAGAGAAATCGAAATCCCCGATCGTTCCGGTATCGATCTGCCGTTCCGATCTGATGCTTGAATCTGCACCAAAGAAACGGATTCACAGCCATAGCGTAACGATTGAATTCGGAAAGCCGATCTATCCTTGTGAACTTCCTCCAAAGGAACGCAAGGAGCGATATGCAGAGTTTCCACAGCTTATACAGGATATGTATGATAAAAATAACATTTAGAGGAGGATTTGAACCATGCCTTGGTGGTTAATCATGATTATTGTCATCGTGGTAGCACTTGCGATCATGTTCGTGTTATACAGAGTCGGTGACAAATTACAGAAGAAACAGAGTGCACAGAGAGAACAGATGGTAGAGGCGGCACAGCCGATGAATATGTTGATCATCGACAAGAAAATGCTGCCAATGAAAGACGCCGGACTTCCGAAAATGGTGATGGAACAGACACCAAAGCGTTACCAGAAAGCAAAGCTTCCAATCGCAAAGGTCAAGGTTGGTCCACAGATTATGAACATGATCTGTGATGATGCGATCTTCGACGAGCTTCCAACCAGAGGCGAAGTAAAAGCGATGGTCAGCGGCATTTACATCATCAGTGTAAAGAGCGTCCGTGGCAAGAAGGTGGCTCAGGAAGAAGAAACTGGCAAGAAGAAAAAGGGCAACTGGCGTACACGTATGCGGAAGCGTCAGGTTGAGATGCAGAAGCAGTTAAACGCAGAAATGCTCGAGAAAGCAAAATCCAAGGGCAAAGACAAACCTGTTGAAAAGTCCAAGGAAGAGCTTCGTCGAGAGAAAGAAAGAGCGAAGAAGATCAGTGACAAGATGTAAAAATCAACCGGCAAAATTGAAAGATATTATCGGTTCCTTTACACCGTTTCTGATTGCAGTATTGGCGCAGTATGTATTGAATTTCATCGATGTTGCAATTCTGTTCTTCAAGAATATGCGTTCCGATGAGAAATCAAACAGCGAAAATACGATTGGCAAGATCTTACAAATGGATTATAACCAGCCTATGAATCAGGCGTACCTCGTGCTTGCACAGCATATCGTATTTCTGATTTGTTTCGGGGTTTGGTACTACCGCATATTTTATCGAGAAAATATCGTTTCCACAGACGAAACTTTCGAAGATAATACAAAAGGACGCATGAAAAATATTTTTTCATGCGTCTGTTCTATACGGACTCCATTTTTATTGCTTACCGGTGTTGCAATTCAGATCATGGTAGACGGAATCCTGAATCTGATAAGTCCCCTGTTCCCGGATACCTTTGCAGCCTACTATGAGCTTGTATCCAAGGCGGTCGGTGTGAACCGTGCAGTCCCGATGATGATCGCGACCTTTGTAATCGCCCCGTTCGGCGAAGAATTGTTCTTTCGCGGAGTGATCATGGGCTATGCGAAGCGCTACATGCCACCGGCTTTCGCAATCCTGTTTCAGGGTGTGCTTTTCGGACTGTATCACGGCAACATCGTACAGGGCATCTATGCATGCATCTTAGGATGTTTGCTTGGATTTGTGGCTTACAAAGCGAACACGCTCCTAGCAAGCATGATCCTGCATTTCAGTATCAATCTGAGTGTACTATTCATTCCATCCGTATGGTTTGAGGAAACGGTACGATGCAGTATCATCACGGCTGGCGCGTTGGTGCTTACAGTGCTGTTCGTATGGCTGGCGATGAGAAAGAAGAAAGAAACGAAAAATACAGAAAAATAAAAGAACCGGATGGATTTACATGTTTGTTGTAATCCATCCGGTTTTCTATGCTTACTTAATCATCTGTATGGCATACCTAATCCGCTAAATTATGTACATGCACCTTCATCTTCCGTTCCATCGGCAGTTCATTTCCCATCTCCATGGTATATTGCAATGCAAGACGCAGGGAAAACTCCTCTGCCAGAACGGCCGCCTCATAATCGATACCCTCTGCCGTGTGCAGGAAATGCTTCGTCTGCAGGGTCACCGGAATCGAGCCATAGCCGGTCGCATATTTCGTATGATGCGTTAAGCCATGCTCATATACAAAGTCCGAATTCAGCTCGCCGCTCCGTGTCACACGGAGCCGGTTGTCGGAGAAAATCATCGTACAGCGTGTCTTGTGTCCATCGCCGGACACATCCTCCACGTAGGTAAGCTTCATCCCCTGTTCGGTCATGCTTGCCAGCGCAGTTACCTGCGAGCGCATCACTTCGCCGGTCTCCACATCTACATTTTCAAACTCAATGACTGCTTTCATTATGGACGTTCCTTTGCCATCTCGATCAAAGTCTCTACCAGACTCTCAATCGAATATCCCTTATCCTTCCAGAGCATTGGATACATACTGATGGATGTAAAGCCCGGTAATGTGTTGATCTCGTTAAATACGACCTCGTTCGTATCCTTCTCCAAGAAGAAGTCTACACGGGAAAGACCGAATCCATCCAGCGCATTGAAGATTGCAACCGCATCCTTCTGCACTTCTGCCTCTTTTCCGTCCGGAAGATCAGCACCAATTACAGTCTTAGACTCTACATTGTTGTACTTTGCATCGAAATCGTAGAATTCTGCTGCCGCAAGAATCTCGCCCACGCGGGATGCCTTTGTATTTTTACCATAACCAAGGACAGCGCACTCAATCTCTCGACCGACGATCGTCTCCTCAACCAGAATCTTATAATCATGCTTTGCAGCTTCCTTCAGGGCAACAACCAATGCTGCACGGTCATCTGCCTTGGAAACACCCTTGGAAGAACCTGCCTTGGAAGGCTTTACAAATACCGGATAAGAAAGCTTTGCTTCGACGCGGGCTGTCACCTCGTCGATATCATCCAATTGTTCTGCCAGCACCGGCACATAAACAGCCTGACGGATCCCCAGTGTATCAACTACCAGCTTTGTATAGAACTTATCCATAGAAGCAGCAGAAGCGAACACACCACATCCGACATATGGGATATCCGCCATCTCAAACAATCCCTGAATCGTTCCATCCTCACCATACATGCCATGCAGTACCGGGAAGATCACATCAATCGGCTGCACCTTCATCATATCGTCCTGCGAAATGATAAGTCCGCCCTTTGTATCCGGGGAAATGATTGCAGAAACGGGACTTTGCTTCCAGCTTCCGTCTTCGATGCCTGCGATATCTTCTACAAGCTTCCACTCACCGTCTTTTGTAATTCCGATCAGGAACATATTGTATTTCTCAAGATCTACTGCTTTGGCAATTGTAACAACTGACACGCAGGATACTTCATGCTCGGATGAGCGGCCGCCAAATATAACTGCTAGATTCTTTTTCATGGTTTTTGCCTTTCTTTATGTAATGGTTTTATTCCGCAATTTACGAGGTTCTAATTTATTCTCCGAGTTGGACGATAATACAAAATTCTACGCAGACGCGCTCTCGCTCAGAGAAACACATAACGGTACTAAATTCGCTGCACCAGCCAGATAGCTGGCACAGCTTATTAAGTACCGATGTGTTTATATGGTCTGCTTAAGAATTTGTATTATCTTTCAACTCGATATACATTTCTTCTCGTAAATTGCTATAAACAAACTAACTTTATATAGTATTCAAAATATGAATACATTATGTTTTATTATAACAACTTAGAAGGTATCCTGCAACCATTCAAGAATCTTTAACTTTACTTTGACATCACCGGGCTTTATGTCCCGCTTCACAAATAATTTCTCGTAACTTTCTTCGTCGAGTGCCTGTGCGATTTTCTCTGCATCTGCCGAATCGACAACTGCCCCCGCGTCCATCGTGTAGCACATCATCGGATACAGCATGCACCAGAAGTTCTCGCCTTTTGCCTCACCGATATCTATACGCAGTGCCCGGTAGGTTCCCGCTGGAAGTACCAGATCCCCATATTCCCGAATCGGGAATTCCTCTCTCGTAATATATGCTTTTACATCGTAATGATAGCCTGCCTCCTCGACAACTGCACGCGCAGTGTTGCGGATTTTCGATAAATTCTGCGCCAGATACAAGATTGCTTCACTGTCATTTTCTGCTTTCTGCAGATCTTCCGCAAGCAAAGCAAGCACTGCATCCCGCACCTCATATTTCAGAGCAAGATCTGTCTCACTGTCACTGTTTGCGCGCACATGGAACCGCACCACGACATCTTCCGGGCTTTTTAGCGCATCCTCATAGACATCCGCACAGATACCGCTTTTTTCTGCAACATCATCCACATCGCCTGACAGACTCTCTGTTTTACCGCTATCTCCAAACACAGCTTCAAGATCTGCCTGATCTTCATCGCTAATTTTCTGACCTGCAAATAGCATTTTCATATTTCCCTCGCGAAACAGACTGACGACATCACGGACACTCCCACCTCCTGCAATGTGCAGCACACTCGTAAGTAAGATCCCACCACATACTCCAAGCAGGATTCCGACCATTGCTCCTTTTAGAATCTTATACCCCATAACGAACTCCTCCATCGAAAGTTGATTTCGTTACAAGCTTTCCCTTCCGTAAGCAGCTTTAATCATTTCCCGCAAAATATATTTCGCGCCATCCGTTTCCATCATGACCGGAATTGATTTCGAGATTCCCGACCGGTGCCCAAGCTCCAGCAAAAGTGGATGTATCTCCTGCCCCGTCATATCTGCCGCGATCTGCTTCATATGCCCGAAATCCAACTGCCGCTCGTTCTCTCTCTGGTACAGCGCTGCCGCCATCTCCAGATTCTCTGCCTGCACATGGTAGAGCGTCTGATTGATGCTGTTTTCCCCTTCGTACCCTGCGATATCTGCAATCACAAATGTAAACTGATATCCGTCCTTCGCAGTTTCCACCTGCATTTCCTGCACATAATCCCGGTGCTCCAACGTTTCCTTTTTCTGTTCTATCGCAGTAAAATCATTTTGCACAAATTGTCTGCCAAGCTTTTCATCTCCGATCAATACAATGCCGATTGCAGCTAACACAGTCAGACAGACAAAACCGATTCCCCATTTCACGCGTTTTTTCGTCTTTACCCACATGACGATCAACGGAAATACAATGCCGATCGCAAGGTCTGCATACAGGAAATACCGCATGCCATATTTTACGGCCGATTCAAACTGCATTCCATACGCAAACAGACACGCACCCGCGAACATCACCACAAATGTCACAACACGTCCACTTTTCTGCTTCACTTCACACAGCGAATACAGGAAGTCCCGCGTCTGATGCAGATAGCCGCTCACAACTGCAAACACACCGATAATCCAAAATGCCATCACCGGATAGTCAAGCCGCGCCACCGCCCCGCCAGGAAAAGAAGCCGCTTCCATTACATTGAACGATGCCGTCGTGTCGCTTGCCGTCCAGCCATAGCCAAGGATTGCCACGATGAACAGATACGCAAATACAATGGTAAATAAAATCCAGACAAGCAGCCAGATTCCCCCCATTCGGTCTTTCTCCTTCACGCATGGGCAACTGTAGAGCTGCAATTCCAACGGCGACAATGCCAGAAGGATTGCATATGCGCCCTTGAACACGCCCGATACCTCCGACTGTGATGTGATTCCCTGCATGATTGCGCCGATATCAATATTCGATACCGAGAACACAACGATCAATATGAGTGGTACGACCATCCACCCAAACAAAAATTCAAACATCCGTCCGCGTCCTTCCATCGACTTGGACGCACCATACAATGTGATTCCAAGAAATGGCAGGAAGATCCACCATACGGAGAAGCTTTGCAACAAATAGCGTTGCAAAATCATGGAGAAAAAGACCGCGATAAGCGTCGCACGCAGCAGATACCGTAAAGCATACAGCACGTCCAATATACCGGCAGTCCATCCCATATGATTCCGAATCGCATTGATATAACCGCATGGAACAAAGTCCGCAAGATACAGCATCAACGCGCCATAGAGCACGACAAATGCGAGCCCGACCACCAGTGCCAGCACATGATATTTGCCCGCAAGTGACAATGTGATATACGGAATCATCATCATACTAATCGTGACACATTCAAGATAGCTCATGCGGAACCATTGCCGTTTGGAGATTTTACCGTCCGCCAGATTCATGATTTTCTTCCTCCTCTCCCGCTGACTTCGCCACATGGGGTTTCAGCCCGGGTATCGCCCCCTCACTCTGTTCGGCGGCAGGTCGGCTGAAACCATTCGTAGCATGTGACTTCGTCACATGGGGTTTCAGCCTCATACGTTCCTCCTCGCGCGCAAAGATTGGGCGTTTCCGCATCCACGAGATCGGTGCCCGCAGCACAAAATCCTGATTTGCATAGGCGCGCTTGCCACTTCCGGCGACAATCGGATACATATATGGGATGCCAAAGCTCATCAGTCCGGACAGATGCACCACAATCACCAAAAGCGCCAGAATATATCCGTACAAGCCCCAGATGGCAGACGGAATGATCACGAAGAATTTAAGCAGACGGAATACCGACGCAAACTCTTCATTTGGAATCGCAAAGCTTGCAATTGCCGTCAGTGCCACAACGATCACTACCATCGTGCTCACGATGCCCGCCTCCACCGCCGACTGTCCAACGATCAATCCGCCGACGATACCGATCGTGTTGCCAAGCGGTCCCGGCAGACGTATCCCCGCTTCGCGCAAAAGCTCAAACAGAAACTCCATCAGTAGCACTTCCACAATCACAGGAAAGGTGACCATACTCCGTGCTGACGCGATTGCATACAGAAGCTTTGTCGGGAGAATATCACTGTGATACACGGTAATCGCGATATAAAGTCCGGGCAGGGACACCGCCAGAAATGCCGCGATATACCGGATGATCCGTGCAAATGTCCCGACCGCCCAGCGATTGTAATAATCATCGGACGTCTGCAACAGCATGTTCAAATTACACGGTGCCAGAATCACCTCTGGCGAATTGTCAAATACGATTGCCACTCTGCCTTCCGTAATCCCTGCTGCCACCTTATCCGGTCTGGTCGTCGACTGAAACGTTGGAAACGGAGAATACCAATTTTCCATCAAATGCTGCGCCATCCCACTATCATAGATGGCATCAATATCATAGTGATGCATGTCCTCCCGCACGCGCTTAACCAGCTCCTCCGACGCTACATCTGCCAGATACACAAGCGCATAGTCCGTCCGTGTGCGCTCCCCAATCGTATCCTGCTCCACGCGCAATTTTGCATCCTTGATCCGCCGCCGGATCAACGCGGTACTCTGCCGGAATCCCTCATTAAAGCTGTCCTTCGGTCCGCGCATGCCCGCTTCCGTATCATTTTCAGAGATTCCTCTAAGTGGTAATTTCTTCGACGATACGATCATTGACCTCGCATAACCATCAATGAAGATCGCCGTATCACCCTTCAGAATCGAACCGACGGTTTTATCAAAGGAGGTTTCCTCCTTGATATCCGCCGTCTGAACCTCCTGATATAAGATGCTGTCCCAGACATCCTTCGCCGAATTTCCGCGCCATTCATACGAAAGCGGCTTTAGGATTGTCTCCTCGATCATGCCGTTATTCGTCAAGCCATCGATATATACAACATGCATATACACCATGCCCTCCGCCCGCTCCATCGCGAAAGACTTCTGCACTACATCCCCACAGTTTTCAAACAGGATGCCGAGCACCTTTTTATTCTCAGCTAAGCTCCGCCGCAGAGGCACCTTGAGCTTATTGTTATCATCATACAGATCTTCTAAGTCCATAAAAAACCTCCAAACTATACATAAGCTAGTATGTATGGTTTAGAGGTTTTTATGCAGAACCACATGTGCCGTTGCTGTTTGTCTCTCAAAGGAAAGTTCAAACTCTCCATCATATTTTTGCACGATTTTATGTATATTATGTAGTCCAAATCCGTGCCAATCCGGATTCTTCGCTGTCTCGGTAGACGATTCCCCGTCCGGCAAAATCGTATTTATGCAATCAAGAAAGACCAGATTCTTATAGGTTCCAATCGTAAGATGAATCTTCCGTTCTCCCATATCCAGAGGGATTTTCTCAACGGCTTCCTTTGCATTTTCCAGTATGTTCGACAAAAGGAAACACAGATCTAAATCCTCAACACCAAGCTCCTGCGGCAGTCGTCCCTGATAAGTAAATTGAATCCGCTCCTTCAAGATCACAGCTCCAAGCACGCCCGAAATCACAGCATCCACAATCCGATTCTGGGAATATATGCATGTCGATGGCTCTGCTTCCATATGATTCCAACTATCAACCATCGCAGTCGCTCGTGTGATTTCTCCCTTTTTGAGCAGGTCCTGCACCGTCTGCATCATGTGCCGAAATTCATGCTGTCGCGCCCGCGTTTTCTCATTTTTCTCATACAACTGTACATAATAATCTCTGGTCAGCTTCTGTTCCCGCTCAAATATTCGTATTTGCTCTGCCTGTCGGTCGCTCCTTTTTTTCAGCTTTCCTATGTAGATCAAATACGCACATACAATAACAGCTGAGCCAAATAACATCATAAGTACAACATAGGTCTCGCCTGCCACGTTTCTGATCTCCCCATCCCCTACAATATAGGTCAGAAACGAAACCTGAACTGCCGCAAGTATGCCTCCCGCGAACAACACCCAAAAATTGCGGTTTACAAGCGTCCACACATCCGACTTTTTCTTTTGCAGCTTATAGATCAAAGCCCACAAAAAAAGTCCCGGCAATGAACAGATTCCATCCATGATCGGATCGGAAAACCCGAGGTCATTGACACTTACATTTGCTAAAAGTGCAATGCATACATATAGAATTGAATCCACGACCTCTACGATCATATAAGACAACACATATGCCTTTATGGATTCTCGTATAGATTGCCGCTTCCAGATATAAAATGCAACTCCATTTATAATCGGAATCAGCACAATCGCATTCTCATGCAGAAACTCCGTTTCTATAAATGTTCCTATAACCAGCAATCCTCCTGTAAGAACTGCATCTCTCAGGCACAAATTCCGTACCTGTTTCTTTCTATGATAGCCAAACACACACGCAGAAACCGCGGTTTCCTTAATCAGCTTTATGCAATTAATTAAAAAACACAACAAAAACATCCCTATAAAACTCTTTCATGCTCCCGCGCATATGCGATATATTCCTGTCGCAGCCTCCTCACCTTTCCGTTTGGTATGTTAAAACGCATACTATCTTCCATAATTAGAGATGTCTTCTGGATGTCCTCGACATACGCATAGTTCACGATCACAAATCTTGATATCCTGCAAAATCCCTGTTCCGGTAAAATCCGCTCCCACTCCTTCATCGTATAAGACTGCAATGCCTGCACAAGCTCTCCCTGCAAATAAAAGACCACCCGACTGTAATTATCCGCAGACTGTATGTATAATATCTGGGATACATCTATCTGCCAAACCTTTTTCTTCCACGTCACGTCAACCATGCATTGATGCTCCTGCTGAAAATTATGCAAGACCTCTGACAGCCTGTCCCAATTTCCCACTTTTCTGACAAACGCGATCACATTTCGCCCAAATGCAGCCTCCATCATTTCTTCATGCGACGTTACATAGATAATATCTGTCATGCGCAGCTTCGAAGCCATTTGCTCTCGCAATTCCAAACCCGTAAGTGCCGGCATCTCAATATCCAAGAGCAAAAGTGCCGGTTGCACCATGCCTGCCTGCAATGCTTCCGCTAACATGCTGGCATCTGAAAAGCCGCGAACCTCCGTTCCTTTTGCCAGCACATCATAACAGACCTGTATCATCTCGTTTAAATTCTCAATATCATCATCACAGACTATGACCTGCATCGTGCCCTACCCTTTTATCTATAATTTTCTCTAACTATTATATATCACTTTCCTTATTTCTGCTATGTGCTTAATAATCTTTTCCATTCTTCAAATGTTCTTACCGTTTCGACACTAAGTAACTCTACGTTTTTTCTAATTGCATGAATGAATTTCTTAACGCTATGCTTTTTTCTACTATATCATCAGTCATGCCTTCATCCCAAAATATATTAAGCCCCAGATTTTTATAGTCTGGAGCTTAAAGCTTTTCAAATCTTTATTAATTCCTACAAAATATTATTCTTCTTTACTTTTTTCAGACTCAAACCATTCCTCCAAAATGTCATCTGCCATCTTATCTTTATCATTGCTATATATTATATCATAGCTATAATCTGCATTTAATGAATTAGCTGCAACATCATATATTAATTTAATCTGTGTTGGCATTTCTCTTTGATATTCTTCACACAACTTCCTAAGAGCCACCATATCTTCATTAAGAATCGCCATAACGTCTCGTTGTCTGGGTATTGAAACATCATATTCTTCCTGCCCATCTACAATAACGTCATTTAGTCTGCTTTTTTTCACAACTTTGCCATTTACCTTATAAAAGAAATTACAGGATTGCACCCCTCCTTCAAAAGAACAGTAAATATAAATCTTCTCTGCTCTATCTTCCACATATTCCATGCAAATTTCCACCATATCCGTTTGCAATTCTGAAAAATAATCTTCAAACACTTTTCCCATTTCGTTTCCTCGCTTCTACTCCTGATAGTGTCAAAAGACACTCCATTTTTTCTTTATAAATCTTTTATTTTAATCTGCATTGGAAATGAATTTCTGATCTAATAATTTAAAAACAATATTTTATAGTAAACATTTCGAATTCTTAATTTCTATCATTTCTTCTTGATTCAAATTTTTAAATTCTATCCCAACGAAATCATCTCCTAGAAACAATAAATTATTTAAATCATTAATCCTATATGCATTTAGAACACGCTCTTCAATATCATCTTTTAATACCAAAATTGCATTTTCTGACTTCCAAAATTTAAATTTCCCATCTACGGTAACATTCATATTGTTCTCATCGAAATCCTGATTATATATACTAATTCCCATACCTTCATCTATAATTACGGGAGTATCACTAATATTATTTATTATTTCATCCTGAACAAAATAGCTAATATACTCTATCATTCCATCTTCTGGATTAATTGCTATGTCCAACGGAGGCTTGCGCTTATCCTCATAAAACAAATGGTAATTTTGTCCTATTCTTTTATCAACAACTGATATTTCAAATAAAACAAGCCCCTCACCCATACCTTCTATTTTTCGAATATATTTTTTGTTATTAAATACTTTTTCAAACTTCACTTTTTTGCCTCTCTAATTAATCATTCTTCTGCTCCCCCAAAAATGTCGTAGCTGTACTCGGATACTATTTTTCATTATGTATCAGAAAATATACTTCATCCTTAAGCCAATGTTTGTTCTTTTCATAAAGATAGTTATAATTCGCATCTGTATAATATTCCATTGGAGATATGCTGTTATCTTTACCCTGAATAATATGTGGAGAATCAGCAGTGTATCCTAATTCAAGCCATAGCTCCGTTAGTCCCATTAAGCCATCAATACAATTTGTATTTTTATCTTTTAGGAATTTATTAACTCGAGCAGCCCTTATTTTTCTATCTTCTATATCATCTGGATTTTCTTCTTCATTTGCCAACTCATAAAGAGTATCCATAACATCCTCTAAATCATAGTCACCAGAGCCTGCCAACTCACATATTTCAATTCTATCCTCTCCTTTTTCCAGTTGTTCTTTCGCATATTCTACTATTTCATTTATAGAAATTTGCTTTTCTAATAATCCCCTATATAACAATTTCCAGGTTATATTTAACTTAAGTCCTTTAATGTCTGCTATTTTTATCATGATTTTATTGCTACTCCATTTAATGAACCCTCTAACCGATACAATGTTGCATATCCAGCATAATTATCAACTAAATCATTAAAGCCGTGCGCTTGAGCTGTCGCAGGAAATTCTTTTATAATTTGAGGTTTACCCGTTTTTTCATTTGTCTCGTAAATCAGTTTTACATCATTCCTTGTAGAACTGGTATGTACGAACCTCTTATCAAGCGCAAATCAAATATCGTTATACGGATTTTTTTTAAGAATTTCTTCTATTTCTTCATCTTTTCTTTTCTGAAAATCTTGTCCAAACAATGAAAAAATTTCTTTTTCTTTTGCAAAAAGAGCTCGGCGAAAATCCTTTCCCTTTTCTCTATTGCATATCGCAAAATTTATTATGATATTAGCGGAAATTATGTTTACTGCATTCCATAAGACTTCTCTTTTTTTATCTGTAACAATATCACTTCTTATTTTCCCTTTTTCAGTAAAAAGAATATGATATTCATTGTTCTTATTAAATATATATGTTCCTTCTACACTATTATCTGTTCCTTCAGCAAAGAACAAATTTCCACAAGAAACTTCTCCTAACCGCGTTTGAACTTCATTATATACATAATTTTTTAATTCTTCTGTCGATAACATCTTACACCTCTTCCTTACTTGGGTACAATATATCCCTCCACTGAAATATTGAATTTTCAAGGTTCAACACACCAATATATGGTGTGGGAAGTTTTAGTTTGTAATAAATATTAATCAACTATATCTTCTCCATATATGCCATCATTTTGATATTGTAAAATAATATTGTACATTTCATCAACATCTAATTGACATAATTCTGCTTCATCTGCTGTAATACTAATTCTTTTTTTCTTTACCATATGTGCTCCTGCATCATACTGTAGAAAATATCTTCCTGCATCTTTTAATAATTCAATACCTCCATCTTCTAAAATCCACTTCAACTATAGTCACCTCTTTTCAAATAAGTGTTCATATGTATATGTTCCTTCTGCCGCTGGACTAACAACTGCTTCTTTTACTCCACCACTTGTATACCCACCTGGCTCCCAATATTCCTGCCATGCTCCTAGCTCATTTCCGGATGGAATTCTTATACTTGATGTATCTTCGATTGTTACTACGACAGGATTTTCCCCTAAATAACCTTGGTCTAACCCTAATATTGTTTCTATTTTGGACACGTCTCCGTCTGCATACTGTATTATTTCATTTAACTCGTCGCCTGACACCACAAAAGTTCCACCCTTGCCGCCAATAGTTCCTGTTGGCTCATTAGGCATTATTTTAACTGCACCCAAAGGACAAATTTGTTCTAAGTTTTCTAAATTGATCTTCATGTGAAAATATAAATAAAACTAATATACCACGTTTTTTCTTTCCCAATTATTGCAAAACAAGTTATATTCAAACTTATAATCTACTCTACCAAAACTATCAGCTCTCAACGAATCACCTTCACATATAACTTCAAGTTTAGAATTATTACAAAATCGAGAATATATATAACCCTGTGGAGGCACTATTAATCCTTTGTTCTCTCCCTCTGTATTATATACAATAATACTCTTTCTTTTATTCATTACATATATCTTCTCTTTTAATATAAAAACATCATTTATATCTTCTAGCTGGATTTCATGTTTTCCTGCATTCTCATCGTAAATAGTCAACAAATTATTATCATCATATTTGCAAATATCCTTACCTGAAAATCCTACAAATCGATATTCATAAATTCCATCAAACATTAATTCAATGTAAATTGCTGTTGCAACATCTGTTGCAAATTCAACTCCCTTTGTCTCGTATATAATCTCTTTATCATCATATAACCACTTTACCATATTATCTACATATTCAACTTCCATAATTTGTCACCTCTTTTAATTCTTTTAATCGAACCTGGTACTACTTCAATAAAATCCGTTCTATTTATTCTACCTAACCTTTATACTAGAGGAGATGCTGAACATATCATGAAAATGGAACTGGCACAGCACTTTATGAATAAGGGGTACTACTTCCAGAAAGTCCACCTTAATAACGACACAGAGCTAATGATAAGCAATCGCCAGTATAACACCGAAATACAATTCCAGTGGGTGGATATAGATGAAAATATTATATAATGCAAGAGCCAACTGGTGTAATTTTTCTCAGTTGGCTCCTTTGCATTTTTTTACCAGAAACAAATATTCTCAGTAATTTTAGAAGTAAATTTTTATCTAAATTACATCTACTTCTAAAAATTCAAATCCCGTAAAATCATTATCTTCAATTACTTTTTTTAAAGTTTCAGAAATGAAAATAGGTATCGTATCATCCTTTAATCTAAATATATGCCTATTAACAATTTCACTACTTTTTAACGCATATTTTTCTACGGAGATAATTTTTTCGTCATCCAATTCAAAAACGTCGTATTTTGAATTATCCAAATCTAATGCATCAATTACAGTCACAATATTAGCCACAAAATATGAATCCACTTCAATTCCGGAAAATCTGTCAATCACCTTAACTGGCAAAAATTGAACTTGATTTTCTAAGATTTTCTGTGTCTTATTACAAAAATTTTCTGAAACTACAAACCATCTATGCGGATTAGCAAGATAATCCGTTAATACATTTCCTTCCGTAGAATCATACTCAAACACAACCCTACCCCACTGTTTTATCTCTTTTCCACTAATGGTTATGTATTCATCCATATTGCCAATACTAGCAACATCGCAATTAGCATAATTATCGTCTTGTTCATAATCATATATCAATTTATAGTAACGCATCATCAATCTCCTTCATTATTTTTTCCAGTAGTCTTTATACAACATCTCTGGATTATTGATTATTTTCTGTTTCATTTGGTCATATAATTTCAAGAATTTTGTTTTATCCCCATTTGCTATTCTATCAAATTTTTGCATATTATCAAGAACATAATCGTGGTATGCATAAGGATGTCTGCCTTGATGTGGCATCGACTGTTTGTTCCAATCACCATCTAAATCTAATCCATACTTCTTTGTTATGCTCTCAAATTGACTTGTATATTTTTTACTTTTATTCGATGCAAAATGATGTACTTGATTAGGTTTAGTTGTTGTACCACTCTTGCCTCCAGCCGGCTTCACATAATCGTTCTGTGCTTCTGCAAAATCACTTAGATAATCTTCATATTCCGGAATATCTGCTCGTTGGCTCTCAAATATATCTTCATAAAATTCACCTTCCAGATCTGCCTGTTTTTCTATTTCCGCCAGATTCGGTTCCTCTATCTTCGGCACCTCTGTTGGCACCTCTTCCGGCATCCCTTTGGCTGCCTTTGCATCTCGAATTCCCTTTACGGTATTCTTAACTGCTCCAGCCAGACACACCACATCCGCCGTCGTGGTACTGATTGCCAAAGCCTTATTATATGACTCCTCTCCCATAAGGTCTTTGAGCGGATTTATGGCATCTGTGTACTTCAATCCCTGAACAGAAATTGATACATCCTGCGTTCCCTCAAACAGTTCCGATGTTCCAAACAAAAGGGAAGATCCCCCGCTCGCAAATCCAAGCACTGTAAGCAGTGTTCCTGCTTCACAAATTGCTACCCCTAATGCGCCTGCGCCACTCATTAACGCAAAAGCACCCGTTGCTATCTTCTTCCATCCCTCCTCCCACTTTGCATCCGTGATATATGTCTCGCATGTATCCCTGCTAATCTCAGAAAGACCATTGATTGTCTCTTCATTTTGCATCATATATCCATAGATGCCAAGAATACTGTTATACAGCTCCGGATTATTTGTTATCTGCAAACAGGCTGTATTGTTCGCACCTGCCACAAAGCCATGCGCCCATACATCCTGTATCTGCTGTTCTCTTTCCGCCAGACTCGCACTAATATCCGTCACGCCGTTTATTTTCACGTTCGGCGGTGCTGTAACCGCATTATACCCCTGCGGCATCAGTCCGGTCAAATATGTCAGCGAGCTTTCTGTAAGATTCTGTAATAGCACCAGTTCATTTGCATCAAAGCTCTCCTCCGTATCAAGAAGCGCCTGTCGATACTCCCTCTCTCTGGCTTCAAATTCTTCGATACGGGTAAATGCATTTTCGAAAGATGGCATGGTCACATCTGTGAATCCACACACCCGATAATACATTTCTTTGACAATATCAAGCTCATCATCCATCCACAGATATGAGTTTCGATAAGCATTCAATACCTCGCTGATCGTATCTTCATCGATAACGGCATATGCATCCGAATCAAGCAGCGCATACGCACCCTGATACACCATCAGTATCTGCGTAAACGCCATATTTACGGCATCTGCAATCGCCTGTATACTGCTTGCAAACCCGGTTATGTAATTCCGCATAGACACGACAGTTGCCCCTGACTGGTTATCAAGCAATGCTGCAAAATGATTCACTGTCGTTGTCACATCCGTTATGCTCGCCTGCAGTGCAGCAGCCTCGCTTATCACATGGTTTGTAAAACCAAATATATCATAAATATCTGCTGTAAGCCCCATAATTCCCCCTATTTATTCATATCCTCCGCCGCTTGTGCATCTACGCTCAAAAGCGCCGTATATGCATTCGTTACGCTCTGTGTCACCAACATCATGATGTCTTTCATACTATCAGATAGTTTATCCAACATTTCTAATTGTTCCTGTAATGCTTGATAGGATGGCAGGCAGGTAACACCTTCCTGCTTATACTCTGTTTCGACTTTATGTATATTTCCGATTGCATCTGTAACCTCTTTCATTCCCAACTGCAACGTATCTAAATCAACATGCAAACTTCCCATGATAATTCCTCCTATAGTTTTCTGCGCAAACCATTGTTCACACTTACGAGCGTGTCTATCTCGTTTTGATATGTTCTTATTTGTTGATTCAAGGCTTCTATCTCTCCTTCTAACCATGTTCTTTTTTCCCGCATCTGAGTCTGCATATCTTCTACCTGTGTCTGACAGTTTTCGACATCGGTATCTATATGTCCAAACTCAAGATCCGCATAATTATACTCACTGCCCCACCATTGATGTATTTCTCCCGTATATGTGCAGATTACATGATTATAATAGGTTTGAATTCCTTCTATATTTTGTATAACGGTACTCAGATTTCCAATTGCAGAACGCAGATCATCATACTCATCCTCATACCTTGCGATTAAAGTTCTGACACCGCTCATCTGCACCTCATAGCGCTGGATTGCTCTGCGATTATCCAATATTTCCTGTTGAATCTGCTGCTTTTCTTTAGATTTTTGTGCCATATTCCACCTCTATCCTTTCTGCACAACCCGAACTCTCTCGATCTTATCGCCTTGTATCACATACGCATCATTTACATCCAGTTCTTTCTTGAATGTACGGGCAACTCCCATCGATATATCTGTCACTTTAATGTTCTTAATATTCTCAAATATAATAAATGATTTTGTATCACGCACCTGCTTCAAGAGCTCGCCTGCCGAGAAGGAAATCATAGCATTTTCAACATCCGTCAACAGGAAACATCCTTTTGCTGACTTAAATGCCATACTTATCTGCCTGTATAGATCTACCATCGCTTTGTCCGTACCGATCTGCTTCATTATCTCTGGTGAATTGACTACGATTATCTGCAGACTCGCTGGTGTTTCCTGTTTCTGAAGCTTCTGCCACGCTATATTCAACAGCTCCGCTGCACCCTCTGTTGTCTGCGTATATCCACTCACATCTGACTCAAACCTCCTATACTCACCTGCTGTATCATCCATGAGATACACATCCACAGGTGCCTTGTCCTGATTCCTGAGAGCCCTGTCAAGCAAATACTCTACATATTGGTGTTTGCTGCTGTCTTTTGCTCCAACAAAAGCCAGCAGCGGTGTCTGCCCCAGATCCAATGTCCGTCTGCCTATCGTCTCAAACTCCATGCCGAGCGGAATTTCATATGATTTATAGCTTGTTCCAAACTGCTTCGCCATATATGCTTCCGTTACCTTCTGTGGTATCTCCGGAATCCCCGGTACATACATATCACCGTACTGATCATGAATCTGATCAATAAACGCCTTCATAAGCGTAATCTTCTCAAACTCTTTTTCTGCTGCAAAAGCCAGATAATACTGTATCTCATAATACATTTTATCTGCCTCAATAAGTCCTCTTCCCGCGATATCATGCAGCTTCTTGCGGCATGCCTCAAAGACCACGCCATAATCGCTGGAATCATTGCAATACAAAGCAGTTCTCTTCGAAAAGTTTGATAACAGCTTGAATCCGGCTCCTCCTGCCTGACCGGCGGTCACGACAAAAGAGATACCTGCTGCCACGCTCTCTCTGCTGATACTTATAATCTGATCCTCATAGTCCGGATAATACCCCCGAAATGCAACCCAGTTATCCAGAAAGATCACTATCTGTGGCAGCTCCGTCTGTCCGGATTCCCGATATGCACTATACGAACTTAACCCAAGCTGGGAAAAATACTTTTTTCGCACCTGCACAGTTTCCTGCATCATCTTCAGGAATCCTTTGAGACGTTGTTCATCTGTAGACGTAATAACTCCTCCAACATGATTCAATGTCTCAAAATTACGAAGAATCATAGATGCAAAATCCAGAATATACATCTGGACATCCTTTGGAGAATAACGCATTGCCAGCCCACAGATCATTGTCTGTAACAGATTCGTCTTTCCAGACTGCGCAGATCCCAATATATAGAAATTATTCTGCGAGATGTTCCACGTTTCCACATACTGCCGCTGTCTTGACGGATCATCCACCACGCCCACAGGAACAACAATATCGGTTCCCGTGTAAGAAAAGCCATCCAACGTAAATGGCAATTTCTCCGGTAAAGCAGGAAGGCAGATGTTCGGTAATCTGGATATTCCCTTTTTCTCACAAAATTCATTCACATAATTAACGATTGCTTTCAACTGCGTCTCGCCTGCATCGTCCTCGTTTGGCTTTTGCTCATATATCACAGATCTTTTTCCCGACAATGCAACACTTGTCAACGCAAACTTCTTCTGTGCAGATATCCCATCTGTTTTTGCAGTAACTCCGCTATATGCTGACTGGAACAACTGAAAAATCTCATTATTTCCCACCTGCAGATATGCCCTGCCCGGTTCCTTGATTTCTGCCGCCAATGGTGATTTCAATACTTCATTACTATCATTCTTGTTCTGCACTTTGAGACACAGTTTGAATTTCGAATTACTCCATATCTGATCACTTACTACGCCCGAAGGCTTCTGTGTTGCAAGAATCAGATGTACACCCAGACTTCGTCCGATTCGTGCAGCTGATATCAGTTCTTTCATAAATTCCGGCTGTTCACTCTTCAACTCGGCAAACTCATCTACAATCAAAATCAGATGTGGAAGAGGGATTTTGGCCTTTCCATCTTTATATGCCTTAATATAATCATCAATATGATTTACCTCTAATTTCGCAAAAAGCTCCTGCCGCTTGACAAGCTCTGCCTTGATTGATAACAGCGACCGCTCAATTTCGTTACCATCTATATTGGTGATTGCACCATTCAGATGTGGCAGATCCTTAAACTGATTTACCATTCCTCCTCCCTTAAAATCGATGATGATAAACCCAACCTCATATGGATGAAACAAGGTCGCCATGGACAAAATATATGTCTGCAGGATCTCAGATTTTCCCGATCCGGTAGTTCCCGCTACCAACCCATGCGGTCCATGATACTTTTCATGCAGATCCAAATATACGATTTCATCCCCGCTCTTAACTCCAATCGGAGCCGCCATTGTCTTATATATTTTTGAGTTTGACCAGCGGCTTTCCAGATCCAGATCATACGGACTCATAATATGTAACAGCTGAAATAATGTTATGTTTTTTGTCAGTGTATTCTCCAGATTCACCTCATCGACATACACACATGCCAGTTTCTTTGCCGCGATCTCCGCGCGTTCACGTGACACATATTCATATTCAAACGCCTGTATCTGATCACCATTGTCCGTATCCTGAATATATCCTTTGTAGAAGTCTTCCTCCAGAAAGATCCTGCTTGTACACGCAGGATTCAGGAACTCCTCATACTCCTCAAAAAACACAAAATGAAAACCGAGATCTTTTGCTTTCTCTATGTATCCTGCCACTGGATGATTGCGAAGCATAGCTGACCGGAATACCAGCACAACATACTCCTGCATCTGTTCCGTCACTCCACCCATTGATTCTCGACGGGAAAGTTCAGAATACAGAAATTCCAACGTGCTTTTTGCACTTTCGCCATCATACATAAAATTGCGCAATTTATTTTGCTCATTGTAGGTGATTGGCAGCCATCTCGCCCATGAGAACAAGGGAACATCTACTTTATCCATAATCAAAAACAGCTTGATATCCTTATAAAAATGCGAAGCTGCAAATCCTATGATCAGATTTTTCTCCATCTGATACAACTTTGTCCGGCTTCCAATGAAACCAACCGCATTCGCGGTCTTCAGGTCGAGGCATACCGGCATCGCATCAATAAACTCATATTTATCATGCATGGTTTTCGGAAAATCCTTCAGCGTATCTTCCGTGTCCACATACTCTTCTTTTTTATAATCAACCGGACAGCACGACCGCACAACACCCTTTCCGAGACAGACCTTGAGAAAGTCTTCATCCTCGCGTTTTCTTTCAAAAAGCCGATTGTCAAAATTCTCAATAAACGTCATATAATTGTTCAGCGATGGATTCATATACTCTGCGACCGTTTTCTCCCGCTCCCGCAAATGTATAATCTCATCCTCCCGATTCGTCAGATATTCCAGATATATCTTTTTTCTTCGTTCTTCTTTTTCCTGTCTTTTATTTCGTTCCTTTACAAAATTCAAGACTGTAACAGTTGTACTCACTGACATTGTTGCCGCAAAATAGATGACATACATGCCTCCACCGCCCATCATTCCGCGGAGTCCAACCATCATCAACATATTTACCAGCATCGGCATAACAGACATCAAAAAGTTCTGCTGTTCCGACTCGTCCTTGTTGTTCGGCTCCAGCACTTCAATCGTCTGATCCGGCATCGAGAACTGCTGTCGGACATTTTTTATAAACTTCGGATATTCATAATGATTTTTCTGATACTGAACAATCTCCACTTTTCTCTTCGTTATAAGCTTTGCTTTTCTCGTTGTATATATCATTCCGTCACAGATACAGAACGAATATCCCTTGATCGACAAAAACTCTCCATCCCGCACATGACAGGTATTGGCGCGTGGCATAAATCCATTTACCTCAATACCAATTGTGTTCGAGACAAATTCCGCATCGTATCCATCGATTACTTTATACAGTTTTACACAATCTTCATGTGTGTAGGGATCATCGATTCGAATTGTGCACTCTACTTGTCCACCAATAGAAAATTCAGAAATATTTTTACAGTCAATCTGAAGATCGTAATCATCACCGACTGCATCGAAACATGCGAGAAAATCAATGCTGAATACCTCCGTTCCGGTATAATCATAGCACAGAGATAAATGATCGCCTGTCTCCAGCTTTCTCACATATTCTTTCAGATTGAAATCTTTGGTCAGATATACGGTATCATTACAACTGATAATATATTCCCCATCTGCCTGCCGATCAATTCGAAAAATAAAGCCTGTCATAAAGCGATCTTTTCGAAACGCAATCTGACATGCTTTATCTGTTCCTATCGTAATACTTCCGGCAAATGAATCATCAAAATCCACTTCCTTATACATGTTATTTCCATATATCACTAATTTATGTTTCATTTGTACCCCCTGCTTTTATCTGTCAAAATGTATAATCGTACCATTGCGCAATCCGAACGATTCCAGCAGCCGGTCTCCACGCAACAGCGTTCTTGGATCTTCCGTACACATATAACATTCCGCCACATTCGACATATCAATCCCCAGATTTAATCCTTTATTTAACCCATAGATCAATTCGTTGGCTGATATATCAAGCGGAATCTCCATATCCAGCCATGTATTTCTTTTTTTATGATGAAATGCCACAATCACTGTATTTTCCATATTCGATACTCCCCTCGTATTTGGAACATCTATTCCATGCACAATATAGTTCTGTCAAACAACTGTGAATTTTTCGTCATTTCCAGATCAAGTGGTGCATTATACTCTTCGATAAATTCACTGAACTCATATTTCTGAAGAAGCTGTGCGCCAGAGAGAAAATCCGGTTGATTATATTTGTAACGGTTACACAAAATCAAAATATTCCTGTCAAAATCCAGCATATTGGAAAGCAACGCTTCCAGCTTTCCTACCGCGATCTTATCCTGCGTTGTCAAGAGTACTTTCCAATCACAATTCTTCAGAAAAACCAGCTTGTCTGCCTCCAGCTCGGAAGATAACTCCACCACAATATAGTCATAGATATTTTTGTCTCGCAGATAATCTACAATCTGGGAATATACTGAAAACTTCATCTGATAAGAAACCGGAAGATTCTTGAATGGCGGCAAAAAATCAAATCCTTCATTTTTGATTTCGTCCTGTATAATTTTTAAAGCATTTTTTATATTGATGGAACATTGATAACAAAATGCGGTTCCAAGCACGCTTGCATCATCTATATAATATGTAAAATCCTGATATGGAACGGTACTGATATAGATTACACGTTTCCCTTTTTTCATCAGTTTATGCGCCAGCGTCAATGCAGTAATCGTCTTTCCCGTTCCCCCGGATGCTGAGAACACGCCAACTACCTTTGTCCCCTTTTCCGACTCCGCCTCTGTGATCAGCCCAGAATCGATCTTCTCCAGCATACGTTTTACACTGTAATACTTATATATGTAGGCAGGATTCTCTGCATCCATCTCTTCTTCTGTCAAATAGTAAATGCTTGTCTTCGAAAAAGCCTCTGGATGCGGTAACATAATCCCATAAGGAAGTATCAGAACGTCAATCTTCTTCGGTCGCTCCAGAAACGCTTCCAGACAGCCTGCATCTGTTATAAATTCAATGCTTGCCCGTTCCTCTGTAAGCTTTGCAAGCTTAAACTCAATCGTTGCCACGTATTCCTCGTCGAATGCCGCGAATACAATACTTTTCTTTATCATATCTGCCCCCTGTTATGACACTGTGATCTTAAATTCTACATCCGCCAAAACCAGACTGTCTCCATCTTTCAGGTAATATTTCTGATCTGGTTCCAACGTATAGCCGTTGACGCTCGTTCCATTTGTACTCTCCAAATCCTGAATCATATAACTGCCATTTTCCCTGACAATCCTACAATGATTTCGACTGACTTTCGTGGAATTTGCAATCGTTCCGTCTGCTTCCTTTGATTTTCCTATGAGGAATTCCGGCTTATCAACAATAAATATCAGATTTCCTTCGGATCCGTTATGTTCTAATAGTAACGTTTTTTCTGAATCTGTATTCTCCATCGCATGTTCAACTGCCTGAATTCCGAAGTCATAAGAGATAAGTGCATGCAATACCTCTGCATCTGTCTTCGTCTGATCCATTACCACATAATACAGTTCCGTCTGTCTGTCAGGCATATTTACAAAAATCTGATTGAAGATCATGAGCATTGTATTCCGAAATAAATAACTCCATGTGCATGCATCATGCAGATCACATTCATAATTAATAGGGAGAATGACTGCCTTGATTTCTTTATTTTTTCCGTCGTAATATAGCCGTTCAAACTTTATGTCTACAGCCTTCATCTCCAGGAAATCATTGTCATCCATTCTCTTTAACATCTGCAAAAAATGAATGCATGCTGTCACAAGTTCTGCGCTGCTGATTTCTCCCATCGCTTCCGTGAACCGACGGTATCCCTCTACACCATACAACAACTGTACTTTCTGATTATGTAGTACCTGTACCATCGGAATGTGATGTTCTTCCAATTTATTTACAACCTTCATCCCGAGCATAAATAACGCATCCTGCGCTTCAAATGTATACGCGAGATGATCTGCATAACAACTGACTATCATCTTTTTACTGTTTACCCCTTGTACTCAAATTCTTCTTCCGCCAGACGAATGATATTACCAGGATCCAGCTTCATATAACGCCCCGGCATAACTCGTATGTCGTTCACATATGTTCCATTTGTCGTATCCAGATCCTGAATATAATATCCATCTTCAAACTTCATAATACACGCGTGTTTTCGACTGATACTATGGCTGCGCGTAATACAGTAATCGACAGAATCTGCGGCGGATCCGATAATGTAACTGTTCTGGTTCACCACAAACGTCTCGCCTGTTTTATACCGGACGATCGTTGGGTATCGAACCGCTGTATCGTTGAGCGGCTGACCGTGCTCGTCCATATCTATACCTAACACACTTGTTTCTCCTATTTCCTCCGGTGAAGACTGACCTGCCTCCTGCAGGCTTCTGTTCAAAGGAAGATTCTCGTGATTTGTTACAAATCCCGGCGTAATCCTTCCACTGATCTTCAACGCTTCTTTGGCTAATACCGCCTGATTCCCCTGTTCCTCTGATAATTTCTTACATCTTTTACACTGCACAGCCAACAAAATCGCCAACGTGACAACGGCGATAAAAAGTACGCCACATGCGATGGCTGCTATAATGATCACCGTCTTTACCGGCAATTCCGCTTTCTTCAGATTATCTATGCTGTCCTGCAACGTGGCAGTCGCCGCATCTACCGCATCCTGTGTATAGTTATCAACCTCCTGCGCCTGTACCTTCTGGTACAACTCTGTCGCCTGATTATAAGCGTCTTCACATACCTTCCATGATTCAGGTGCATATTTATCTGCATCTAATTCCTCGTATGCCGCGATCACCTCTTCCAGTTTGGATGTGTCTACAACTATCTCCGGATTATACTGAATCCCAAGGACAGTCAGCACATCGATTACCTCGTCAATCTGAAGTGCATATGTCTCCTCCGGATTTCCCTTGTTTATCGTGCTTACAATACCAATTGCTTCCCCTTCTTCATTTAACAACGGAAATCCTCTGGTTATCGGCTGGCTTGCGGTGTATCTGTAATAATGCGCATCATTGATTTCCGACCAATCCTCAATCGTACAGTCTATCTGCTGCATATCCGCATCATATGCATGTACAACCTGTCCTTTCTTCGTCTTCGTACTATCATCGCACAATCGAATCCCCATGCAGGATGCAATCTTTGTCGACGGCTGCAATATCGCGAAATTAAGCCCTTCACTGCTATTTACTATGGATAATTCCACAATCACATCATTTTTCAGCACAAGTTCGATCACAGTATTCACCTTGTCCGGTGTCACCCCATGCGCCGCAGCCACCGCATTTTTCTCTTCTTCATTCAATATCACAGTATCGCAACAGGATATAAGATATGTACTTTCATCATCCCCTATAAAAAATGCATATCCGGTTTTAATCACATCCTTCGCGCCGCTATCCGCACAATACATCAGCCGAATCGATGCAATCCCCTTCTTCTCATCATACTTACCTGGTGCTTCTACATTCACGGCATCCGTGGCAGTTGCCTCTGCTCCCACGGGCTCTCCTTCCGGCATCTCCGCTGCCCGTACATTCCCCTGAAGCAACACGCAGACCAGAAGTATACTAATGAATGTGAAAATCGACCTTCTTCCTTTATATATGCTATGCTTTTTGTAATGTGTCATTTGTGTTCTCCTTGTTTCATTTCTTCTAGTTTTTCCTCAAATTCCTCTTTTGTAAGCGATGCATCTGAATTATCGTTCGTTATATGCAGCTCAAACATAACTTCTCCAGTTGACTGATATATAAACTTTAGTGTTAGTTTGCGTTCATCATGCGGAATTCCGGCATATGCCTGAATTAGCATACATCCTCCTGTCAATGTCACATGTGCATAAGCAAAATCCATAAACTCTGTTGAATCATCCACATAATAGATAATTTCATTGCAATCATAATTCACATCAACGGGCTTACTTGCATACTTTATCGTTGTTTTTATATCGTTAACCACTTTGTCATATTCTTCTTTCAATTGATCCCGGTTAAACTTTACTACACAACGGCCTTCCTCATTGACCCATGCATCTACACAACGTTTTTCATCTTTCATTGCTTGGGCTGTTTCCGCTGCACCGCTTCCTGCATGAGTCTCCAAAGACAATTCTATATTGGCTGTTTTTCCTCGTTTGATCTTTAAGCATGGAATGTAATCCCCTTCGTCTTTCGCAAATGAGCATCCCACAAGGGAAACTAAACACAATAAGCATAAAAATACAACTTTTATTCTAAATCGTGTCACCTTATATTCTCCTCTCTTTACTTAGTCATTTATTTCATGAAATGAATCTAGAACTCTGGAAAATAATAATTTATCATTCTCCGGATCCTCCCCTACTGTCTCCCAACGGAAAAAATAATCTCTTTCTTTCCCCCTCAAAATAGCCATTAAGCAATGAGATTTTTCACCTTCAGAATCACTTTTTTTCTCTATCATTGCCTGTTCAAATTCATTAGTATCTCTTTTATACCATCTTATTTTTTGCTGCCCTTGTAACCCTGAAGACATAAATCGAATTAATTCTGACGCTATATTCGCAATATTATTATCTTCCCGAATCATTCGCTGTATCGAAAATACCGATGTGTGTTTTTTCAACAAAACAAAATCCTGTAATTCATCAACGTCAGATTCTGATAAATCCACTATTTCATAATTTTGCGGAATATCAACACTTATCTCATTATTAAAAATTTTTATATTGCTACATATATTTAGTTTCATCTTATTCGTCATATAATGCTGATACATTATTTCCTTTCATTTTTCTCTTGCATTTCTTTCAGCTTTTCCTCGAATTCTTTGGCAGTAATCAATGCCGTCGGATTATCTGCAGATACTTGTAAGTTAAACATAACTTCCCCTGTTGGCTGATAGATAAATTTTATTGTCACCCGGAGTTCATCAAATGGAATCCCGGAATATGCCTGAACTGCTGTACAGCATTCTGGCAATACTATAAAAGTGTATGTAAAATCCGAAAGCCTTGATGTATCATTTGCATAACAAATGATTTCATTGCAGGCATAATTCACTTCAACAGGTTCATTTGAAGACTTTATTGTCTCCCGCATAATATTGACCACATTATCATACTCCGCTTTTAATTGCTTCCTGTTAAGTTTCACTACACAATGTCCATCCTCATTTACCCACGCATCTACACAACGTTTTTCATCTTTCATTTTCTGCGCTTGTTCATCAGCAGAACATGATACATGCCAGCCTGGAGCCATTTCTATATTGACCGTCTTTCCTCTTTTTAACTTTAAACATGGCATATAGTCCCCCTTGTCTTCCACAAACGAGCATCCCACAAGGGAAATAAGGCAAACCAAACATAACGATATAATTTTTACTCTCCATCGTGTCATTTTTGTATTCTGTCCTTGTATGATAATTAGGAAGTTAATTATCACATGTTTCCTTTCTTTTAATATCGTGGTTCAATACATTCAGATACTGTGGACTTTTGATTTTGCCCTGTAGCTTTGACTACTCTAAGGAGTGTATTGCCGCTACCTTTATCTGAATTGTTTATAGCTGGATGTTGCCGGAGTAATCCGAGTACTTATTTCCATCAAGTCTACGATGATAATCGCTGGTGGATATCATGGTATCAGACTTCCTCTTCTGCATTCCCACTCTTCATCATATACAATATGTAATCGCGGATAAGGTATCTGATCAACCATTTCCTGATACTTTTCACAAAATTTTTCTTCTAATTCATCTCTATAGCCCTCGAAAAATACTTCTGCAATATCTTCTTCATTAAAAAAATGTACCTGCTGATCTGCCTGTCCTGTTGGATAGACACATGCCGCATAATCAAAATATCCTATAGTTCCCTCATTATTATACAAAGGCAGTCTGCTAATTATAACGCTTGCAGTAACGATTGTTCCCATTACCATCCCTATCTTAAAATCAGCCAAAAGCAACCAAAAACAACCTACCATGATCACTTCTAGCATTATGCCACCAAGACCCATTCGTTTTACATAAGGCATTTTTACTTCCATGACGACTCCTTTAATTCACGGATTTTCATAATCCAAACTTCTTTCTGCTTTACCCTGAATTTATATTTTTTACCATCTTTTAAGCAAATTCCAATTCCCTTATTCTCTTCGTGTACATCTTCTATCTTTTTATAGGCAATTCTTATTTCATATGGAATTTTTGAACCAATGTCACGAAAGTACACTTCTTTTTCTAGCAGAAACAACACACCTGCCATACAACTGTCATCTGCACTTCCCGGACGTTTCCATTTGCTTCCATCTGTAAATGCACACATAGATAAAATTACGTTTTGTTCTCTTGCAACATCCTTTTGTATCTGCGGAATTCTATACTTTCTGTTTATTTTGTCATCTATCAACATGCATATTGTAATAATAGCAGCCAGACTCATTCCTAAAACGAATGCTAATTCTATATTTCCTGAAAAAATCATCAAAAAACTCAATCCAAAAACCATTGTGAAAACCACAAAACAAACAATAAAATTTTTTATACATCTCATCACTTCTTGCATCTTCTATCTCCCAACTCATTTATGCAGACGTTTTCAGCAACTCTTGGATCTTTTTAATCCAGGTTTCCCTCTGTTCTATTGTAAACCTTTCACATCTGCCGTTTTTCAAATTTATTTGAAGAACCTCATTTTGTATTCCTCCCTTTTGTACACTGTCTATATCACAATATTCAATTAACATTTCGTAAGATATTTGGGAAAGAATATCGCGAAAATATACACCGGTTTCCAACAAGAATAACGCTCCACCTTTGTGATTTTCTACACTACCTCCGTGGGGTTTTCCTTTATTTCCGAGAAGAATTGTTTGCCCATATAACAGAACCTGATGGGATTTTTCCAATTCTTCCTTGATTAGTGGAATTTTATACTTATCTACCATTCTTCCATGAATTGTACACCCAATAGACCAAAAGAGAGACAATGTAACTCCTCCTAACAGTCCTATTTTGATATTTTCAGAAAATGCAAAAATTAAAAGTCCAAAACTAAATGTAAAAGCCACAAAACATTTTATAAAATTCTTTACATAAACCATTGTTCTTCCTCTCCTATCTGTTTTACATGGTTTCTACACCATAACATGCTTCCCATCTCTTTTGATCTCTTAGCTCATCATAGCAACGATCAAAAAACATATTGCCCAACACAGTTATTCCTAGTCCGATCGCCACTCCTGCTACAGCACCTGTTCCTGCTACTAATGCTGTTCCTAGCACAATTTCTAATCCCATGTCTAGTAACGATGTAACTGCAAGCCCTGCTATCGTACCCAACTTGCCTCCTGCCTGTCCAATCACCGCATGCACCCCCGTCTTTATTAATGCATCCTTTGTACTCTCTCCATTTTCTTTTAACGTTTTATAATCTATCACTGCTCCAATAATTGGAAGTCCTATTTTTGCACCAGTACTTATTTTAGAACCAAATTTTGATAAAACTTCCGTCTTCGCAAGCACCGTAGAATCCAGCATGTAAAATGCATTTTCCCCTTCTGTTTTTGCAATAGCTGTCCGGGTATTAATAGTGCCTGCCAGCCATTGCATGCCTTTTCCAATGCTACCAATTGCTTTGTTTCTGATACTTGTCGGGAATTTTTTCTCACAATTTTCTTTCCATTCTGACCAAAAGCTCTGTGGCACTGCGACCTGTTCATAGCTCTCTGCAATCTGTTGTAATGTATTAGCTGCTGATGCTAAATTTTCTCTAGTGCTTTTCAAATTTGTTGACTGTGTAATGAGCCCATTAACTTCCCTGTCATATCCATCAGAATTTATCTGATAATGAAAGCAGGATATTACCTGATCAAGTTCTTGTGTCACACTATCACACTGATAAAGCAATTTTTTCATTTCTTCTGCTGCTTCAAATAATTCTTTTGTATCTACACTCAATTCTGGCATATCTCTCTTCCCCCTAATAATTTTAACACTCATTCTTTCTCAGCAGATATACTATTACCATACCCACTATTCGTCGTATACAATATGTAATCGTGGATACGGTATCTTATCGACCATTTCCTGATACTTTTCACAAAATTTTTCTTCTAATTCATCTCTATAGCCCTCAAAAAATACTTCTGCAATATCTTCTTCATTAAAAAAATGTACTTGCTGATCTGCCTGTCCTGTTGGATAGACACATGCCGCATAATCAAAATATCCTATAGTTCCCTCATTGTTATACAAAGGCAGTCTGCTGATGATCATAATTTTTAACTCCCCTTTATCTAGTCGTACAACACTTCCTAATGGTAATAAATTCTTCATTTTTTCCTCCTGCTTTTCTCCATAAGTACAGTCTCTATTGCAGTTGACCACAATAGAGACTGCTATTTGTTAGGAAATTACATTTCCTGATAATACATCTGTTGCAGATGCATTAGAACTTTCTGTTGACGTATAATCTTTTGCCATGTTCGTTAAATTTGTTACATGTTCATTGATCATGCGTCCCATAGTATCCATATCTGTCTGCAATTTTTTGAATTTACTAATATATGCAGCAGATGCATCTCCTGTCCATGTACTTGATAATCCGGTAACGTCTGCCATCATGTCATCTGTTAATGTTTTTATCTGTGACATAACGCCTTTAAAATCAGTTGCTTTTGCTTCCAATTCTGCCGGTGATACTTTCAGGTTGATATCCATTCTCTTCCCTCCCCTTTAATATGTACGTTTTGCTACAGTGCTCGCATTATTTGCTTCTGTGGTTTCATATCTGCTAATAATGGTTTCGAGTGCAGCGCAATACTGTTCAATTAATGAACTGAAATTATTCATCTGTACAGCATCACTTTCTACTGCTGAGCTAAAATTCTTTTTGGCATTTCCATCCCATGTAGTATTCAGCTCATCCTTACTCTCTTTCATCTTTGAAACCTGCTGCTTTAATGACTGATTCTTTGCTCTTAAATCAGAAATCTTTTTTGTCATTTCAGCTGTTGTTACTGAAAAAGCTGCCATTCTATAACTCCTCCTCTCCTGTATATTTTCTTTTACAAGAATTATCTATATTCAAACTCCGACATCATACAAAAAATATGTATCGGATGCATGAATAGCTCAACGAATAGTATCGTATATACTCCAACACGATAGGTTATTGTTTTTCCTCTTTTGCAAGATCCTTTTTATATTCTGATTCTGCTGTGCTTTTCAAACTTTTTACAAGGTCATCTAGCTCTTTGGGTATTGGTTGCAGACTTTCATAAATAATATCTATTTTTCTTATGTATGAATCCTTATTTTTTCCACTCCAATTATTTTCTATTTTCTCTTTGATCTTCTCAAACTTCACACGCATATCATCAACTTTTTTTCTTACTTCTTGTATTTCTTCTATCTCATTTGTAACTGCCTGATATTTATCCTGTGCTAACATTTTCTTCCTCCCTGCTGCATAACTGTTTTATACAATTTCTTCTTTATTTTTCTCTTATTCCTTTTTATTGCTTTCATCTTTTGGTTTCATTCGAGGCAATAAGCTATTCTCCCCATTTTCTAACCATACCAGCATTGCCATATCTCCATCTCGTTTAAACGGCAAGTCTTCATCCCAATTAAGATTTACTCCTATTTCTCCCTCTCTCCCTTCAATCACACCTTCTGTACTTCCATAACCAAAATCTCTATATGACTTTATATGAACAATTTTCTTTCTTATCATTCCACTTTCACATATGCGTTTTCGCTCTATTTTAGTGCTAAGATATTCCGCGATAACCCAGTCCATTATGCCAAAACCTGAAAATGTCCAAAAATCTAATTCCAACCCATTCATCCATTGTTTCCATATGATTTTCATTTCATCTGCCATTATCCATAAATTAAATAAAAATACAAACACTATAAGAATCGTCAAAAATTTTCCAGAACCATTTATTGATTGATAGATGTATTTTCTTTCCTCTTTATCTGTAACCAATTCCATTTCTGGTAATTTTTCGCCAAATTCCATAATTTGTTTCTTGCGTTTTCGTTTAACCACTCTTACACACCATATCGCTATTGACCAAAACAGCAAAAATACGATAATTGCTTTTAGGTTGCCCATCTCTTATTCTTCTCCTATATTACTTTCATCTTTCGGTTTCATTCGAGGCAATAATTCGCACACATCATTTTCCAGCCACACTAACATTGCCATGTTTTCATCTTTTTTTATCTGCTCTATTTTCCCACAAATATCCACCTTTACCTCACTCCCCTTTACTTTCCCTTCAATTATTCCATTCATCCCCATAGAATCTCCTATCTTTGATTCATAAGCCTTTATAGAAACAATTCTCTTTTTTATCTCTCCGCTCTTACATATATGTCTTTTTTCCCACCTATATTGAAACAACTTAAAAACAAAGTAATTTATTGCAATAAACCATGAAATAATAAATAAATTATCTGCTATTCCATTGCTCCATTTTTGCCATATCTCTACGATTACCTTTGCTATCATCCATAGATTGAACAGAAATACGAAACTCAAAATAACATCCCAAAACTTTTTATAAATATCTAAAGTTCTTGAAATATATTCTCTTTCCTCTGTATCTGTAACATTCTCCATTTCCGGTAATTTTTCTCTAAATTCTGCATATTGTTGTTTATCTTTTCGTTTAATGATCCTTGCACACCATATTACTATTGACCAAAACAGCAAAAATACGATGATTGCTTTTAGGTTGCCCATCTCTTATTCTTCTCCTATATTACTTTTATCTTTCGGTTTCATTCGAGGCAATAAGCTATTCCCCCCATTCTCTAACCATACCAGCATTGCCATATCTCCATCCCGTTTAAACGGCAGGTCTTCATCCCGATTAAGATCTATCCCGATTTCTCCCTCTTTTCCTTCAATCACACCTTCTGTACTTCCATAACCAAAATCTCTATATGACTTTATGTGAACAATTTTCTTTTTTACCACTCCCTTTTCACATATGTGTTTTTGCTCTATTATAGTTCTATAATTTTCTGCAATAACCCCGTTAATCGCAATAAGAATTGACATTCCAAGTAACTCATATGCTATCCCATTACTCCATTCCCGACATATTTCCACTATCGCTCTTACTATAGTCCACCAATTGAATAAAAAGACTGACCCCCAAAAAAGATTCTCCAATTTTCCCATTTCTACCATATTTTTACAGATGTATTTTCTTTCCTCTTCATCTGTAACTAATTCCATTTCCGGCAACTCTTCGCTAAATTCCATCATTTGCTTATCACGTTTTCGTTTAATGATCCTTGCACACCATATTACTATTGACCAAAACAGTAAGAATACGATGATTGCTTTCAAATTTTCCATCTCTTATTCTTCTCCTACATTACTTTCATCTTTCGGCTTCATTCGAGGCAATAAGCTATTCTCCCCGTTTTCTAACCATACCAGCATTGCCATATCTCCATCCTGTTTAAATGGCTTTTCCGCATCCGGACTAAGGTCAATTCTTAATTCTCTCTCTTTTCCCTCAATCACACCCTCTGGCCATCCATAATCAAACTTTTCATATGACTTTATATGAACAAGTTTCTTTTTTACCACTCCACTTTCACATATGCGTTTCCTCTTTATTGTAGTTCTATAATTTTCTGCGATAACCCAATTAATCGCAATAAAAAGTGACATTCCAAATAATTCATATACTATCCCATTACTCCATTCACGACATATTTCCACTATCGCTCTTATTATAGTCCACCAATTGAGTAAAAAGACTGACCCCCAAAAAAGATTTCCCAATTTCCCCGTTTCTACCATATTTTTACAGATGTATTTTCTTTCCTCTTCATCTGTAACTAATTCCATTTCCGGCAACTCTTCGCTAAATTTCATGATTTGTTTCTTGTGTTTTCGTTTAACCACTCTTACACACCATATTACTATTGACCAGAACAGTAAGAATACGATGATTGCTTTCAAATTTTCCATCACTTATTCTTCTCCTTTTTTAGTTTTTCCTATATCTAAAATAAAATCTGATACAGCTTCTGCTGCACGTTTCGATTCTCCTCCTGATTTTTCCGTAATGTAGCCATTAGCTACATCTATTGCCCATATAACTCCTACCGTCACTGCTGATATGGCTACTACAGTTGCTCCTCCGCATATTGCTGTTAGTGCAGCTGACACCACTGCTCTTACCGTTATATCTTCCATAACTTCAAATGCTGTTTCCAACAACGTCTCTTCCCAAAAGCGTTTGGATTTTGTTGTTCCAAATTCTTCATAGTTATCAATGGCATTCAAAATCCCGGAAAAAGCTACTCCTGCCCAGTTTGTTCCAACTTTTATATTTTCTCCTACATTTTTTCCCGAAGAAAATTTGTAACCTTTTCCATATTTTTTAATCCAGGTTTCTTCTCCTTTCGTTGCAATTTCGTATTTTCCGCGAAAAACCCTTTTCCAATCCGGCTCCTTCTCATATGCCTCTTCTGCAAGATTTCCAAAATTTTTTATCAGCCTCTTCGTCATCCCGATCAGGGTCTTTTTATCGACTCCATTTTTGAACATCTGTAAAATTCCTGCCATATTACTTCCCAATGATCCAAATGAACCAAGACTTGCTAAGAACAGTTTTTCCAAATCAGGTTCATACGGCTGTTGCTCTACCTGCTCATAGCATCTTCGTATGTCATTTAACGTTGTCTGTGCCTGCCTGAAATTTTCCCGACATTTTCTCAGAACTTCTATCTTTCTTTGCAGCTTATGTATATCTGCCTGATACTGCTCTGAATCTGTCAGCCGCCGTATTGCCCGCTCACATTCTTCTAATACCTGTATACATTGATCGCACATTTTGATTTCCTGATCAAACTCTCCAACAGCCTCAAATAATTCTTCTGTATCTACATATAATTCCGCCATTTGTATTGTCCCCGCTTTTTCTCTGTTACTTTAAAACATTTGCCGGCAATTCCTGACTCAATGACTCGATAGCTTCTTCTGTTTCCTGATATCCTTCTATACATGCTTTCAATTTTTTCGGATATTCCTCATATTCTTTTGCATTTTCTTCTAACTCTTTTTTCAGATCACAATATGTCTTATAGCAGGAATCCCACATTTGACTTTCCCAGCAGACATCTATTTCCTTATGCAGCTCCCCTATCCGTGTAATATTATGAGTAATCTTTTTTGCATTGGTCTCTAGAATCGTTTGGATTTCTTCTAACTTTCCCATATCTGCTTTGATTTTTTTACTCATTCTTTCATCCCTCCATCTTCATCCCTTTAATCATATCTCCGACACTTTGTTCACAGTTATTATATTTTTTACAGATTTCCTGCATTTCGTTTTTACTTTCCGTCAGGATATCCATCATGGAACCTAAAGAAATATCTGTCTTTGCATAGTTTAATAAAAACAGTTTACTGGCATCTCCTTTCCAGTATTTTTCTACCTTCTGCATCTCTTTATCGATATCATCAATACTTTCTTTTATAGCATTAATTTTGTCACTCATTGTTCCTAATTTTTTTTCTAACGCAGTTGTATCAACCTTTATCTTTGCCATTCTCACCCTCCTATAAGATCATAATGTTCTCTCCGCTTTGCACCCTGTGTTCTTCTAAGGTCTTACTTTTTTTTAAAAAGCTCCCCTTTTGTACACTATAAACTGCCAGTTTTTCTTCTTTTTCCACCTGCAGGCTTTCCTTTCTGCAGATCAAGTCCAATATATCCTGTATCACATCTTCTACATATGCTTTTTCATTACACTGCACATCATATTCTTTTCCTATGTCCGGAATCTGCACCCTGAGTTTTAACATTTCATACATCTCTCTTTCTGTATTGTGGAATGATCACTTTTTCCACACCACTCTCATCGTTATCATGCGGTATCATTCCTATACCGGCTTTATACCCTTTATTCTGTTCCGTATAGGTCAGATGTGAAAAATCAAAATATGCAGCTTCCATTGCATTTCCTCCAAGTTGTATTCCTGTATGATACGAAGTCATGGCTTCATACGCACGGCTTCCCCGCATGAAAGAAATATCTTTTGTATCCACTGCTGCAATAAAATAAATATTATGCAGACTTCCTTTTTCCATAACGTTTTCTACAAATGGTCCGATTTTTATAACATCCTGTTCCGGCTGGTAAACAGATTCCATAAACTCATGCAGATCAGCAATAAAGACAAAGATCGTCTCATACTTTTTCATCTGCTGATAGATCGTACTTTCTTCTTCTCCCTCTTCCTTTAAGTTGTTTTTGACCCGGTTTCTCTCTGCAAATGTTGGAAGCAGATCTCTAAAGAACTGCGCCTGTTCCTGCTGTGTATGCAGATATTCTGCACCTATACTCTTTGCATACTGCATGAATTCATTTCCCGTATGCTCAATGATCACTCTGCGGGCATGTAACATTCCGGCTGAACTGCCTAATATCTTCAACATATTCTTTTTACCGGTTCTCGCTTTGCCGGAAACAAGATAACAGAAGGTTCTTCGCAGATCCACACCATAGATTTCAGCACTTTTTTCATCATAAGCAAATGGAAGCAGGTCTGTTGTATCTGACATAGCCCGCACTTCCTCTAAATCCTCAAACTCACTCCAGACCGGATTTTTAGGAATCATCGGAATCGGTACGGCAAGCGGTGCGTTCCATGCTGCTTTCAACCGTTCACAAGTTGCTCTAATCTTTAACATTCGTTCCATCTCATCGGTTTCATTTTCGACTAATGCTGTCTGAAATTCCAGAATGGAATCCTCCACTTTTACCAGTCCTCTTCCTTTTAACTGCTCATCCGGTGTAATATCAATGCGTCCGGTGCGAAGCACTTCCGAATACTGATAACGATCATTCATTGTCAATGCTAACGTAGTCGGAATACTATCCGCTAACCTGTTTGGCAGCCCATTGCCGCCCATGTTATTTGCCGTAACTGCAAGAAAAATTCCATATGCCATACCATCATGTGCAAGTTTTATGATATCTGACTCATAACAGTCATCCGTTTTCTCACGAAAACCATTATAGTTATCTAATAACACCAGAATTGCCGGCATATTTTTACCTTTTGACCGGATATAAGCCGAATAGCTGATCCCTTCTAACTGCTTTTTCCGCCCTGCTATCTTTTTATTCAGCATATAAAATAACTTCTTTAAACGATCCGGTTCATCTTCACAGACTACTCCACCTGTCTGTGGTGCATTTTCAAAACATTTTAATGCCTTGTTACTAAAATCTATCATGTAAAGATTCAGTTCTTTTGCCGTATACTTTCTGATCAATGCTCCTGCTAAGGTCTGCATAAATGTACTTTTTCCGCTGGATATCGTACCAAATACTGCTAAATGTCCCTGTGCTGCAAAATCCACAATGACCGGCTGCTGTTTCTGGTTCTGTGGATCATCATACATTCCAACGATCACATTCAGTCTGAAATCCTTATCCTGTTCTTTCCTAGTCTCTCCTATTTCATTTAAGAACAGTGGATTTTTGATCGGAGGTATCCACAAACTGTAATCCCTATCATATCCCTCTGCTTTTGCAATCTTGGCTAATGCATCCCGGACAGCATCTAACTGTGTGATGACCTGTGCCGTTTCTTTTTCTTTCTTCTGTTTTGGTTTCTTTAACAGAATCCCTCCTGTCATCGTTAAAATAGCAGCTTCTGAATCCTGTCTGACCTGACTGTCTTTGATATACTCGGCTCCGCTCCAGCCTGACTGGAAAAGTTCATAGAGTTCATCATTTCCGACCTGAAGATAACCACGCCCGGTCTGCGTTATGAACGCTGCGTCTTCTTTATGAAGCATTTCTTTACTGTCCTGCTTATCCTGTACTCTTAAACACAATTTGAATTTAGAATTAGACCAGATATTTTCATCTACCGTTCCTGCCGGTTTCTGCGTTGCTAAGATCAAATGCACTCCAAGACTTCTTCCTACCTGTGCCACACTGATCAGTTCCTTCATGAACTCCGGCTGTTCTCTTTTTAATTCTGCAAATTCATCCACTACAATAAATAAATGCGGAACCGGTAATTCCGCTTCTCCTGAACGTACTAACTTCGTGTAACTGTTAATATTATTGACTCCGGCAAGATTAAACACCGTCTGTCTCCTACGGTTTTCACTTTTAATAGAAACCATTGCACGATGGATTTCATTTCCGGACAGATTAGAAATTGCCCCAATCATATGTGGTAAACCTTCAAACAGATTTGCCATGCCACCGCCCTTATAGTCGATGATAAAAAATCCAACATCATCCGGGCTGTAATTGACGGCAAGAGACAGAATATAGGTCTGCAGCGTCTCTGATTTTCCGGAACCGGTGGTTCCTGCGATCAGTCCGTGTGGCCCATGATACTTCTCATGCACATCTAAGATACAGTCTTTACAACCTGCTGTTTGTCCAATGACTGCTTTCAGGCTCTGCTCTGTCCGATGCGCTTTCCATCGTTCTGCTACTTTCAATTCTTCGAGCGTATGTATCCCATACATTTCAAAAAAAGTCAGACATTCCGGCAATTCGCCCATTTCTTCTTCCTCATTGACGCGGATCACCGCTAACTCTTTTACAAATTCTTCTGTTTCACTTTCTTTAGCTTCATCAAATTGCACCGGATCATAAGTATCTGTTTTTAATAAATGCATTCCCTGAAATGTCTCTGTATCCTCTATCACATAAGAGCATTGGTTTGGCAGTTTTTCATAACTGTCTGCTAAGATCACTACCGTAAAGTGATATCTGGATGCATCTGCTGATATATACCTTTGAATGGATGCTCCCTCTAACAGCGAAACATCTGAAACAAACAGGATGACCGGTATCTCAAACTTCTCTTTCTGCTCCCATGCCTGAACTTCACGTTCCTTTAACTGTTCTTCTAATAATAGAAAAACTTCCTCTGCCTCTATGGGATCAGATGCCATATATCTGACCCGATAGCCGGCAGACCAGACATGTGGCAGCATTCCATAGCGTTTCCATTCGTCCGTCTTATTTTCATCATATACAAATGCCAGCCCTACATCTGTATAACAGTTATTGGCTGCTATCTGTGTGATCAGAATCCTTGCAATATTCAAAGTTGCTTCCTTAGTTCCTACAATTCCTACGATTCCTTCCTTAGAAAGATCGATCGTTTTAGGAATCCCCGGAAGTATTGCCTCTTCTTTTTTTAACTGATATGGTTTTTGGTTTAACTCATCCTCTACTACCTCAAAACGCTCCTTTGGTATCTCGATATAGTTTGAAATATCTCCTGCTCCAAGCCCAATTCGTTCCGTTAAAAAATCCTCATGTTCCCGGTTTCTTGTCCACAGTTCTTTTGCCTGAACACTATACTGTAGGCATTGCTTTGTATCCGGATACATCTGTATCATGCTCTGCCGTAATTCTTCTTTTAATACATGGATTCTGTTCCTCTGTTTTTCTATGTATCCTAAATAACTTTCTGCGCGTCTTTTCTCATTTTCCAATACGCTTTTATTGGTATATCGCATATTGATCAATGCCCAGACCACTCCTATCAGGGCTGAGGAACAAGCTGTAATGATTCCTGTATACATCATGATCCCGGTACTGCTGCCTGAGGATTTATAGCTGTACACAGCCAGCATACTTCCTAATACCATTGGTATCATCATCGTAAAAGATGGTCCGATCACCATAAAAAGCGGTTTCTTTTCTACTACCTGTCTGACAGGAGGATGTTCAATGGCAACCACACTCATCTGCGGAGCTTTCAGCTTTCGCGGGGAACGGTGAAAAAATCTGTTTTCTGCAACAGCATGACCCCAGTCATTGCCCTCGCCTGAAAAAGGAATGAGCTTCGGACTCGTCTCAAGAGACTGCTCTTTCTGTTTTATCACTGCACAAAAAGTAATCCCAAATACGATCCGTGCCGCAAAAATATCTATGATCTCTCCGCCACTCAGCCTGCATCGTTTCTCCACTCTCTCGCCATTCACATAAGTTCCATTCGAACTGCTGTCCTTGAGGTACCATACCCCCTCTTCACAGCTTATCTCCATGTGATGTCCCGATACCAATGGATGATCTATCACAAAATCATTATCTGCCGCAACACCTGCACGAAGTCTTCCCACCATAGAAGAATAATACTTCTGTAATGGTGCAATAACACTTTCTCTTTTATTCACTAAAATGACCAGTTCCTGACCATATCCGGTAAACACGGAAAAAACATTTTCTTCTCCTAAAGCATATTCAAATACCAGTTCTCCGTCTGACACCAGGTTCTGACCAGATGCAATAGATAACATTGCCTCTGGTCCCTCCTGTTTTAACTCCAAAATAACATCTTCATGGATTTTATATTCTGTCCTGCTAAGGCAGATCTGCTCTTTGCCTTTGTTCTCTTTATTTAAGACAAGCCTCTTACATCTTTTCCAAGAGTATATTGCCAGTTCAAACATCCTCTTTTTCTCCCACTTTCACTTACTTTACAGTAATTTCAGCTTTTGCAGTAACACCATTGACCTTGACTGTGATCGTTGCCGTTCCTGCTTTTACTCCTTTTACTACACCTTTGGAATCTACGGTTGCTACCTTTTTATTACTGCTTGAGTAACTTGGTGTGCCGGTTGATGCCGGTGCATAATTCGTTGTAAGCTGTAAAGTTTTTCCTACCTTTATCGTACCGGACGTTGGACTCACATTTGCATATGGGTCTTTTACCGTAACTTTTGCCTTTGCCAGCTTTCCATTTGCCTTAGCTGTGATCGTTGCCGTTCCCTTACCTACTGCAGTGACCTTTCCATTACTTACGGTTGCTACCTTTGTATTTCCGGATGTCCAGGTTACACCACGGTTTCCCTGCACTCCATTCACAGTGACCGTAAATGTAACGGTTTTTGTTGCAGGAGGATAAATATTTGCAGTTTTCCGATCCAGTTTGATCGTCGGCTCCTTTACCTGGATACTCTTAGATGTGCTGACACCATTTGACGTTGCCGTAATCGTTACAGTTCCGGCTCCAACACCTGTAACTTTTCCACCACTGACTTTTGCAATATTCGTATTACCGGAAGTCCATGCCACTGCATCATTTCCAACGGTTCCATTGACGGTTGCCGTCAGTTGTGTACTGCTTCCGGTTCCTTTGGCATAAATCGGATTTCCGCCTGACATCGAAATGGTCTGTCTCATAACGTTTACACTACAGGTTGCCTTACTTCCGGCAAAACTTGCTGTGATCGTTGCATTTCCTGCCCCGGTCCCCTGCACAACACCATTTGTAACTTTCGCTACTCCCGTATTACTGCTTGACCAGGTTACCGCATCCTTATTTGTTCCATTCACAGTTGCCGTCAACGTAAACGAGTTCCTGCTTCCCGCTGCATAAATTGATGCATTAGACATAGAAACCGTTACCTTTGGCACAATTACATTTACATTACAGATACAGGTCATTCCATTTGCTGTTGCCGTAATCTGAACCTGTCCTTTCGATTTTCCTGTTACAAGTCCTGTATTGCTGACAGTTGCAATATTTGTATTGCTGCTCTTCCATACAACCTGTGTGGAATTTCCAATTGTCTGTGCCTTTAACTGTGTCGTATTTCCGGTCCCTGCTGCATAGATCGTTGCGGAACTTGCTGAAATCTGCAATGCGTTTTTCATTAATCTGTTATTTTTATATTCCATATTCGAAGCTAACTTCCAACTGTATTTACGCTTTAGTCCATTTGATGGCACCGAAAATGCTACTCCACCTGCTCCATCCACATCGGTTCTCATATTCAAGACTAATTTATCTGCCTTGCTTTCATTTCCGGTAAGATAAAATTTTGATGCATAGATTCTTAATTCTTTTGCATTCAGTCCATTCACCGTTACCTGATCTTTGCTTGCATTATAACTGATGTTACTGCCTGTAATCCCTGTCGTTGTCTTGATACAGGCTGCTATTTCACCACAGTTACTGTTTGCCGGTGCTCCCTGAAATAATTCATTCCTGTTATTCAGATAATAGGTTGTTGTTGTCTGTGCCTTTACAAACATCGTAAAGACACCAAACAGCATAACTACCATAAAACTGCTCCAGATGACTGCTCTTTTCTTCATACTTCACTCTCCCTCTTTATTTCAATTTCAACTTTTTCCCCTGGGAATAAGCTCCTGTGATTCCATTGCATTTTAATGCTGCCTTGATGGTGATCTTATGTCCTTTATGTTTCTTTAAGGCCTTTGCCAGTCCATTTCCATTTACAGGCTTTTTACAGTATTTTCCTTTATCCACTTTGTATTTGTATAAAATTGTAAAACCTTTATCTTTCTCCCAGTTCTTTACCTTAATACTCTTTTTCGTTACAACCAGATTGGCTTTTGGCGGATAGATCGTAAACTTCTTTTGCAGCGTTCCGCTATACATTCCGATTCCCTGAAGTTTTACAACTGCCTTTTTCGATACTTTTTTATTGTTAGAATAACTCAGTTTATAATCTCTGCCTGCCTGTAATGTTTGATTCCGATAAGTAACCGTCACCCTTGGCTTGACTTTTTTCCCTTTTTTATAGATGCCTTTATCATGGATCTGAATCTTAGCACCTGCTATGGATTTTTTTACGATTGAAAATTTCTTTTGTAACACTCCTGTATAGTTGCCTTTTCCTTTTACCGTAATGACAGCCTTCTGATCTCCTGCTTCTTTATTATTGCTGTATTCCACGGTATAATCCGTATTTTCTTTTAACGTACGGTTTCCGCACATGACACTGATCTTCGGTGTGATCGCATATCCGGTATAGGACTGATTCTGTACATCACTGATTTTGCAGTTTGATGTTAAGGAATATTGCTTTATGGTAAATTTCAGACTCATTTTTCCATAGTAGGCATTTTTCCCAACGATCTGTATTGCTGCCTGATTTCCGGCATTAACATTATTACTGTAAGCAACAGAATAATCTGCTGCACTGACCTCTTTTCCACTATAATATAATTTCACTGCCGGTTTGATCTGCTGTCCATTGTATACGGCACTGTACTGTCCGTATGGAACTCCACCTAAATATACCTTGTAATTGCTGTTATCACCGGACATATTGTGGATATAGGTAATTTTATCGGAAAGACCATTGTTTTTTGCCCAGCTTTCATAACTCTTCCCGCTGTATACATACAAAGCATTGACATGTGAACTTCCCTGCAGCATATTGTCTGCAATATCCTGTGTATCTGTTCCATTCGCATATAGAAACCATATTTTTTCAAGCCGCTTGCAATCAGAAAATGCATATTCTCCGATTTTTCCCGTCTTTGTTGGAATTACAATGCTTTCCATATCACAATCCGTAAAAGCATAATCTCCAATTTCTTGCAGTTGTCCTTCCTCTATCTCAATCTCCGATAAAAAGTCACATTCAAAAAAAGCACAGTTTCCGATCATCTCCACACTTGCCGGGATTTTGATATACTGCATGGATTTACATCCTGCAAATGCAAAATCCATGATCTCTGTATTACCCTTTGGAATATTTACCGGACTTTTCTTTGTACTTTGTAGACTGTTACAGTTTGCAAATCCCATCGTACCGATTACCTTTACTGTTTCCGGAATATTAATCGTCTTTAAATTCGTACAGTTTTTAAACGCCGCAATTCCGATTTCTGTCAGTTTTGAATCCTGTATCACAACACTTTCTAAGGAATTGCATCCGTAAAATGCATAATCTCCAATATTTTTCAAATAAGAGTTGATCTGTACTTTTTTGATCTTATCTTTCTGTGCTGCCCATGGCACTGTACTGTTTACAGTATAATTCGGCATTTTTTCGATATTATCGCTGTAAATCGTCAGTGTTCCATCCGCTGTCAACCGATAACTGATCGTTGTATTTGCAATTGTACCGCTCAACAATTCTGCACTGCCTGCTGCAAATACGGACTGCCCCTGCATAACCCATAGTAAAATTCCTATTACAAAAATTATACTCCTCTGTATCTTTTTCATTGCTTCCTCCCTGTTTTTATCATCACTCAGCTCCATCAATATTGATTTCCGGTTTTTTCTCACTATCTGCCCCATCGATCAACATGTTATTCTCTTTCTGTTCAGGTTCCTGTGATGTCTGCGATGTTTCCGGCGTTTGCTGTGGCTCGGATGCCTGCGGTGTCTCTACAGCCTGTGGTGTTTCCGCTGTCTGTGACGGTTCTGAGGTCTGCGGAACTTCCTGTGCCGGTGTCTGCGATGTCTCTGGCTCCTGCGCCGGTGACGTATCTGATGTTTTATCCTGTGCCTTTGTTTTTGGCACTTCCTGCGTCTGTTCTGTTGTATCCTCTTTCGTATTCTCTGTCTTTTTCTCTTTCTTTTTCTGTTGTTTCTTAGAATCTGCTTTTTTATTGTTGCTTTCCTCTGTTTGCGTCTGTTCTTTTTCTGTATTTTTCATTGGAACAATACTTTTTATTTTGATAAATACTGCTGTCATCACACCTAAAAATCCTACTGCTAAGACAGCGATCAGCACATATAACAACACCCGATTCTTTTTCTTTGGAGTCTGCGTCTGTTCTTTTTCGATGACCGGTTCTGTAATATCCCTCCTCTCTTCCTGTTGCTTTCTTTTTTCAAAATTCTGCTCAAAAAGACCTACGGTACCTTCCTCCCGTTGTCGGACCTGTCTTTTTTTAGCATCTGTCATTCCATATATCCGATTCAGATTCTTACTGGTATTGCCATTTAAACACTCTAATGCTTCTTTCATTTGAAGAATACTGCCATATCTGTCTTCTTTTTGATACTGACAGGACTTCATCACAATATTTCCAAGCTCTTTGCTTCCATGACGAGGTTTCGGAAATGTCTCTCCCTGTATCCGACGATATAACGCATTTTCTCTGTCTACATAAGTTACCTTTTTCGGGTATTCCGGGAAAAACGGCAGACGGTTGTCATTTAACATCCGGTACATGACCAGTCCTAAAGAATACATATCTACTAAGATATCGCTTTCTTTGCCCTGATAAATCTCCGGTGCCATATAAGGATAAGTCCCTTTTTTTGACATTCCAAATGTTGTCTTTTCAATGGTTCTTGCAATTCCGAAATCTCCCAGTTTGAAATCTCCGGTTGCTGAAACAAAAATATTTTCCGGCTTAATGTCACGGTGTACAACATGGTACTTCTGACACACTTCTAATGCCGTCAGAATATCGGTTCCTAATTTGATCACTGTCTGTTCTGTAATTTCATGTTCCTCTGAATAATCTAAAAGAGATGTCAGTAATTCCATCCTGATAAGAATATCCCAGCCGATATGATCCTGATGTGGTATAACACGATGATCTTCATAGGTAACAATATTGGTATGCCCCTTAAGCTCGGACATAATTGCGATCTCTTTGATAATTTCTTCTACGAATCCATAGAAATAAGATGTGATACTTTTGTTATCGACTCCCTCTCCCATAACTGCTTTTAATTCGCTGTTATTTCCGGGGATAGATATAATCTTCAGAGCTGATTTCATGGACAATCCGAACTCATTTCGTTCGATTTCCACTACCTTTCCATAACTTCCCTCTCCAATCGTTCTGGTAATGACCCACTCATCCAAAACTTTATCGCCCATTTCATATAACATTTCATAACTTCCTCTTGTCTTTCGTTTGTACCTGATACTTATTTAATATACTCCCACTTTTCCTATATTTCAATTATTTTGGCAGTTTTTTTACCAAAAAATGTAATTTTTTGTCTGATTTTCATACACTATTGACCATGTGTATAGAAAAAGGCGCTACCTCATGTAACGCCTTTTCTGTCTCATTCCTGACACTTTCTAGTTTCGCTTCATATTTATTTACAGATTTGTTCTTACCAGTTTCGGCTTATATCCGTTCTTTTCTAATGCCTTCATGATCTGTTTCTTATGGTCTGTTCCAAATGCCTCTAACGTAATCCGAAGCTCTACGGCTGCACTTCTATTAATAGAAACAAACTGGTTATGCTCTAATTTAATAACATTGCCCTGCTCTTTTGCAATGGTATCTGCCACCCTGGACAGTTCGCCCGGTTTATCCGGCAGCAGCACCGACACCGTAAAGATACGGTCACGGAAGATCAGTCCCTGCTGAACCACGGAGGACATGGTGATCACATCCATGTTACCGCCACTCAGGATAGATACCACTCGTTTTTCTTTCACATTCAGATGCTTTAAGGCTGCTACGGTCAGCAGACCGGAATTTTCAATTACCATCTTGTGATTTTCCACCATATCTAAAAATGCAACCACTAGTTCATCATCATCTACAGTAATGATATCGTCTAAATTTTTCTGGATATATGGGAAAATCTTTTCTCCCGGTGTCTTTACGGCTGTACCATCCGCAATGGTATTCACATTCGGAAGTGTAGTTACTTTTCCTGCTTTTAAGGATGCCTGCATACAGCTTGCACCTGCCGGCTCTACGCCGATGACCTTGATCTTAGGATTCAAAAGTTTTGCAAGTGTGGAAACGCCGGTAGCCAGTCCGCCTCCGCCGATCGGAACTAAGATATATTCTACTAACGGAAGTTCCTTAAAAATCTCCATGGCAATGCTGCCCTGACCGGTAGCGACTGCTAAATCATCAAACGGATGGATAAAGGTATATCCTTTTTCCTCCGCCAATTCATATGCCTTTGCACAGGCTTCGTCATAAACATCTCCATATAATACCACTTCCGCTCCATAGCTCTTAGTACGGTTTACTTTGATCAGTGGTGTGGTAGTCGGCATGACGATCGTAGCTTTGACCCCGTAGCATTTTGCTGCATAGGCAACTCCCTGCGCATGGTTTCCTGCCGATGCCGTAATCAGACCTTTTTCTCTCTCCTCATCGGACAGGGTACTGATCTTATAATATGCTCCTCTGACCTTATATGCCCCGGTAAACTGCATATTCTCCGGTTTCAGATAGACCTTGTTTCCTGTCTGTTCACTTAAAAAATCACTGTAGATTAATTTTGTCTCTAAGGTAACCTCTTTGACTTTCTCACTTGCCTCTTCAAATTTCTCCAATGTCAGCATGTCTTACTCCTCTCTTGTGGAAAATAATGCATCCACAAACTGCTCTGAATCAAATTTTTGTAAATCATCAATCGTCTCACCAACTCCGATATACTTCACCGGTATACCAAGTTCCGACTGGATCGCTACGGCAATTCCACCTTTTGCGGTTCCATCCATCTTCGTTAAAATGATTCCGGTAATATCCGCAACTTCCATAAACTGCTTTGCCTGTGCCAGTGCATTCTGACCAGTAGTTCCATCCAGAACCACTAAAGTTTCACGGAATGCATCCGAGTATTCTTTATCAATAATACGGTTGATTTTCTTTAATTCTTCCATCAGGTTCTTCTTATTGTGAAGTCGTCCTGCGGTATCACAAAGAAGAACATCTGCCTTTCTCGCTTTGGCTGCCGCTACTGCATCATATACGACCGCTGCCGGATCTGCTCCCTCCTGGCCGCCGATCATATCAACGCCTGCACGGTGCGCCCATTCTTCTAACTGTGCTCCTGCTGCTGCACGGAATGTATCGGCTGCTGCAAGCACCACTTTTCTTCCCTGTGCCTTGAGCTTGCCTGCCAGTTTTCCGACAGAAGTTGTCTTTCCGACACCATTGACTCCGACTACCAGTACGACGGATTTCTCATGTTCAAAGCGGTATGCAGTCTCTCCGACCTCCATCTGCTCCTTAATGCTCTGGATCAGTAACTCCTTACATTCTTCCGGCTGCTTAATATGATTTTCCTTTACCTTCTGCTGCAAATTCTCCAGAATCTCCTGTGTCGCGCGTACACCGATATCTCCCATGATCAGGATTTCTTCGATCTCTTCATAAAAATCATCATCTATGGAAGAAAAGCCACTGAAAATGGAATCAATTCCTGACACAAAGCTGTCTCTGGTCTTTGTAAGTCCAGCCACCAGACGGCTGAAAAATCCCTGTTTCTTTTCTGTTTCGGAATTTTCCTCGGATTCATTTTCGCTGGACTCTGTTTCAGAATTTTGTTCGGATGTATCTTCTGTAGGCTCTGTTTCAGAGCTTTGTTCGGATGTATCTTCTGTAGGCTCTGTTTCAGAGCTTTCTTCGGATGTATCTTCCATAGGCTCTGCTTCAGAGCTTTCTTTCGCTTCTTCCTCGATAGATTCTGCCTCTTCCGTCACTTCTTCTGCGACTGCTTCCAGTGTCTGCTCTTCTTTTTCCTTTGACATTTTAAAGCCCCACTTCATACGCTTTCCTCCTTTAATCAAGTTCTTTTTCTATCAGATTGACAGATACCAGCGTAGAAACTCCTTTTTCCTGCATGGTAATGCCATAGAGTCTGTCTGCCGCTGCCATTGTTCCCCGTCGATGTGTAATGATGATAAACTGCGTATTCTTCGTCAGCTTATGTAAATACTTTGCAAAACGTGCCACGTTATTATCATCCAATGCCGCCTCAATCTCGTCTAAGAGACAAAATGGTGACGGTTTCAGATTCTGAATTGCAAATAACAGTGCAATGGCTGTTAAGGATTTCTCTCCACCGGAGAGCTGCATCATATTCTGCAATTTTTTGCCCGGCGGCTGTGCAATGATTCGGATTCCACTCTCTAAGAGGTCTTCTTCCTCCACTAATTCTAACGTTCCCTTTCCACCGCCAAAGAGTTCCTTAAATGCCTTGTCAAACTCTCTTTGGATATCTGCAAACTTCTCTGCAAACTGCCGTTTCATGCCGGTGTCTAAATCCTCAATAATTCCTAATAACGTCTGCTCTGCCTCGATTAAATCATCATGCTGTCCTTTTAAAAATCCATAACGCTCTGATACCTCTTTGTATTCCTCAATGGCATTGACATTGACATCTCCTAATTTTCGGATATCCTCTTTAATCTGTGTAATGGATTTTTTCATCTCGGTCAGATTATCGTATTCCTCATTTCGCAATGCTTTTGCATTGTTGAAGGTCAGCTCGTATTCTTCCCACATATAATTCTGCTGGGACTCTAACGCCTCTTCTAACTTTTCCCTCTGCTGATTCAAACGGAAGATTTCCTTGTCTAACTCATTCATCTGACGGCTGACTTCCTCACGTTTCTCAAAGAAGCCTTTGTACTCCGTATTCATCTCTTCCTTTTGCTGTTGGGATTCCTTTAATTCCTTCACCAGCGACGCATAGGTATTATCAGAAGCCATGATGGTCTTTTCGATTTCTTCAATATCCGCCTGTTTTTTCTTCGCATCCTCTTCGGAAAGCTCTGCATCTGCTTTTACTTTTTCGATTTCTTCGGCAAAACGTTCGGACTCTCTTTGGATCCGTTCTAAATTTTCGATTGCAAACTCTGTTTTCTGGCGTATGTTCGCTTCCTCTAACTGTATCTCCGAAACATTTTTTGCTGCACTCTCTTCCACATAAATCTGCTCATCTAAGATTTCCTGGAATTTTGCATTTGCCTGCTCGATCTCTTTTTCACGAGCGGCTGCCTGCTCGATCTGCTGTGCGATCTGTTCCTTCTTTTCATGGATCTCTGCTATCTGCTGCTCGATCTGGACACTCTCTGCCTGCAATCCGGAAAATACGCTCTCACTCTCTTCCTTTTGTTCCTTGGCACGACTGACATTCATCTGTGCCGTATTCTTTAAGATCAATGCTTTTTGCAGGTCTCCACGAAGTTGTTCTAAATCCTCGGTCAGTAAATCTTTTGCGGTACGGATATCCAGATTGCGCTGTTTTAATTCTTCAATTTCTTTTTTCTGCGCGGCAATATTTTTTTCGAGTTCTTCTATTTCTCTTTTTCTTCCAAGCAGATTACTGCTGTTTTTAAACGCACCACCGCTCATCGAGCCGCCCAGACTTAAATATTCCCCTTCTAAAGTTACCATATGAAGGGAATAGTGGTATTTTTTTGCGATCACAACTGCATGGTCGATCGTATCAATGACAAGCACTCTTCCTAACAGATAAGCCATGATCCCGTCATATTTCTTATCATTTGATACCAAATGGTCGGCATAGCCGATAACGCCTTTTTCCTGCTCTGCCTCATGGTTCCTGCGTGGCTCTTTTTTGCCCACACTGGTAAGTGGTAAAAATGTCGCGCGGCCATAGCGGTTTTCCTTTAAATACCGGATCATCCGCTTTGCCGTCTCTTCATCCTCCGTGACAATGTTTTGGACATTGCTGCTCAAGGCTGTCTCAATTGCTGTTTCATATTGCTGTTTTACCTGAATCAAATCTGCCACAACACCATGGATTCCGGGCTCTGTCTCCTTCTTCTCCATGATACGGCGGATGCTGTTGCCATAGCCTTCATAGCGCTCTGCAATATTTTTTAATGACTCTAAACGCGACTGCATTTTGTTATAATGAATGTTCGCCTGTTCTAACTTCTTAACATTCTCCTGCGTCTTTTGCCGCCACTCCTCTTTCTGTGCCTGCATCTTCGCTTCATTTTCTCTGCCTTTTGCAATCTCTGCTTCGATATCTGCAAGCTCTTTTTCACTCTTTTGCAGTGCTTCTACTAAACCGCTTTCTTCGGTCTTTCTCTGTAACAGTCTTTGGTTCAACTGGGATTTTCGGATCTGTATCTGCTCTAGCATCGTGTCATAACGCTGCTGTCCTGCCTTTACGGATGCTTTCCGGTTTAACAGCTCAATGATCTCATTTTTCCCCTCTTCAATGCCTTCTTTACAACGGGTAATCTCCGCCTGGATTGACTGTAATTTTTCCTGTGCCTGTTCCCTGGTCTTTTCAATCGCTGCAAGCTGCGTCTCATATTCCTGACGCTGTGCATCATAAGTGCTCCCCTGCTGCCTGCGTTCTTCCTGCTGCGCCTCAATGGAAGCGATCCGTTCCCCTAAATGCTCTTTGGTAAGCTGTGCCGTATGGATCTGTTCTTTTAAGACATTGATCTGACCTTCTAATTTTCCTTTGGTCACATCTGTGCCTGCAATGGAATCCTTCAGATTGCTGATCTTTTCATCCATCTGCGTCATTGCCTCTTCCATTGCCGCATACTCACTTTTCATCTTCTCATGCTGTTCTTTGGTTTCCGTAAGATGCTCACTTGCAATTTCAAAGTTCTTTCCTGCCTCATCTAAAAGCTGTTCGATCCGCTCTACTTCTAAGAGGAACATATTGACATCGTATTCTTTCAGTTCCTCTTTCTTTTTTAAATATAAATGTGCTTTTTCGGACTGACGCTCTAACGGTGCTAACTGACGCTCTAACTCTGAAAGAATGTCATTGACACGCACAAGATTTTCTCTCTCATGCTCTAATTTTTTCTGTGCCGTCACTTTTCTGCGTTTGTATTTTACAATACCTGCCGCTTCATCAAAAAGCTCCCGCCGTTCCTCCGGCTTTCCGCTTAAAATACGGTCAATCTGTCCCTGACCGATAATGGAATAGCCCTCTTTTCCGATTCCCGTATCATAAAAGAGTTCGTTGACATCTTTTAACCGGCACGGACTTCCGTTCATCAGGTATTCGCTCTCACCGGAACGGTAGACTCTTCTTGCAATGGTCACTTCCTCATAGTCCACCGGCAGCTTATGATCTGAATTATCCAATGTGATTGCCACATAAGCATAGCTCAACGGTTTCCGGTTCTCTGTTCCCGCAAAAATGACATCCTGCATACTCGCACCACGAAGCTGCTTTGCACTCTGTTCCCCAAGTACCCAGCGCACTGCATCTGCAACATTACTTTTTCCACTTCCGTTTGGTCCTACGATCCCTGTGATCCCGTTGTGAAAATCAAATACGATTTTATTCGCAAAAGCCTTAAAACCGTGTACTTCGATACTTTTTAAATACATCCTGTTCCCTCACTGCTTACGATTGTTCTTCACGCAGTTTCAGTATTCCGCGGTACGCGGCTTCCTGCTCTGCTCCCTTTTTGGTCCTGCCTTCGCCCTGTCCGATGACCCGGTCGCCGACATATGCCTCTGCCACAAAGTGTTTGTTGTGGTCCGGTCCTTCCTCTTTTACCAGACGATATCCCAGTTCTTCCTTATGGGATGCCTGTACAATCTCCTGCAGGATAGTTTTGCTATCATAAAAGAGCTGTTTGTGCTCGATATCCGTTAAGATAAAACGTAAAATAAACTCTTTTGCACTAGCAAAACCACCATCTAAATAAATGGCACCTATCACAGCCTCGAGCGCATCGGAAAGAATGGATTTACGACTTCTTCCGCCTGTCATATCCTCTCCTTTTCCCAAATAGAGATACTTTCCAAGATCCATTTCCTTGGTGCAGAGTGCCAGTGTCGGTTCACAGACAATGCTTGCACGCAATTTTGTCAGATCTCCTTCCGGCTTGTCCTGATATGTGTTAAATAAATACTCACTGGAGATGATCTCAAGGACTGCATCACCTAAAAACTCCAGTCTCTCATTATCGGAAAGTCTGTGCATATGCTTCTCATTTGCATAAGAACTGTGTGTCAATGCCTGACGCAGCAGATTCTTATTCTGAAACTGATATCCGATCACCTGTTGAAACTCTTCCATTTTTTTCTGATTCTGGTACAAAATTCTTTCTCCTCTTTCCATATATAACGAAAAGCCCTCTGAAAAAGAAAGGGCTTTTCACTACTCATTTCCTTGTTCTGTTATGCTAAAGCATTCTTAATCTGCTCTACGGCATCACCGACTGTCACAATTTTTTCTGCATCTTCGTTGGCGATCTCAATATCAAATTCTTCCTCTAATCCCATGATGATCTGGAATACATCTAAGGAATCTGCTCCTAAGTCATCGGTAAATGTTGTTTCCATTGTAATCTCATTTTCATCAACGTTTAATACTTCTGCGATAATCGCTTTAATTTTTTCAAATTCCATATCGATTTCCTCCTTATTCCTGTTCTTCCTGTTTTTGTACAATATAAGTTTTTATTTTCTGATTGATGTCCTGTTCCTGGAATACGGCACACTGCAAAATGGTATTTTTAATCTCTGCCGCCTTAGAGCTTCCATGTGTCTTAACGACCAGACCGTTTAAGCCTAACAGCGGTGCTCCACCGTACTGTGCGGTATCAAACTGTTTCAGCGTGCTCTTCAACGCCGGCTTTACCATCAATGCTCCGATCTTGCTCTTTAACGATGACATCATGCCCTGCTTTACGGCACTCATTAATGTCGATGCCACGCCTTCATAGAGTTTTAAGATCACATTTCCGGTAAATGCTTCACACACAATGACATCTGCATATCCGTGCGGAATCTCTCTCGCCTCAATGCTTCCAACAAAGTTAATATCTTCACATTCTTTTAACAGTGGAAATGTCTCTTTTACCAGTGCATTTCCTTTTTCTTCCTCTGCTCCGATGTTGACGATCGCAACTCTCGGCTTTTTGATGCCCATGACATGTTCCATATAAATAGAACCCATCTTTGCAAACTGTACCAAATGGCTCGGTCTCGCATCCACATTCGCACCACAATCGACTAAAAGGGATACTCCCTGTTCCGTTGGGATCAGCGGTGCCAACGGTGGTCTTTCAATTCCTTTGATCCTGCCTACGATAACCTGTCCACCTACAAGAATGGCTCCTGAACTTCCTGCTGACACAAAAGCATCTGCCTCACCGTTTTTTACCATGTTCATTCCTACCACAATGGAGGAATCCTTCTTCTTGCGGATCGCCATGACCGGCGGCTCTGCTGTCTCTATCACTTCGGATGCATGGACAATCTCCATTCTTTCCTTAGGATAGGTATATTTTTCCAGTTCCTCGGATATGACATCTTCCTGTCCGACCAAAAGAACATGGATGTTATTTTTTTCGTTTACTGCTTCCACTGCACCCTTGATCATCTCTTCCGGTGCATGGTCTCCTCCCATTGCATCCAGTACAACCCGTACCTCTTCCTGCATAGGAATACCTCCTTATTCGCATGTCTATAAGAAAATATACTATATCTGTTTCTATAAATCAACCACAAAAAACGGTTGTTTCTAAAAATTGCCTTTTACGAAAAATCTTCTTTCCCGTCTTCCCTGTCCTCTTCCTTGATATAATTCACAAAGACACTCTCTAAGATTACCTCTGCAAACCATGCACACAACACCGGAATGATCAAAAACAGCGGCGGTATCAGCCATACCAAAAAGGCACCCACTCCTAACACGGCTAAAAGTGCAAGGCTCTTTGGCATGTGGATGACCGTCATGATCGCACTATTTCTTAACACTTCCTTTGTACTATTCTGAAATCTTGCAATGTATGCAAAGGTATATACCATCCACAAAATTTCCGCCATCAGCAGTACCGCAAAAAATACATAGGCACTTCCGTATGGACTTCCGGCACGAAAGATTCCATACATCACATAGATGTCAAATCCAAGCAAAGCACCGATCCCGGCAAAGATAAGCCAGCAGATGGTTGCCTGTTTAAAATTCTCTTTCCATGCCCGCTTATATTCTTTCCAAAGATAACTCCTGTCACAGCGGAGTACTTTGTGCGTGGTATAATAAAGTGCTGTCGTTGCCGCTCCGATCGTAATGATTGGCAGACAACTGAGCAGATACAGCAGACAGAGCAACAGACTGTCTGTGATTTTTCCTAATATAGAAAGCAGCGTATTATCATGTTCTGTGTTCACAGCTTTCCCTCCTGAAAAAAAGTTCCTAAGAAAGAATCCTGCTTGCAGGATTCTCCGCCTGCGGCGGGTCGCATCTGCGACACAATTCCTTTCCGCCGCAGTGCGATTCTGCCCGAAGGGC